>Ga0307507_10008141_pt1 | contig 14714 bp, 12 predicted proteins | sample 7_EM_MG_FD_207223 | JGI IMG/M metagenome (GOLD analysis project Ga0307507, IMG submission 207223) | Populus trichocarpa ectomycorrhiza microbial communities from riparian zone in the Pacific Northwest, United States - 7_EM | ecosystem: Host-associated > Plants > Roots > Unclassified | place... | reverse complement strand
GTTTTTTCTCCAATTTGGGCGGTATGCCATAGCAGTCTTTTCTAAAAACGCTACGACACTGCGAGTACCCCTTGGGCATAAACTCATTGGTGGGGTAAAAGCACAATCGTGGCGGAAACGCGAAAATAAGCGAAACCCACCCTCAAGCTCAAGTAAATCTGCAATAGCTCAAGATCCCCAGCGCCAATTATTACCAAAATTCTTAGGCCGGGAGCCAGGAGATTTGCCGCGTGACTCCTCACTTTCTATTAATTTTCAAATGACGCTTGTGCAGAGAAGAGGAGCTCCAAGTGTTGAAAGGTTTGTGCTAAGCCTGGCGGATTCGTATCGCACCCGATCGGACAGGGGGATCTCTGCGGGCCCACCAACAACGCAAAACAATTCTAATTCAGCCGGGCTTTGGACATTGTAAATCCCGGACCACTTCTTAATTCCTGATTTACCGACGATGTTGTACTCGCACTGTACTCGAGACGAGTACTATTGTCCGTAGAGAAAATTAACCGCGCATCAATGAAGAGGGACAATTTTCAGTCATGATAACACTCCCCCACCAACCTCACTATCATTAAAACTAAGAAAAAAATCAAAATGTAAGTGTAGGGTAGAATACATAGTAGAAATTAATATTTGAGTGAGAGAAAATTCTTTAGGTGGTGCTAAAAGTGCGAGTGATGAGGAGGGTTGCGTTGCCATCAATCGTTGTTACGCGGTTAATTTTGTCTCCAGACTATCCCAGTCCCGGTAGTATGGTACTTGCGGGGTAGGTGTTTTAACTGCGGTGGTGGCCTGAGCTTGAATTGGCATTCGCTTACCGTAGTTCATGGTGGAGGGGCACTGCTGACATCCAGCATGCACAGACAATGCAGGAGGATACACGTGTACCGGTAAAAACTCGCATCATTGAACCGTGTGCTATGAAGTCTGAAATTCCCTTCTCTGGAATAGGGGCAAAAGTACAGCAAAAACATAGCCCTTTCCCCCCTGCTGAGACAGAAAAAAAACAAATATATCTTGACCTTACCGAGGGAGGAAAGTCCGACGAAATAGCACACGGTTCAATTATTCAAGTTTTTATGTTCTAGCTCCGGGCACTAACGCGAGCGAGCCTAGAGCCTCCGGTAAAAAAAAAACAGAAAGTGTAGAAATTAAAAGTCAGAAACCCGGTTGCCCAAGTAGCTCAAGCACACCGAACGCTCCAATTAAACCCCCAGAAGCCCGATCCCCGTTTTTAGATTTTTCTTACTGTATACTAGGCTGTACCTTGCCAAGGTTGCTCGCTTACAGTGCTCGCGAGGTTGGGCACTCTCAAGAGAGCGCCTATCCGCATGCCGTTTGTGATCCGGCCGGTTAACCGGTGCGGGGGGGCTCGTTCGGAAAGGGTAGGTCTGTCTTGTTAATGTTGATTTACTAACTTTTAGGCGATTCGTGAGGCTGCCTGGTGACTCGCTCGGGATGCAGTGGGCTACGGGGAGAGATAGTCAGGTCTTTTTGAGCCGAGGGTTGGTTGTAAAAGGTTTCTGTTGGTCCTGTACTTTTACATGACGAGGCTAGCGCAGACGAGGCGATGAGCCCACGGAAACGCAAAATAGAAAAGGCCCAATAATAATAATAATAATAAGAAGAAGAAGCTCAACGCAAGTTTCCCGCAAAATCTAAACTAATGTCTCACCACATGAAAATAAAAGGTGTAAAAGAGAGGAAAAAATAGAGGCCTTGTTTATAAAAACACTAACTTATGTGAAAAAGGAAGAACATTTAAAACATCAGAGAATGTTTGGTTGTGGTTGAGCCGAGAGGCACCCTCTTGAGGGTGCCCAAGGTCGAGGGGGTGGGCGAGCAAGCATGGGTTGTGGCTGCGCCACAACCTTAGGCCGGTTAGATCAATTATGTTTTGTTGCTATCCCCTGGTCAACTAAGAAAGACACCAGCGAAACCTCTCTCAGACATTAGTTATCGTAGTTTTAGCCTAGTGTACTGGAGTACTTGGTAATATATATGACTTTCAGCTGAGCCTCATTATAGCGGTAGCAACTATATCAAGCCGACTACCTACTACCTGCACCGGCATCAGCACACCCCCGCCATGACTGAGTCTCCTGTGTTGTGTAGTTTTGAGTACACATGCTTTTGATATCACTCGAATGTCAAGAGTCTTGCTGCCGCGCTAATACATGAGTGGGATTTTACGAGGCCCCAGTAGACCAAGGGATAGACAGCAGTCTGGGACCAGGAGATGGTGCCAACCGTCAAGGACAGTGTGACGGTTGGAGGGGCATTCAAGTACCGCCAAATACCTGGTGTTTGCTTACGGTGCGTGCCCTCTATTGTTTGGTGGGATTTCAAAACCCACGTCCATGGGAACATCATGTTTTGACCGTCTAGCTACAATAATTTTGGACGGTGTGAAATTAGGTAATCACTTTTTCACCGTCTATTAGAAAATTATGCCAGTTCGCACCGCTTCATCTAGTTTTATCATCAAAACTCTAAAACTAGACGGTTTGCTAAACGTGCCCTTACCGGTGTGGGAGTAAATGATATAGTTCCCTTAGTAGGATGGTGTGGTCGACCGAGCCGTATCCCACCTGGTGCGTGTAGTTCTGCCTCTCTGCTATACCGGATAATAACTAGACGGTGAAATGCTCTGAGGGTATCGTGCTAAACAGATGGAACAAGGATATAGTAAAAGAGGAAGTGCTGCACCCGCTTGGAATAGGAAGGAAACGATCTCTATTGGTGTTTGCCTGGGCGTTCGCGTGCTTTTCTAACTAAGGAAAGAGAGAGGTGGCTTATATGCAGGAAACTCTGCATGCCAAGCTATCTACAAACATAGGTGTTTAGTGCGTACTCAAACGCTCTCCTGACTGCTAAACTACCCTATACTAATGCCCTCATCCACACCGGTACTTAGCAACGGGGTGGGAATATGCAAGGTCGAGGGGAGCCGTCAACTCCGTGGTCTCCTCAAGTAAATTATCTCACCAGGCCGCATGTCTTGCAAATTTTCGGTTGCACAAAACCCCTAAAGAAGTCTAATACTGTACGAGAGGACTACAGAGATCCTAAGAGACGGGAGGCCCATGCAGTAGAATCGACGAATCATAATATTCTTAGGGCTGTTCGGCAGTTATCCACAACTCCAAGACCCTGTGAGCTTTCCTTTTTCTCTTCCAGTCGCGCCAAGGATGGGAGTTGCTGACGGGAACTCACTACCGTACCATATGAACAGAGGTTCCAGGGGCGAAGGGTTACCCTATCGCTTGTGCTAGGCGTTGTTATCCTGGACCGAATCTACTGGTTGATGAGCTTTGGCTGAGTCCTGGCCAATCGGGGCTGTGTCCCACTCCTTCTGCAAGGTACAGTTTCTGTGCTCGAGTACCTTTCAGGAGTTACAACAAGGGTCGTGCTCTCGTCCTTTCATCAGCAAAAATGGTGAACCAGCGTGGGGCTAGTAGTGGTACGAAAGTAAGCGGAGAATAATTTAAGCTCCCTATCAAAAAGAATGACACTAGAAATTCACATGGAAGGGAGAGAGAGGGTCCGACCCCATATCACATATAAGTCTTCAGATTCCCCCCATTCTATTTCCCGTTCTTCACCCAGCCGGCCTAACACAACTTCACTCCCACCTTCGCTTCTTCCTTACTTTGTTCTTTGAAAGACAACTCTTGAAGGGTTCCGTTTGTCTTTATCCATTCGTTCCCGCAGTTTCTGGGAAATTCTCACAACTTTCCATAACTTTGGACCACCTGCAAAGAACAAGATCGCATTCTTTCACTCAGGAAATCAATCATAATGAAGTTTATTATTGCCGCATTTGCCATCGCTGGCCTTGCCTCTGCTCATAACGTGGTCACTCATTTTCATATCAATGGCACTCCCAACCAGGACTGTGTTCGTCAGGCAACTTCAGTCGACCCCATCACCGATGTGAGCAGCGACACCATGGCTTGCAACAACGTCAAGGGCAACGGAAAGACTAAATGTGTAGTCAAGGGTAAGTCAAATCTTCTCCGATGAGGGGTAGAATGGAGAGCTGACGGCTGTCTTAGGTGGTGATTCAATCGCTTTTGAATGGCGCGCCGATCCTGGAATCCCCCCTGCTCAATACCCTCTCAAGGATGGCACTGTCCCTGTTGGTGTGACCGACGACTCGCACAAGGGGCCATGTGCAATCTACATGAAAAAAGTCGACGACGCTCTCACGGCTACGGGGCCTGGTGATGGATGGTTCAAAATCTCTGAAGACGGTCTCGATTCATCAGGCACCTTCTGCACGGATAGGCTGCGGTTGGCAAACGCTCCTCAACCAGGAGTTGTCCCGAAGAACATCCCGGCCGGTGATTATCTTTTCAGGGCCGAGATTCTGACTTTGAACAATGCTGGACCTGCTAGCCTCGGAGGGGCGGAGGAGCCGCAGTTTTATGCTGGGTAGGCTCTACACTTCTGAACTCGCAACTGTAGCTGGATTCTAATCACCTTGAATTAGTTGTGTGCAAGTCACTGTTGAGGGAACATCTGGAAACCCCGACGTGGAGAAAGTTAGCATCCCCGGATACCTCACCAAAAACCCCCCCAGCCCAGGCTTGATCTTCGACATCTGGAACTCAAAGACCGGGACCTTCAGCAACTACCCCATGCCGGGCCCCAAACCTCTTAGCGATAACGCCGGTAGCTCCCCAGCCCCGACCGCATCTTCTTCGTCTTCTGTGCCCGCCCAAACCTCAACTTCATCGGTTCCCAAGACCACTCCCGGGCAAGATTCAACCGGAGATGGAGACAACGGAGGGTCCGCGCCTACCCCTACTCCTAGCGCTACTAAACCGGCTAGTGCCACGAAGACGGTCGAACCAACAACATTCTCTACCAAGACCACCACTACAATCCCAGAGTCCGAGACCGATATCTCACCTGAATCTGATAGTCCTTCAGCTACACCATCTACTGGTAGAGGATGCCACGGAAGGAGACACAGATGCAGACAATACGAGCCCAAAGCCTATGGGAACTGGGGAGACCGAGATTAAAACTTTCTACGGGCTTAGACAGCCTATCTCATTTGGACTTGATTTGTCCAATAAAAATTTAAAGAGGGGGAGCAGCACAAGAGACGGATAGAGTCCGGAAAAAGCTATTATTCTATTCAATTGTAATTATTATTATTTTGTAGATAGACTCTGGTCAGTTTGTCGTTCCGGCAACTTTTTCTTTTTTCTGTCAGCTTAGCCCAGGTGGAATTTACAAGGGGAAAGGGAGGGGGAGTTTATTTTATGATAGGCGCCCATTTATTCAATACAATCATGTGTCACGAGTGCGGTATTGTGCTTTACTAGTGGAGGAAGGGTTGGGAGTATATTTTGTGGTCGCAATTGCTCATTGAGCTCGATTGAAAGAGCGGGCGGGAAGGGAAAGTGCAGTTCTCAACTCAGGGGAGAGAGAGAGCTGAAGTGTCGCACGGGATTAGACGCTGGTATCACTTTGGCCGTAATATATTAACAATACGGTACGAACACTGCGCGAATAACGAAGCGTGCTGAACTTTGTGTTTTGTTTGTTCGGTAGTGTGACAAAACAGTTCGCGATGCTTTTGTGATATTAGAAAGACCACTTTTTCCCCCTTTCATGCTCAGGGGCTCTGTACCGTGCGGCCCGAGTGCTCGTGAACTAGCAAGGTTTTTTTCTCTCGCTTAGCCCCCTAATATAATAATTGATCAACTCTGGAAAGATCGGTTTCAAGGAAATGCTGGAGAATCATGGAGAATATGATAATCCTAGAAACTTTTTTTTGTTTTTAGAATTCCTCTCCGGAGTACCATAGTTTAATTTTCCAGATGCGCTCTCGAGTACCAGTATATCCAATGTTCTACCAGTACTCTACGGGGGTTTTTGTGACCAGTGTCGCAAAGAACCCCTTCGGTAATCGAACCCGAGGGGTTAGAAGGGGGGGGTACTTTAATATCTTAGTAAGCAAAAATAGTAGGAACTTTTACGGGAACCAACGTCTACCTTCAACCAAGCTCCCAGAGCATTTATTGCTAATCAGCAGGGGAAGAGGAGTGCTAGTGCTGGTTTATTTGCTTCTCCTGCTAAATTTTGCTTCCATTTTTTATCATTTTATTTATTTCTTTGCTTCCAACTGCTTTCAAATGTAATTGTCTGCTATTTTGTTAGGCGGGGTTCTATCTTATGACCTCCCGGTTCGAAAAAGCGCGTTCAAGTTCTTCGATCATTTTTAATCCAACCCCCCCCTTCGTTGCAAAATTGGTAGGGACATAAATTTAGGCAATTTGGCTTCGGAGTCGGGATTGCTGGTCTGGTACTGACCCGTGAAAAATAAGTTATGGTGCAATGAGCCTCAGATTATGGTGCGTTTCTTCGTTGATCCGCACCATAACCTAATTTACACCGGAGTACGGTAGTCTCCGCAATAGAGTGCTTGCAGCTTGTGTAACTAGTGCTAGCACTGTCACGTAACGTGACATCGGGACATGAGGCTCTGGTAAACAGAAAACGTTAACTTACCTTCACATGGAGAAACTTATACCAAAAACTACCGTAACCAATTGATATTCATCCTAACTTTACAAAACTCCTCTTTTAATCTCCAACTTCACTGGGGGTATCCTTTGCTACTATTATTCTACGAGTGCGGCACGGGAAGGGGACTTACTATACGCCGGTTCGGCTTCCATATTATATATTCCTTTCCCCACAGAGTCAGACGGGAGCGGGTGACAGAGTCCAGTTGTAATAAGCCACGATTGATAAATAAACGGCATTGTGTGGAGAAACTGTTTAGATGAAACGGAGATGCATATACTCGCATCTCCGGACGGGACGGTGTCGAAGCGTGATTTGTGGTGTTGTAACTCTAGATGCTGTGCCGGGTCGGTTAATTATAGAAGGGAATTTTAAAGGTAAATCAAAAAGGTCTGCTATGTGAAAGTGCACTTAGAAGCTATTGGAGGAGAAGGTCTTGATCTTGGTTCTATCATCGCACTCAAAAAAAGGAAAAACACATCATAAAATACAAACTAAGGAAAATTCCGCTTTCCATCTTCTTCTCTCAGCCTAGCATTCCTCACGATAACCTTCGCCTCACACCAATTATCGGCTATTATATGAGCGGGGAAAAGGTCATTAGCGATTTCAGGAAACATCTTATTGTAGAATGCAACTTTTCTGTGTCCGCGTCAAGAACCATAGCTAACTGATCGACACTGGTCTTACTCTATCATGATATATCTACATCCCACGGGCCACGGGTCGCCCACTTGGTCGGGGTGTCGCAACAGCCGCATTTCAATTTTGGCTGCCGTTTCTGGGGCCCAAAGGGCAGCATCGCTACGATAAGAGGTCGCGGCTCCTCTGGCCGTGGAGCTATCCAAAATACAAGGTAGGAACCATCAATCGGAACAAACGAGAATATGGTTGGTTGGTCAACCTCCAGTAACTACCAGTATTCCATAACTTCTTGGGGGGCTTTGTAGCGCTCTGCTTATTATTGGGAACTCAAGCGCACATGAACAAGCTCTTATCTTGCCCATTCCTCATCAGCCCATTCGCTCTAGCAAAGGCACCACCGTGAGGGTTTCTCGCTTGGTGGTCTCAAACTGGGCTGCGTCGCTGTTGGTGCAGTATTTTGCTATTCAATTCATTAGTAAGGAGTGAGTGTCTAATCACGCCAGAAAATTCGTGACAGAAAGTAAATTTCAAAATACAGCAAGGCTATTAAGACGGTGAATGGATCCATTATTTTAGGTTTATGAGAAGGTGAGACCTTCTATACATGGAACAACCCTCCCGGATCGGTATCTGGAGGTTGGAGGGTGGGGTTTTGGGCTTAGCTTGGGGTTCCGGTCGCTCGGGGTCTTGTCCTTCACACTATATCGGTGCTCTTATCCAGGAATATTTCAAAGCCCCTGTTTTCGCTGCCTTGGCGGGGAGCAAGCTGGGGAGCTCGTGGCTCATTAGGAGTTTACAAGTACTTTTGGAAAGTGGTTCAGTGTAGAGGCAGCACATATACCCCCCCTGCATCTAAAACCCGCATTGCAGTACGGGTCTCAAGAAGGGGTGAAGAAATGCACAACAATGCTCCCATTTCGTAGAAGTGCTCTCCTTCAAGCAACACTTACACGGTCTAGCCACTCAAGCCTTCTGTTATTGGCACTGCAGGCGGGGGGGGAAAGCCCCCCATGCTCTTTAGCCGTGGAGAAATCCCTCATCGGGGCGGTCTTAATCCAAAACCTACCAATTAAGGGGAATCTCGCGCCTTCTTTTATCAAAAAAAAAAAAAAAATCCTAACAAGTCATACCCCGCGATTTATACAAGCAAGCTACAGTGTTAATACTCTAATGGCGACACGGCTGAAAATGAGTATGCTGTTTGGTGATGGGAGGTTCAAATAGCCTTACCTAGAGCCCTCCCCACTTGAACCTCCCCTGAATCTCAAAACAGATTTCTTTCTTTTCACAAGACAAGATATCAGTATATCTAATTGTTGTCCGCAGATGTCGAATCTCAGAACGAAGTTACCGAAATGGACTGCTCTGTTATTGGGTGACTATAACAGTGACAAAGGAGGAGGGAGCGGAGATGGAGGAGGAAGTAGGTATTCTTCAATAGAATCATTAACTCCAGATTCCGAATTCACACGAGAGCAGCTGAAATCCTTCTTATCAGTATGGAAGCCAGTTTGGTACACCGGTTGGCACGCCGGGGTCTTAGCTTGGGCTACTTGTGTGGTAATTGTTCTGTTAATAAATATCGGTTTAACAATTTATGCTGCAACGAATCCGGAGTACAAGATGGAGAGAGGAATTGGGACGTTGTATTCGGGCAGCTGTGATAAGAGTAGGGCGATCGGGCTGTGGTTGCACTTGGGGATAAATGCCCTTTCTACACTGCTGTTGTCCGGAAGTAATTATACGCAGCAGTGTCTCGCAGCACCGACACGCAGCGAGATTGATGCTGCGCATGCGAGGAGACGGTGGATGGATATTGGAGTTCCGAGTATTAGGAATTTGTTCAAGATTAAGGCGGAGAGGACGTTTTTATGGATTGCTATTGGGATTACGAGTATTCCGCTGCACTTATTGTATGTTTACATTGCTCTTACCACTCGAGTCCTAACTAATTGGAAAATTGCAGGTATAATTCTGCAGTGCATACTTCGTTGGCGGCCAATGATTACCTCATCACCTTTGTGACCAACACCCACTTTCAACCAGGGGCCTACACGAACACGACTAAAATGGACTCCTGGTTTCGGGAGATGTCACGCAACGCCACGACTGGGAACAATTACGACGACATCGGGTACCAAACAAATTCGCACGATATGCAACTATTTCTTAGTATGTTAGAGGGAGGCGATGGCAGCACTCCGGACTACGAAGACCTAACACCTTCTCAGTGCATAAGGCTCTACAGCACGGACTTCGTGTCGGACCGTAGAAACCTATTCTTGATCACGAACTATACTTCTAACGCCACACACAATAACACCTACCTGGGTGCTTGGCATATAAACGGAGGTTACTTCGCGACAGATGGTTGGACATGCCTTAATAGAGAGGACCCTGTTCTGTGCAACGCAAATAAGCTACCCTCAATGGTGGCGAGTGGGATTCCATGGCTAGTGAGTGGGTATTGGCTAATGAACACTCTAGGGGAGGAGGATTGGAGTGAAGTGTTTGAGATAAGCGGATGCAAGAGTGAGAGAGTAGCAGAGAAGTGCAAGGTACAGTTCTCGCTAGGAATCATGATCGCTGTGATCTGCTGCAATCTTGTCAAAGCTTGCTGTATGTTCATGGCTGTTGTTAGATCCCGAGAGCCTACTCTGGTTACTTTGGGTGATGCCATCGACTCCTTTTTGAGAATCCCAGACCCAACGACAATGGGTATATGCTTCGCCGATCGACGATTCATTAAGAGGGAGTGGAGGCATGGGTCCAGGGCTGGACCAAGGAAGTGGAAGCGAAGGGGGATACAGAGATGGTGGACTAGTGTTAGTAAGACGAGATGGATAACTTGTAATTTCTTCTGCTCGATAGCTATTATAATTACGGGGGTGTTGCTTGGAAAGGGTATAGGCCAAGACAGGAAATTCCTGAGCACCGACATTAAATCTTTGTAAGTTTGCCCCCCCTCTTCTAACACTCCCTTCGAGCGCAATATTAACGAGGTAATAAAAAAGGTGGACCAGAGGTTTCGGCACAGTAAACAGTGTGTCCGTAGTCACCATACGCTTCCACAACATAACCCAAGCAATTCTCCTAGCTAATCTCCCACAAACCATCCTCTCATTTCTCTACTTGACTTACAACTCCCTCTTCACCTGCATGCTCATGGGCCACGAATGGTCCCTCTTCAGTCACCACCACCGTGCCCTCCGCGTTACATCTCCGCGCCCAGGTCAGCGATCTACATACTGGCTACACATACCCTACGCCTACGCTATTCCTCTAATGACCCTCAGCGGTCTCCTCCACTGGCTGACCTCGCAATCGATATTCCTCGCGAGAGTCGATATATGGGACCCGTTCGGCAGCAGGGTTGAAAGAATGATAAGTACCGTGGGGTACTCATGCATTGCCATGATTTTCGCTCTTCCTCTGGGGATTCTTGCCCTGCTGACTGTCGTCGGAATGGGGCTTAAACCATTTGCTGCGGAGATCACTACCGCTGGGAGTTGTTCCGCGGCAATTTCAGCTGCTTGTCATGCTTGGGGGGCAGACTCTGAGGAGATGGTAGAGAAAGAGGTGCGCTGGGGGGATGTAGAGATTGTACCAAATCTGAGGGTGAGGCATTTGACATTTTCCAGTGAGGAAGGGGTTAGGAAGCCACTGATCGGAGAGGTTTATGCTGGGGTGGGGAGAGGGAATGAGTGATTGTTTATGGTAATGGTTTTGGGAAGTTTTTTTTTTTGACGCTAAGATGGAGAAAAGAGTTGAGTTTGGAGCATTGGGACTCTATATATTTAGCCTAAGATATTTGATAAGTAGGGAGTACTGAATTATATATTATTTTGGATTGCGTGTGCATGAGGGTTTGTAGATGCATGGTGTGATTACACGAGAATAATAATTAAGTTACTTGGGGTGAAGATAAGTGTCCGGAACCAGCAGCCCACTATTGAGCCGGCAGCAGTAGACTAAACACGGAGATAAAAAGTGAAATAGGTTTCTACTGGGTATATTTGTGCCTCCTCCCCTACATCGTAAGAGCTGCTCTATCATTTTTTTAGTGTCTTCGGAGTCGTTTGTTGTGATGTCGAGTTGGTAGTTGGTGGCTGCCGTTTCCCGACATTTAATCTCACCCAAGTATACCCGTTGTCACATAATATCACTCGTTGGTCGTCAGCTAGGTCCCAGAGTAATAGGGATATATGAAACGAGAATACCGCCAATAATATTCTTGCTACCCGTGGTGGATAAATTCGGCACCCCTAGATATCACTGCTCAACCCTATCAACCGTCTTCTCTAAGAGCACCTTACTAAAGGTTCCACTCTTCCCAGGAGGTTCTTGGTGGTGGGCGAACCCCTATCTTAACCACTTATTCCAGCAGGCGGGGGTCCAAGTATCTGAAGTGCTCTATTTGCAGTGTAAGCTAACGGACAGCAATTAAGAGGGGGTTTTTCACTGGGGGGTGTTGGAAATGGCCGCACTTGGTATGGGAAATGGCCGCGCTCTGAGGCCGTAGCGGTACGCGTATGCACTAGCGGAGGGACGCGCAAGCTATCACGAGTGTTCTCCTATTTTTTTCCCTTCCTTCTTGTCCTTTCTTTGCCTGAGTTCTTCCTGCTTGCTCTTAAACTTCCTTATGACTTCCTGTTGTACATACTCCGCTTCGTAGAGCCCACAAGGCCGATAATTACCTCTGCATTGGTTATTTTCACCATTTTTAACAGAGAGCTGTTGAAAATATTCAATGCGGAGGTAATGATTTACAGTTAGGGTTTTACGCAGTGGAGTGGAACTGCTTAGGTGGAAACACAATGTTTGTATTATGCGGAGATGAAGATCATAGTTGATAGTGTTGAGTTAAAGGAAGGAAACACATGAGGAAGAAGTGAAGTTGAAAGAGAAAGGAAGGCGAGAGAGAAAGAACAGAAAGGAAACAAAAAGAAACAAACAGGGGTGTGACAGCGTTTTCTTAGCTTGCGTGTCCTTGCACTAGTGCGTACGTATACCTGTGCGGCCTTGTAGTGCGGGCACATTCCGCACTGGCACATTCCGCATCAAGTGCGGCCATAATGCTGAAATTTCCAACAAGAGCTCATCTACTGTCAGCGAGTGATATACTATGATTTGATACTTAAGCAGCAGATAAGCAAGATGATGCTTCATCTAGAATTTCTGAATTCGACTCAGAGTATATTATCTCCAACTCTGTGAGATTTTGTTTTGTAACAAGAATTAGTAAAGACATTATCCTAAGCATGTGCTACAAGGCAACCTTGATTAGATCTTCATGCTTAAAATCTTTATATTAGGTTCTAACGGGCTATTGCCATTCCCGTAAAAAGGCAAGGTGAATTTCTATTTCTTGCCTCCCTCCCAGACACAGCCCTGGCCTCTTAGCACAGCCCCAGCCGATCGGAACGTCCTGCTGGAGGCCTGGACGCTCGAGCAGGGGTGGTTGGCGAGTAATCACACCCCCGCATTGGGGTCAAAGTGCTTTTGGTGGTGGCGCACCAAAAGTGGTGCAACCTCAATCCGTTAACATGGGTAGCGGCATATGGAAATATGGGGAGAAGGAGATAGGGGCTCGGTGGATGGGGTTGGGCAAGGGGGTATTAGTGACCTCTGTAGATTTGCAGGACGGGTGGTTGAAAAGACGGTGATGTGGTTTGTGTTTTGAAAACATGTTTGGAATTAACCGGAGAGGAGTGCCTGAGTGGAAGTATATTAGGATGGAGCGGGGTTGGGAATCAGAGGTTATGGGTGCCTATCCTATCTAGTTTCTGGCTCTGCGAGGTGTTATGATGTTAGGGTACTAAGAAACCTATAATTGAATTTAGGCATTCCCCACATACTACTTATTTTCTAAATATCATACATATTAAAATTTGGTGCATTAGAGTAGCATGGGGGCAAATGCGACGTAAGAGCGAGTGTAACCCAAAAAAGGAAAATGATTTGTATTATAATTAATTCGTACTGCAATTTATTTTGATATTATAGTAGGTGATAACTAGGTACATTATTCAGCAAACTCTACAAAATCAGCTTCTTAAGGTCATATCGTGCATTCAGTGAGCATATACACACTATGAGTTGGCACATTCGAATTCAGGAGGGTTGGACCCCTGGGATACTTGGTACCGCTGTTGCCATCTCTCTAGGCTCTTTCTCTAGCCATTCCATCACCCTATCCAACCTATTGATTTTGATTATTTCCATTGCAACAAATATTTTGGTTGCAAGGTTGGTGTTCCTGATGTGTTGTAGAATCTAAAATAGATATGAGGCAGCGGTATCATAGAGTCTAAAGGGTATGAGGTAGGTGAGAAATGTTGAGCTCGGTTGTCTAACTGTTTCTTGGAGTTTTGTGTCACACCGCTTATTGGTTATGAGCGAAGCGAAATAAAGTTAGGCAGGGAACGGGACACGTGCGAGTTCATGAAACATCTTATCGCAGAATGCAACTTCTTTGTGATGGGGCCGGGACCAACAGCCTACTGATTGGCACCCGTCTTGCCCTACACATGTATCACAATAAAGTTACCCACGGGTCGTCCATTCGGTTGGGATGTCGCAACAGCCGCATTTCAATTTTGGTCGCCGTTTTTGGGACCCGGGGGGCAGTATCGCTAAGAGTTCTCGGCTCCTCCGGCCGTGGGGCTATCCAAAACACAAGGGAGGAACCGTTAACCGGAATAGACAAGGGTATATTTGGCTGGTCAGCCTCGAACAACTCTAACTTCTTGAAGGACCTTGTGGTTCTCTGCTTATTAAGAATTCAGATGCACGTGAACAACTACTTAAGTCGCCTATTCGGATATTCCTCATCGATCCATTCGCTCTGGAAAAGCACGATGGTCCGGTAAACCATCGTGAGTCTTTTTCACTTTGCCGTCTCAAACTAGGCTACGTTGCTGTCAGTACAACCTTTTGCTACTCAATCCATTAGGAAGGGGTAAGTGTCGGAACCCCCCAGAAAATTTGCGGGGGGGAGGAAATTTCAAAATACAGCAAGGCTATCAAGGCGGTGGGTGGATCTATTATTAGTGTTTATGAGAAAGTGAGAGTTTCTATGCATGGAGCAACCCTCCCTGGCTGGTATTAGGCAGGGATTTTTGTTCTACCGCATGTTTTGGTTCGGACCAGTTAAAGAAGGGGGCAGTAGTAGTACAGTGATATATGTCCTAGTTCCTACAAGGGGTGGCCGGTCGGTATCGGTTGGGTTTTTGGGCTTAGCTTGGGGTTCTGATCGATCGGGGTCTTGTCCCTCGTAACATGCCCGTACTATTATCCAAAGAGTTTACTAGGAAGCTCATGGCTCATTAGGGGCCGTTTTGGCAGGCCAGGATTAGACTAGGATTTGGACTTAAAGTCCGGATTTGAAACCAAAGTCTAGAGATTACAAAATCCGGACTTTGTAAACCGGCCATACCAAACACGACAGGATTTAGATTAGGACTATGGAAAATTTGTTTATCTGATGTACAATAATAAAGATAAGATTCACACAGATGAGAGGG
>Ga0307507_10008140_pt1 | contig 14717 bp, 1 predicted proteins | sample 7_EM_MG_FD_207223 | JGI IMG/M metagenome (GOLD analysis project Ga0307507, IMG submission 207223) | Populus trichocarpa ectomycorrhiza microbial communities from riparian zone in the Pacific Northwest, United States - 7_EM | ecosystem: Host-associated > Plants > Roots > Unclassified | place... | reverse complement strand
GGTTAAGGCATGGGAAACAATAAAGCAAAGCACAGCAATTAATTGGCAAGGCCTAGCTAGGACGTAGTGAACCCTAGCTTGGATAAGCTAGAGAAGGAAGCAGTGGTTCCCAAGGAGTTCGAACATCTAAGGAGGATAGGACGTAGCTGTAGGCCCGCAGGGCCGCTGCTACGGACGGACATGGCAAAGCAGGGGTTTTTCATCCTACTGAGGTGGCTCATAGGGTTTTTCCGTCCCCTATATTGATAAGGGTTTTCTTCCTGTCAATTTATAAGTTTCCCTTGTGTACGGAGTAGTCTGCGTGGGCCTAGATAGGATCCGTATCAGACGTTAATCAAAGAGTTACTACTAATATCTACTTCGCTATATATTATTACCACTTATACTTACTCCGTGACACTACATTGTATTAAAACCTTAAAAACCTATACTCCACCCCGCCCCATATAAAATGCAAACCGACCTTAAAGCCCCTATAATGGCCGTTGACATTATATCCGCACTCCGGGAACAATTGGCAGATATATAAAAGTCCTTTATAGATGCCCTCGCATAAAACTAAGCTGCTATAGCTTAACAGCAAGCCGAATAAGAAGCATGGTACTAGAAAACAATTAAGGCCCTCTAAGAAGAAATCCGTACCCTTAAGACGCCTACGCTAAGCCCTTAAGACCAATCGCTATTACTAGAAGCCAATACGCGGAACATAAGCCCTGAACCAGCAATAGTCATCCCACCGGTAGAACTGACTACTGCGTTATAACAATCTAAAAAACTACCAGATCCTCTAGTATTTACTAGTAAACAATAAGAGCTTTGGTTATTCTTAAGCCGGCTTAAGAATAAGCTAACTGGTAATGCTAACTGTTACCTAACTGAAGCTAACTGACTCTACTACGCCCTAAGTCGACTAGAAGGAGATGCAGCCGACCTTGTTAAACCTCTCTAGCCGAACTTAGTATAAAGCCTAGTCGTACTTCTTAAAGCTATATATGGTGACCTAAACTGCTAAGCTACTGCTTAAAGGAAGATAAACCACATAACTTAAGAAAAGAAAAGTTTCCCAGTATACTTCTCTAAATTTAATTATTATATAAAGAAAACAGGCTGGAATAACTCCGCACTAATTAATAGCCTTATTAAATCTCTAAGCCCTAAACTAAAAACCTCCCTAATAGGTATAGACCTACTAGGAGCCCTTAACGCCTGCGCAAATATTATTAATAAATGGTATAATAATATACTACGCCTGACACTGAAGTCCACTTCTTAATATAATATGGCAGCTCCGCGAATGTCTACTAAGTTATTGTTTTAGCCCAAGCACCCTAACGCCATGGATATTAATATAGGGACCCTAGGGTACGCTCTACTAGGGTCCCCTAAATAAGAATAATATATTAAACTGGGCCTTTGCTTTAAATGCGGAAGCAAGGATTATATCTTAAGATACTACTCAGTCCCTATGCCCCAACATAACTTATAAACGGCTAACACTAACAACCGTTTACCATATTAATCCTCCAGTTACTATCCCTGATCTTTACCTGGTTCTAGCCCTATATTTAGTAAGCACTACTTATAAGGATAGAGTTACAACTAATGTTCTATAGGAACCCCTTTCTGCTCGCCACTAAAAGGTATATTTTAGAGTTAAGTTGCTCTCTAGGATAGCTATATTACAGGATCTCGTTAAATATATTAGATGTTACAAAACCTAACTCTTAGGATTATAGTATAACCGTTAACTGCCGTCTTTAGTAGAAAGGTTAATAGGCTAATGCTTAAGTCTTAATTAACACAGGAGCTAGCGGCATAGGATTTATTAATAAGATCTTTATGTAAGACAATAGGTTTACCCTAATACCCCTTAACCGGCATATTAACGTATTTGGATTTAATGGCAAACGCACTGTCTTAGGCCGTATTACTTACGTAGCGGCCCTAAGACTCCAATACCTAAACCATAAAGAATTAATTAAGCTCTTTGTGGCTACCCTAGGTTACCTAGTAATCCTTAGACAACCCTAGATAAAGCTATATAAGGTAACCATTAATTAGGACAACCTTAAGCTTCTATTTACCGCCTTCTATTATAAGTAGAAGTGCCTTATAACTTGCTGCTTAGACCCTAAACCAAAATCTAAAAAATCTACTAGGATCTACCAGTCTAAATTTTCCACTAACGTCCACCCTGTACCTAAAAAGTCCACCCAATTCCACTAACCTAAGAATTCCACTGAATTCTACCAACCTAAGAATTCCACTGAATTCTACCAACCTAAGAATTCCACCAAATTCCACTAACATGAGAATTCCACCAACGCCTACTAAGAACCTGGAAATTATACTAAACTACACAAACTAACTCTAACTGCTATACCCTGAACTAAGCAGAAGCTTAAGCTTAACATATAAAGGTACCAGAAGAACTGGTATTTTACTATAAAAAGGATACTTAAAGAACCTGAACTTAAATCTAATACCAACTCTGTACCTAATACTGAACCTAAAACCACGCAAAAAACTAAGGATAATCCGAGCTTGCTTGACACCTTAGATATCTACATAATTAGAGCTACCCTGTTAGTATAACTTGCTAGGAAACCTAAACACACGATCTTTGCCATTATAATGGCTAATATTAAGAAGGCCTTAGCACTAAAAAAGCACACTAACCCTGCTATGAAAGTACTAGTAGAATACTATAATTATCTAGATGTATTTTTATAAAAGGAAGCTAACAAGCTACTAGAACGCCGTCTATATAATCACAAGATTATAGTTAAAGAAGGAAAACATCCTAGATTTAGACCTTTATACGGAATGTCTTAAAACGAACTCTAGGTACTATAGAAGTACTTAGACGAATATTTAGACAAAGGATTTATTAGAGCAAGTTCTTTACCTATAGCTGTACCAGTAATCTTTATTAAGAAACCTAGCAGCGGTCTACGATTCTATATAGACTACCAAGCTCTTAATACTGTTACTGTTAAAAACTGGTACCCAATCCTATTAATCTAAGAGACACTAAACTAATTAAGTAAGGCTCGCTTCTATATAAAGCTTAATATTATCTACGTATTTAATTGCCTCTATATTGTAAAAGGAGACAAATAACTTACTGCATTTCGTACTCAATATAAATTATTTAAATACTTAGTAATGCCATTTAGCCTTATAAATGCCCCAAGTTCATTCCAACACTTTATAAATAATACCCTACACCCATACCTAGACGTCTTTTGTACTGCTTATATTAACAACATCTTAATATATAGCAATAATCTGGCTAAATACTAAAAATATGTTAAACTGGTCCTATAAGCATTACGCGGAGCCGGCCTATAATTAGATATAGATAAATGCGAGTTCCATAAAACGGAAGTCCTATACCTTAGACTTATTATTTCTATAGACGGCGTATAAATGGACCACAAGAAAGTTAAAGTAATTGTGAACTAGCAAGAACCTAAGAACGTTAAGGATATAAGGGCCTTTATAGGATTCGCCAACTTCTATTAACGGTTTATTAATAACTTCTCCGCTCTGGTTTTACCCATTATTACCCTAACCTAAAAGGATAAAGCCTTTATCTTTAATAAGGAATGTAAGAAGGCCTTTACCTATCTAAAGGTTATATTCACTACCGCACCTATACTCCAACACTTTAACCCAAACTAAAAAAGTGTTATAGAAGCTAATTCATCCAACTACGTCACTGGAGGCGTTCTGTCTCAGTATAATAAGGAAGGAGTACTATACCCTATAGTATACTTCTTAAAATGACTAAGTCCAGCCAAATATAACTATAAGATCTATAATAAGGAATTGTTAGCTATTATCAGATGTTTTAAACAATAGTAACCCAAACTAGAAGGTACCGGATTTCTAATTAAGGTCCTTAGCGACTATAAGAATCTGCAGTACTTTATAACTATAAAGCAGCTAAGCCACTAATAGGCCCGCTAGTTAGAATACCTATCCCGTTTCCAATTCTTAATTATATACTGTTTAGGCGTTTAAGGTTAGAAGCCTAATGCCCTAACCTAACACTTACAAGACGTACCAGCACTGGAAGAAGCGCGCTCTTACTAAAATTAGACCCTACTTTGCCCTGAACTATTTAACCCTCCTACTGAAGATCTTACGGTATATGTCCTTGAAATGACTGATTAATTAATTAAATAGATTATAATAAATAAATACCTAAATAATAAGTTTATCTAAGAGACGCTTAAGCTAATTTAAGATAGCGCTAGACGCTCTAAAAGGATTTCTCTAAGTAAATATGAAGCCCGCGGAGACCGCTTATACTATAGGAACCGCCTAGTTATACCTAACCATGACGAACTTAAGCTTAAGCTCCTTAAATATGCATATAACCTACCAGTAGCTGGTTACCTAGGCTGAGAAAAAACCCTAGAACTGCTTTAATGAGAATACTACTAGCTAAATATGCATAATATAATATAAAGGTATGTCTCTAGCTGCTATACCTGCTAATAAGCCAAAGCTTTATATAAGACATATAACGGCTTTCTAAAGCCACTGCCTGTTCCAGACTAAAGATGGAAGGGCATCTTAATTAACTTTGTTGTTGAGCTCCCCGTAAGTAAAGGCTGTATAAATATTATAGTAGTTATAGACTAACTATCTAAAATGAGATACTTGATTGCCTGCCCTAATATATTAATACCTGCCGTTGCCCAACTATTTCTAAATTACATATAGAAACTCCACGGACTCCCTAAAACGATTGTCTTTAATAGAGGTTGCCAGTTTGTCTCTATATTCTGGAAGGAACTAACTACCCAACTCCGCATTAAAGCACTATTATCTATGGCATACCACCTAGAAATGGATGGTTAAACAGAATGTGTAATTGCTATAATAGAATAGTATATTTGGATATACACGTTGTATCTGTAGGACGACTGGATGGACTAGCTTACATTTACTAAGTTCACTATAAATAACTCCGTCTCAGAAACTATAAAGGTCTCTCTATTCCTGGCTAACTACGGCTAGCATCCGCGAATGGGTTTTAAACCCTTTAGTAATGTTCCTTACCTAGCTTATTAGGCCTTATAAGTTGTAGAAGCAAATAAATTTATAAAAAAGATAGAAGAACTATAAGAGTTCCTTACTAATAAAATGATATAGGCCTAATCTATTTATAAAGCTATAGTAAATAAGAACCGAACCCTAGTACTAGCCTACCAAATTGGTGACTTCGTCTGGCTAGATACAAGAAATCTAAATACAAAATGACCTACTAAGAAATTTAATTGGAAGAACGCCGGCCCTTATAAGGTTGAAAAAGTTATCTCTCCTTATGCCTACCGACTGAAGCTCCCTAATACGGTTAAAGCCCACCCTGTATTCTATACGTTAGTCCTCTGCCCTACCGCCCCTATATTAGACGCCCTGCCTAGATAGATTTAAGACCCTCCCCTACTAGTTAAAGTAGATAGTAAGGATAAGTACCTTATTAAAAGAGTTGATAACATTAAGTACGATAAACGGAAACACAAATATATGTACCTTATAAAATAGAGAGGCTTTACTGAGCCCTTATAGGAACCCGTTAACTCTATAGGACTTATATAAGCCGCAGAAGACTTTCACGAACTCTACCCAGAACTACCACAGCCCTATCTTGCAGAAGCTCGAGTTTAAAGGGGGGGTACTATTATAGGACACCTCTGTGACACCTTGTACACGTCCACCTGTTTCCACCGTCTCGACCTCTATATATACAACTTAGTTAGTTAAGGCACATAACGGCAATCTAAGGCAATTTGCCATCACGTGACGGCAATCTACGGTAGTTTGCCGTTCTCTACTAGATCCTGCCAAGTTCTACTAGGACTATAACCCGAAGCCTATTCTACCCTATGCACGTGTTAACTAAGCAACCAAGTTATTAATATATACCCTTTTCTTCCCATTTCCTTACTTCCTTTCCTTACGCAACGTCTTGACCTTATTACACAGTTTATGTATATAGCTTAATAATATCTACTTCGCTATATATTATCACCACTTATACTCACTCCGTGACACTCTTCTTGCCGTTTTACTCTTCCTCCTCTATCTTCTCTCCTCCCTAACGCCGCGCATCTCCCTTATTAGATATTATCGCCTTAGTTAAACCTCCTCGCTCTACCCCTAAGCTATTTTATTCCCCTATTAGCATTTACGCATATATAAGCCCTTACTACTTCCCTTAATTTCTATATCTTAGATTAATAGTAGCGTAGCGCCTCTCTACTAGCTCTCTAATAACGACTTCCTCTTTTATACTCTTATTATAGTAATAGCTATTTATCCTTTCCGCAGCCCGACCTTAAGAGACTTGCCCCACTTATATATATGGGCATTTATAATATTTAAAGCTTTCCCCCCTCCTATTTAGGTCATTCCTTTACCTTTAGAGAGCTACTACCTATAGCTACCAATTAACTAGAATAAGGTAGGTTTATTATATAGAGTTTGGGGGCCATATACAACAATAAGCTAGTAATTGTTGTTATGTTTCCTAAAGCCCTAAGTTTTAATTCTAAAGTTGGCGATCTTAAGAGTAAGCCTATTATTATTAACTCTAATAAGGATGTTTTTTGGCTTTAGGTCCTAATAAGCAAAATCTTTATTATATATGGCAACTATTCCGTTATAGACCTAAAGCACAAAGTTAGAAATATTATAAGCGTTAGGTTTTGTTAAGTTAAGGCTATATAGGATCTACTCCACAATTATCTATAGTAGCTACTAATTCTCTAGTAGTATTAATTTAATTACCTTTACTAAGTTTGGCTAAAAGGATAATTAATTAGCACTTAACGGCAACGTAGTTTTGGTGGCGTTTACTTATATACTCCCCAAGCTTAATTATATTCTTATATTTCGCTCTTAATTCTTCCCACACCTTTTTTACTATGCTATTATTATAGTTCCTTAAGTATAGCTTCTTGGCGGTAAAGATAACTTTAGATTTTAATTCCTATACCCTTATAACTAATATATAACTTCCTTTCCTTTCTAATCCCCATTTCTGCATATATATAGCATTATCTGTTCCAAATCTAAGATTGCTAATTTAGTTCTTATTTAGCTTAGCTTTAAGACTAAAAAGCTGTCTTAGTAGGGAGTCTAAAAGTTCTCTAGTAAATTTTATAGCTTTTTCTTGCTAATTACCTTCTTCCTTATATAATAGGATTAGGCGCCATGCCCTAAAACTAGCTGTTTAAAGATTAATAGTAACTAGGTTAGAGATTTCTATAAATAATCCCTATATAAAGACTACTTTATAGCCGTTACTATTAATTATATAAATAGGATTTGTTAACAGCGTCTTTACTCTTAGGCGTCTTATAACTAGGCTAATATTAAACCTAATATGCCGCCTACTAATGCCGGTCTTATTATTCTTAATAAGCTAGAGGTTATATATTTTAGTTTCGCCAAAAGAACTAAGGAAGTATCTATTTAGATAGTAGTGATCTTTAAAAGCTAGGGCAAAAAAGGGGCTGGTAAGCTCTTACTCCTTAGACTGGCCTCCCTTCTAGTGTGCTAGAAAAGTATTAATAGGGGAGGTAAATTTATATTGTAAATTCTTGGATAACGTAAGGATATTAGGCGTACCATTAAAATTTCCAAGAATTAAGAAAATATTAAAGAGATTAACAGTCTTAGTAGATGCTATAGTTATAAAGATAGGGATAAGAGGATCTATAGACATATACTAAAGGGGTGCTAGGACCCTAACTTATGGCAGGGGGTATAGTTAATTTAGATTGTATAATAACACAAAGGGTTAAACCTAGCGTGCCTTAGCGCCAACCCCACCCCTATATTTCACCACCCTCGCCCCCATAGAGTTACTAGCTTTAGGCCTTATTATTCTAGATAATACCCTACTAGCTAAAACTAATCTAATAGTTAGTTTTAACTGCTGTACTTATTATACTTTCTTTACTAAGTGCTTCTTACTATCTATATCTTTTAAAGGGCTAAAACTTCCTAAAGAAGCTTTCCCTTAGGCTGCTAGTAGGTCTAGGTCTTAATTAATAGTTAGCATTCCCTTACTTACTTTGAAGAAAGCCTATATTGCTTTAAAAGATATATATAGAATATTATAATACCCCACTAGCCATTTATAGAAGACATCTCATCTATATTATATTTAAAGAGCATTTTACCAAATATACTCACTAAGTACGTCCTTTAGATATTAGGCTTCGCATTCCCAGTATTTAGGCTAAGTAATATTCCGTTAAAGCTTATTAACTTAGCTTAGTGGGAATCTGTTATATTCTATTTCGCACAGCTATTAGTATAATTACTAAATATTACTAGTTGGGAATTTAATTTTAGGAGTCTACTAGGCCTCTTCTTTTAGGAGTCTAGCTAAATCTACAGCCTTAATGGGTAGTACGCTAAATTTAATAGGCGTGGCTATCTTGCAGAACTATTATAGTAGAAAATTTTAAGTGTCCCTAACTATAAGGAAGACGTATATAAAATAGAGGAGTTTTTTTAAGAGTTCGTTAAGCAAGCGAGATGTTTTTTTTAATAAGTAATAAAAAGCAGTCCGGTAATAGTAAAGGCGTAAAGATTAAACGTGTTGTAATAACGGCAAATAGAATTTGCCGTGGCGGCACGTGTTATACCAGCCACCAGCTAGTAGCTACTAGCTACTTATAAGGTACACATCCCATTCTATAACCACTTTAAGTTTATAAGCTAAATGTTTAATTTAATTGTCAACATAACGTCCTAGCTTTATATTTTAATACTATTTTTACCTTCCTAGTGTCACGGAGCGAGTATAAGCGGTGATAATATATAGCGAAGTAGATATTATTAAGCTATGTACATAAACTGCGTAATAAAGTTAAGACGTTGTATAAGGAGAGAAGGTAAGGAAACGGGAAGAAAGGGTATATATCGTTAGTTTAGTTACTTAGTTAATATATACACGGAGTAGAATAGGATTTAAGTAGCGGTCCTAGTAGAACTTGGTAGGATTTAGTAGACTTAGCAGAATATAGTAGAATGCGGCAGATTGCCGTAGATTGTCGGCAGATTGCCATTAGATTGTTATCTCGCGGTCGGTCTCTTCTTGCTGCGTTAGTGGAAATAGGTGGATATAGGTGGACATGTATAAGGTATTATAGAGGTGTCCCATAACACCTAGAAGGTAATAGCTATAGCTCTAAATATTAGACTATATAGTAAAATTTGGCCTTAGCCAATAGAGTAGTAACTGCTTTACCTATTATAAGCAACTAGTATCTAATCTAATCTAAGCTTGTCTTCTTTAGCTATTTATATAAACTCCACCCACCTAATTAACCTTTAAGGTCACCATGGTTAGAATAGCCCTTATAGATAGCGGTATATAGCTTAACCTAGTTTTTTAAGCATAATTATTTAGGTTAGGACTTGGCCTCGCTTATTAATGCTATTATACCTACCAGCACCCTTAATTTTGCTATAGTAGTTACCTAAAAGAAATGGTTATTTTAGCCCACCCAGGCTACTATCTAAATAGTTAAGATAAACTGCTGTTTTCGTCAATCCTATACTATTTATAGAGAGTATTAGCCATATATTAATATATTAAAATATTCGTTCTTATATCGCGACTATATTTACTAGGCATTTTACTCCTATCTCCTAGTATTTTATATACTAAGCCTTTATAGTATACTAGAGATAAGTATACTTATAGTAAACCTAGGTGTAATTATATAAATAGCAATATATAGCGAGTTAAATAGCTATAAATGCTGACTATAGGATAGCTCCCCTTATAAGTTAATATATATATAGCTAATAAAGCTAGAAAGAAGTAAAACATATATATTAGAAATATATATAATGTCACTCTTACTACTATAAGCATCTTTAGAAATTAGGGAACTTAATACTTATAGTAACCCCTACCTCCTCTATTACCTACAAACCTAGCCCTTTACTATCTTTAGGGTACTCCATATATTAGCCTTATATAGAAATTGCTAGAAAAAGTTTCTTAATAAATACTCTAACTAGTTTACTAGAGTACTGCACTAAGGACAGTCCTTTTCTAGGATTACCTAAACTTTTTCACCCCTTTTAAAATAAGCTAGGCATTACCTCCTAGGAACCTAAATAAACTGTTAGCTAATTTTACCTTAAGAATAACCTAGGTTTATAGTTAATAGGTTTTATCTACTGGCATAGCTGCAGAATAAATTTAAGTAGAAAAATCCTAACTAATTTCGCCAATCTAGTTAAGATATTCTGTGGAAATTTAATTACAGACGCTAGATATAATATATATATTTTAGTAGATCTAAATAGATTTAAGCTAGAGGCAAAAGGAGTTAGAAGGAAAACTAATAAAATAGTAAAAGAAAGCTAGACGGCTTATTAAAGATATATACTCGCCTTTAACCTTCCTTAATTAAACCTATATAAACTTATATTATCCAATTCCATCTACATTCCATTAATACAACCTAGATTCCACGTCCTTATTAAGTTATATCTGCATATACTAACCATTAGCTAGCTATAGGCGCTATTTTGGCCTTTACGGTAGCGGTTTAAGTATAGTATTATTGCTTACGCCTATCCCTAAGTAGAAGATTAAGGAGATATTTTACTCTAGTGCTAACTTATCCTCTCTATTTAGTTATTGACTAAAGGAGTATAACTAGATACTACCTAGGATTAATGGCAAATTACTAGCTTCTTGTCCTAATAGAATACATATAAGTAAATAGGTCACTATTAGCAAAGCAAGCCTTAGAAAGACTATGGCGAAGGCGAGTACTTTAAATTATAAGTCTTTAGGAAATACATTTATAAGCAAGGAGCTCGGGTTAGCCTACTTTCCTATTCTTTAGTAAAATTATTAAGCGAGCCAAAAACCCCAAAAAGCCAAATCTATTAGTTTTACTGCGTAGAAAAGGACCATATTAAAACTAGAACTCTTAGACTTCTATAATGTCTTTAGCACTAAGGACCAAGTTTTAACAGTTCTGGTAACTCCTAGACCCAATTTTTTTAATTTAGCCTCCTCCCTAAAAAACACGCACACTAGGCTAATATAAATTCTTTAAAGTTATACCTTAATTACTTATACACTGGTGTTACTAGGAAGCACTTATACATTAAAATACACGCTAGGATATTATGTCTAAATACCCTAATTTATGCAATTTAAGTAACTTCCTGCTTAAATAATAGTTAAATAAGATAAGGCTAAGTAAATAGGGTCTATACCCTTTTAACACATATAAGAGCAATAAACAGCGAAGTAGATATTAAAGGCATAGTATCTAGCTAGCCTAGCGGGAATATATATAGATGGAGTTATATAAAAAGGTAATAACGTAGTCTGTAGGCAAGCTGCCTACATTAAAACCCCACCAAAACTTAGAAAATTTATACTTTAATATCTTAACAACCACTTAATAATAAATTCTAATAATGTAGATTTAGACTTTTATATATACTCTATAGCTTCTATTAAAGTTACATAGTGAATAGTTTAGTAGTTTTTAAGATATTAAAATTCAGGGCCCGAAACGAGGCTATATTACTATATCTTAAATACTATTAAACTATTTACTATACAACTTTAATAGAAGCTGTAGAGTATATATAAAAGTCTAAATCTATATTATTAGAATTGTTTATTAAGTAGTTGTTAAGATATTAAGGTATAAATTTTCTAATTTCCGGTGGGGTTTTAATGTGGGTAGCTTGCCTATATAGGCAGCTTGCCCACAGACTACGTTAAAGGCAATATAATAAAGCGGGCGTAAAATACAGAATAATTAGGTAAATAAATATTTATAGTCTTATAAGCCAACGCCTGCTATATAGTAATTAGTACTAAACCTAGCCTTAGCTAGCTTAAATCCTAAAAGCCTTAATACTTTATTAAGGCGCTAATACCAAACCCCCTAATTATAGATGTCCGTAGAGGAGATAACTAATATCCTAACTGTCCATATTGGCCGGTTCCATTAACTTCCTAATTTCACAGTTTTATTTATTAATATAATAATAGAAAAAACAGGGAAACGGGTAGTAGACTTTATTTGCTTAATTTTATAGAAAAATGGTTAGGATAAGTAATAATAAAATGGGTAAAGTAGAGAAGATATAAGGATAATTGGACTGTAGATATAAGCGATAAGACAAAGGGATTTAGACTAGCTTAGCTAATAAGTGCGAAATAAAACTAACCGGAATGGTGTTTTAAAATATTTTAGGAATATTTTAGAAATACCATTTTGGTTAAGCCCGAACTTATTTATTTAATTCTAACTACCCTCCTTTGCTCTAAAAATGTCAAGTAAACTAAAAATAGTTAACCTTCTAGCCATTCTTAATAAGTATTACCCTAATACTATATTACGCACTATATTTAAAAATAGAAGTGAAATATTAATTTTTAATCTTTTTGTATAATTACAGCACCTGTCGTACCGAACGCGTGCTTACGCGTACGGTACACCAACTACGCGTTTACGCGTTCGGTGCACCAACCACCCGCTTACGCGTCTAGTGCACCCCTAAAGCACTGACTAATCAGGGGGAGGTCGCACCAGTATATAGACTATATAGTCTGCTTTAATACAAGAGACAGTCACCATCTAAATAAGCATATAATACTACATGTATTTCGTGCCCGTGGATACAACTCACTCGTGCTATTAAGTTAGTACGAACACTGATTAGTAAGCGCGCACAGATTAGTAATTACTTGATACCTCCCCCCAAGCGATACATACGACAGTGACCACCTGTTTAGACTCCTAGTACAACCTACTAGAAGGTCGGAAGTCGGGGATTACAGACTTATCTCTAACTCTATATACTTATTCAAGTCTTAGTACGGTTTACTGGAAGTTATAGACGCGAATACAGACCTATACGGAACCCCTATTCTCAACCCCCTTAAACCTTAAACCTCTTTAGACCTTTTGCGGAAACCCCCTACCCTCCTACAAACCATTACGGACCCGTTAATTGATTTTATAGACCGTTATAAGACCTCCCCCACCCGTTACAAGCTGCTACCACCCGCTACGCACCACACTATACTATAGTATGGCAGACATTAGCAAGCAAGTCAGCGAAGGTTAAAAGAAGTAGAGATAAGGAGTCAACGTTACGTCTATAAACAACGTTAACGACTACATTAGTTTTAAAATCCTTGAATATAAACACTTTGAGCTTATAAATAACGACTTATGGGAGCAATACCAGGAAGACTTTACGGACTTTATAGAAGCTATTTTTAAGGCCTGCAACCCTGTTACTATTCATAAACTACAAACCCTTTTACGTGACCAAGGTGTATGGGTTAAAAGGAATAAACGAGTTACTATTGCACAGTCCTTATACAACACAATACACAAGAAGGACCAAACGGAATAGACTAAAGAGGAAATCCTAGACCAGTTCTAAGAAACTAAGGAACTCTTTACTTCTTCTAAACTTAATGTAATCGCTGGCCTTATACCTAACCCACTTAACCAAATTCGTCCTATAAACCTAAGCGACTTCAGACTCGACCTCATTGGCCAAAATACACCCTACTCTTAAGTTACGGATTACAATACCCCTGTAAACCAAAATACGGACCAAATTACCCCTGCTATTTAAGTTATAGATCCGCAAGCCATATACCCATAAGCTACAGATCCGTGAGTTATAGATCCGCAACCCACCTAAGCAAAGACCTATGGTAAGGAGCTAGCTAACCTAGCCAAGCTCTATACCAACGAATCTAAGTACAGCGGTAAAAATGATAATTTTAACTTCAAACTAACTATCTTTATGGACCTCTGCCAGAAGGCTAACATTCCTAAATAAGAGTTTAGCCAAGCCTACTCTACCATACTGCGCGGCCTAGCACTTGACCACTACTACACTAACCTTAAGAGTAACCCCCTTGGTGTCCCCTTTAATAAGCTATATAAAGCTACTCGCAACTACTTTAAAGGACTAGAATATAGGCGTAATATCCTTACCTAATGGAATGCAACTAAGCTACGGACCGTAATTAACAAGAACACTGAAAAATCGACTATAGAGTATCTGCAAATCCTTATTAAAGACCTCCGGCACCTATAGCACGGCCTTAACACCAAGCTTTAAACAGACGACTTCCTGCACAATAAACTTATTACGGCTTGCCAGGAAGTAGAGCCCTGCAAGTACGCCTATTACAAGCCTGCAGACACCTTAGCTAGCCTTATTAATAACCTACGCTCCTCTATTATAACGTATAAAGTCTTAAACCTACCGGGTAGCACTTAAGCCTTCGCCATGGATATTCAATATCCGCAGACAGACTTAGACGTCTACTTTATAGACCGTCGTTACCGCTAGCAGCACCTATACCAACTAAGTCCTACCCGTAACCCCCACAGCAACTCCCGTATAAAAGTATACCCCCGCAGATAAACAAACCAGAAATGCTTCGTATATAGCAAGGAAGGATATTAGTCTACAAGGCATACCTAGGAAGAACGTAACAGGTCTAAGAAGAGATTTAATAAACAGATTAGCTAGTTTATCTTAGAATACAAAGGAGAGGAAGAAGAGGAGCCCCCTAATAAGTTAATAGAAGCCCTTATAATTGACTTTAACCTAGATAACTAGGAATAGGAGACCTTAGAGACGTTCCTAACTACTTT
>Ga0307507_10008139_pt1 | contig 14719 bp, 12 predicted proteins | sample 7_EM_MG_FD_207223 | JGI IMG/M metagenome (GOLD analysis project Ga0307507, IMG submission 207223) | Populus trichocarpa ectomycorrhiza microbial communities from riparian zone in the Pacific Northwest, United States - 7_EM | ecosystem: Host-associated > Plants > Roots > Unclassified | place... | reverse complement strand
GACTGGTGATATTACCTATATCTAAGATATCGCAATTATTCATTCATATCGCGATATTTTGATTGGCTTATGAATTGAATATGATATTTGGCCTATTTATTCATTCATTCATCATCGACAACGCTGCTGAGCTCTCTCAGCGATCATCCTTTGACTGTGGGTAATTGGAACAGTTCGGTGTCCCCGGGAACAACAGTAACGATGTCGATGGTGGTTCGGAAGTTTATTGAGTTTTCTTCAAGTAGAGGAATGAACCACTCTCCGCAGACGAGTTGTCCGGGAACGTGGGAAAGATTACAGACCCTGTGCCCGATGGCGGGGTGATTAGGTCTCGTGAAGGTTTTATAACTTGCGTAGTTTGATGCGGGGACATGGGTATAGGTGGTAGTGAGAAGAAACATGCGTGTAGAAAGAGAAAAAGGAGGGTAAGGTAGGTTTTTGCGGAAGGCGCAACGCTAGTCTAATTTTATCTGTCGATATCTTCAAAAAGTCCGACGTAAAAATTAGAAAAAAAAAAGCCAATTCATAAAAATGTTGATCTTGATGATGTCACACTGAGTTTAGATATGGGAGAATACCAAACCAGTTTCCGTATTTGGAAGGTACCGGTGTTCTTGCCTGGTGACCCACGTCTCAGTTAACAACAACTACGGGTTTTAGGATAGAACACCCCCGATTGCTATTCTCTGCGTCACCTATGACAGAGGAACGCTTAACGACGGCGCCAAACACCGTGAACGCCACTTCAAATTCGACGGAATTGTTCAAGCCCCGATTACGTCTCCCGCCACCGACGATGGTAGCGCGGTCTTTGTTCACGCTCGGCAGGTTGACATTCTGATCCCATGAGTACGTCGCCGGCCTCTTGTGGAGAAGAAGCGCACAGCATACAGCCATTAAGCTGACCGTGCGTAAGACTTCATTGGCTTCAACGTTGTCATGGAAGGCAGGTTCCAGAGAGCTTCGAATCTTCTCCGATAGTCTCACAGCCACCTCGGGATCTCTGTATTCCGTCTGGCGACAGTGTAACTCCTCGACCACTTCTGTGGCTTTCATGTACCATGGAGAATCCTTTGTCTCACGTTCTATAATGCGTCTTTGGGTTAGACCGGGACTTTCCTTAGCTTCCATGAATAACTAACTGTTTGCATGCAAGTCCATCAACATCCTCTCGAAACCCTCCAGTTCATGTTTGACCTGGTCATCCCTAGAATCAGAAGTGGGACTTCGAAATAGTTCTCCATAGATGGTATCGGCAATTAGCCCCCGAAGCCAGGGAAGTTTATTTTTGGAGAGCCAAGGGCCATCTTTGTCAGGAAATCGCATAGTTGAAGAACTCCGACGAAGAGATTTTTCCGGGATGCGTTCTACCGTCTTAGTTTTAGCAAGTGTGTTTACCAAACCAGACACAGCCTTCTCCAAAGTAAGAAAGCAGCCCTCCACGGTCTTATCGGACAATTCCTCGTAGCCATTGCGCTGTGATGTCGATATAAAAACGGGTGGTTCAGGCTCCCCAATATCTATAGGCGCCCTATCGGGCTCGTCATCCGGCTGGGTTGGGGGCCCTTCGGGCTTTGGGTCGGGTTTTGAGTCCGCAGCTGGCTTTTCCATTGCCCCGCCGTTGTTGCTCGGTTCTCCCGCTTCCTCACCTGCCACCGAGGGGGGTGCATCGGATCCGGTTGGGCCCTTTTTGAAAAGGGAATGAAAGACGTTAATGATGTTGAAAAAGGATGACACACCGTACCAGCTATCAAAATTCAGCCCTAGTTTCAGCGTTGAAGACAAATTAGAACACACAGGACTTCAACGGCTCTCACGAAAGCATGCGACTGTTCAATATCTTTCACAATGCATTCCAGTTCGCGCAGACGCCTGTCAACCAGTGGACACAAACTCTCGAGCTTTTGGCTATGAGCCTCTACTTCCATTATCGGAGCGTCGCCATCTTTGAACTCGGGATTAGTAACTCTAGCATGGAAGGAATCGATGGGACTACTTACTATTAATAGGTAGGGCTTCGGACGTAGAAATGCGTTCAGAGCCTGATATGCCATTTAAAATCACTACACTGTTGCTACAGCTTGACAGAGAATCGCCGCCGCCCATACAGTCATCCGTATCGTCGTAGCAATCCGTGTTCTCCGGGGATGAGCTTGTTCCGTCTGTCGAAGTGTTCGTAGCATTAGGTCCGGAAGCATCTTTGGTAACTGTCACAGAGCCGGGATCTTCTCTTGACAAATTCTCAGTGGCCTCGGGAGCACATTCTGCAGTCGCATTGTTTGTCGATGAGCCGCTTGGTTCTGCCATGTTCGAAGTCGTGAATGCGGGGGCCACTCTATCAGGGCTGCTCTAAGAATCGCGCTGCTATCTGAGCGACGACGGCGAGCCGGCGCCTATTCATAAAGTTCGCTCCGGACAAAACTGAGACATGTTGGGCGTGGATGCACTCGGAATAATCATGAGGCTAACGCTTAGAATGAGGCAACGAGGCTGCACTCGGTGGCTTCAGTGACAGCGCGTTGGGCCTCGTCGATAAGGGCTGGAGTTTCTGCAAGATAAGTTGCGAAGCGACATTTTAGAGTGACGTGTCCGTCTTAAAGGCCTTTGGAGACAATTGCGAGGCTCAGCGCTCAGCCGAAGTCGACGATGTTATATTGATGCCTGGGTTGGTGGTGAGCTGGCTGGGTGGACAACCGAGCAATGCAGCGTGCTAGCTGCAGGATGGGCCCAAAAGTTGAGGCACACACGTGCAACTGGCGACGCTTCTGCAAGGGGTGTTCGGTGCAAGGGCTAGCGTTGCTGCAGGTTGTGAGGCTGAATAATGAACACCTGCAAGGCTGAACGACAACACGATAATGAAGCAAGTGAGTATGCAATGTAGGTCACGAAGCAGTTCGGATGCTGCGTGTCATGGAAGTGGCCAGTTTGTTGGCCCTCAGCGTTCGGGCGCATAGCGACCTCCTGCTGTCTCCGTACGCCTCAGGATGCACTACAGCGGTCAATCGTTGACGTCTACGGGAGAGTGTGCACATATATATATATTTGTTCGTCGGCCTCAACAAGTCCAGAAAAGCTCTCTTATCACGACTCGCCCCACGCTTAGCCAGGAAGCCTCTACTACTCGTACTCGTACTCGTAGGTCAAACGCAGACATGAACGCCAAATTTGCGAACGGGGGCTTGTTGCAGGGCCGTGCGGTATCGAGGCCGGTGCCGTTCAGGCCGGGTCCAATGCCGCCGACTAAGACGAACTTGAAGAAGACCCTCCGTCCCGGCGACCTGAATGCTGGCCACCACCCCGGCAAAAGCTCCCCAAACCGGCTGATCATTGCCATCGACTTCGGAACGACATATACTGGGTAAGGTGACACTGCTCTCGATGCTCCCGCTGCTCCCCACCATACCCCCCTTGCTAACCGTCTCGCCACCTTACAGCATCGCCTACGCCTTCACGTCTGACCCCTCCAAGATCCGCGCCATCCAGGAATGGAGGGGCCCCGACGTCGAGGGCAGGAACGACATCGCCAAGGTCCCATCGCTGATAAAATACAGCGACGACGAGCCCGTCACCTTCGAATGGGGCTACGAGACTAATGTCACTGACTACGGAGTCATCAGAGGGATTAAATTGAGCCTCGAGCCTGACAAGCTCGACTTCCACCAGCAAGCAGCTGGTGTCGATGAGTCCGACGTCGTACACAACTTCGAAACCGTCATCACAAATGAGCGGGCCCGCCTCGTCAAATCTACGGTCGATATCGTGGCCGACTACATCGGAGCCGTCTATGAATATGCCATCTCCAAAATCCAGGAGAAGGAATTCCCGGGCACCGTCGAGAGTGTGAGAAAGGAGTTTGTGGTGACGGTGCCCGCCATATGGTCCGATCGAGCGAAGAAAGCCACCCTCATGGTAAGCTTGTCGCTGAGAACACGTACGCGTCTGTCAGGCTAAATTGTTCCCAGGCAGCGCGAAAGGCCCACCCGGATATTCAGCTCAACCCGGACGACCTCATTAGTGAGCCTGAGGCGGCCGCTTTATTTACATTTGAGGCGTACAGTCGTAGAGGATTAAGCGTAAGAGCCATACAACCTCTTGCGTAATGCGCTCAACTAATACATGCTTCTTCTAGCAAAATGATTCTTTTGTCCTCTGCGACGCAGGCGGCGGGACGGTCGATATCATATCTTACAAGGTGACATCCTTGAAGCCGAGGATGCGGATGAAGGAGATTGTGTCCCCCTCAGGTAGCGTGAAATCCAACTTATGCTTATAAAAACATCTGAAATAACTTATCTGCGCTCTACAGGAGGTGCCGTTGGGTCCATGATGCTCAACAACCGTTTCGAGAGGTATCTACGTCGAATACTGGGTGAGGAGCAGTTTCAAGAACTGCTTGAAGGCGATGCCTATGCCTTCCACTCCATCATGAACGAATTTGATAAGAACGTCAAACCAAACTTTTCCTCTCGAGAAGCGTGGGACAAAGTGCGGATGCTTCACTCCCTCGACTTCCCGGTGGACGTTGAGGACGACCACGGCCACGATATAGTCGGTAATACTTTGACTTTGTCAGGGTTAGTATCTTCTCTTCCTCTCGTAACATCCAAAATTTAACATTCTGTAGGGAAGTAGTACAGGAAATTTTCGATCCCATAGTAGAAAGTATCATAGACCTTGTTAGAGAGCACACCGATAAAGTGCAACAGGAGACAGGTGCACCCGCAAAGGTGAAGATTTCATTAGGCCAGCCATATTGCAATCGCAAAATGCTAATATTTCTTGCCAGGCCATTTTCCTCGTCGGGGGATTCGGGGCCAACAAGTATCTCAAATCTCGCTTGCAAGCTTGCATGGGTGGTATTGCTGTACTTCAACCCGAGGACGCGTATGAAAATCCCCTATCCTATTGTAGTCGAAAGATGACTGACTTTTTCGGAATGGAACAGATGGGCTGCTGTTGTCAAGTGAGAGTTTAAAAGTTGCCGTCTTATCGAAGAATGCACTGACACTAAACTTATAGGGGAGCTGTCCTTAGCAAGATGCCACTCCTAATTGATGTGGAAGCTAGAAAAGCCCAGAAAAACTATGGTGTCATGGCAAACGTACCCTATATACATAACGAGCACCCCAAAGAAGCCCTGGAATATGCGGTGTATGATCCTTATGAAGAGATTAACAGGATTCCGAAAATGACTTGGTACATTTATAAGGTGATGATACTTGGGACCTATACATTGGAATCTCAAACAACTAACCCATTAAATACAGGACGACGACTTGTGCCGGGATCATAAAGTGCGCTACCCGTTCCACAGATGCGTCCCGGAAGACTTCAAACCCGAGGACTTAATTTTTGCGGACGAGCTGCACGAATCAGGCGCAGATTTCCCTCCCAAATTTCCATGGCAAGGTGAGAGAAATCAGCACCAGCCTAGACCCTTAAGCTAGTAACCCATTTCCTAACCGTGGAACTCGTCTAGCCGATGTCCGTTCCTACTGCAAGCTGCAATGCGATCTCTCCGGCTTGACTAAGGCCGAATTAGGATCAGGCGAAATGGAAGACGGCACCAAGTACTACATTGTCGAGTACGACTTGGTCGTTCAATTCGGACCGGCCTTAAATGCCTTCTCTGTCGAACGCAAGGGTGTTTCGTACGGAAGTGTGGAAGCCGAGTACTAAACAGCCACTACACAATTCGTGAGCTAAACTTGGGTAGCGATAAGTTACTTGCTAGTTTTATGTCACATCCCCTCCAAAGCTTTATTTAGAAGTAGGGCTAAATTATAATAGAAGTTAGACTTATTTATTTTACTAGTTTTTTTTCTAAGAAGCTTTAAGTCTACTGTAAAGATTTAATAAAAATCTAACTAACGTATTTGATCACCGAGACCGCCAGATCACCGAGACCGCTAGCGCAAAATACACCAAAAAACCCAAATTTCAAATTTAAATAACTTAACAACAACTTTATAATATTTTTTAAAAATTTAAATATGAGCTTATATATGCCTCTTTTAGCGTCTATTAAAATATTAGAGTGTATAGTATAGTAGTTATTAAGATATAGAGTTTGGGGGCTAAAAATAGAGACGTTTTTAAATATCTCAATAACTACTAGACTGCACGCTCTAATATTATAAAAGGTATAAGTATAGGCATATAAGAGCTTATATTTAAATTTTTAGAAAATATTATGGGGTTGTTGTTAAGTTATTTAAAATTGAAATTTGGGTTTTTTGGTGTATTTTGCGCTGGCGGTCTCGGTGATCTGGCGGTCTCGGTGATCAAATACGTTAATATTTTTTATCATTTATTATTTTGTAAGCCTTCAGATCCATGTCGGTTACGCCGGATTTCATTTCTAAATATTTATTAATTTTATCGCCAACTTCCAACAGGTACTTCCACCAATACTTTTGATTCTGTCTCTGCGTATGTCTTGTGGTCTTTCAAAACTTCAACAGAGCTGCCGCTTCCTCTTTTCGTTCAGGTGACGGTGCTAAGATCAGATCCATCCAATTGGTTTGCTCATAGTGGTAACGTAGGTGATAGGGTTATGACGATTTAGAACTTCAAAACTGGCGCATAGACAAAATTTGGGTGTAAAACCTGCAAACCGTTATAAACCTATTACCTACATTATAGGGCTTGCCTATAACACTATAAGTAACTAGCTAGAATATTACTTCCAGATAAATTAAGACCGCGGTTTGGAAGTGGTCAATAAGTCTAGTGGTTCGGACTCATAACTGTAAGCTTGCAGTGTGGGAGAATTAAATGAGCGACTTAATTCTAAATCTATAGAAATCAAGTGAACTAAATACATGAACGTAGACCCGGAACTCCGTAGTCTATGACTCAATATTTGACCGTATCCGAGACATACGAGGGTAGGGTCGATCCTGTCTCGGAGCCTCTCAGGCGACGATCTTGTTTCTCAGCGTAGTGCTGGTGAACTGTTACACTTCGTGCAGAGCCTCCGTACGCAGAGCCTCGTGCAGAGCTTCGTACAGAGCCTCGTGCAGAGCTTCGTGCAGAGCCCCGTGCAGAGCTTCGTGCAGAGCTTCGTGCAGAGCTTCGTGCAGAGCCTCATGCAGAGCTTCGTGTAGAGCTTCGTGCAGAGCTTTATGCAGAGCCTCCGCAGAGCTTCGCGCAGAGCCTCCGTACGCAGAGCTTGGTGTAGAGCTCGGCGCAGAGCCTCCGTACGCAGAGCTTCGTGCAGGGCTTCGTGTAGAGCCTTAGCAAATACCTTTAGCTTTCCTACTACTCGGGCCCGGTCGGGTTCTTCAAATGCTGCGCAGCCCCCACGTAGTGGGGGCCTACGCCCTCAACACAAAAACACCCTCAATACAAAATTATTCCTATACATACAATCCTACACGTATTTTTACAGCCACAGCCTTCCTGCGCACCCGAAATGACGAAACGGAAGGTTAATGCATATACTATTAAAGCCCAGAGGATCGTAGAAATTGTAAAGGAGCTTAAGGCCCTGCCGTATAAGCCTAATTTAAAGCAAGTTTCAGATGATTGGAAATGTGACTATAATAAGCTCTGGAGGACCTATTGAGGCTATAACAACAAGTCTACGCGTTGTGTACCTAATAGGCGCTTAGACAATGCAGAGGAGCTTGCCTTAAAGCAATTTCTTAACTATGTGGATAGTATTGGATTTGGAATTTGAAAAGAGATGGTGCGCGATGCGGCCAATTCAATTTTGGCCCAAAATTATACTGTTTTATATGATAACGACGAACTTCCTCTATAGGTTGGAATACACTGGCTACAATGTTATCTGGATAAGTCCTTATATAAGCGTACAAAGGCCAAGCCTATGGAGACTGCCTGGAAAAAGGCTTAGGAGCCTACCTATATTAAAGGATGGTTTAATAACTTCTTAGTCTACTGCTAAGAACATGGAATTGTACTAGCTGATTTCTAGAGCTTTAATAAGTGCGGTGTATGTCTTGGTGTTATAAAGAATTAATTAGTTTGGACGAAGAAAGGATAAGAGGTATTTATTCCTTATATAAATAGCCAAGAGCTTATAACTCTGGTGGAAACTATATACTTAATTAGTAATTGTATTACTCCAATAATAATTATTTCTGGCTAGAATTTAATGGAGGAATAGTTTACGGATTTGCCAGCTGGCTATTTAGTAGCTAGATTGGAAACTGGCTATAGTAATAACGAATTGGCCCTTAAATATATATGTTATTTTTATTACTAAACTAAGGGCTTAATCTAGGGTAGAAATCGGCTCCTCTTAATGGATGGTTACGGCTCTTATAATATGTATAAAGTTATAATATACGCTTGGGGCCATGGAATACACTTATATGGGTTACCCCCTTATATAACGCATTTTCTACAGCCATTAGATGTGGATTGTTTTTAGCCGCTTAAATATTATTATGGCCAGGCTCTTAATATGGCAGCTTGGTATACTGGAAGGGAATTTACAAGGACTAAGTTCTTAGCAGCTATAGGCTAGATCCGTCACAAGACTTTTACTTAGCGCACTATCGTAGGCGCCTAGCAGAAGACCGGAATAGTTCCATTTAAACCTAAGGTTGTTCTTATAGGTATGGCTATAGCGCCAAGAAGTGCAAGCACATAAGGAAGCTAAGCGCCCGTATATCAATCCTTCTATCCTAGAAGGACCCCTAAAGAAGGCCTCTAATAGCCCTAGATCGGATAATATATATTAGGTCCCCCAAGATATACAGGATTTCAACCAACGTATAGCCAAGGTAGGCAGAGGGCCTATACCTCTATCACCTAGCGGCCAAGATTGGCATACTCTGTTAACTATTTATACATTAAAGCGCCAATCTAACGCTCTTTTAGATGACTTTATATGTAAGGGCGCGAAGAGGCTTTAAGGAAGATTTAAAGAAACAATATAAATTCTATTTAAATCTAAGGGTATATAGCTCTTGCGGAGAACAAGACGTTGCGTAAAGAAGAGAAAGGAATTACGGGAGAGCCCTGTAATTAAATAGTCAGGGGTCTTGGTGGTCGATACGTGCGCACGTACGCGCGTGGTCTTCGATGGACTTTGGTAATTCAATTGATTTGTTAGAACTTAGCAGAAGTTGATTAAGCTAGCAGAATTTGGTAGAATTTGGTTAAAGCGTCGGACTTTATTTGTTAAGTGTTTTACTAAAACATTCCTACTGTAACTGGGCTAGTCCCGTTATAGTACCCTCCCCTTTAGCCGAAGGTCTAAAAATAATTTAATTTGGTTAAGAATTCATTTTTATTGTGTCGTATATTTTTTGCGTTGGGTGGCGGTGTAGAGTTTTACCGGTTTTAATCGTTAAATGGACCAATTAGGATTTTCCATGCCCGGTATAGAAAATCGCTATTAGCTTAGTCTAGGGCGGTGAGCTGAACTAATATCTTTATAGTAGGTCTTGGCAAGGTAAATCTAACTAATTAGATAACTTTAACTGCCGGTTAAAGTTCCTTAATATCTTGCGTGTTACGTGACCGTGTTATAAACGTTGTAATGTTTTTTAAGTTCTTTTTAAGTTTGAGCTTCCTGCTGTCGTATTTTGTATATTCGTGTTAGGTGGCAGTTGTTTGCCTTTATGTTATGTCCATCCAGCTGGAGTAGGCCGTGAAGGATGGTTTTTGTGGAATTCTTTTACTAGGGAAGGCGCATCGATTTTAATTTGCTTATAGAGTTCCTAGGTTTATATTTTATATCCTTCCCACTTAATAAGAAGTTTAAATCTTTTAGATTATATTTTCCATTGCATATTATTAATTGAGTTAATAAAGTAAGAACCGTTACCGTTATCAACAATTATAGGAGGTGGTGGCGGCACTTTGCGGGTTATAGGTTTGTCTTTTAAGGGTTATAGCAAGCTTACGTGGAACATTAGATGTATTTTTATTTTAGTTGGTAGTTTAAGCTTATAAGTATATAGGCTTAATTTCTTCTTAATTTAGTATGGGCCCGCAAATTTCTAATTAAGTTTCTTTGAGGGCCGTTAAGTCTTTAGGTTTTATATATTTAGGTAAACCATGTTATCTTCCTTAAAGTCCCATGTGGGAGCTTATCCTTTGTTTGCATACCATTCCTGTACCGTTTAAGCGTATATTAATTCACTTTATAATAGTTCTATTAACTGCTTTATTTAATTAGCGAAGTTGTGTGCGTTAATTAACTAAATCCGTTTAATTATGGGTCCTGTTATGTTAATTTTAGGTTGTGGTTTAAATCCAAGTTAGGGGTCTTGTCCGTAGGTTGCGTAGAACGGCGTTACGCCTATTAATATGTTTATCGTATTATTCGCAGTAAACTTAGCTAAAGGCAGCCACTTTTCCCAGTTATCTTGTAGGTAGGAGTAGTATATTTATAGGTATTATTCCATAATTATGTTTGCAATTTCGGTTTAACCATCTGTCTCTAGATAAAATATAGTTAAGAGTTATATTTAAATACTTAATTGTTTGCATAGAGCTTGCCAGAAGTCTGAAACGAACTGGCTTCTATAGTTGGATATTATTGAGTTAGGAAGTCCGTATAGCTTAAAGACGTGCTTAACGAAACATTTGGCTACTAATATCGCATTAATTGAGTCCATAGGGATCATATGTCGCATTTTTATAAGATGGTTAACGACTACTATAACATTCGTGAACCTATTACTGTTAGGCAAGTCGACTATAAAGTTAATCAAGATGTCGTGCCATCTTTATATTGGAATTGGTAGTGGTTAAAGTACTCCTTGCTTCTTTATATGAGAGGTCTTTCCACGTACGCACATCCTGTATGCTCGAACGTATTTTCGTACATAGTCGTGCATTGTAGGCTAGTAGTATACTCGTTAAACAATCTTATAAGTCTTCGCACGGCTAGGATGCCCTGCTATAGGGGAGTTGTATATAAATTTAAGTATCTTAAATCGTAAAGGTTTGGAATTCGGAACTACTATCTTCTATTAATAGTACAATCGATCTTTTCAAATTTTGCATTTAGCGAGTGTAATATCCTTATGCTATTGTTTTCCTATTTGAATCGCTTTTATTATATCTATTATCTATATATCGTTCTTATATTCGTATTCTATTAGCTTATTAATTTCCATTTCCCATTTATTAACTTCTGATTTATTTCTGTTAAGTTCCGTATTTAGGAATATAAGACGTAGTTTTTTAAAACGTTTAGGGGGTAATAAGATCCGTAATTAATTTATAATCTGTTTATCTAAAGCATTTATAGGTAGGTCTTATAATTGTTATATTAATGTATTAGGCTTCTAATTAAGTTTACCCAGTTAGTATATAATCTTAAAGTCGAATTATAAGAGGTATTTGGCCTAACGAATTTGGCGCTGTGTTAGCTGCTTTATAGTTATAAAGTACTACAGGTTTTTGTGGTCCGTTAACACGCGTATTAGAAATAACGATCCTTTAAGTTCTAGGCGCTATTGTTTAAAGCATCTAATAATTACAAGCAATTTCTTATTGTATATCTTGTAGTTCAATTTGGCAGGGGCGAGCTTTCGGGAGAGAAAGGCTACTAGGCGCAGTTCACCGTTCTTATTGTATTGCGATAACACTCCCCCTAGGGCATAATTAGACGAGTCTGTTTCAACAATACATTTAAGGTTAGGATCAAAGTGGGCAAGAATTGGAGCGGTTGTAAAACGTTATTTTAAGTTATTAAAAGCTTGTTTATATCTAGCAGTCCATTTAAATTTCATGTTTTTCCTTGTTAGGTTTACTAACGGTTAGGCAATTTTCGAGAACTGATTAATAAATTAATGATAGAAATTTGCAAATCCTAGAAATCCTTAAATGTCTTATACGTTACTAGGGCTTTCCTAGTTCACAACTATAGTGACCTTCTTAGGGTCCATTTTAATTCCGTCGCGGGATATAATTAGGCCTAGGTATATGACTTTGGACACATGGAACTTGTATTTCTTAATATTGCATTATAAACCCGCATCTCGCAGGCGTTTAAGGACCATTTGGATATGCTTCTAGTGTTCAGAAAGCGAAGATAAGTAGATTAAGATATTATTAATATACGCGGTAACAAATATATTAAGGAATTCACGAAGTATATTGTTAATGTATTACTGGAACGTACTAGGACCATTCTTTATACTAAATAGTATTACTAGGTATTTGAAGAGTCCCCATTATGTATAGAAAGCTGTATACTTCTTGTCTCCTTTACGGACACGGATTTAGTTAAAGGCAGCAACTATATTAAGCTTTATAAAGTACCGTGCCTTTAATAAGCGGTTGAGCGTTTCTTAAATTAGGGGAATAGGATATCAGTTTTAAATTGTGATTACGTTTAGAGCTTAATAGTTAATATAGAATCTTAAGCCTCCTTCTAGCTTTTTAATAAATAGTACGGGTGAGGCGAATGGAGATTAACTAGGGCGAATAAATCCTTTTTCTAGATGCTTATTAAGGTACTATTGCATTATAAGCAGTTCTTCTTGTGATATACCATATAGCGGACCAAACTTTGGTGTTATACCAGGTTTAAGTTCTATTTTAAAATCGTATACATCCTAATGCGGGGGTAGTTAGTTTGCAAATCTTCTCTTAAACTCGTCGATTAGATTGTGGTACTTTTTAGGCATAAAAGGTTAAGGGTTAATATATTACTTCGGTTCTAGTGCTTTCTTAATATCTTCTATAGTTATAGCAAAGATTTTATGGTCTCGTTTTCGTGCTAACAAAATAAAAGGTGCGGCTTATATCATACAAATTTTAAGAGGTTTTGGTGTAACGTCTTCGCATTTTTTATTACAATTGGCAGTTATAGCCTTATCGTTTTGGTTTAGGGTCTGTGGTAGGGGTAGTTTATATTATATTAAATTTAAATAATCTTGTGCATATTTATAGGGTAGGTGGTGTTTTAAGCAATAACTTCGGTAGTAGGTTATGCGGAACTTTAGTGTTTCTTTAACCCAGCTAATTAAAGGGTTATGTCGTTTTAGCTATTTATGTCCAAGTATTATCTTATATTGCTTTAGGGGTGTTACAAATAGGGAAATATATTTAAGGTGTTCGCCTATCCGCATTTTTATAAGAGCGTAGTGCGTTAATTCGCTATATATTAAGGGTTTGCCGTTGAAGCCTTATAGGCCTTAGGGCTTATTAAGTTTCTTTAAATTTAGGCATTAGGTTTTTATATAGTTTGTATTAATAAAGCCTATGCTAGTAGCTCCGCTATCTATAAAGATTTATACTTTCTTCTATTTTCTAAGTATTCAAATTTTGCTAAGTATATTAAGGGAGTTATGTTGTGTATTAGCGCTAGAAGAGCCTAGACACTCGTGCTCTTCTACTTCTTATCCTAAGGCGCGACTTGGCCCTAGGATGATTCGTTTTCCAAGTTAACCAAAGATAAGGTGCTTTGTGGTAATTAGGCATGATTTATAGAACGAGTATAAGTTAAGGAGTGAGTATGGCTTAAAAAACGAGTGCGATTTAAAGACCGGGAGGAACTACGGCGGACTTTTTTAAAAGGGTGAGTTTGGTAATTCCTTTAAATATGTCCTTTTCTACCATATCTGAAGCATTCTTTATTTGTGGCTCGAGTTCTTTGTTCGTTGGTTCCTAAGGGTGCGTAGGATTAAGTGGCGTTGAGGTCCATAGGGTCATGCGTAGGTTTCGGAGAAGGGTCGCGTTTTGGGGTATATATCGGTTTCGTAGAGTCTTAAATACGAGGTATGGTTGGCTTCAGGGAACGAGTCTATTTGTTATATTAAAGGTCTTCATTAATTTGTTAACATATTATAGCAAATTTAGGTAGGTCCTTTAGTAGTTCCCTACCTACTAACTGTGCTCTAATTTTATCCGAAATAGCTTGTTAAAGAGCAGCAACTTTAGCGGCTTTATTCTAATCCAGTTCGCCAATAAGGCCTAAAAATTCCGAAAAGAAGCTGGTAAATTCTTGGTTCCGTTATCGTAGGTTTTTAAGTTTAGTAATAGTGGTGTGTTTATAGCTAGCATTATTATACGTTCGTTCTAATAGAGAGATAAAGGTTTTAAAATTAACAAAGGTGCTATTACGGAAGAATGGGTCCATAGTTCGTGCAGTGTCTTTGTTTAAACAAGACATTCCATAGCTAATCTTGCTAGCTTTAGTAGGGTATTAGTTATAGTTCATTAAAAGTTTAAGACGGAGCTTAGTTATAAAGGGGCGTAGGTTATTTTAATTTCCATTAAATATTAGAGGGTTAGGAAGCTTTTCTAATTTCGTGGTAGGTACTAGGTTTGTTATAGGTATAGGTTAAGCTACTATTACTGGTTTAGGGTTCGCATTTAACGGGCTGGGTTCGCATACAGTTATCTTGATCTCGTTTGCAGGTGTTACTGTTGGGGTTTCCAACGCGAATACTTTAGCGTCGTAGAGTTCTTTGCGTATTGCTTCAATTAATTGCTAATACTGGGCTTCTAGTATAGCTCATTGCTAGGCTAAGGCATCCGTAAAGGACTGTTGCATTATAGTCATTTATTCCCTAACTAGGGCCATAATGGTTAACGTGGCGGATTTGAGTTCGTTTGCCATTTTAAGGATAGTGGTATTAACGCAACGTAATGTAAGGGCGCGAAGAGGCTTTAAGGAAGATTTAAAGGAATAATATAAATTCTATTTAAATCTAAGGGTATATAGCTCTTGCGGAGAACAAGACGTTGCGTAAAGAAGAGAAAGGAATTACGGGAGAGC
>Ga0307507_10008138_pt1 | contig 14720 bp, 18 predicted proteins | sample 7_EM_MG_FD_207223 | JGI IMG/M metagenome (GOLD analysis project Ga0307507, IMG submission 207223) | Populus trichocarpa ectomycorrhiza microbial communities from riparian zone in the Pacific Northwest, United States - 7_EM | ecosystem: Host-associated > Plants > Roots > Unclassified | place... | reverse complement strand
AAGTCAGATTTCTTGCTTACTCGGACAGCAAGTCCTGGAGGGTCGGAGGGTTCCAGTAATGGTTTCCGGAAAGACTTTGCCTTGCTTCAAGCCTTTTGAAACGGATGTTAGAGCCGGGGGATATATTACCGATCGCTTTTTAACTGGCATTAGACCTCAGGAGTGTTATTTTCATTGTATGGCTGGAAGAGAAGGGTTGATTGACATTGCAGTCAAGACGAGTAGATCCGGATACTTGCAGAGATGTTTAATCAAAGGCATGGAGGGTATTCAGGTCCAATATGACAATACTGTGAGAGATAGCGACGGATCGCTGGTCCAGGTACGTTCTCCCACTGCTTCCCACCAACCCAGCTAATTGGTTCGTTTGCATAGTTCCTCTATGGCGAGGACGCGTTGGATGTTTCGAAACAAAAACATCTGAGGCAATTCAAGTTCTTGGCGCAAAACATCGATTCAGTCGTACGGAAACTGACCGATGACCTCGTCAATGAGGACTTGGGCCCAAGGATACAGAAGCTTAGCGAGCAGCTCAATCTTGGTGTGGGGTCTGAGCATATGAAGAAGGCAATGAAGAAATATAAGAGAACCGGTGACCTAGGAGCATCAGAGGTTACAATGTCACAGTTCAGTCCAAGCCGGTACCTCGGGAGTGTCTCAGAGAACTTTGCATTGGCAAGGGAGAAGGTTCGTTATACATCCCCCTGTGGCCGCGGGACAGAAATCTATAGCTGACAATTGCCAGTACCTAACTCCTCTAAAGTCGAACAAAATCGATCCAGCGAGTATAACAAGCGTGGAGCCCACCCTGCTGGACTACGGCGAGGGAAACCAGAAATGGACTTGGAAGTTGCCCGCTAATCTTGGGGGTTTACTACGACTGCAAGTGTACGGCGAGATGTGCCGTGCTGCCCACTGAGCGAGCGATTCTGCTGCGGGGCACGGGAGATGCGCATCATGGGTATTACTGGGTGGACCAGCACTTTTTGAATCCCAGGGTGGAGGACGCAGTGGCTTTGAGGGGGGGTTTGTAAAAGGAGTTTGACGTATATGCTTGATTCCCCGGATCCAGGACTTGGGAGAATGTTGCTTGGTTTGTGGAGCGCGTACGATTTGGCGGTGAGTGAGAATAGGACGTTTTTTGTGGATGATAGTAATTGGTTAGTCTCTACTCTTGTCGTTTCTTTCTTATTCTCGGCGTAGCTAATTAAGAATGGATGGGTAGGTCCTGGGGAACTTATGCTACCTACTTCCTTCCGCGAAAACCCACCTACCGCCCTCCGCCTCCTAACCTTGTCCTCCCCTGCCCCCACCAAGTCCCACACCTACTCGTGGCACACTCAACCGCAAGCGCAACATTCGGCTACACCTTCACGGACTTCTTCGAAGATGCGAGGAAAATGAGGGTTCAGCGACAGCACAAGATTTTCGCGCTCGCAAGAAGCTGGTACGAGGCGCTGTTTAGACTGCGCTTGTCAGCCGCCGACGAGGAGACTGTTGAGCTGCGGAAGAAGCAGCTAGAGGAAGAAACTAGCGGCAATGAGAAAATACTAGCCATGCAAATCCGCCGAGGTGACGGTAAAGATAAAGCTTTTGAATGGAGAGAGATAGGGCACGTACCCGTGTCCCACTATGCAGACTTGATATCTTCTGCTGCAGCTACTGCCGGGGGCAACGCTATCGTCCTCCTATCATCCGACAAATCCGGAAATATACTCCCTCCCGGAATTCGCAAATTACATTCCAGCTCAATCACTCCCTCCCTCACCAAGCACTCGCAATCTACTCCCCGGCGGCTGGACCAGACAGGCTTTTGACAATGCGCGTGCTCGCGGGGGCGATGTGGTGGTTGACCTGGCCAGGGAACACTCCCGCGACGTCAAGACCCTCGGCGAGACCACTGAAAAGCTGTTTTACGGCGGGAACGGGAATACGTATAGGGTTTTGGCGGTCGTTATGGGTTGGCAGAAGGCGGTGGAGGAGGAGGGGTGGGTTAATGTTGATGACGGGAGGGGCTGGCTTGGGGTTGTTGGGCCTGGGCGGCCGGGGGGGGGGGGTCGGGGCTTGGGCGCGGGGCTACCGTTATCATATTTTCTTACCTTTCGTGGGGGATTTGTTTTTCTTTTTCTTATTCGTTTCTGTCTTAGTGGGGTTCTGGCGGACCAGATAAACATTATAATAATATTATTATGTTTTGGCCTAGTGAATTTTTGTCTATATACTACCCGGGTATGATATGATAGAACTGCTTCCCTCCATCAACCAAGCGTCTGGTTTTTCACACTCACGTTTGCGCCTATCATACTGTGATGATGTTATGTTTCACGAATTAGGTGAGTGCACGCCCATACTAAGATAACTTTTGTTTCCACCACCAACAAAAACGATCTATAACAAACTCCTAATACCTGGAAAGATGTGCGGGTAGTATGTATAATTTGTTGATATGTAGTTGGGGTGTGGGTGTATGGCAGCCTGGCAGGGGATGAGGGGAGGGAGAAATTGGAGAAATTGGAGAAATGGGGGGTCTTTTTTTATGTTTCGTTTCCTTAGGACCTGTTCGGTATGTATTATAGGTACAAATTACTGCGGGAGGTGGATGTGAGCTACCCGGGTGTACTCCGGAAGAAAATAAAACAAGTGGTATTTTTCCAGAAAGGTTAGTGCGAATACTATAGATTTATTTTATCATATCTAAAGACAGGAGCCACGATCATGAAGATTCTCGATGTAATTGATCGTGATGTACACGTAAGACATCAACCGTACGTTTCCGACAAAATATGACCCAGCACTAGACTTAATGTACCTTATGTAAGAACTCGAATAATCGGACCATCTGCTGGGTATGATAGCTAGTCCGAAATTTTCCTCTTCCGGGGAAGGGTCGACAAACACACCAAAAAACCTGCTCTCCGAGACACCAGACCTCATTAGGAGAAGCAGCTCCAACGTCCTAGCACATGGTCCAATTATTCGGGTTCTCACGGTACCTAAGGTAAAGCATAAGTAAGTAAGGGGGAATCCCTCACGCTCAGTCGAGAAGTAACGAAGTCCTTTCAACCTGTTAATTGAACAATTAAAGATCAAACACTAACTATCACATCTCTTAATGTTAAAGCAACGACGTTCTTCAACAGAATGCTTCGGTTTGTTAGTGTGGTTATGGTTCGTTTCCCCGGGATCTACTCGGGAATCCGACGCCACGGAGCTTTTACTAGCATGCCTGACGATGAAGTTCCTGAGTTGGGGTGTGGGGAAAGATATACTAGCGGAGGGCTCCAAAAACATTCCCAATTCGTCATTCGAGTCTCGCGTCTTCCGCCTTGATTTTTTCATCAAGGCCGCTCAGGTAGGAAATGAACCAAGGTTTAGGAAGCTGTCTTTAGTGTTGACGATTTGGTAGGATATTAGAGATATTAAAGGGACTTTGGATATTATAAAGCAGTGATTCTAAGATCCTCGGCAGCCCTGCGGGCAGCTGCAGGGCTCCGACCCCGGCATCCCTGAAGTGTCTCATGCTGTAGGGCAAGTGCGTCCGTGCCTTGGTGAAGACTGCCTCGGAGGGGGTGACGGCAGGTCACTCCAGTCCTCCACCGACCGGTGATTCCCGGATAATGCCTGCAGTCCCCACCAATCCATCCCCTCCGGACCCAAAGACGGACGGACTCACCTAGGTTCACTACCGTAAAGTGGTAGATGGGAGTTATGATAATGGGGATCGTGAGAGGGGGAGGGATGGTGAGTGCTAGGGTAATGCCTCTGAATTTCTTAGCTTAGGTGTCGATTGTTAACGTATCTTTATAGTTGCTGGAATTCCTTGTTGGAGACGGATTGTTTAAGGGTGCGGAGTAAGAAACGATTGAGAGATCGCGGTAGCTAGGTTAGCTTAAAAAGCTAGCGTGAAGATATTCAAAGAAACGCAAAAAGTCTGAGAAGGTATAAATGCATGGAGATAGGTGGCTTTTCCTTTTTGTTTTCTTATAGAGGGGTAAAACTATTCTAACTCTAAGAGTGTAGCAACCCGCCTTTGCCTTTTTATTCCTTTTTCTTTCTCTTTTGAAGCAAACTGTGGTGCCAGCACTACCTTTTTTTTAGGATGATTCGACACGACCTTTCTTTTCACCTTTTCACTCAGGTGTGTTTATTCTTGAAGACTCGTACTAAATTGTGATTCCCTGCTCCGTTTCGGAGATTTGGGGGTTATTCAAAGAGTATGGTTTTTATAAGGACTTAGGGCTAGGATCAATAGGGAGACTCAGTGCTTGTTGGGGGGGTTGGGCTTCTCACCCCCTCAGATGCCCACTTCTAATTCACCCCGGGAAAAAGAATAGATAGGTGAATAATCCTACTCGAAGGGAGGAGGAGGAGGAGGAGGGGGAGGGGGAGGTGAGGGTGGAGGAACAACGGGGGGGGGGCTTCCCGACGTCATAGGAAACTGGGACGGTGGTTGATCTTAGGCGTCACACAATTTTTTGTTCTTGTCTTCGTCTTCGGGGACATTTGGACATGGTGAGAAGGGTCCATCATAGGGTAGGAGGGAAGAAAGGAGGAGAGGAGGAGAGACCACGCCAATGTTTTTGTTATTCTGATGGGTCAGAGTTTGGAAGGGGGTCTAGCTGCTATGTGATTCGGTAGGGTCTGAAGGCTTTTCCCTTGATGGATGAAAAGCAGTGGCCGAGGATGGTGAATGCTGATAATATCTATGTTTTTTTAATTGCTTGTTCTGCCAACGATAAGATATCCTTTCCCTATATTTGTTGGAAGTATTATTCGCCTTCTATTTACACTAGACAATGTTGTCTTTCCTCTATATCTCTCGCAAAAGCTCGCAGTATCTCTTACCTTCCGCCAACATTTGTGCTGGATGGAGCGTTCTTGACTGGGAAATTTTGTTTCGGGGGATTGGTTGTGGTAACTTTTGAGTGTGTTGTGCTTTGCGGTGTTATGGTGTAGTTTGTGTAGGAGTGAGAGATCTATATGTCGTAAAGAGAGAGTTTGTTCTATGCGAGGTCTAGGGATATGGGATACTCGCTTCCCGTAGCCGTGATTTAGCTTAGGCGAGTGTATCAATAGAGGTTTGCTAGTTTAGTCAGTTCGTGCCTAATGTATTGTTTTATTACCGGCGGTAGGTTCGTAGAGGGGAGTAGCCATGTAACTTTGCACAACGGTGAGTTGCTGTAACTTGTGCGGGGGAGGTGCTTGGGTGGGTTTTTTCGCTACGGGGAGAAGTTTGATTTGTCTGTCAAATATATATTATTGCCGCGATAGGAGGAGAATTTCCTCTCGGAAAAGAGGGGTCCCCCCTCAGGCTCTCCTTTACCTCATCTGTGTAGACTCTGTGAGGATCATATGAGATCACTCGAATTTATGAACCTTTGGAAGAACATTTAGTTGACCGACGTGAGATGCGGATATGAAACCCCTTTAGGCGTGAACTTTCCCTCGGAAGTAAAAGAGTGGGGTATGGTGCATCCTCTGTTCCAGTGATGAAGCATTAGCCCAAAGGACGCGTAGGTGGTTCGCACCCTCGTCCAAACCGTCTACCCTCCTCTCTCTTCTCAGGTTTCTCCTTCACCCCGGCTGCGTCCACCTTCTCTCCCACATCCAGCTCCACCTTCTAACCTCCCCTTTCATGTATCATACCAAGGTAAGGCAAATATTTTTATAGAAACTACTGACTCAACGGAACTGCGAACAAATCGACTAACCAGCCTCTCAAAAAAAAAAAAAATCCGAGCCACCTACCTCCTCCAGGTCTCTCACTTTTTCTGGGGGAATGTGATTTTGAGGCTAATCCTTTGTGAATTTTTAGATCGAATACAGCAGTAAAATACCTGACTGGTTTTAAACTTCCCTTCCCCCTCTTCATCGTCTGCTCCCTCAAACTTCCCTCCCTTATCGCATCTACGACTCGTATCCTTCGCATTCTGCAAAAATGCCACCTTATCGTCGTGGCGGAGCGGACTCACGCGGCGCCAGTGCCCGCTCAAGTGGCCTCGGCGCCAGGGGTAGTTCTGAATTCGTAATTTTGCGTTCACCAGAGAACATTGATCCCGACACTGAAGATGATCGGGACCGGGAATAGCGCCCCCAGATTAAGAAAATTGGTAAACCCGCCAAAAAGTAACCAGATCGATGGGGCCGGCTGATGATGTTGAGTCCCTGGTTGACCTGGAGGACTATTCCCCCCGTGGCCCGAATAGAAAAAGAAGGGAGGTAAAGGGTGGCTCAAACTCTAACACGTCCACCGTGGGCGATTAGATATCCTTTCTCAAGAGCGCTGTGAGTGGTGGAGACGGACCGTCTGAGGAAGATTCGGAGGATGATGCTGCCCCTCCCCCCTTCAGGACTTCCAAGATCGCAGAGAGGTCTCCCGCTAACAAAGAAGAAGCGGGAATGGCTAGGGCGAGGGCTGGTACGATTGTTTGCGCTTCATCCACCGGCCGAAGATCTGTTACGGAGATCAAATCTGCCCAGCGGAAAAAGAATAGACGGACTATGTCCTATGAAGCAAAAACGGCAGAACGAGTGGCCGAGATCGCCGGGAAAAGGAACGTCTAAAAGGAGAGATTCTTAAAGAGAAGCTTACAGAACACACACCGGTGCTTACCCTCCACCAAACCTTGTCACCAGCACAATGCGTGGAGTCTACAACATCACGTTAGTTCCTACACTAAAGTCCACAATCTACCAATGCGAAGAAAAAAAATTAAGCCATGATGCTAGCATTAATACTATAGCCTTTTGATCCACTCCCCGGCCCAATTCAGTGCCCGACGCAACTTTTGCTCCCAGATCCCCCTCCCGCATTTTTGGTATACCGCGATAGAAGGAAGACATAGCCCCTCACGAAAATCACTTTTGACGTTGTTCCCCACTGTTTTTGGCCGGGACCGGGGGTGGCACATCTGTCTCGTCAACCGGCGGTTCGGCAAGGGAAGAGGTAGGGGCGGCGACGGTGGCCGGTTTGATTGCCTCGCCAGTTTCATTGGTTTGACTCGCCTCTACACTCTCCTTTTATTCTTCGGTATGCTCGGGTTCCTCCACTGCCTGGGGTTCCTCCGCTACGCCTTATATCCCTCCGTTTCCTCATTTACCTGTGCCGGCTCCTCCGGCGATTCGGTTACCACCTAGCCTTCCTCACTCACATACTCCTTCGCTCCCATCCGTGCTCTCATCCTATCAATGCTTCCTAAGTATAGGATTTATGAAGGAAAGATCGCTTTCAATTTAGATGTCAATAGGCTTTGATAAAAGGCCTTCTTTCTTTCTGGTTTTAGATAACTATTTGCCATTCGTAAGCTTTTCCTTTCCCCGCTTATCCCCTTTCCTCCATTAGAGTTCTGGTTAGATTTTGGCCCATACAATCGAATTTCTTAACAAAAATTCCCCTCTATTCCGTAACCTAATATTTGTCATTTTTTTCGTGATCTTGTATGTGGTACAGCACATTACCGTAAAATATGTCATAGTGGTCGACGCTGTGCTCAGAGCAGCCGTTTCTATATTCACAAGCAACTAGTCTATCACCTTCTAGTCAGTTCTCACAATTTGACCAAGTAATTTCCGTCCCTTCCTTTTACAGACTATCCCTTGCAGACTACCAAGAAAGATGGTTCGCAGGAATGAAGACACTCTTGACAGACCCGAATGCAGAATTTGGTGTGGGGAGTTTGGCTGTGGAGCTGCATGAGCTCCCTCACAAGCCCAGTTTGTCAGTTAGCCCCTTGCCATTAGCTGGCCCTTCCGCAATGTCCACTGATAACATGAAGTTGAAATAGTCTGAGTAGCTCCTGATAGTTGCTTTAGGAGCTCAAACTGCATTTCTTGTGGCTCAAGCAGAAGACAGCAGTGGAGTGGTAGTGTCTAGAAATTTTCGAGTGCCATTATCCAAGTCAAGTTTTTCCATCCATGTTGAAACAAAAAACTTTTGTCCAAAAGCCATTCCTCCTGGTTACGATACCATAACACATACAGTAACACCACCATCCGTGCTAGCACACATGATATAAAAACGACTTTGGATCTCAATATATATGTGAGAGGGAGTGTAGGGGGAGTGTTAATATAGGCTGGAGTGGGGAGTAGGAAGGTGAGAATCTGGGATTTAGGTTTTTTGAGTATTGTATAGGAAACACTCCTCGTTTGCAGGTGGGAAAAGTTTTTCGGAGCCTGGTCTAGAGCCTGCTCCTCCTTAGGATTGCTCTCTGAAATCGTATGTGGTGCGGGTGATATATCTCTAAGACCATGAATGGGGTTTGGTTCCATTGGGAGTTTTTTTCATTTTCATTTTCAAGGGTTTTATGTGAAGTTATGGAATGGGGTTTATGTTTTGGCGTTAAGGGATTCTTGCTATACAACAACATGTTGGCTTTTCCTGGGTGGGTAGGGGTGGGAGGTATGGGCCGTTGTCAAGACTCAGGTTCGGACTGGCAGGGGGGAGGTCACGGTGTATAGACATGATCTCCTCGTTCGTGCCATAGACACAGTGGGAGTTCCTTTTTTGCAAATATCCTACTCTAGAATATGCGCAAGACTTTTTCGGAGAAGCTTCCCTGTCTCACGCTCATCGTCCCATCCTCCTTACGCATACATGTACCATATATACAGTGCCCGGACGCTAGTCCCCACAACCCCAAATCCCAAAATTTGGGTGGAAGAAAGAAAAGGCATCAACCATACGAGGCTGCTCCCGTCCTGTAGTCCCCTCCGATGGGAAAAGCAAAACCAGGAACCAGAGTAGAAAATACGCATATATCGTAAGCGTGGACATTCCATCGACCCCGTTTTTACTATCAAGTATTGGTATGGCACGACGATAGGTTATGGGCACTCACTCGTCCCGAAACCGTTAAGTAGTGACAAATTGTGAAGGGGGAGAAGGGGGGTTATCCCCCGGTTTGGTACAGTACCTACCTACCTACTAGTCTTAATGTTGCTCAGCAGGGGATAATAAATCTTGATTCTGGTTCATTCTGTATCGCACGCTTTGTGAATGAACCCCTCGAGGGTTATAAAGCCCACGATACCTAGTATATCAACACATACACAGTATTTCAAGAGGATGCTCAGACAGCAATCATCAGCAGATATGGTACCCAGCCTGTTGACGAGTTGTGAATGGTGCACTACTAATTAACCAAAGCACTACCAGAAATTAGAAAGAAAAAAATGACGGGTTGACTGGGGCATAGCGCGTGCAGTATCAGTGTCCGTGACTGAGGCGGGTCATAATATGTCACTCGCTACTACTGGTCCTTACTCACTAAGATACATATTGGAGCTACTATGATATAGCACAATACATACACCAACACCTATCCATGCCAGCACAAAAGAACATCCTTAGATCCCAATAGAAGTATAGGTGGGGTATAGGGGGAGTGCCCACACAAGCTGGAGCGGGGAGTAGGAGGGTCAAAGCGGCGACTTAGGCTATTTAAGTATTAGGCGGGGCCGACTCTTCGTTTGTAGGTAAGAATATTTTTGTGGAATCTAGTTTGAAGCCTGCTCTTTAGTGCTACTCTCTAGAATCGTATGTAGTGCGGGTGATATATCTAAGATTACGCATAGAGTTTGGTTCAATTTATTGGGAGTTTTTTTTATTTTATTTTTTATTTCGAGGGGATGTGGAGATGCAGAATAGGGGTTTTGTTTTGGGGCTAGGGGGTTCTTGCTATAAGCTGGGCTTTTCTGGATGATGACATGGGATTTTGAGTGGCTTCGGCTCGTTGTGGGCGGGGGACGTAGGCATGATCTTCATTGACTGTCAGCACAGGAATACTTTAGTTAACATCTAAGTTTCCATCGCTGTTCACGAGTTATCCGAAATACTTGAACTTTATATCCTTTCTCTATCTATATCAAAAAAACCCATCACGTCTACACATTAGGTGGGGGTGGAGGGAAAGGGGGAAAAAGTGAATTGTGGAAAAATTAAAGAGGTAGGGGATATGCAAAGAGGATATACAGCAAGAAGCAAGAGGAAGGAAAGGAAATATCATGAGAATTTTGAGCCATACTAGTTTACCTCAATACAATAGAAATATCCCGTATCAACGCCAAACTGTAGACTATAAACAAGAACTAACTAATTATGACTCGACTATCATACATAGGAAAATCTATGCGAAGATTTAGATGGGTATTTCCTACGGCCTAAAGAGATATATTGAGGTCGGGTTTAGTCGTAGGTATATTCTGAGAGGAAGGGAAGGACAGGAAATAGGACAAGGTAGAGACTCGAGCCGCGGGGGAGGTTAGGCGGGAGAGAGAGAGGGGAGGCAATGGCGGTGATGGGCGTGTTGTGGAGCTGTTGCCGTCTATGCGAGGATGGCACACGGGTTATCCGCATTTGAAGGCGGTGAGGGGGTGATGGCTCCTCGGCCTTATGATAGGCTGGGGGCAGCGGATTGTGGAGGCTAGAGCAGCGCTATCACTCCCTTGTGCCCATTCTCGATAGCCCAAAATAGTGGCGTTTGGCCGTGTTTATCTGGTTTGTCGGGGCTAACGTCGTCTCGTGCGAGTAGCATTTTCACCACCCCCTCGCGCCCGTTGTAAGCAGCCCACGAGAGTGGTGTGCCGCCGTCATTATCTGATTTGTCGGGGTTGACGTCGTCTCGTGCAAGTAGTATTTTCACCACTCCCTCGTTCCCATTCAAAGCAGCATTAGAGAGTGGTGATTCGCTGTTGTTATCTTGTTTGTCGGAGTTGACGTCGTCCCGTCCGAGCAGCATTTTCACCACTCCCGAATGCCCATTCCTAGCCGCCCACATGAGAGGTGTGCTACCCCCACAATCAATTTGGTTGATATCACAACCTTCCATCTCGAAGGATGCATAATGTAGACCACTGAACAGGCAAATCTTATCGAAATCACCTATGTACCGATCCGACTCCTGTGCTTGCAAGAGAGTTTTGGTGGGCATGTGGTTGTTGTGGTCGTCAAATAGCTTCAGCGCTAAGAGTTTCGCCCTATCTGAAAGCTCCCTTTTTGCGTGAACTCCCCAATACAGAGAAGAGTATTCGAGAAAGGGTGTGTGTTGGGGATCGGGGGAGGGATTAGTCGAAAAGACCTTCACTTGCTGGGAATTTAAGTAAGTCAAGCAGATTTCTGCCATTGTTGAGTGGGGTTGCGCCGAAAAGGTCCGGCCGAGTCCGGAGATATTCTTGAAGCGTAAAGTGAACTAACCGGACAATGGAAGCCTCCTTTTCTACCACAACAAGTCCTTGGCAACAAGTTAACAATGTACCTATTGAAGGAGCATTGTTGACTTTGAGATTCGGCGACCCAATTTCGACTGCTAGGGCTTGGCACAGCTCATTGGCCTTGATGGGCCGTTCCGCGTGAGATATCAACATCAGGGCCGCCATTCCGTGCCTTGCTTTCTCCCTACCCTGTCCTTTTTTCCGATCTAGCGTTGTGCTATAAGCATCCCCCAACCCTAAGCGATCGGTCATTGTGCTGAGTTATTGTCACCTGCGATGAATTGTAGTTTCCTGCAAGACCGCATCGATATTCAGCCTGACTAGCAAGAATCCAGATGTGTACCTGTCAGTGCATGCTTGAGATAGCTGGTGTCGCTATTTCTAGATACATTTCGGAAACATCTTCAGGAATTCTCTTCAAGATCTCTGCCTCCAAACTATTATCCATCTCATCTGGCGTTGTGTCCTCTTCCAGCCTGGAGTGGAGATATCTGATAATATCATCTCTCTTGGTGCTTATAGGTAGATTCGTCACTCTTCCAGCAAGGCGCCTTGTGATATCGAGTCGGATGTGCGGTCTTCCAGTCACGAATATTCTAGTGGCCGGAGGCTCTTGGAGAATTTTGTTTAGTGAATCAAGGAACTTGGTTCGATGTTCTGGTACACACTCGTCTAGAGCGTTGATGCGTATGAACCTGCGTTTTGTTGAAGAGGTAGTCCGCAACATCTTCACGATGTCCGGAAGTCCCGGCCTCCGTCCACCAATCGAATTCTCTTGGTCCTCATAGGCTTGCACAATTTCCGCCAGTATCTCTCTCAGCCCGGCCACAAATCGTTTAAGCAGGGTGCGTAGCATACTCGTTGACGATTGCTCTTGTTGAGCGGCGAAGTTAAAGTAGAAGCACGCAACTGTGGCGCTCTGCCCCTTAGCCTGATCACACAAGCTATCTATCATCAACGAGCTAGCACCAAGGCTCATCAGCACTAGCCCTTTTCTATTATTCTACGAGGCTCGTCCTTCTTGCCAAATATAAGTCTTGCCAACCCCTGGATCCCCATAACAGAACAAAACTGCGTTATCGGATCTACCTTCCCCACTGCCGGCGTGCCAGCTTCTAAACCCCTCGGTTCGTCAGAGCCATTCCCCTATATTTTCCACTCGGTGATCTTGGATGTCTTCATGCCGTGACTTGGGATCTAGTGGCGATAGCCAGGCTGGGATATCAGATCGGTCATTAGCAGCGATAAAGTTATTTGAAACGTTAGCCGTTGTGTTAAAAGAGTTGATATTTTGGTTAGAATATTGCGACATTTTCAGTTTTTCGCAGGTTAGGATACCTGTATTGCAGATGATAGATGATGGAGTAGGTCGGCTTCTAGAATTCTTAAGGGCTGAAGAGAAGCGGGGTGTTTTGTGCAACCTCACCGATGCCTGAGGACTGTCTAATTTCTCTCCTCTGGATTTGTACCAACAGCACCCTACCTGTGCCTACCTCATCAGCAGCGGAAAATTCCAAATTTGTTTAAGTACTATCCTACTCTGCTTGGGCAGTGGTGCATACCACAAATCTTGCGCTGCAGTGCACAGGCACTCTAAAGCAACTGCGGTTGAATCTACTACTGGTAGTCCATTATAGTTAGCAAACTGCTGGTGTACCAGTCTCTAAATTCTTGCTTATACAAGTACTCGAGTAACAGCCATTCGCCAATACTTTCAACCCGGCAATCTTAGATTTTTTGATGCCGTGACTTGAGATCTAACTTAGTGCAGATACCCAAGCTAGGATATCTCTTTAAAACTGACTGGAGCACAGGGTAACGGAGACCCCCATCAGGGTCATCTTTCTCAAGTGTACCGTACTGTACCATTTTTAACTGAGATTTAGCTACTCACCGTATCATACTACTGCCCGAGGTTTTGTCTAGCCTGCAATCCTGATCTGTACCGACTCAATATAGCTAACTCTGATCCGTGTTATATCTTTAGAGTATAGACACTAGACAGTTCCTAAATATAACCACAAACATTCCTATAAATATTTAATATAAATATTCATAAAATAAAACAACCACTAGAACCCCTCCCCCAGAACTCATCTCTATTAAAAGCCATAATATCCCCACAACCAGCCTCTCACCACACTCTTCCTCAAAACCCCCTAACCATCACCACAAATCACTCGTCTTTCCTACTCTTCCCCCTCACCCCAAAATCATGATACCAGGATAACATTATCGATACCCCACGTCATCCCCCGTGACCCCTCAGAATTGCGGTGGTATTGTGACAGCGAGAAACCCCATCATATATGACCGTACAACCCCCAGCGTGCTAATTTTCTACTCTATTCTTAATTCCCCTTTTTTCATGAATTCGTAAAGTTTGCCCCCAATTTATTTTTATTTCCATCTTCATCTATTATTAATCGAAGTTCTTGTCTTGGGGTGTTTCAACCCTTTACCCACAAGCTGTCGTAGCCCCCTGATTTTATATAACTCCCTACTACAGAATACGCATCAATGCTTACCCTCCACCAAACCTTGTCACCTGCACAACGCGTAAGTCTACAATATCACGTTAGTTCCCGCAAAGTCCACAACCTACCAATGCGAAAAAAAAGAAAACTAAGTTATTATGCTAGCATTAATACTATAGCCCTTAGATCCACCCCCCGGCCCAATGAGTACTCAACTTAGGCCAACCCACTGATAACCTGGAGACGGAATAGTCTGCTGAGCAGCCCCTGGTAGTTGCTTCAGGAGCTCAAGCTACATTTCCTATGGCTCAAGCAAAAGACAACATTGGAGTGGCAGTGTCCGGGAAGTTACGAGTACAATTATCCAAGTCAAATCTTTTCATCCATGTTGAAACCAAAAACTCTTATCCAAAAGCCATTTCTCCTAGTTATGATAGACACCAAAACACGTACAGTAACACCGCCATCCGTGCTAGCACATATCATATAAAAACCATTTTAGATCTCAATATATATGTGAAAGGGAGTGTAGGGGGAGTGTTCATACAGGCAGGAGTGGGGAGTAGGAAGGTGAGAAGCCGGATTTAGGCTTTTTTGAGTATTGTACAGATTAACTTCTCGTTTTTTGGTGGGAACAGTTTTTCGGAATCTGGTCTAGAGTTTGCTCCTCCTTAGTGTTACTCTCTGAAATCGTACGTGGTGCGGGGGATATATACCGTAAGAACTCAAATAGAAGAGAAATGTGCTAGGACGTTGGAATTTCCCTTCTCAGCTACGCGAGGGGAAAACACCGCAAACTCAGCCCCGAGCTGAGACAAAACAAAAGGAATATACGAGGCACCTTACTAGGAGAGGCAACTCCAACGTCCTAGCACATTTCTCTTCTATTTGAGTTCTTACGGTATCTCAGACTAGAAATGAGGTCTTGTTCCATTGGGAGCCTTTTTTTTTTGGCAAGGTTTTGATGTGGAGTTATGGAATGGGGTTTTTGTTTTGGGGTTAAGGGTTCCCCCTATATACCTTGGTTTTCCC
>Ga0307507_10008137_pt1 | contig 14721 bp, 17 predicted proteins | sample 7_EM_MG_FD_207223 | JGI IMG/M metagenome (GOLD analysis project Ga0307507, IMG submission 207223) | Populus trichocarpa ectomycorrhiza microbial communities from riparian zone in the Pacific Northwest, United States - 7_EM | ecosystem: Host-associated > Plants > Roots > Unclassified | place... | reverse complement strand
GATTTTTTTCGGCCCCAAGCACTTTTTTGAATGAGAAGGACATTCTAATACAATTGTATCATCTCAATAGTCCTCCCAGTCCTCCCATTTGCCCTCGCCAGTGAAAACCTTACGTGCATGCTTGGCACGATGACCTCGTCCTAGTGTTGGCTCAGGAATGTTGACGGAAACCTTTTTTGCAGCCCCAAGGGGCATATTCCGCTCTCCCGCTCAACGCCGGTCAGACGAGCAGCTCATCGGCCTTAAACAGGCACACTCATCACACTCCTCAATTAAGCTAGATATAGTACATATTAGGAAATCTGTGAACACTTCGCGTTTTCATGAACACTTTCACAGCCGTCACACATCACAGACAACTATGAACACCTGGTAGCGTGAACACCATAGGTCACGTGTCACACCCCATGAACACTCAGTCGAAATGGTACAGTATGTTGGAAATGAACTAGTATATCCTCAGCCGATGGAAGAGCAACTAGATATCATTGAACCCGTACCTAGTATATCCTACAGGTCATACTAGAGTTAGTACCAATGATATAGAAAGGTCAGGGTATGTTACTCACCTCAGCCGATGGAAGAGCGACTGAGGGAAGGAACAAACCCCTGTACAGTAATTTATAGTAGTGGTTACATCATCCTCAAATCGTCGATCATGATCTCAGATGCAGAATTCAACACTCCTCCTCAAATCGAAGATTGGAGAGAGGAAGGAGAGGGAAGTAAGTATGAAAATAAAATGAAATGGAAATGATATGAGGGAAAATATAAAGCGAGAGATGAGGAGAAAATGTATAAGTAAATCTGAGCGTTGGGTGCGTCAAAACCCAGTGGGAAAAAGCTACCAGCTGGCATGGTCGAAATGAAATCTACTTAGAATAAGAAGATTGAAATTGAGACACCAACCAGAAATGCTCCTCCTCACACCAGAATCACCGAAGTCCAAGATAGGGCCGCAAACGAGTGAAATTGGGATGCAGTAGAGCCTTGGTAAAGATATTGGCGACGTTGTCGTGACTGGGGACATGCCATATGATAAGGGAACTGTCTTCAACGTGTTCGTGGACAAAGTGATGGCAGACATCAATATGTTTGCTCTGGGAATGATGAGTAGGGTCGGACAAAAGTGCCTTGGCACCATTGTTGTCACAGAGGAGTACAGTGGGATTGGGTTTAAGAAGATGGACTTCACGCAGAAATTGTCGTAACCAAAGGGCTTCACGGCTAGCCTTGCTGAGGGCGATATACTCAGCTTCACAGGAAGAGTTGGTGACAGTTTTCTGACAACAAGATGACCATGTGGAAATGGCACTGCCAATGGAGAAGCAGTAGCCCATGGTAGAGCAGGTGGTGTCCAGACAGTCGGCATGGGAGGAGTCGGAAAAACCAACAAGGTCCACCTCCGGGTCACCACCTAAATTAAGAGTGAGTAAGTGTGTACTTTTAAGGTAACAGACAACACATATGGCAGCATTCCAATGGGTACAACGATAGCAATCAAGGTATTGACAAAGGCGAGCAACGGCAAACAAAATATCAGGTCAAGTACCAATGGCTAGGTACATAAGGGAGCTGACCAAGGAATGATAGGGTATGCATGCCAACTCATGGGAGTCACTGTCAGAGAGGGGGGGGTCAGAAGGAGAAGGACAAGTAAGGCTTTTGGCGACAGAAGGATCCATTGGGGTGGAAATGGGATCAGTGTCGGCCTGGCCAAACTGTTGAATAATGCGGTCAATAAGGGCAGTTTGTGAAATAGAAACAAGACGGTTAGCCCTATCATGAGAAATTGCAATCCCCATGCAAAAACATGCTTCGCCGAGATCAGAAATAGTCCAAAGAGACTTGAGCTCCTCCTTGAATGATTGGGATGCCTTGGGCAAGCTGGAAACAATCAGAAAATTGTCAACATGAACGGCAGATAACACAGTTCCCAAAGCATTAACCCTATAATAGACACAGGGATCAGCATGTAGACGCTTAAATCCCCAATTCAACATAGCCTTGTGCATAGTCTTGTTCCAGATACGACTGCTTTGCTTCATGCCGTAGAGACCACATTGTAAGCACCAAACCCAGTCTTCCTTACCCAGCTCCACAAAAGATTCAGGCTGTTCCAAATACTGAGCCTCGTCAGCGGGAAGGAGACCATAGAGGAAGGCAGTCTTGATGTCGATCTGTTGGATATCCCAATCCTTGGTGGCAGCGATGTTGAGAAGTAAGCAGATGGATTCCATACGAGTGGTAGGCGATGTAGTATCAACATAGTCTTGACCAAAAACCTGTTCAAAGCCTTTGACAATGAAACGAGCCTTATGCTGCACAGGATTACCATGTTCGTCACGCTTGAGAAGAAGGACCCATTTGCCCCTAAGAACCTTAGAAGCAGGATCATTCATGAGGGAGGCACAATTATCCAATACTTGTTGGCACTGATCGAACTTTGCCTGGGCACATTGTTCTTTGAGGCGGCGACCAGCCTTGTGTGATTCAGCAACCGCTTGGGCAATGCGAGGTATCTGTTGGAGGCCTAATGTTTCGGCAACTCTGGAACTCGGGACATGGGCCCGAGTAGAGTGCCAAGGCACAGTGTCAGCATCCAATGCAGGGACAGGAACAATGTCATCTGCGGGGACAGGGACAGCATCAGTAAGGTTATAAGGTAAAAGTACAGGTACTTTGGTATCGTTTGTCCAAACCTGACTGGAGTCACTGGTGACAGGCTCCTCCTCATCTTGGACAGAGGTGTGCTTGTGTGAAAAAGAACCAGAAATAGGAACTGGCATTGTAATATCAGAATCAACTGTGACAGGAATGTCAATCACATGTCCAGGGAAGAGAGAATGGGACATGTTATCTTTTCACTCAATGAATTTGATGTGAAAAGATTTGACAAGTTGATGTGTTGGAGGGTGGTAGAGATGGTAAGCCTTCGAATTCAGGGAATACCCAACAAGGATACATTCAAATGACCATTCATAAATTTTTGGATTGTGTTTGAGTATGAGAGCAAAGGCTCGTGAACCTATTTCTCGTAAGTGTGATAAATCAGGTTTTCTCCCATGCCACGCTTCAAAAGGTGTTTTCTGAAGTGTGTGGGTGGGCGTTCATGCAGATAAATATCCTGCTGACATAGCAAATTCATCCCATCAGTTGGGGGGGACGGTAGGAGTTGACACATGCATGGTGTGCATCCTATTCATGATGGTGAGGTGCATGCGTTCAACGTGTCCATTATGAGCAGATGTATATGGCGCAGTGAACTGTAATGTGTATCCATTAGCATCGCACCATGTATTCATAGCGTCTGATTTCAATTCGCCATTGTCTATGCGAATGATGCCAATGTGTTCCCCACTTTCTGCCTCAGCACAAGTGCCCAAATCTGGAGGGTGGATAGTGCATCTGATTTTAGTTTAAGACAGAAGGTCCATGGATGACTCGAATAATTGTCCACAATGTTCATAATGTACAGGTTACTGCTTGCTGACTTCATGGCCTCAGGTCCTGTAAGGTCCACAAAAATCACACCCAACTTTCGACATGATCTCTCCCCCTGACATGTCTTTGGTATTGGGGTATGACCCTGTTTACTGTGGATACAACTGTCACACTTGGGAGGGGATTGAGAAAGGTTGATTTGCATACCTTGAGCAAGTTGCTTGGTAGCTAAATCAAGCACACATTGGTTGGATGCGTGCCCTAGTCGTCGATGCCAAGTATTGATGCATGTGGAACACATGTTCAGTGGATAGGTGAGTACAATCAAGGCGATAAAGTTTTCGAATGGGAAGGCGGGTACCAGTAGCAAAGAGGGAACCAGAGCGATTTTTGAGAGTAACCGTAGAGGTGTCAAACGTAACAGTGCATTGAAGGGATTCAGTGATGCAACCAATCGAAATGAGTCAAACAGTGGACGAAGGTATGAAAAGTACATTCTCAAGTAGCAAGGAAGATCCTTTGGTGACGATGAGCTTCACAGTCCCAATTCCTAGAGCCTGAATGGAGGAACCACCAATGCCAGTGACAGTCTGATTTGCAATAGGATGCAAAGTCATCACCCATGGCTGTAAGGCTATGCCTTGTATACTGGACCAATCCACCTATACCTATTATGCTGAGGGTGCATTGTTCCACCCTCTCTAAGATGTGGACTTGTCCAGGTGACATACAGAGGTATACATTTGGGTTTTATTTAATTGCTATTTGTTTCCATTAGTTTGTTTTCCAGCTGTCTTGTCAATATCTGTAAACATATGCCTGTTTTGGTCCTGACATCAATTGCTATTTGTTTGTCTTCTAGCTGTTGTATCAACATCTGTAAACATATGCCTGTTTTGGTGTTCACAGCAGAATTTTGACCGTAGATGATGCACCTCCACATAAAAAGACAGAGAAGCATCAGAATATATATTCTGAAATATCTATGCATGTTCTAAAATACTCTCCCCCGCTTCTTTCAGCCCATAATAGATGGATGCAACATTCCACATCTGGATGACATTGACTGAACGAGGCTGCTGGTAAACAAGCATAAATACATGGAAAAGACCTCATAAACCACTTAGATGTAATGGGGACGCCAGAAAAACACAATGACATATATATTAAAACATCTGCATGTCTCCTATATTAGTTTCTGTGGCTTTTCTCTGTCTGTAATTGATGGATGTGACATCCCTCATCTGGATGATGTTCGGTTGAACCTCAAAAGAGGCTTCTGGTAAACAAATGTAAATAACAAAAAATCAAGTAGATGGCTACTCCTCGTCCTCCTCAATGAGAGCCTCCAGCAATGGGTCAATGGAGAGTGCAGGGCCTTCATTAGTCTCCTCTTGGGTACCTAACGGCACTAGCGGCTTTTCCCATAGGTGTGTGAAGCACTCGTGGAGTGCCCATTGAATGCTCACTTGGCGGCATGCATATGCTCACACCCCTTCATGCATGGGATCATCTAGACTGTGCCATCCATCCCCCCGTTCATCCCACCAATTTGCCTTCCACTCCAACATCTTATGTACTCTCCGCATTTCCTCCTTCAATAGATGGACTTCCTTGGTCCATCATAAACTCTGCGCCCTTGCTTTCACCAATTCTATTCGAACCACTGCCAAATGAACAGTCAGCGATCATATCTAGATTTAATACTCTGTAGTCTACCTTCATGTAATACCTCATCACTGCCATCCCTGATTGCCTGGGCACTAGTCCAGATCCATGGGACAACCTTCTTTCCTTGCCCCAGACCCAGTTTTTTGGCAGTGCACTGTTTCTTCGACCATTCTCGACCATCTGGCTTGAAAGGGTCATTTGGATCCTCAATACTGATCTCCATTCCATCTGGGGTAGTGAGGTCACCGTTCTTGAGCTTGCGAAGGCTGTTCTCCCAGCTGCCTGGACCCAATAGCTCCAACACGCCTTACGCGCAGTTCGGTACTTTACGGCCAATGACTTCATTTTATCTTCAAGGTGATCCAGAGTGTCTTTGGCTCTTGTGTTCGGATTCTGGCCCTGTATGTTGCGGTTTCAAAACCTGATGAACAACAGGTGACCACACTGCACATTGCGGATCTTGTCCAATATATCGTGACACTGCACTTGCCATAGTTTCACCTTGATATTGACGAGACTCTTGTGACAGTTGTGGGCTCGTTGAGTGGATGGTAGGGCTGATGGGAGCCACAAACGCTGACGCTCTGGTTCCACACTATTGTGCTTGGATTTGGGCAATTCCCACTGGGAAGCCTCGCGTTCGCTGGTCATCACGGTCGCTGCAGGCATGTAGATGGCTTGGAGGTTGCAGAAGCATTTAATTTCACGTAAAAGGAGAAGGCAGCATCATTGTATTTCATTTTCTTGATGAGTGGTGAGTTCATCCGGGTGTCTGGAATCCCAGATGACCCTATGCCTGTTAAATAGTTAGCAAGTAGAGCAAAGAATGAAACATGCAGGGTACTCACTGTGACTCCTCGATGATCAACCCCATTGAGATATAAGCCGTCGGCCCTGTCTCATGGAGTTGAGGCATGCCGGCTGTTATCGCATTTTTTTCTTCCTCAAGTAGCTTTTTCTTGACCTTGTCCTGAGAAGCATCTTGCCAGCCAGTCAAACTAATGTGTAGTGGGGAGAAGGGCACTACTCATGAGCCACAACAGAGAGGTAAGGGTTTTTCTTTGATGGATCCTTTTCCCAGTCGAGTATTGTCTGTTTCCACTCTTTCTCCAACTCACCCTTCTCCGTTAATGAGGTGTTGAAATTGTCAAAGATTTTTTGTTTGCACTTTTGTTCAGGTATTGCGAGCAGGAGATGGGAGTGGAGTGCATGACCTAAATAAAAGGGTCAATCAGAACGAATAGAACAAACGAAGAGGAAACTTACCAAGGCCAACATATTTCTGAAAATTGTGATGACCAAAGTGATCATCAAGGGTGTCGTGCCTGGAACCTGGGCCCATCTCCTTGGTACTATTGGTGACGTGGTTCAATTTGGCCCAACTCTGTTCTATACCCTCACTGTCCGTTCGACCCATGCCAGGTTTCAGATTCAAAGAATGGGGTGATTGGCAGGGGACCTTGTGCATCAGACAGTGGCATTTTGGGATCCCCCAATCAACGCTGACGCTTTGGGGCAGATGCAATGTGGGAGGCAGCTTCGGCATTCGAGATTGAAACTTCAGCTTGAATTGGCAAGCGATGTCATATGAAACAAAGACAGTGGTGACGAGGAGAGGAGCGAGGGCCGAAAGTAAAATAAAGTCCATATTACAATATCTACAAGGAGTGTTAGGTTCAATCCAACATCACAAGGGACACTTATGACTAACCTTTCCCCTTTTTGTAGATCCCCCACTCCCCCTGCATGAACAATTTCATGCTGTGCACACACGCACATGCCTACACCGGTAGATCGCAACCCCACCGAGAATTGAGTCTTGGCGTTGGCTAGTGTCTTAAAACCGCTACAGGTACTGATCTTCATCCTCTGATTAGTACAAAAATAAGACCAGAATGAATGATACTTACATCCTTCTGCGTCACATACTTGAGAATGTGTTTTGAGTATGGCGCATTGTCTGGAAAGTAGGCAAATCCTGTGTGAAGGCTGGGATCCTTTTTCAAGTTTGAACACATCAAGTTTTTGAGCCGGAAATTCGCGTCCATGGCGACAATCAAAACATACAAAAACCTGAACCCATGAACAAAGGTCAGTGCCTGTATAATGACAGCTGGTGAACAGTACTTACTTCCATTCCATGCCAACGTCATGCCACTTTTCAGGGAGATTGATTCCCGGGATAGGGCAGGCTGGACAGACGGTGGCAAGATCTCCTTGACCTGTTGATGTCAGGCCACCCTCGATGTTCCCCCACCCATGCTGTTTCATTAACTTGAGGTGGCGAAATTCACGCACCATGCGCATGAAAGATTTGTAATGAGTCTAAGACATAATGAGCTACCACAACAGACAGACAGTATCAGTAGCTTACCTTAGGGACTTCTAACTCTGTATTGTCCATTAGAAACTCAAGCGACTTGTAGAACTCATGGGCAGATAACTTTCCGGTGAGGGTGACAATGTGGAACAACTCCAGGAGTCGAAAAGTCAAGCATGTTTGGGGGTGGTGAACCATGGCAGGAAACCACTCACTTCACATGAGCTGTTGTCAATTTGAGATTGTTCGTTGTTCGCACCCACAAAAATCTACAGCAACGTGATGGAGCCCATTAGTGTGGAGGATAGTGAAGTCCTTGTGACCAGGCAGGGGGTTGACGCAAGTCGAATTGGTGTGGCCAAGTTGAACACAAAGTCCTAGTGACTTGAGGGTAACTTTCTGGAAGTACGTTCCATTCCATTGCTAGAAGTGGTTCAGCTGATGAAAGTAAGAAGGGGTGAGATGCCTACCTGGATAACGTGAAGCAGCAGCACCTTATGCCGCTTGAGGCAGCAGCTTGAACACTCTAGCAGCATACCCATGCAGTCCTCGCAGTGATACACTCCATCCATGGATGTGCACGACATGCATCCTGGCTGGGAACTGGCATCTCCTCATCCTTCTAACCTCAACATCTCTGCCAAATACTCTTCACGAAATCCTGGATCTGATTTTGTTTCTCCCCCCCACTCACGCAATGGGGTGTCCTGTGAAGATGTCAGTGCACAACAGCCAATGCTGAGAATTCCCCTTACCGAGGTTGGATACCTTTTTGTGGCAACTTTTGCAGCTACAGTGTGTAGCTCTTCCTCTGCATGGTCGAGCTGCCCTGTGGCATTATCCCCTGGCACAAGATTGACCGTGTCATAGTCCACACTTGCATGCCATTCATAAATGGGAGATGGAGAGCAGTGAGTCGCCAAGCGTTTTTGAGGCAAGCGAGTGGTCTGAATGATATTTAGGCAGGTGTTGGAAAGATGGACCATACAGGATTGGGGGATCAATATGTCGTCCTCACTGTCGGAGCCTCGCATGATGACAAAACCTTTCTTGTTTGTCTTGGCCATACTGGAGCCGATCTGTTTACCATGTGACCAAGTGTGACAAGCTCGACTTGTCAAGCTCACTTGCATAAGCAGAGTAGGTAACAGTAAATGATATAGATTGAACAAAGATTGGAAACAAGTCATAAGTAATGTAAGTTGTATATTACACTGCCTACTATGCACATTCAGCATTTGATGGATTGCTCTCGATATTCACTAGGCTCCGAACCACCCCGACCCCAATCAGCTACGTATTGCTCTATCTTTCTGAAGCTCTCACAATTTGTGGGGTCCCATGGGGTTGGGGGCGATGCCGCAATTCACTGAACACCTAAATTCAATTCCTCCACCCAGTTCGGAAGCTCGGTAGGGTGCCCACCCTTTGCCTTTGCCAGAGCACAGAAGGCAAACCACCGTAGCTTCTTTTTAAGCCACTGAAAGAATGTCATCAAAGGCAAATGGTGAAATCAATTAGCTGGCTTACTTTAATTCGTTTGCAGCGGATGTGTGTATCATAGGCTGGTGCACATGAACTTCGTCCTCAGCATCTGGAAAGCACAAGAACCAAATGAGCAATGCTCGGTCAAAAAAAGTGTCAATTTGATCATATGCAAGTGTGATATGGAAGCTTGGCAGCAATTCCTTCAGAATGTGTTCCTGGTCGTTTTTCCGGAGACGCTTGGCTTGTCAGGCATCTGCTTCCATGTCAGGGTCAACCTAGATATGTAGTAAGTCAATTGATCATATTTGGGTAATAAAAGTTCCAGATCACACACCCTTTTAAGATGCCATACGCATCTCTCGGCAGCATCATTGACGATGAGAGGAACATGAACAGTCTTTCGCAAAGAGCATGTCTTACCCATGGTGAGAGAATGAAGGACTGTTGATGTCCTGTTGGAGTCAAGCCAAGCTGATGAAACCTTAATAGCCAGTGGCTTGATAAACTGTATAGCTAGATTTATGGCAAGTGCATGGATTATTCCACTATATCACAAAAAGGCTATGGGAGACTGGACAGAACTATATAACAATAACAGTAGATGGTCACTTTACAAGGTACTGAAGTAAATACAATGATTTAGATCGAAACTTTATCACCCTCGGCACAAATCTGGTATGAGAAAATGCCACTGTCACACCAATCCTCCATCTGGTCTGGGAACGATACCGCATGGGTGTGGACCTCCTCCACAAGAGTGAGAATGAGTCGGATGTCCTTGCCCACAAGATCAGCATCTCAATATACTTCCCCACACCCATGCTCTTGTAAGATATCACCCAGAGCACCATGCACTTCCATAACCAGCTCTTCCCACCATTGCTCCCTGGTAGCGCAAACACTAACTCCCTTATCCAGATTCTTGGTGCAAAGGGTGACTAGCTTGTCAATGTAAGAATACATTTGACCGTTAGTTACTTGATTGAAGTGTTCATGGGTGCTAGCGATGACATTGAGCACATCAGCACTAGGTCATCAAATGAATCATAAAATCCACAGAGTGGCAGCAGACGAAAACTGGGCGTACCTTGGATCGGGGCTGGCCTCGGGGGTGCCTCCTCCAACAGCAGAAGCCTTGGAATTTTTCTTTCTTGCAGCCTGAACATTTTTCTTGTATCAGCGACGTGCACGACCGCAAATGTGGACTTGGTTCCTGAGAGCTTGTCAAGGGATTGAAGGAAGTGGAGAGAGAACGACCAACTGCTTATAATGTCTTTTTGAGGCAGCACAGTGAGCGAGTGCTTTCTCCTCGGGAGTGTGGTAGAGTCTTGGCCAGCCCATGATGGGTTGGATAAGAGAGGCAGAAGCTTGAGCTTGATTGTGTGCCTGCCAAAATAGGGTGATCATTTCGTTTCTTACAATCTTTTCTAGCTGGTGTGAGCAATTCTTCAGTTTTCAATAAAATATCTTCAGATTCATATTGGCATGTAAAACCTGAGTCGAACAAGCTAAAAAACAAAATTAAAGTCAGGTACTTGCAGGGTTCAATGTGAAATGTGAGTTGATCTCCATCCTAAAACGCGAGTTAGAGGTCGGCCTCAGCTCGTTCTTCTGATTTTTATAACAAGCAACTTTTCTATCAAAACTTTTGAGTAATTCAATGAACCTATCTCAAAAGAATATTCTGTTCCAAGGAATAGGGCCAGAGATGAGTATTGAGCGCTAGGGAGTACATTTAACATACAGTTTCAAGCGTGAAGACAGTATTCATCTTACCTTCATGACATGCGACTTTTCTCCAAAGATTTTTAGTCTGTTAGGTTGATTTATCCACAAATATATTCTATGTACAAGGAATAAGGCCAGAGATAGGGAGTGGGTGCTACACAGTATGTTTAAGGGCAAGTTCTGAGCATGGAGAGGTCTGTATTTAGACATTAGCCTTAATTGGGTCAACTAATTATAATGTGCCACTGTTTTGGCCGAAACAGGGCCAAATCAAATCAGGAGGGGTGACGAGAGAGCAAATATATTGATCGGTAGATGTACAAGTTCACAGCAAGAAGACAAGAGGCACTACTCTGCTACAATACACTAGGTGAGGTACAAAGCGAATGTGAAAGTGCGAGCAGAGAGCATCCTGGCGTGTCCTTCCGCAACACTGGCCACACGGGAGTAGCCTGCATGACTAACCCCAGTAACAAGGGGTGAGACAGTCTCCCTGGATCATGTCATTAGCTGTTGAAAGGAGGAATTTAGATAAAAGACGAACCATCCACTGAAGATTCCGATGTTTCTGCCATGAGTGATCACATAGAATGGGCCAGTATCAGTGTTCCCAGGAATGTGATAGCTGTAGACTGTGTGAACTAGGTGCAGGGGAGGCAATACAGCATTGGAAGGAGTGTTCGGTGGAAGGTGCACATAGACCAGGCCTGGAATGGGAGCTGGGATGACAGTGGGTGCAAAGAGTGCACTGGATGCGATGCCTGTAGAGACGGCGGTGGCTGCGATGTTGGAAGTAAGCATCGCTGTGGTAAGCCCAGCCAAAACGAGAGAAGTGGGGGCTGCAACGACAGCAGGTGTAACAACAGATGCCATGGAAGGAGATGCAATGACTGTAGTTGTGGCAGAAGTGGAACTGGAAGGGGTGGCAGCCATGGAAGGAGCCACGACAATGGAAGGAGACCTGACAACTGTCGTGGTGGTGGGAGTGGAAGTGATGTGAGTGGCAGCTGCAACATTGACATGTGTTGCAGCAATAGAGTGGGACTCGCAGGTGGGGCACTGGAGAGAAGGAATGTCACCAGCGCCGTCGTTCAAGTCTTCCTCGCTGTACCCATCCAAGCCAAGGATGTCGTAGTTGGTGGAGATTGGACTGGAGGCACAGTCAATGACTGCAAGGGGGGTTGAAGGACATGGTGAGCCTGTGGAATGATCGACTATTCTGACAAAAGCGTGAACAAAGTCCTGGCCTTTGGCATGTGTCAACCACAAGGAGCAGATGGCATCCTCAATGGCTACAGATGGCCATTAGACATCACAGAAAGGGGTGAGGAGAAGCACTTAAGAACTTACCAGCCATCACAGATGATGAGGTGGGATCGGGCACTTCATAGTCGGTGGTGTTTGCCATTAGAAACAAGGTGGTGGGTATGTAACAACAAAACATAAAAATTGGCAGTTTGTGGCAGTTGAACTGAAGGGATGGATTTTTTGTCAAAGCCGCTTTTATGGATGCATTGGTGCTTCTGAAGGTTGTTCCCACAGTGAAAAAAAGCTTTAAGAGTGGTTTGATCCAGAAGAGGACAAGAATACATACCCATCTTGCATCTCCTGCCTCTCCCGCATGAAAGCCAGATGACTGATAATGGTGTCAATCCTGGTGGTGGTGTGTGAGTCAAACGTTGAGCTTGTCTTTGTTGTGAAATGTTGGGACTGATGTTTTTTCTCATATGTCTCAGGGTCAACAAGAAGCCGCTGCTTAAAAAACTATTGTGTAACTGGGCCAAAGGCATGTGCCTTGTGTTTCTTGAAGGTTTTATCACTGACTACAAAGAGGCTTTGGTCTCAAAGAGTAAAGCTTCTTCTGTTCTGGACGCCATTGTCAATCAATGGTTTACACGCTTTCACTGGACTATCCCACTGTCTTCCAAGGACTCCGCTACCGGCACTGTGGTTCCTGTGGATGCCCTGGGCCATGAGGTCTTGAGCCCAGCTGACGCAATTCTGAAAGGCTGAGTAATTGAGCATGCACGCATGGTATGTATAATTGCATTCTTCCAGACTCGCTTATCTGATACTTTTATCTTCAAGTCACTTTACCACTGGTACAAATACTGATGCAAATGAACAATGGCTCCTCAATTGGGTAAAGGGAAGAAAGACCCCATCTCCCTCCTCATAGAAAAGGTTCTTGGGCATACCACCTCACCTACTAGGCGTAGCACGGGTTGGGAGGCATGGGGTAAGGAAAACTTCACATCATTCAAGGAGGAGTTTGAGGCAGACTTTGCGGCAAGTGGGAAACCCAAATCCATGCATGCTGCTGCTCGGAACGACTTCAAATTGGCCCAATGGAAGGAGCTCGATGACAAGACACAGGCTCATTGGAACGACATCGTGAAAACGAAGTACGAGGAGGTTAAGAAGGACGCACAGGAGCACGCAAATAGTTCAGGGTTACTAAGTCCTGCAGAGGCTCAAGCATAAGCTTTATTTCTTCTTCCAGGCTTTCTGTTCATCGTTTTCTCTCAATCTACAGACTTTTAAATGACCTCCTGGGTGTTTTAGGGCTACTGGTTCAGTCCATAGGCAAAGCGCTGGGCATGCATGTTACAGTCTTGATCAGGGGGCCAGAACCAAGCAAGAAAGGGCAGCTTAATATGATCGGGTAAGTCATCTGATTTGTACAATGGACTGTCGGCTAATATTGACTCAGTATCCATCATGGTGAGAACAAAGCTGCTGTCCCAAAAGTGTGGCCTTTGGCCAAAAAAGAGAAGTTTGCTGTCATCAAGGAAGCATTTATCTCCTTCCTCAGCACATGTTATTGTATGTTTGCATATTACTCTTTAGCTATTTCCTTCTAAACTCCCTCTTAGCCGTCAATGAACAGCGCGCACAGGCTTTACATCAAGCACCCACCCAAACGGATGCTCAGCAGCCTCAGCTATCCTCCTCGACACCAGCACCTGGTCCCTCAGCCGAAACCCTCACTCAGCCTTCGAATTCCTCAACTGCAGGTGAAGGACGTAAATGGAAGCAGGGCACCGATACAAAGGACAAGAAGAGTCATCACAAGGCCAAAAAGGGTAAAGAACCAAAGCGGCCAAACAAACATTGCAAGGTGACTATTAGCTTGGATGCCGAGGATTCAGCCACTTCAGATGACTCAGAACCATCAGATGATGAGGGGATCGATGACGAAGAGGAGGAGGAGGAGGAGGAGGGGGAAGAGGTGGGGGAGAACAACGATGATGATGAGGATGAAAACAGGGATGAGGATGAGGACCTACAGACAATCAACAGACACACCTCAATGGATCCAAAGCGCTGGAAAGGCGGGAAGGCACCTGTCAAGGCTTCCATCAATACAAGCAACGTCAATGTCAAGAACGACATCCCAGCACCCCACCAATCAGTTTCTCTGTCACCGGCTCATTTGTCACCCTCTCTGCCGACCGCTCCTCTCACTACCACTCCCTTGGGACCACCACCACCACCATCTTCACCATCTCCTCCCCCACGCAGTGACATGCCATTGGGAGAGACTAACTCTCAATGTCATGAGGCTGCTTCTTTGATTAACCCATGGGTTTCATCATCTGCAACGACTAGTGTTCGCAGGTTCAGTTGCATGGACCGAAAAAAAAACCGAAACCGAACCGAACACAACCGAAAAAGACCAGACCAACGGTTGTGGTTCCACCAACTCTGAGGTTTTTCGGTTGCCGGTCACAAGGTTTTATGTAATTTGGAAAGACCATTGAAAACCGGTTCACACCGGTTGCAACCAGTCTTCTACCTACATATAACAGCTCTCTATGGAACGTAAAAAATATATTTGAAATATCGGTGACTGCAAGTAATCACAATACACTAACAAACAAAGTTGAAAATAAAAGTCGAAATTCAACAACACATGTCAGCACAGCATGGCCAAAGGACGCGCAAAGGCACCAACAAAAGCAGCCCCAAAAAAAGCACCACCCGCACAATGCAACAAGAACAAGGGAGCCCGAAAGCGAGCAGCAGATGATGAATCCTCAGCAGAATCTTCTGATGAAGAGTTGGAC
>Ga0307507_10008136_pt1 | contig 14722 bp, 13 predicted proteins | sample 7_EM_MG_FD_207223 | JGI IMG/M metagenome (GOLD analysis project Ga0307507, IMG submission 207223) | Populus trichocarpa ectomycorrhiza microbial communities from riparian zone in the Pacific Northwest, United States - 7_EM | ecosystem: Host-associated > Plants > Roots > Unclassified | place... | reverse complement strand
GCTCGAAGCTCTATCGAACCATCAATATTCTAGGCTCCATACGTACTATTACAACACAAAAATACTACGAGGTAAAAGCCCTTTTTCTTCTCTATTACATCTATGTTGTGGTAATATTGTAGCTTTATTATATAAAAAGTTAGATATAGGCGATTGGTCGTAAAATCGCGAAGATGCGTTTCAGGGAGGATTCGCGAGTAGACCTAACAAGACTTGCAAAAAAATTTTGACCTATAATTTTAGAACTTTATATTAGCTAAAATGCATAAATAAGTATATAGATAAATAAAGTAACCCTTAAAATATAATTAATTACCTTTTAAAGTAGTTAACTAGTTAATTAGTGGAGATATATTGCTCTTTAGCAGTGTCGCGTTTAATTAATGAGTAGACCTTTATATATTTTCGCACTAAAGGCCCTCAGATGGCAAACGAGACCGCGCTTCCAAGTACAGGGGTTATATAACGCTAGCAGGGGTTTAATAAAGCTAGTAGGGTTTTTCTATAAAGCTATACTAGTTAAGTACTAGCGAGATTTATCTCGTTTGCCGCCTGAGTCGCTTACTGAGATAAACCACGCCTGTGACGGCGGGAAAAGAGCTCCCAAATCCAACTCAGGTTGCCCTTCGCTACCCAGAACCCCTTCAATTCTAGTACATATGGTCGCAAACGAGTGTTGGATTCAACCATGCCAATTTCGCATTCCTCTGCCGTTGCAGACGCTCCCAATCTCCCCGCGATCTCCATGACCGCTACTCCCACCTCCGCCACAGCTCCGCAACAACTTTCTATACAGGCCAACACAACTGTTGCTGTAAAACCATGGCCACCTGCTTCGACATTTCCTTCCCATAATGGCAGTGGGCCATCGTTTCACCAGTTTTCGGCATCTACTGAGGAAATTCTAAAACGTGTGAGCGCGAATGCTTCTGCGCATGCAGGCTCGCCTGGCTGGGAAGCGGCGAGAGAACAAGTTTTAAAGAGCATGGTCACTAGCGATAAGATTCCTACCCCCCCGCCAACATCTGGTTCTAGTAGGAGAGGCAGGGGAGGTGGGAAGGTGGGGACTCCCAGCGGTTTGAAGGGCGAAGTGCCGACTAGTGGTACCACCCCCGCATCTACCTCAACTCCCACTTCTGGGAGAGGAAAGGGTAGTGGAAGGGGGAGAGGGAGAGGAGGTGGTAGAAGTGGTAAACGGAAGAGGGTAGGCAGCGTGGAAAGCGAGGTGAGAAGGATATCAATAGCTACTATTCTGCTTGAGCAACCCCTGGCTAACACGGTAACGAACGAAGAACGATTCTGACATTTCCTCATCATACACACCACTACCCACCAAGACAAAATCAGGGAGAAATGTGAACAAACCAGCTCAGTTTGTTCCTGCCTTGCCATCACCTTCAACAGTTTCCAAAAGGCGGCGCTCGAACAAGAGAAGTGCCGAAGCTGCCTTATGTAAAGTTTGCCATAGGGGTGCGAGCCCTGCTAATAACATGATCGTCTTTTGTGATGGGTGCAACATGGCTTATCATCAGTTTTGCCACGATCCACCTATTGAAAAAGACGTGGTGCAAATAGCAGAGAAGGAATGGTTTTGCAATTCATGCACGCGATCAAAGGAAAGCGCAATTGAGGGGATGGAAGGGCTTGTTGCGGGGGATGATTTGTCTGTAGAAGAGGTATGCTTAAATTACCCCATTCCTGAGATAAAGGTTCTAATATAGAATTTCTAATATAGAAGCGTACATATCTATCGACATTACCATCATCGACTCTCATCTCTCTACTCTTACATGCAAGCATTATCTATCCTACTCTTCCTATATTTTCGCCGGCTGCTCGATCTGTTGTACTGGATGTTGCTAACTCAAAATTGCCGTCGTCGTTACCTAACCCACTTCCACCTCAGGGAACTACTCAGGGAAAAGAAGCAATAAGGATTCCGGCTATCGGCAACAACGGAACCCAAATCGGCACTGGGATTCCTCAAGCTCAATCTAATAGGCCGCAAAGTCTTTCCACGGCTAATGAAAACTCGGATATGGATCCTGCCGAAGCCCAGCTACATACAGGGAGCTCTCATCACACACTTGACGCAACTACCGTGCCTGTTCCGGAACCAGAGACAGATCCCTATGATGGCTACGACACAGATCCGCCAGCACATTATCCTAAAGCCGGTAACGGTCTAGCTAGGACGATGCGTCCAGAGAGTGAAGATCTTCAATGGCTAGTTGATGACAATTTTGAGGTCTTTAGCCACAACTGGAAAGGAGACGGAGAAACAGTGGGATCCACTGGAGCAGGGCAGGGACTGAATGGCTTCGACAGTACTGACACGACAATGGGCCTAGGAGTAGAAACAGGAGTATCAAATACTGAATCTTAATTGGGAATTAGGGCTCCGATTTATTTTCATGGCGCAAGGATGGGATTAGACGGGCTTTCATGAGACTCAAATTGCGGTATACCTCCGCGGGAAAAGGCGTTTGGGAAGGTTGATACGGTAACTCCATTTGTTGCATTCCTACCACTGTTCCGCTAACTCGAGCCTTCTAAACCATCGATTTTACGTATGAAGGCGATATCATCTATGTACCCCTTTGCGGTTCTCTTCAAACTAATTTACTTCACTTGCGTTGTTTGTGAACATGTACTTTTCAGTATCACCAAATTTGTGCATTTCTGCAGATTTATATTCCATTTCGTCGAATCTCTCTGCACGGTGTTGAGGATCTTCAAAACTTTGTATTCATACTCAAATCAAAAGAAATTACTCGATTCATCGACTGGTTTGCCTATTTCTACCCTGGAGTTACTCTCTCTTATTCGTTTATCCATATTGTTCTCTCTGTACCTTCAAACTTTCGGAACGACGTTCTACTCAGATTAACAATTTTTAAACCGGGCCCTCGGTCGCTGTGATCTATTATCAAGGAGATTCTAGTGACCATCTCAATGTCGTCACTAACAAGCTCCAGCAAGGCACTTGCCCGCAAACTGAAGAACAAGATCAAGACGAAGTTTGGCCGTAAGGGCTCTGTCAAAATAGCATGTAACCCAAAGCCGTCCTCACCAAACCTCCTGGGTCTTCCGGATGAGTTGCTCATTTAGATCGAACCATATCTATATTCACAAAACGACCTGCAAAACACCTGCCTTGTGTCCAGGTCTCCAGCCCGAACGGCCCAGGAAAGGCTCTATTAAAATATCGATCTTGTGCCTAATGGAAAACTCGCATCTGGACCAGCTACTTATAGTTTGCGTCTGCTCCTGTGTAGCCTTATCGAACGTTCGGACCTCGTAAGTCGGGTAAAGTCCTTCAACGTGTACATCAGGAATTACCAGCGGCCTTGGGAGGACGTGCACGGAACAAGCAACGCCTTTAATGTCTGTGACGGCCATCATCTGACGGAGGGGATTCCCTCCGAACTTCATACCCAAATGCTCTTCAGGATCGTGCTCCGGTTGAAGGTACCATCCCAGCAGTCCTGGGTCTTCGATATTCGCCCGGGCTGTGACGGCGCGCTCGCGGGTGTTCTCCTCGCCATGCTCCCGTGTCTGTCTAAGCTGAGAATCGAAACAGCTCGGAGCATGCCACTATTATTCAAGATGCTTTTTAGGAGTAAACTAGACGGCGGATTCCCACTTGCCCGGGTTGCCGGCTTCGCCAAGATGAAGGTCTGCCACATTTCCCACTGCAGGGCCAATTTCCCTTGGTTCGGCCCTTATAAGGAAGTCCCGCTGCTAGGGCTCCCCTGCCTGACGATGCTGCACCTTACCAGCCTTCACCAGCCGGCAGCGCTCCAACGGACCCGGTTTATAAACTGCGTCGGGATATCCCGCGTCACCGACCTAAGGATCGGAGAGGTCAACGTCCCAAATATGGAGCAATTCCTAGGTCGTTTCAAGCCGCTCCAGTCTTTCGCATACTGTGGCCACGATGTACCAATTTCAAATAATACCATCGTGGATTTCTCTAACATCGTTCCACTCTTGCACAGGTCATACGCCTCGCTTGAGTGCCTTGAGATCGCCCTGCTAAAGGATCGGCCGAACCTGACATACCAGCTCATAGGCTCTCTCCGCCAGTTCTTGCGACTTGAGAGAATTCACAATACCACAACGTGCTTTTTTTCGCAGCACGAGCCACTATACGCAGACGCTCGTTGACCTTCTGTCACGCTCGTTTGAAACCCTACCCCTGGTTCACGTGAACAATGATATCTGGATGGATCTGCGATTTCTCGCTGACCATAAGTCTAAGTCGCGGCGAGAGGACGATGTATCGTTCGCAGTGCCTAATCTGCGGAACATTCGTCTAGATTGGCACGGTGGAGAGTGCGATGAGGATGAGTGGGAACGTCTATCTGCCTTTATGGAATACGCCGGGTTGTTTGGTATCCTCCGGGACTTGGGAGTGAAGATAGAGATTCTGGGTTATGGAGCCGACTGACATGCATATGAAGTTCAGGCTTTATATGCATTGAGTATATAAGAGCGTGTGTGGAGGTTTGAGGGTTGCATGTATGGAGCAAGACCCTCATTGAAGTCATCATATACGTTGGATGGTTGTGTAGCGACTGTATTCTTGAGAGCATGTTGCGAGAAGCCAAATTCTTACCAAGATGAATTTGCGATTTGGGAGATTTCCAGAATGTGTAACGGTAATCGCGCGCGGACTAGAAAAGGTTCAAGCTTGCTAATTTGCTTAGCTTGCTTGAACCATATCTAGGTACACTTGCTTTTTTATTTGTGCTTTTTTGTACGAGCTTGCTTTGCAGCAAGTATTAACTACAGATCGCTCTCCGAGAGATAGTATTAAATCCTTCAAATTTTTGCAACCAGGTAAAGTCCTTCGTGCGTATGTAAAAAACTCCGAAAAATGTATCGATGCAGAGACAAATAATGGCCAACGTCACCAAATGCAACGATGGATACCTGATATCTCAGTGTCGAAATCTAATAATACCTTTGGAAACCCTTCCATGGCGAAATAACGCCCTTGCTGATGCAGAAAATCGAATGTCTTTGCCTCCCATTCATTAAGCCATATCTAAGTTGGTGGGTATTTAAGAATAAGTAAAGTAGGCGTGAGCCAAAGCCTGGGGGCGGCCTGCAGCAAAATACCTCCCAATAGAAAGCTTTGGAGGTTTTAGGTGTGCTAAAACTCTAAGGTATAGTGAATCAAGCGTCTTATTCGTAACCATCACCATAGTCTTCATCGAAGCCAACGTCGTCATCTTCGAACTCTTGCCCATCATCAATGCCAAATTCACGTAGCGCATTGTTTTCTGTTTCTTCCTCTTCCTCTCCCTCCTCCTCATCTTCCTCCTCTCCATCGTTATCTTCTTCAATAACAGTGGGAGGTGTGCTTGTAATTGGTGCCATTGCAGCTTGAGATTCAAGGGTAGCTTGTGTTGCAGGCGGTATAGGGAGAACAGCCGGGCCCCGGCTCGCTCCAGTTCTCCTAATGATTGGCGTAGTGGGCTGAGGACTCTCTGCTTCCCGTGAAACTTGAGAAAACAGGGGGCTTTGAACCTCGCTCGGCTCATTTCCCTGTGGAGAGCCTTCGCTAGAAGCCCCTTTCTCCTTATTCTTATCGGTGATGCTTCGATAAATCTCATTGAGCCTCTCGTAGTTGATATGTTTGCTGAAACCTTTGCTTCTTTTTTGCAGCATCCGCTGAGTTGCTTCAGCTGGGCTCGATGCAGGGCTACCTTCTAGTACACTGCCGTCGCCCATGCGCAAATGCTTCCTCTTGCGCTGCTGCTTCTTTTTTGGCCCGCCGTTGGCTTCTTCCAAGGACTTTTTAAGCAGCTTTGCTTGTTGTTGACGTAGCCAATCTTCATTATGTGTGACCCAGATCCGCTCTTTAATAGCAATCTCTTCCGGGCTCAGTTTACAATTCATAACCTCGGGGTCGTCTGCAAATTCCTCCTCGCCGACTTCTGCCTCTTCGGAAACAGCCGATGGGCCGCGAACTTGGTCCGCGAGTACCTTTGCACGGGCCTGGGAGGCTTGGTAGGTGGAATCATCCAGGTTCCCGAGTGTATCTGGGTCCGTAAGGATCCGCTCAATCTCTTCCTCAAGTTCGTTTTCAATCTCAAGGTCCTCTTCCGATATGACAATAGGTTCAACGTTTTTTTTTTTTCTTTTCTTAGCCGGAAGCTTTTTGGTGGGAGAAGATGAGGACGACGATTCTGTTTGCTCGTTTGCTTGAAGTTCCGAATGTGCAATATTAGATGCTTCCAGGAGGTTCCGGTCGATAGGGAGATCGGGAATGACAAATCCGTCGGCGTCGCGGCGAGGTTCCTGAGATGTTCGAGCTTCTGCAGTAGATGGGGATACTTGGCTTGGTCCTGCTATTGTTGAAGATATCTGGCTTAACCCCGCTTGCGTCTCGTCGTCACTAGTCATCATAGGCTCTTCGTGGATCAATTGCGCTAACTTCCGCTTCTTCCTCTCCTCGCGCTCTAACCGCTTGTATATTGCGGGTGGTAGCGTCTGCACCTTTAGCCTCTCCCCAAAGTTGCGAAATTGCTCCACAGTCAAACTACCACTCTGAGTACGCTTGAATTCGGCAAGACGACTGAAGATAGTCACATCTGCAACCTTGACCACATAGACAACTTCGCGGATCGTTCGACGGAAGTTATTCATGCGGGCCGCTAAAATTATGCAAGCACCGCATAGACCCGCAGGCTGTCGACCTTCGACCATCCAATCTCTCTTCATGCGCTTGACGATCTTTGCAGCATCGGTCGCGACCTGCATTGTTAAATCTCCAAATTCTAACTTTCGGGCAAACTTGAGGATGAGTGGTTCAACTTCTAACACTGCATTCACACCAGATGCTCCAGTATCGCCTAACCATAAATCTTTCACGAGCTCCTTGTAGACTTCTCCTAATTTGAATACGTTCACCTGAAAAGAAGTCAGAACGAAAGTCGGGAATAGATATACAGAAATAACATACTTGAATCTTCTCCGCTAGATCCATCAATAAGACTGTATTCCCAGAGACCCTTCTGCAGGCCACATAGAGACAAACAGCTGCAACCGTACGAGTGCGACGTCCTTGAATAAAATTGTTCGTAGCTGCAAGCTTGTATATCCCAAACGCTTGTTCTTCGGTGCTTGTAGGAAGGTGAAGAGCACTAGCTAGTTTTCTAATCTCATCCCTACCTATAGACATATGATCAATGAGCTGTTCAAAACTGAAAATATAATCGTTTGTATCGGAAGAACTAAAATTTACCATTATATTCCGTCTGTTCTCTACTTTCCATCCCTCCTCCAGCTCTGCGAAAGGCTGATCCCATAGTCTTGGCATGTCTCTGGCCTTCCCCGACGAAGGCACCCTGCACCACAGCAGCTCCAGCTGAAGATTCCCCAAAAGTGACCTCGGAAACAATGTTGGAATCACTGAGTATAGTACCGCAGCTCAAACAGACCCGATTGCCATCGTGCTCTTGAATATCTGGCGTAGCGCAGCATGATTTAGGTGCTTGAGGCTTTCGATGGGCTGGCGAGAAGATCTTCGAGGGTTCAGGGTTCTTAAGTGAGGAGAGGCGCTCTCTTGGAGCTCGAACAATATGAGATGTGGACATAATGGTAGTTCTTTATAGCAAAGGTTATTGGATTTAAGCTCAGCAACCAGAAGTGGGATTTGGAAGGTGAAAAAGCGTCAAGGAATAAGCGTGAGGCTTCTGCTACGTGAACCAGCCCAGATTAGCTCAGTATAATTCATGGTATCCCATCAATGCATTGCTGTAGTTATCGTGAGTATGGAGAGGTAATGCATGAAGGAATGCGCGAGCCCTGTGATTGCAAAGTTGAGTCAAGATCGATCTCGGCTATTTTGCCAAGCTAATGTTCTGGCTGAGCGGCAAAAATTTCCACTTGAAATGCTCCACCGAGCCCTGTGTTCGAATCCCCGGTTTAACTCCTAATTAGATTTTGCCAAAATTAATTTTGTAGGGTGAACTGAAGAACAAATCTACTGTAGTACATCCTTTCTCTATTGTGATGCCCTTTGAAGCTCCTGCTGTAGCACAAAGCTGATTCACCGTCCCAGCCTTGGCATCATGCCGAGACTCCATGCGGCACATTGTCTACACCACTATCAAAGTTAGGGAGTCACGATGGCGCCTCGTTTCTACTATCAGTTGCTGCTCTGCGTAGTGCTTTTGTTTTCCCCACACTTATCTGGCAATGTTTTGATAAACTATGAATAGTACGTTTTAGAAGAGTTGCTTCGTTTAAATGCAGCTGGTATTGAGCTGGCAACTAAGTGAGTCGCGGCCAATTGTGCCCAAATCCAGCGAGTCCAGATTAGGGTGATGTTGTTGAGAATAGGGGCAGTCACTGCTTGAGAGGTCTTTTCTTTCAGTAGGTTTTCTTAGGGTGATAGTTTGACAGTTTTCGCTGAGCCTTTTCTGGTTTCACTTCGACCTGAATGAGTCTATGGAAAAGTCGGAAACGGAGCTGTGATCGCCGGCATCTGTATCGTCAATATATTCCATCGTATTAGAACCTAGAGATTGAACTGGTTATTAACAGAAATTTGGCTCCGGTGGCGATATTTTAGCGCAGCATGTGTTAAGGATCCAACTAGAACGACTCGACGGAATGCATTGAAAATTCGAGGACGTCGACCGAGAAACAAGGACCCCCGCTAGCGGAACGGAGGATTCGTCAAGGGAATGATCCAAAATACGCGGTTTTCTCCAGGGTGGGCCACAAAATAGATACACCCTAGAAAGAAGCCGAAATTCAAGCCTTTGCAAAGATATGGATGTAGAAAGTCCCTTATAAGTAATATTAGCGGCTAGTGATATATGCGATCGGAGAATATAAGTGAAGGCAAACGGGCCTCAAGAATAAAGCCATCTGTGTACACTTATAGTGTACTCAGGAAAAGGTTGGAACTTATTCATGCTTGCTCAGCCCGATCCAGCCCCAACCCAGCCCTGACTTGAGGTTTCATGGTCTCGAAGCAGGCCAAAGCAGCAGATAAGTCAATTAGCGTCTGTGATTGGAACTGGACTCACGGTAATGGTTTTGTACGCCAAGATGAGTATTGAAGACGATTACATGATCAGTGATATGGCAAATATTTCATCTTCATCTTTATTTCTCGGCATTTGGTTGCGTAAAAAATGTCCTACCTTTTATTTTTTCTGGAGAAGAATTGAGTCATGTTTCACTCCAAATAAAGTTTCTCACTTGTCCAACAGGCACAAGTCGTATGCATCTAACTGTTCGATCATCCTCTCAATTGAACGATATGCCTTTTGGGCCTGTTGGTGGCGCGGGGTAAAGCTAGAGTCTTTATGCCGTTACACAAACATTATTTAACTTTGTAAAGCAAACGAAGTTATTATTGTAAACATAGTTTCATAGTTAAAATTTTTACTTCTACCTTTCTAGGCCTTATTGAATTCTATAATTTGGATCCCTCACTTTATAAAGAATCGGACTTTTCCTTACAACATTGGATGATATCTAGTAATCTGCACAACTTGATTAGAATTAAACAATCCTGTCCTTTATTATACAGCCATTTCTACCGGTTTCTATTAATGGCTCCTTTAGTTTGGCGCAAGTCAAATTCTGTACTCTCAGTCGCAGGGCGAGGTAGATAGGTGTTCCTAGACAAGCTAATAGATACTACAACAAGGCTGACATAGAAAGTTTAACCTACTCTGCCAGCCCCAGGCTTTCATAGGCTACAATCAGTTCTTCAGTATATCTGCATGAATCAAAGGAATGTAATCGAATACATGACTTCCGAGCGGGTAAGTTTAGCAATGGGCCGGTACACGCTCTCTACCATCGGGTGACCTGACGTTGGAAGTTCCCTAGATAACCAGGCAGTCCATGCGACCGCCAAGCCGCGCCAAGCATCTCGAACCAGCTTCGAATATTCCCGCCATCGCGCCTCCAACTTGAAACCCCGTCCACACACCCTTCCCAAACCCCCTCCCCCCGGGGCAAACTACACAACCATGGGAAACGACGGCGGCAGCATCCCCACGCGACGTGAACTCGTCAAAGAAGCCGCGCGCGCCCTCACAACGACTCAGCTCAAAGAAACCCAGCACGAGCAGCAGTCATACGCTTGGAGCACCGACCCTTTAACGCGCAAGCCACTCGCGCGGCCTGTCGTCTCCGATGCTGCGGGGAAGCTATACAACAAGGACGCGATTCTCGAGTATTTACTCCTAGCGGACGACGGCGGCGTGAAGAAAGTGGAGGACGAGAAGGTGCTGGAGGGGCGAGTGCGGAGTCTAAAGGATGTGGTGGAGGTGAAGTTTGAGGTGGAGGCTGGTGGCGAGGAGAGTATGAATGGAGGGGTTGAGCGGACGGAGAGATGGGTGTGTCCGATTACGAGGCGCGAGTTGGGGCCTGGAGCTAAGGCGGTGTATTTGGTGCCGTGCGGGCATGCGTTTGTAGGAAGTGTGGTCAAGGAGGTTCCCGGGGAAACATGCTTGCAGGTGAGTTTGTACATTTTTTTAGGATAGGTTTCTGTCTGGTGGACGTGTCTGTGCTAATTGGGACTATTTACAGTGTAACAAACCGTATGCCGAGAATGATGTTATTCCTATCCTTCCTACGGCTCCCGCGGACATTACGAGGCTTTCGCTAAGGATGAAGACGCTGAAGGAGAAGGGCCTCACGCACTCGCTTAAGAAGGCGTCTGGGAGCAAGAAGCGGAAGAAGAATGCTGAAAAGGAAGCCTCAACCGCAGATACGAAGCAAGCGGAGGAGGCTAAAACTAAGGACGAGCATGAGGAAAATATATCAGACAAGCCGGCAAGACCATCGCCGTCAACTTCTTCACCACGACCGCAGGCTGAGCCTGCCGCATCGAAATCAACTTCTGGTACTGTGCCGACCGGGATTAAGAACGCTGCCACTGCTTCACTCACCGCGAAGGTTCTTGAGGAACAAGAAGCGCGGAATAAGCGAAGGAGAGTGGAGACAAATGAGAATCTGAAGAGTTTGTTCTCGAGCAGGGATCCGAAGCAGCCATCGGGGAAGAGCAGTGATTTTATGACTCGAGGTTTCAGTATTCCTGCGAATGCGAGGAGATGAAATGGGGGTATTGGGTCTTGGCAATTGGGGCAAGGCGTTTACTGGCTCTAGGGACTAGGAAAAACCGTGTATTATGAGGGAGTTTTGGCCATTATCAGATTTTCGACAAAGCTTTAGAGGCCAACTGCTTGAGCGGGATGGTATTTATATAGTATATAGCTGGTGTAGAGCTTTGACCACTAAATAGTATCCAGATCGGGTATGTCGTGATCGTCTGCTCGTTCAGTTGCACGATACTACTCCCTTTAAAAAATTGCTAAGGGTGTGTGAATCATCAGCTTGGATATATGGAGATGGTCTGCATATCTATATAGGTCCTTGGTTTAAGATAACAGACATGGTAAGTAGACGAGTCGCTAGTGCAATGGGTAGGAAATGGCTTTCCGTGATAACCCGAAGCCGCATCTGGGCGCGTCTCTGTTTGTTCTTGATCGACGCCCGACAGGCTGAGGCGTTGGTCGGCTTGCTGCAGGGACCAGCGACCACAACGGCCGTGCCGCCAGCCCTTACAATTGGCAACGTCAATCCCAACGACAACAGCAGCCTAAACCCGCAATCTGCCAACCCGGCCTAGACTAAGATCGCGTCACCGCTTAGTGGATTTGGCCCTGCAATCGTTATCGAGGAGGGTGTGTGACTACACCATTTTTACAGGGAGCCCGCCCATTGCTCTTATACTGACTTGCCGGCTACTAACCTCTCTCACCTCTATTCTTCTAGCATTCAGCTAACTGTTAGAGAGTCACTTACGCGCGTGGTAACAGGCTAGGATAGAATAAAGCAACCACCCCAAAGCAATCACCCCACCTCCGTCAAAAGTCTTAGATATCCGACTCCACCACCTCTCCTACCGCCAGACCCATCAAAAAACTTCTAATTCCATGGCCACGACACCACCAACCACTCCAGACGCCTCAGATACTCTCGCAACCCAGCCTTCTGTCTCATATGACCGTAACACCCGCCTCTCCTCCATTCTTCCCCCGCTAATCTTCGGCACCGCAACCTTTAACCATCAATACAACAGCGACCCTTTCGCACTTGATACTGTCGGGCTAGTCTCCAACGCCCTCACACACGGCCTTCGCGCCTTCGACACTTCTCCCTACTACGGTCCGGCCGAGAGTCTCCTCGGCACAGCTCTCGCCACCCCCTTCGTCCGCACCACCTTCCCACGCTCGTCCTACTTCCTCCTCACAAAAGTCGGCCGCGTCGCCGCTGCCGAGTTCGACTACTCCTCGCAATGGGTACGTGCGAGCGTAGCCCGCAGCCTGCAGCGGCTGCACACAGACTACCTTGACGTAGTATACTGCCACGACGTCGAATTCGTGTCCGCGGCCGAAGTGCTCGGCGCAGTCAAGGAGCTCCGGCGGATCCGCGACGCCGACCACACGATCCGTTACGTCGGCATCTCGGGCTACCCGCTCGACGTGCTGGGCTCGCTGGCCGAGCTTGTCCTGCGCGAGACCGGCGAGCCCCTCGACGCCGTCATGTCGTACACCAACTTCACGCTGCAGAACGAGACGCTCGCCGGCCCGCGCGGCATCGGCCGGCTGCGCGCTGCTGGCGTCGACGTCGTCCCCAATGCTAGCCCCCTCGGTATGGGCCTGCTGCGCCGCGAGGGCGTCCCCGTCGGTGCCCTGGGCGACTTCCACCCGGCGTCCCGCGAGCTGCGCAGTGCTGTGCGTGCCGCGTCTGACTTTTGCGACCGCTACGGCGAGCGCCTGGAAGTCATCGCGCTGCGGCACGCGCTGGAATCGTGGCTGGAAGCCGGCGCGGCGGTCGGCTCGCGCGGTGATCCTGCGTCGGGTGTGCCGTGGGTGCGTGAGAGCAACGAGCAGGTTGGCGGGACCAAGCTGGGTGTTAGCGTGATTGGCGTCAGTCGTGCGCCGGAACTCGAGAAAACGATACTGGTTTGGCGCAGCATTCTGGATGGCTTGGAGGGTGGCCGTGAGACGGCGATCAAGGCGGGGAGATGGAGCCGAGCGTACGAGTGGAGCTCGAATCGCAAGCGTGCGGTGCAGATTCTGAAGGAGGGCGTGCAAGAGGTTTTGGGCGATTGGGTGAACTATACGTGGGCGAGTCCTCCGCCTGGGTTTGTAAATCAGAGAGGCGCGAATGAGGCTGCGCGTGCTGGAAAAGAGAAATCGAAGGTCGTGGTGGAGGAGGTCGACGCGCCTTGGCCTACGCCGGCAGCAAGTCCGGAGCCGACAGAGGTTGGAGACGAGTTGAGGGATGAGAAGAGCATCCCTCTGAGGTAGCAAAAGGTCACGATACGTATTGTACCGTGTCTTTGGGGGATATGACCTATGTGATGGAAGGACATTTGGGAGGATTATGCGTAGCGTTCCGTATGGGGGCTTATGTGTGGCATTTCATGGCGGATCAAATGTCTAGCATTCTCACAAGCTGACAGGTAATTGTAGCTGTTTCTTAACATATTATCTCGAGGGTTATTATGAGAGACGATCTTCTCACCAGTGGTTTTTGGTTTGATGGAATACTCATCGTAACTATCGGCATAGAAGAGCTTCTTTATGACACAGCGCTAAGAATGATTTACAAGGGGGCTACCTGAGCGGGCTGGCCGCCCTCCCTGTCAGTTTCAGGGGTACCCGCACTATTTCGTAGGGCATTACTATAGGGCGCTACTATTCGCACACCCCCTAATTACTACACGTACACCCCCTAATTACTACGCATACACCCCCTACCATATTTAGTTTGGACGCTTCCTTATTAAGTTAGATATTTCCCCATTAAGTTAGAATATCACGTGCGTTTAACTTCTTTGCGTCTATATCACGAAAATCAAAGTACGCCCCCATAGTATAGCTAGTATTTCGCTCAAATGCTGAGGGCTCTCTATAAGTAGATCTGTTAACACGATTAGCAATTGTAGAGCCAGTTATAGAGTTAATTAGCCGACTGCCCCGACGCTCTATAATTACAGGCTCTTGGATGCGAAGCAGAGGTATTAATTTGGGTCCCACCAGGCGCACGCTCGGGCGCGGGCGGCGTGGGCGTGGGCGCGGGCGCGAAGCAAAAGCGGCAGCACCCAAATCAGTTTGCGCGACGCCTTATAAAGTATTGCGCAATCCAATTAATCGACTCAGCCGCGATCCAAATTTAGACTCTACTACTTATACTATAACTAAAATCAAGACTTAATCGTGATGTTGTGGTTGTAAAATTTACGTGGCGCGCACTTTGATTTTTGTAAAGCAGGCGCAAACAAGTCAAACGCACGTGATATTCTAACTTAATGAGGAAATATCTAACTCAATAAGGAAGCGTCCAGACCAAATAAGGTAGGGGGTGTATGCGTAGTAATTAGGGGGTGTACGTGTAGTAATTACGGAGGTCGCTAACGTATGTTTTTGCACCTTCCCAATTAGGAAGTTTTAAAACTGGCGTACGCGCAAGCACGGGTGCGCGTTTTACGGCCCACGCAGCGTGTACTAGAGTCTACCCGGCGTATATTAAGGCACGCAAACTTTAAAGATTAATTTGCTAGCCTAATACTATATATAATAAAAATTCTTTATTAAATTTATAATTTATACTTAGTAAGATAATATATAAAAATATAGAAAGTAGTAATAAGTATTATTATTCCTAA
>Ga0307507_10008135_pt1 | contig 14723 bp, 12 predicted proteins | sample 7_EM_MG_FD_207223 | JGI IMG/M metagenome (GOLD analysis project Ga0307507, IMG submission 207223) | Populus trichocarpa ectomycorrhiza microbial communities from riparian zone in the Pacific Northwest, United States - 7_EM | ecosystem: Host-associated > Plants > Roots > Unclassified | place... | reverse complement strand
CACGAGCAATACCGATGCGCTATCACTAACTATGTTGATTTAGCTCGTGTGACCTACCTCGTCAGCCGAGGGAGGGGAAATGAAGTAGTACCTGACACTGAGTTACCTCAAGTCCAAATGGAAGTCGCGCACATCATCCCGTTTTCCCTCAACAAGTTTCACGAATCTAAAGACCTGGTAATTCGCATCTTTCTTTGTTGTAGTATATTCACACTAATCCTTTGACAAAGGACACAGTTTACACCTGGGATATGCTTCGTGCTTGGGCGGGTGTCGACGTCCGCCAACTTGTGGATTCAAAGGTCAACTCTCCCGAAAATGGCGTCTACATGAACGATGCTGACCACTACAAGTTTGGAAGGTTCTTGTTCTATTTTGAAAAGGTCAGGGACCTGTCTGCTTTTTTTACTAGCTCAATCGTGATTTTTTTTCAGTGCCCAGATCTCCCCAACAAATACAAGGTACAGATGGCCCGACCAGGCTATAGATTGGGCAATGGGAAAGTAACTGCTGATGTCGAATTTCTGGAGAATGAAGGGGTTCTGCCGCCAAGTCCACAGTTTCTCAATATTCATGCCGCCTTTGCGAAGGTTCTCGCTCGCAGTGAGACTGCAGTGTACATGGAGCGTGTCGAGATGGACAATCAAAGAGGCACACCGACAAGCCCAAACGAAGGAAATGATTTTGCAACGCTCCTTAGGTCCAAGCTGCTAGCTTCTGCACCGTAGATATTCTTCTAAGGTAGTGAATTTGAAAATGGCCCGCCCTATACTTATACTACCCAAATTAAAAAGTCATGCCAACAAGACGAAATGAAAATAGTCAAGTTTGCATGGCAGAAGTAAAGACGTGAGCGGTCCGTTCTTGCTTTCCATAGTGTGCGGTCAGACTTCTACAAAGATGGTGTGCCCCAGCACTGGCGACCATGAAATCTGATGTTTCCTTTCAAAAATAGATAAGTACCTGTGATTCACACCTGTCAAACCGAAAACTCAGCAATGCATGGACATGCCACGAGTTCCTTGATACTGGGTCTGTGACTGAGTACAGTATTCGGATGGAAGGAATATATAACTTTGCTCCACCCAATTTCGCCAACTAAAGTGAAATTCTTTTCTTCATCCCTCTGTTGAACCAGCAAGTTACTGGTCTTGTCCCCTAAACTGAAAAAAGCAATCCCAAACCTTCGTAACCACTATGGATGTTCAACGTCCGAATCTGGGTTCTCATATTTCCAAATTCGCACCGAACCGTTCCGACATGCGGTTGCTAAATAACCCCCTGCAGGACAAAATTCGACTGAGAGAACTTCTGCATCGTGTCCTCGCAGAATGCAATGCTGTACGCCATTCCGGGAATTCCAAATGCGCACAGTACAGTCGTTACCACCAGACGAAATCCATCGACTATCCGGCGAGATGGAAATAGAGCGTATGCGACCCTGTGAGGGAAGAGAACCATTACATGAATATGGAAACAAGAAAAGGAATGAACAAACAGTGTGCCCAGCAAAAGTGAAGGATTCTTTCTGTTCCACAACATCAGGTGCCTCATGCCTTGGGTCGTCTGGCATCCGACCTGTGTTAATGTCCCAATACTTCAAGCATCTATCCCAGCTACCACTAATGAACCCCCGTCCATTTGGCATGAAATCAATACTGTCCACATCGGAAGTATGTCCCTTCAATACTGTCACGCGTTGTCCGGATCGCCTTTCCCACACATATATCTCACCACTGATAGACCCAACTACGAAATGCCTGTGATCTGGGCTGAAACGAACGGCTGAAATACCAGAGGTGGAACAGAAGAATATTCGTGAAGAACCATCTCGCATGTTCCAGATTCGGGCTGTCCCATCATACGAGGCCGAGATGAGGAGTCGCTCGTCAGGTGAGAAATCCATGGCATAAATGCTATCAAGATGCCCTTTGAAGGAATTTCGAATACGTTTCGTGCTAAGTTCCCAAACCTGGAGGATAGAGAATATGGACTTCGCAATGGAAAGAGTGGAGACTCACTCTGATAATTTGTTCCGGGCTCATTGTACTCGTCACAAGATATTTACCATTGGAGCTGAAAATTAGATCATAAGTCAAAGAAGGGTTGTTCTTTGTATAAAGGTCTTCCAGCTGACTGTGTCACATCACTTTAGTCGAGTATGAAGGGGTTATCTCAGTGAACTTACTAAATTCTGGCTCCAGTTGCAACGTTATACATAGTCACGATCTGACTCATGCGGGCTATCACGGCCAAACACCTTCCATCTGGGCTATACTTGACACGGAATGCCCCCCGCTCATCCATTATCGTGCGTATCAACTGCATTTCAAGTCTTCTGTCGGCTCCTGGGGTGAATTCGACAGACCATTTAGCGTGGGGCAAAGTATTATCAATAGATGTGGCTTGAGAGATTGGTGGAATTTGTTCTGAAGATCTTGGGATAGCGAGTGGAATTGGCTGAGGGGAAAGGGGCGTTCCAAAGAATCTTCCGCCAAAAAGAAAGACAATGAAATCCCACAATTGCTGGAGAATTATACGCCGAGCCCAAGAAGGTGCATTACTACCAGTAGAATTACTGGGGTAGACACAAGTATGTGGAACCTCCTGATTGCAGTCTTGGCAGATAATACCACCCTGAGTTTTGAGGGATGGAGGCTGCCGAATAGTGTGGGCTTGACGAAGGACTGATAAATATTTAAACGTTAATCAAAATTGTCCTGTATTGAAAAAAAAACAAAACAGGTACTTGTCGCTTCGCATTCCTGTATTTTTCGTCTGGCAGTAGCAAGATCTCGTTCAAGCTTTTGAACGTATTGCAGGTGGCCTAGGGCGCTCTCGCTCTCCTGATCATGGGTCTGAGATGTGCGGTACAAACTGGATTTTTGGCTGTGGTCGACTGAATATGAAGAAGACATCGACCAAGGGTGAGTGATAGCTGGTATGAAGCTGTGACTGTTATGGTAGTCGTCAGGATAATTGACGTTCCCGTCATTGAATTCAACCGTCAAACGTGTCCCAACTCCCGAAGCAGGATTTGGTCTGTAAGAATTTAATTTCAGCGCAGCGCACAGGTGAAATTCTAGGTATATGACTTAAACCCACCAGATCATCTAGCGTTGGAAGCAAAACGAAGTATGTGGTGGTTCGTCGTCGGTTTGACGTGAATGTGTGACAGTGTCTCGGCGTTGTGAAGCCTAAAATAACTCGTCACGGTATAACAAACACACCCTTCTCATCTGCTTTTGTGTTCTCTCCTCTGAACACTGGAATATATACGGCCGCCAAACCTGCCAACTCATCAGCACCCTTGGTGTTAGCCAAAATTGAGCCCAAACTCCTTTATTTTTCTATTGCTGGCACGATTGCTCTGGGCTTCATGACTGACAGCACCGGATTTCTGACAAACGGGCCCCCTTTTGATAATGGCGTTTCTCTCTCTGAGGCTCCGAGCTGTCTGCAAGAGTCAACGGCGAGTTCCACGCCAAATGAACCTGCTAAGCAGTCTTAGTATCGTTCTCTTCGTCTATCCGTCAATCTAATATATGTACAAGTGTTAAACACCATTCAGACTGTTGTGCGAATGTACGTCCCGCAAAGTTGTATCCGGGTCTGTTTTCTCGACCGTTCACACTCCACTTTTTAAGAGAAGATCAACTAAGGATTTATCTGTGGATTCGGAGTTTTCTCGATGCTCACACTGAGGCTCCTCAATAAATCAATCCTCCCAAAGATCCCATCTGTGCAATCGATAATCCCGGCATTGTCAAGGTCACAGGTCTTTCCAAGTCCAGTTCTTTGAAACTTTCTTCTGGTGCAATCATCGTTTCTATTTTCACTTTTTTTCAGTCGATGCGCCACTTTTATGCGGAAATATAAGGATTCGATCACGTATAACTGTCCGGTTGTAGCTGCGCATACTTGCTTTCTTTCACCCAGGCACCAAAGTCATCGTTCAAGTTCATCTGTTACCCCTTGCCTTGACTTTTTGTTGATTTTGAGAGGAGGGTTGGCGGATAAGGACCAGGTTGAGGTACTTGCGGGGGAGCTCGCTCGAGTCGACAGTCCTTTGTTGCCATGTTGCTTCCCAACACAGCATCGTGCTCGCATCATAGCTAACCGGTCTTATTGACCCACGTTGGTGTTAGGCTCTGCGCTTAAATGTGAACTCTGAGTATCAGTGTTTGATTCTTGAATTATTTCGACTACATTTTGTCGTCAGGGCAGGCTTTACAAGCGGCCAAACATAGAACTTGAAAACTTGAACGAGAGTCTAGGCACCCGCGGCCCACATTGGCGGGTTTCTCAGCTTCAAAAGTTCTCAGAAGGTGAATAGAAGTTGCGATGGAAACACCGACAATCCAGGCTATGCGAGGGCTTCACTTCCTTCCATCTGATTCCTGTTGGTGAGTAGTTTAGATGCTAAGTGGCTTCTGGAGCTATCGCCATCCAATCCAATTGTCTTCCCGACGATAAGAAGCACACTACCTTGATCACTGTGAGATCTTTCTTCTCTTATTTCCTTATGCTAACGAAATGTTATAAGTTCAGCAATGCGTATCGCTGACTTGAACATCATGCGCATGGTTTAAATATTTGGCAATGCACGAAACACACTTGATGTTAGTACTAGTTATAGCAGAAGTCATAATGAAACTACGAATCAGTTTGAGTCAACTTGTGAAGTTGAATGGCGAAGATCGTAAGTGCCTACCGCCGGTGCCGTTGATGCCGGCTTAACGTTAACCCTAGCCCACAGAGAAAATAAAATCCACTAAAACCTAACTAAGGTAGCAGTCCACAGACATCGCGTGTCACATGATAAAGTGTAACTTTTGCGTGACAAACATAAAGAAATTCTATTAGAAATTGCCAGACTACATGTAAACAAAAATTGCAACCGTACAAATGTTTGAAATCGAAAAACTAAAAATTGTACGGTTTCTGAATTGAGCCATTCAGAGTAGAGAAATAGTTAATAGGGTTTCTTTCAATTTCTCGGATCATGATCAAGCGCACGTGATCTAATTATTTGTCGAGGACGAAAGCAAGTCGCGTCAAGAAAGGGCGACATAAGCCTTTCAAGTTATTGTTACTATATGTTTTATATACTTATATACACTGCATATCGATGAACTGTGGATTCGACGAGCGGCTTTGCGACGTGGGACAGTTGCTAAGCCTTCTGTCACAATTGTGTCACATCACTTGACACGCGATGTCTGCCCCTACCTTAAAACCGGTCCTAGTCAAGCTAGGGCAGATAGAACTGTTATTGCAGACCTTGAATCGCAGGAGGCTGACATATTTGCAAATAATGTATTATTTCTTGACTTGTAAAGGGATTTCCAATGTCAAGGTAGGGCTACGATCCACAAACATCACGTGTATATGACATCCATACCTTCGCAAAATTAAGAATTAAGTAGATAAAGTGTTAACGACTAAATCCAATGGACACTTTCCGCTTACTAGTCCGTGCTGTGTTGTGATGGGCATGCTCTCTGAGCACACTGAGATGTCTTCTGGGCATAATTCTCGACTTGGAGATGCGCAGATCGGTGGAAAAATGATGTATTTCCTTAATACCATTATGGATACCCCCAAAAAAAAATTATTCGGCTGCAGGGTCATCTAGATAAATTAGTTTTTGAGGGCGATCTGCAAGCCGATTTAGTGATTTCCCCTCACTGCAAATGGCATTAAGATTTTCGCAAAACAGGGTTATGTGTCACGTTAGTCACGTGATGTTTGTGATGAGCCACCTTACGTGACATTTCATTGATCAATATCTCTCTATAAATAGTTTACTTACGCTTCAAATACAGTCGACTCCCTCTTAACCCTCGGTGGACACCCCAGGCTATGGATTATGAGAGGTTATGGGTTATCAGAGAGCGATTTGGGTGTAAATTTCAATTTGGTAGACACTGAAAAGTATGGGTTAAGAGGGAGTCGACTGTAGTCGTACAAGAGAACTGAATGCGCCTCCGTTCTGCTCTGTGATATGGCTATCTTCACGAACTGGATCTTTCAAGTTAAACTCGCACATCAACTGTATCAAGACAGGATTCCAAAGGTTAGAAAGCTTCCTGACATTTATCCCAAGATTTATCCACCTCCGCATTTCCGTGAGCAATTGGACAAATTTGTTGCAAATTTGTCGAAACTCTACCGTATTGGAGTGCGTCATGCTTACCCCCGTAAGAGGTGTGTACACATTAGCAGAGTGTAGAAGCCGATGTCTGGGGTGTCTGCACACTGATTTCGCTGTGTGGGTCCTTGTATATTTCCGAAGAGTTGGCAAAACGGATGCCGACATGGCGTCGGCAATTCCGGGCCGCTTATGTAATGATCAACTTGAATCCCGTATTTTACAAATTGTCCTCGACGAACCTTCCAGTGAAAGTTCCAGCCTCCTAGCTGCCTTTGCACAAGTATAGGATCATTATCAGAGTCCTGATGTCTGGCCCCACATTCTCGGCTTCTCTGGGTACCGTTCACAAGGCCCTGCTAAGAATTGTGGACAAAGTCGACCGCAGGACACTTGATGTATTCAGTTACATTTGAAAATCGAACGGCCGAGCCCCCCGCGTCGTTTCATGACTGGAGTACCCAAAAATTGCGTCTGCGAGGTTACGATGCATGAATGGCGAACAACAAGGAAGATAAAATGCATCTGCATTTACCACCTACTCGTATAAGTGCCTTTCTAAACTCTAGAAATACATTCCGAGATACTCCATATAGTCAACCAGGCGCTCCGGATAACTATATGGAGTATTCCGGAATGTACTTCTAGAATGTAGAAAGGCACTTGTGCACGCTGTGAAAATTTTACGTTCCGCAAATGAACAACATGGGCTGATTCAGTCCAGATTGTCCAGCAGGCCGACGGGGACCAGTTTTTGGGATCTATGCTCTGATAGGACGTTCTCGTTCCGTTGAACGAGTCAGTAACAGCGAAAATTCTTTCCTCACCCAGGGTTTACTGGCCACAGACCAGACCAACCCGCCAGAGACTAAAATTTTGCTCGCGTTGCCTCTATTCCTATGATCTCTGTGTCCTTGGAGTCTATCAACTACCTTGACGAGCAACATATTAACCCGCCAACCCTATGCTCACGTCAAGGTGTTTTCGCCACGTCCGCGCAACATTTGGCAACGGCAAATTGCAGGTTAAAGCAAAGCGATGGGTTTTCCGAAAGGCGATATTTGTTATTGGCTGAGTTTTGGACCCTGGAACTTTTTGACATTATGACAAGGGTCCTTTCAAATTTTACAGACTCAATCCGCAGAATGTGTTCCATACGTCTGTCGTGTCGAGCCACGGCCTAGCCCAGAGGGCAATGGGTATTTATACTGCGCGTTTCGACCTCATATCAACAATTATCAGAGCATCACTACTTATCACTATGAAGCGCATCATTATTGCCTGTGACGGGACTGGCTGCTCTCCTTTCCGTGGCACAGAGGCAATCCATTCCAACCTCAGCCGACTTTGTCGTGCCTTTTCCAACTCCCCGGGGCTTGCCACTAAGCAAATTGTCCTCTACCAATCTGGTGTTGGCACACAGGACTTGACTCCAGGAGGGAAGTTTATTGACCGAGTTATAGGAAAAGGACTAGCCGATAGTGTTGCTGATGGCTACGTTTTCATCATGAACAATTACGAACCTGGCGATAAGCTTTTCATGTTTGGCTTTTCTCGGGGCGCCTTCGCGGCACGCGTTCTTGCCAACATTGTAGCTCGAATTGGTGTCTTTTCGAAGAAATATCTCTGGGCGGTTAGGAATGCTATGAAGGCGTACCGAGACGGTAAACTTGACGAATATCAAGTCAACAAGATCGAACTGAACGAAAGTCAGGTCCTCGAGGAGAGCGATATTCCCTGGGCGTACAAGGTCGATATTGAGGTGGTTGGTTGTTGGGACACAGTCGCCAGCTTGGGTTTTCACCCGCTGGAGAATCTTGGCGGGGTATCGGGAAGTTTTAAATTTTTCAACGGTGATCTCGTCAAAGGTGACTCGGTACTTCAACCGATCTTATTTAAGAAGGATCTAACGATGTTTGCGTAGGTATCAAGCATGCTTTCCATGCCTTGGCTTTGGATGAGTATAGGGGTCCATTCACGCCAACATTATGGTATATGCCAAACGATCCCGAAGTTGCCAAATGTAAGTTCTTCAGGCTTTCTGCAGGCAATCTCCTTGACATCTGCTCTGCATAGCGATTGATCTCCAGCAGTGCTGGTTTCCGGGTGCTCACAGCAACATTGGAGGTGCATACCAAGACAGAGCGCTCGCCAATCTCACTCTGGCCTGGATGATCGATCGATGCCGTCCTTTCCTTGATTTTGACCAGGGGTACCTCAATTGGATTATTAAAATAAACCGTGATCCCATGCAGTGGCATCCGCAAAACAAGGAGAAAGGAAGGGGAAAAGGAAATTTTGATCCGGTGTATCAAGGATGGGGATGTGGGATGATTCGTGATTCATACAAGGAGGGTGCAACAGTGACTCTGAAATATCGCACTCCAGGTGCATATGCTGGTGGAGATACGGCGGAGATGATGCACGCTAGCGTGAGGGTGAGATGGCAGACCAGCAGGAAAGAAGGCTGGGTCTGGGAGCCTGAGGCTTTGCAGGCACTCGTGTTGGAGAAAGTTGGTGACGTCTGGCATTGGGTGATGGACTTGGAGGGTAGGAAGCTGATGATCCCAGAAGCGCCGTTCTTAGCACATAGCTTTGAAGGACTTTTGCGGTATGGTGCTGGCGCTCGTGATGGTGACATTGGCAGCAGCGTTGCGAGCGTTGTCGATGGCAGGGTGAAGGACTTGAAGCTGAGGATCCCAAAAGCGCCGTTCTTAGCAGATGGCTTTGGAGGACTTTTGCATGCTGGCGCTCGTGATGGTGATATTGGCAGCGGCGTTGTCGATGGCAGGGTGAAGGACTTGAAGGGTAGGGAGCTGATGATCCCAAAAGCGCCGTTCTTAGCAGATGGCTTTGAAGGACTTTTGCATGCTGGCGCTCGTGATGGTGACATTGGCAGCAGCGTTGCGAGCGTTGTCGATGGCAGGGTGAAGGACTTGAAGGGTAGGAAGTTGAAGATCTCAAAAGCGCCGTTCTTAGCAGATGGCTTTGAAGGACTTTATGGTGCTGGTGTGAGGCCCCGCAAACTGGCGATGTCGTTATCCGCCCCAACCCTTTCATACCGTGACCTCATCGGCACCGATCGTGACAACGTAATTCATAGCCCTGATTACGCTGCGTACGGAGAGCAATGCTCGCGATGTGCACAGTAGGTTTGTTTTAAGACCTTCAACATTTATACCCGCTACCGCTACCGCGAATGTGTTCTTTTCTTAGTCTATATGCCTTTCTAATTGACCTGTTCTTTTGTGTGAATAGCTCTTTATGTAATCTGTAACACCACCTGACTAGTTCATGGAATCCAAAAATAGTTTTGCGTCCGACTCTCTTCGTAAGTAATAGGAGGGAATTCGAAGTATTGCTACCATTTGTCAGGTACTGTACATTCTGAATATTGACCTTTTATTAGCAGACTCGACCGAAGATAGATAGGACATTGCATGGCTCACTCGTGGAGGGCTCGTGGTCGGGGTCATAAAAGTCGATGAGCTTCCAATTTTCTGCAGTCGAGGCTTTGAAATAAGCACAACCCCGACAGTCCCCTTCATAGCGGATGGTAGCCTCAGTTTCTGCCATCTCGATATACCACAAACGATTCCCATCGGACACGACAAACCACTATATCAGAAGTAAGATATACTAGTATTTCAGAATACAGGAGAGTAAACCTTCTGGACTACCGGAGTAAAAATTTGCACAAAAAACTGAAAAGAACAATTTTCAATTTTGCAATATAAAGGAACCTTACTTTCACCATTGGATTTGGCCTCGAGAACTCTCAGAGTCTCAGTCCACGGGTTTGAGATAAGTATAACATTTCATGGCTACAATTGAATGCGTAGAGATTAAGTAATGATTCCGTGTTCCATTTGATTCCTGACTTCACTTTTCTGCCAATTTCGTTTCCTGTCGTCTTTTGCCGCGTTTGAGCCTGCCGCTATGTTACGAGGAGCGTGTTTCATAGCCATAATCATATGTACATTTCAGACTCCGCCACATTGTGATGGCGACTCCTGCGATCTGCTAAGTCAGGCAGTGATTGGTCGGATAACGAGCTTCTCGCTTTCAACATCCGAGTCGTCGATGCTGGCGATGCTGAGTTCATTTACACCCTTCAGCTCTCCCCACCGGTGGTGTCTGAAACGATTCTCAACAACTTGAACAAGCCAAACAGGCCTTTGACCAAAGTTGATCGTCTGTTCTTTCAGTATATGGGGCTCGTAGAGAATCCTCAATCTCCTGAATCCCGCGTAGGTGATTTTGCTGCCTTCGTCTTGCGCATCTTGAACTATGATAATGAAGATCGAGTTATTTGCCAGAGGACGGAGATCTCCTTCCCCATGGCTGGGCAGCGCGTCGACGCTAAGACGGATGTGTGCCTGATGGATGTGGATGAGTTTGAACATCTTCTTCTCATACATGGAGACAAGGTTAGTACACGAAATGATTTATCACTGGGTCTGACTGCACTTTCATTATCAGACTTCGTCAAATGAAGATCCTGAACCCCAGGTTATCGCTGAGGCGATCGCCGCGGCTTACCAAAACAACCTTCAACGCAAGCAAGCGGGTCTGCGACCCCGGGAGTTCCAGTCTATCTCCGCCATCACGATGATCGGGACCGCGCCCATCTTCTATCGCATCCCAGTTACAACGGCACTTCTTCAAGCTCTAGCCACTGCATCCTACCCGAAGGAAGAGACAATTGTCATAAGACATATTCCATGTGTCCCACACCAGCACCGTTACCGCAGTGATGGAATGCGACCACTGGAGAATCGGCGTATCATACTACAGTATTTCGAAGCCTTCAAGTCAGCCATAGTACGTCTCCTTTCTCCATGCTACCGTATGTCACGTGTTCATGCGTCTTTCACAAAAAGAAGTGGTGAAAGGAAGGAGCTTTGGAATCTAGTTATGAGGGACTCGGACGGAGTTGCGGGATGCGGACCATGATATGACCTTTCAGGATGAATTGTGTAGACACCAACGCCATTGCCAGAAACATTTCTACGAAAGGGAATTTAGATTTCGCATCGGATAAAGGAGCCTCATCATAGCAGTCCCACCACTATCCTGAGGCAACCGTCAACTTAGGTTTCATTATTGTGGTCCGTGGATCAAATAATTTCTGCGCTTCTTCTGTTTGGCACGTTCTCTACACTCTACCACAACATTCACTTTACACTTGTTGAACATGACAAGACCTAATACGAGGCTTCCGTCTTGATTCTGCTTGCCTGTACTATTCCATGTGTGTCTTTCTGGTATCCCAATCCACCTGATAATGGTCCTAATGGCAGCACCAGTCTGTCTTCCCCTGTCGTCTTCATCTTTCTATTGTACCCCCACAGGAACAACTCACCTTGTTTGCGGTATCAATCGAATGGGCCATTCTCAACTTTCCAGATTCCCATAAGTTGTCTATATTAATCGAAATGTTGGCAGGTCAGTTTGATACCGCCATCTTTGTTGTGATTGGCTCTTACATCGCATGCAACGTACTTTTGGGGGCATTGATGTCGAATTGAGGCTTGTCCCTAAAGGATATGGGAATTATGGGGCAGGATTACCTCGCAATTGGTGCAGCTTGGAATGTGGGTTGCATTGAATTAAGTGGGGCTCGTGGGGTGTGTATGTTCCCACCAAGTAGATTCTTCATACAATACCAGTTTTTTGACTATTTCTGATAGGACCGATCCGCTACAAAATACTCGTCACGGTAAATTCATTGAGAGCGGTTTCTACGCAGTGTTTCAACTTTCCCTGAAGGTACCAAAAAGATTGCTTAGTAACGGCGGGTGAAGGTGTCGGTTACAGCGCTTTTCATCTATACCAGAACATTTTTTTTTTCAAAGGCGACGTTCAAGTCAAGTTCAAGTTGCTGAAATTTGAAGTAAACATGATGCATGATGCCCTGTCATTGCGCCACAATGCTACCTACTTTAATTAATTACCAAGTCGATAGTGGACCAGGGGTAATAGTCTTACGATTCTCAGAATCCCATTTCCCTCAGCTTAAAGTGCCGCGAAATTAGTCTACTTATGTCCATTAGGAAGTGATCGACGACGATCTTGATGGCTTGGTCTGGGAGATTTCTTCAAGATTTCTTCGTCCATGACTGGCGGAATTCTTAGATGGGCCCTGCCCGCTATCAACCAAGTAGATAAACCACAAAAAAAACAGCAGAATTCAAACATACATTGTGGTTGCGACTGAATAGCATGGGGAGAACGCAAGCAGCGGCCAGTCACCAGTGGGACTCGGACGCTCTTGGAATATTTGACAAAGGCGTGAGAACTTGAAATTGAAAACTATTTAATATTTATCATTGTACAACGTGATTGTTCTCCTCCAATGACTACTCCAATGACTACGATAAACTACAGCATACGTTCATCATTCCAACCATTGCATACTTCAGATGGCAGAAAAGCAGCACAACCTTCTCCAAACGAAGTCAAGTTCGACCAAGTTGTCAAGGCCCTTCTCGAGGAGAACCACACACACCGCGACTTGAAACTGCGCCTACACCAAATCGTGGTGGAAGAGGCACAAAAGCTTCCACCCATCAAGGTCGTGTTTGGCCCCGACCATGGCGGGTTTCGGTTCAGCAAAGAATTCAATGCTTTCCTAGATTCTCGCTCAATTCGCGATTACTACTCTCATCGTTCTGACCCTGCCCTTATACAGGCCATTAGTGATTTTGGGCGGTTCATATGCGACAAGTTTCCATTCATCCTTGACGAGATGAGGATTGTGTACCGCTGGAAGCTCGACAAGCTTTTAGCTAAAATTCGGAAAGAATTCTGCAGGGACGTGGAGGAGATGGAATTTAATCTAGATTTGGTCGCCGAGGCAACATCATTCATCAAACAGATGTGCAATACTGACGGCCGCTGGAAAAAAGACTGCCTTGGAACGTTCCCAAATGGTGAACGCTCGATTTATGACGACGAACCTGAAGTCAGCTTCATGTCCTTTACGGAAATGCATCCAGACTTTTGGATGGCCCACTATTCTGTTGGCCCTGACGAGTCCTATCGATCCCAGAATATAACGTTCAAGGCCTCCTTCCGATTCGCACGTGTCTTGTTACAGGGTGGCGAGCATGCTCGTTATCGAGTTGCATCAGTCGGAGTACAAGACGCAATGATATATGAACGCATCGGCCTCTTTGGTGCCACATCCTCGCGCCTGGCCATCGAATCTATTCCCGCTTTGGTCGACTTCTCAATCGATGAGTACGATGGAGCGGAGTCAGTAAACTGGCGTTAGGTTGCCAAGTTATAACACAAGTAAAGTAATACCGTAAGTCAAATGAATATGGATTTCCGTTCCAGCTAACTGAAAGTTTTTAGACACATGCTGAATTTTTTTTGGATCCATACCTGGAAACCATTCTCGCCACTAGAAACAGTTAGGGAAATGTCTAATTTGTTAAATTTGACCCGGTGATGATAGCAATGAAAAAATTAAAATGATTCACTGGAATTTTTTTGCTCTTGCCGTAAGTTACCTTCGGTCGTCTGCCTAAAGTTATCATAACGAGTCAAGGCATCATGGCACCGAAGTATGGCATCTACAAAATACAACATTTTCCTATTATCCCATCGGCAACTTATGAGCTTGAAATATGTTTAAAAAAAGATAAAATCTATAAGGGAGAATACAATTCTAAGCTGCAAATAAATGTCGTATATAATTAAAGCAATACAAGCCGATTTCGGAAACCACTTCATTCGTCAAGCGCACCTCGCGTATACCTTTTGAAAGCCATAGTTTGGGAAAAAAACAAATTCTGTGATCAAAAAAAAACATACGAAGCGTCGATTTGGGTAAGCTGCGGCAGAGCAAGCATGACCTTTCGCCTGTAATTTGCCTGATCGTCTTTTTGACAAGGATTCATTTCAAGATACAACGTCTTCAGTGATTTGATGGATTTTAACTCGGTGTCCAATTCACAGAGGTCAGAGATTTTATTGCTGCTTAGCTGCAAACACATGTGAATTATCAAGCTAACGGGGTTGTCAAGTCGACTTACCCAGAGTTCTTCGAGTTGGGAGAGATGTGTGATGTTCTCAATTTTGGTGATAAAATTGGCGCCTAAGTCGAGTGTTGTAAGTTGTGTCTAGAATAAATCAGTATTATCGCGGAGTAGAACGGAAAAGGCAAGCTCAACGTTTTTCTCCAGCCCTTCTATCCTCTGAATACCGTTGTGACTGAGATACAGTTGATCGAGTCCTTCGAGTCCTTCTAATCCTTCCAGCTTTGTTATCCTGTTCGATTGAATAGAAAGAATCTTCAACTTTTTGAGATTTTGAAAGCCCTTGCAAAAAAAAAAAAAGATGAATGGAGCGAAAAGGGGCGTTGGGAAAGCAAAACCTCTAATTTGGTTATCTTGTTTTTTCCCAGCCATAACTCTTCTAGATTCGCGAGATTCTCCAGTCCCTCTACATTCTGCAATATCGGAGAGTTGGAATAAAAGAATGGTTATTGTCATATGAGACTCACTCGTATCCTATTCCCCCCTAATTCTAGACTTCGGAGTGTCGTACACTGCTTTAA
>Ga0307507_10008134_pt1 | contig 14723 bp, 19 predicted proteins | sample 7_EM_MG_FD_207223 | JGI IMG/M metagenome (GOLD analysis project Ga0307507, IMG submission 207223) | Populus trichocarpa ectomycorrhiza microbial communities from riparian zone in the Pacific Northwest, United States - 7_EM | ecosystem: Host-associated > Plants > Roots > Unclassified | place... | reverse complement strand
GTTCCGTGTATGCTGGCGAGGCACTGCGGATGTAGTTCAATGGTAGAACATCAGCTTCCCAAGCTGAATACGCGGGTTCGATTCCCGTCATCCGCTCCACGAGCAAAGCCCCAGGTCACAGGATGTCCACTGTGGACCTGGGGCTTTCTCATTGGTAGATCAATCTTCTCGCCGGGCCATTAACGGGCCATTAGCCAATTGGGACCGGTTGGCTACTCGCATCGTCGTCGGGATCATCGTCGTCGTCCGCCGTGCCCTTCCGATGCTTGTCGACGAGCTTGGAGAGCCGGTCCGCGATCTGCTGATCGGCATCGCTGGTCGCCCGCTGGTAGATCAGCGCGGCTCGCATGTCGTCGTGCCCCATGCGTGCCATCAGATCCTTGGTCGACGTGCCCGCCTTCGACGCCCAGATGTTCCCGGCGTGCCGCAGGTCATGGAAGTGCGAGCCCTTCAGGCCCATCTTCGCGACGACTTCCGTCCACTTGGTCCGCTGGCTGAAGTTCGGCCGACGCACCGGGTTGCCGTCGCGCTCACCCGTGAACAGCAACGCGTCATGCTCCGGCTTGACGAAGGCGTCCAGATGCTTCACGACGTCACGTCGAATCGCCGCAGGAATGATCACCGTGCGCACACCCGCGCGCGACTTCGGCGGACCGATGATCAGCCCACGCCCGGGAACCTCGACGAGCGCCCGCGACACACGAACCCAGCTCCCATCCTCAGCGACGTCACAGCGCCGAAGGGCCGACACCTCACCCCACCGAAGCGACCCGAACGCGGCCAGCAGCACGAGCACCCGGAACCGCTCCGGCATCCTGCCCGCCAAGTCGAACACCTGGGCAATGGTCAGGACCGGCCGCTCCGCCGGGTTCTCCCGGTCAGCCCCGCGTACCCGACAAGGGTTTCGTTGCAAGATCTTGTCCTCGTCAACCGCCGTGTTCAAGATCGCCCGCAGCAGCCGGTACGACTTCGCCGTGACTGACTCCGACACTCCGGCCGCCAGCCGATCGGCCCGCCACTGCCGAACGACCGCCGTCGACAACTTGCCCAGCTCGACACCGCCGAGGCCCGATTCGATGTGCTTCCGCAGAAGCCACCGGTACAGCTCGACCGTGCGCGGACGCAGGCCGGGCCGTTGTGTGATCCACTGGTCCGCGTAGTGCCCGAGCTTCACTTTCGCGCGCTCCGGATCGATCCATTCGCCTTTCAGGATCTGGGTTTCTGTCAGCGTCAGCCACTGTTCGGCCGCACGCCTGGTACTGAACGTGTTCGGCGCGTTCCGCATGAGGCCGTCCGGACCGGGGTAGCGAGCTTGCCATTTCCCCGATTCACGCTGCCGGACATTGCCGAAACCCCGGTGCCCTTGCTTATTCGGCATGTCAGGCCGTCCTTCCGAGGTCGCGGAGCACCGAGGCCCGAGTGATCGGCTCGACCCGACCGGCTTGAATGAACGCATCCAGATCAACAACCGCCAGCCGGACGTGTACGCCAACCTTGTGGAACGCGATACGGCGTTCGGCGATCAGCCGACGCACGAACCGGACGCCCGTGTTCAAGTACTCGCCAGCTTCTTCGACTGTCAGGTAGTTCTTGTGCACGATTCCCCTCCCCAGTTCCTATGCCGCAGCCGGAATTGCCGAAGTTTCCAGGCCCCCGCCTGGCGGCCCAGCTGCCGCGAGTAACGCCCGGTCGTACTCGGCCTTCCACGTGATCCGTTCCGCGATGGCCCGCATCACCAGGTGATCCCGGGGCGGCACGTTCGGGTCCCCGGAGTCGACCTTGCGCCACACCAGCCGTGCCGGATCAGGTTGTGACTTCTCAATCCCGATGTCCGCCAACGCTTGCGCCACAAAGGCTTTCCGGTCGGCCTTGTGGTCAACCAGGGTCTTGCCCGACCACTTGCGTGACACCAGGACCCGCCGTCCAGGTAGGCCGAGGGTGGTCCGCCGATGTGCCCGCCCCTTGCAGTGCCCCGGGCTCGTCTTTCCGTTGGCGCCCTTGGGTTGGATGCCATACAGCAGCCAGACCGCGCACCGAGGTGAGCACGGCGTCACTGACAGCTCGGCATGCAGCCGGTCATGGTGATCTCGCTGCCGAGCCGAGTCTGCCTCGACGACTTCACCTGTGGACTTGGTGAGGTACTTGGTCAGGTAGCCAATGTGGCGTCCGGACTCTTCGGTGCCGCCCAGGATGCCCTTGGAATGGACCTGCCGCCCGAAGGTCACCGCATGCGCCGGGTCCTCCACGTCCTCCACGGCGTCCTCCCACGAGGTGAGGGGTTCGCGGGTCTCGGGGTCGACAAAGCCCCGGTCCGGCCCGTCCCACAGCGGCAGCCGGTCGACGTAGACGACCTGGTCATGGTTGGGCCACCACACCTGGTGATACGTCGCCTCCGTCACTTGCCGGATGACCTCATGCGAGATCGAACCCCGGATGGCCGTGTGCAGGTGCGGAGCAGCGCGCTTCTGCGGCTCCACGGTGGCGAAGTACTGCGCGTCCCAGCCGACGACCCGGCGGAGGTTCTGCCACCACCGATCCACCAGGGCCGAGAAGTGCACCGCGTCCCGAGCCGCCCGCCGATAGTCATACGTCGACGGGTTGACCGGCGCACCGTCACCACGAACCGGCCCGTAGGAGTCGCAGGTCAGGGTGACGAACATGGACGGCCGGAACTTCCCCGCGTACTCCCGACCCACGGTCGTCTTGGTGACCTTGCGACGCGGGAGGTTCGGCGCGTCCTGGCGCCGCTTGGTCGACCGCTTCACAGCCCGTTTCGTGGGTAGGTCGAGTGCTGGCAGACGGCCCCGCATGCCAAGTTGCCGAAGTTCGTCATCCACCGTGCGGATCTCGCCGCGTAGGTCCTCCGCCTCCGCGTGGTCGTGCTCGACGACGTCCCGGTAGGCCGCCACCAGGTCCGCGCGGTAGGTGAGTAGCTCGGTCTGAGTCTCGGTCGGTTCGGCCGCTGTCAGGTTTGGTTCGGTGTCCATGTGCCACCCCTCACGGCACTGAACCTGCCGCAGCGCCTTCGCCTTGCGCGCACATGGCAGGCACACCGATTCCACGGTGGAGCCGCAGGGGACGGGGACGTAGCGGAGTTCGCCCGTCTCTGTGTCGCCGACCTCCATCGTGAATGGCCGCACACACACGCCGTGCTTCTCCGCCGTCGCCCGGATCACGTCCGCCGCCAACGGTGCCCGCATCCGCGCAGCCCGCGAACCCTCCGCCGGGGTGGCCGGCTGTTCCTTGTCCTGGTCGGTCATCAGGCAGCCACCTCCCCGGGACGAGCCCATTGCCGCAGTACGAACACCGGCATGTCCTGCTTGCTCCCGGCGGGCAGGTCCGGGAACACGTCGTCGGTGAACGGCACGCCGCTGTAGACGTAGACCGGGACACCGCACGGCAACCGGCCCTCGACGATCAGGTGCACCGAGTGGCCGGACGGGACTCGCCAGATCCGCGCGGTGACGTCGTCGAGGGTGCCGACCCAGGTCACCAACGCCGAGGAAACTTCGACCAGCCCATCGGCCCGCAGTTGCACCACGACCGGTTGCGATCCCCCGGACGTGACCGACACCGACGCAACCGGACCGAACACGTGCAAGTCCAAGTGATCACGGATCGCATCCAGGAAAACCATCGTGGGATTCACGCCGCCACCCCCTCAGCACCACGACGAGCCGCCGACAGATCGACGACGCCGCCGTTGGTGACGTAGTGCTCTAGCGCCTTGACGTCGTCGTCGGACACCCATCCGGCCCGGATGCGCAGGGGTTCGCGGATCCCTTCGCCCCAGACGTAGCCCACGCCCGCTTCCGAGTCGCCGATCCGGTTCGCCCACGCACCGCGTTCATAGGCGCCATCGCCGAGGACCATCCCGACGTGGGTCTTGGAGGTCACGCGCAGGCAGACGCGGCGGGTGAACAGCTCCCGCACCGGCACCGTGTCCTTCGTCGGCTCCTGGACATAGCCGCGTACCGACATGCCCAGCGCCCGCCCTTGCGTGGTGAGCAGGGCGACGCGTTCGACGATCTGTTCGCGGGTCTTGCGGTCGGTGTACTTCGTGAGTGCGCCGATCTCGTCGAACTCCAGCAGCTCCAGCGGGTGTTCTGTGGACACCGGGATCGTGCGGACTCGTCCGGCGAACTCGCGCTTGCGGGATTCCATCTCGTCCACCAGGCCGTCGAGGACCTCGAGTGCTTCCTTGCCGGTGACGGCGTAGCGGGCGAAGATCCCACGGCCGTAGGCCAGCTCCATCCCCTTGGGGTCGATCCCGGACATCCGGACCACGCCCGCGCGAATCGCCGAGGCAGCCGAGACGAGCGGGCACCACATCACCGAGTTCTTCCCAGCACCCGTGGCACCAGCGGTCAGACAGTGCGCACCCGAACCGAGCAGCGGCACCCGCCAGTCCTGCCCGTACTCGGTCCGGCCCGACCACACCCGCCGCAGATCCACGCCCGTGCGATCCGCCGCGACCAGATCCGGCAGCCGGGGCGCGTCGACGACCGAGGCGAGCAAGTCCCGCCGCTGAAAGTCGACGGACACCACATTCGGCTCCAGCTCACGGATCTGGCAGCGAGCGACGTTGCGAGCCGACGCCAACGCGCGAGCAGCTTCGTCGAAGTCCTCAGGCTTCTGGCCAGCCACCAGCTGCACCCGCACCTCATCCCACGACGGGCCGGACCGGACCTTGAGCACCTTAGGAATCCGGGCACCCGAGCTACCCGCCGTCGACCGGGCGACCTTGCGACGGCCTACTAGGTTCACGGTCACCACGACCGGGAGCGCGTCATCACGCACGCTCAATCCGCAGGCGTGCAGCCAGCCCGGCAGCTTGAGCCCATAGACAGCCCAGCGAGCCCACCAGGAACGCAGGAACCGCCCGCACCACTGGTCGAACGACACCCGGTCGATCAGCCACCACGCACCGAGTACCAACGCGACCGACCCCATCGTGCTCGCCAGCGACACCCAGCCGAGCACCTGCCACCACGCATAGCCCGTCACGACGGCCAGGCTGGTCCGCCACCGGGCCACGACCTGCCGCAGCAGCCACACTGCCGCCTTGCACAGCCACCACACGGCAATGAACACCACGGCCATCGCGGCCAGAGCTTCCAAGACCGAGGCCAACGCGCGACCGATCTTGTGCAACACCCACACACCCAGGCCCAGACCGAGCAAGGCCATCACGAGGAATCCCGGAGACATACCCATCACCGGCCACCCCGCATCCCGGTGAGATCCAGCGGCAACGCACCCAAGCAGGGAGCGCACTTTGTCTCGCCGGGCAGCAACTTCGCGAACCGCTTGCATTCCTCGCACCGCGACCGGGTGACCCCCACTGGCGGGCGTTGCTTGTCATCGTCTAGCGTCTGCATTGTTCACTTCCCAAGGTTGTGGACAGCGCAGGAGCGGCATGGTTCCTAGGCCGGTTCCGCTTCTGCGCCTTACGGTTCTCACTAGCGACACGCAGGTGTGCTTCATCGCCGCACGACATAGCGCACGTTTTCGTTGCTTCTATTGGCTTTTTGTCTGTCTACAAGAGACTATTCAGTCTTCGACTTCGCGTTCTGAATCTCGGCCGTCACCTCCGCCACCTTGCGTCGCTCGTAGTCCGCCCAGTACAGCGCCTCGTGGTGGTGCCACCGGTCGACGTCAGAGATCGTCTGGTACATCCGCGCATTGGCGCGATGAAACGCCAGCCACACCACCGGATTCGCCTCCGCGTCGGGGCGGCGGTTCGAGGCCACCTCATGCGCAGCCCGGAGCGTGCGCGGCTCAGACGTCGTCGCCATCACGCACCAGCCGAATCATCGCGCGGTGCTCCAGCAACATCGCCAGGTCGTCCGCTCCGTCGCGGAGCTGGCGAAGGAACCTGACGCACGCGGGCCACGTGGCCGGGTCGTCCGGCGGCCGCAGCATCACCACGCACGGCGCTCCCACCAGCACCAACATCGGTGGGTGTTTCGGGTCCGAACCAGTCTCCTCGACCGTCAATTCGGCTTCCGGGCCGACGATCCACGTCACTCCGAACCCGTCCCATCCGGCCGTCGCCGCTTCCGGTCCCGACTGCTGCTCCATGTTGGACGCCATATCCCCGAACACTTTCCCGACGTCGCAAGCGGGTTTCCCACTTGTCAGCTTGAATCTCGAATGCCTCAGCGGCAGAGATGACAGCCGCCCGCGTCCACGCAGGCAGTTGGTATTCGGCCGCAAGATCGCGCCAAGCGGAAGCGATCGCACGCGACACCAAGGGAAGCTCGGCGTCCGATGCGTCCGCGTATCGCGCGTAGGCCAGTTCCCAGGCCCGCATCAGCTCCCACCGCGTCACGTCGTCTCCCCTGGTCGTTGCGCTGGATCCGCGCGAGCCATCTCCATCCGCGCCCGCCGGTCGAACTCCTCAGCCGCCACGGCCGACGCATGCCGAGCCCACAACGGCGTCGCGAGATCGGCGGACAAGATTCGCCACGCCAAGGCAACGGCGTGATAGGCGTGAGCGAGACGCCGCACTGCTGCCGAATCGTCAGATGCCGACCTCATCGCGGCGAACAGTGCGGACGTCTGCTCCGCATACGCGTCGTTCCACTGAGCGACCGCCTCACGCGACGGCCGCCCCGTCATCACGCGGCCTTCTGACCGCTTGCACCCTGGCCGGCCTGGGTCTTCGCGGCCGCCTGCTTGGAACCGGCACCGCTCCCCGGCTCACGCATGCCGGTGGCCCGCAGAACCCACCCCTGATACTTGAACTTCTCGCCCATCACCCGCGCCTCGACCGTCAGACCGTCGAAGACGACCGGCCGGAAGTCGAAACCCTGCATTGCGGCCGGGGGCGGAACCGGCTGGACCCGGTCCAACAGTGTCACCGTGGCCGACTTGTCCCGGTCCTTCTCTGCGGACGGGTCGGTCACGGTGACCTTCCACTGCGGCAGGCCGGTCTGCTCGTCCATCTTCTGCTTGGCCTGCTTGCCACGGGCCTTGTCCTCGTTCGATACGTACTCCATGTCCGGTGTGACCGGGCCGACAATCGCCGCCCCAGCCGGGAACACCACGTCGTGCTCGATCCCGAACCGTGTCCCTCGCTGTACTGTCATGTCCGTTTTCTCCCTGCCTGCGCCTCGTTCGGCGCTGCCTATCGTGGCTGACATGGTCAGCATAGCTAGGTTGACTAGCCAAGTCAATCAAGCTAAAAAAGGGCTAGCTCGCTAGGTCGCCTAGACAAGCTTGGTCCAGGTCAGCGAAGATAAGGGGGGCTGTGAAAAGGGGGGCTTTACGGCCCGGACAGACTGGCCGGCACTGAGAGGAGAGCATCCGTGGCACTCGACCCGGACGACCCGAGGCCACCGTATGTGCAGGTGGCGAACGCTCTACGCGCAGCGATCCTGACCCGGAAGTTCTCGCCGGGCGACAAGCTGCCGTCCCGCAACGAGCTGGCGAAGACGTACAACGTCGCGCCGATGACCGTGCAGAACGCCCTACGCGAACTTCGCGAAGAAGGTCTGATCGTGTCGAGGCAGGGTAGCGGCGTCTTCGTCCGCGAGCGCACGGAACGACCGGTTGGCCTGCGGCCGCACATCGAACGCGCCTTCGAGGCGCAGGACGTCACGATCGACTTCGCCGGATTCTCTGGCGAAACCCTTCACGGCGTCATCGCCGAGCCGCTGGACAAGATCCGCATCGGCCGACTTCGCCCGGAGTCGATCACCGTCCGCCTGCTTGTGCCCGACCCATCACAGCCGTGGTCGCTTCCGGTGACCGTCGATGAGCGCGCCGACAGCCCGCTGTTTCGCAAGCGCGCCGAGGAAATCATGCGGCGCCACACGTTGGCCATCGTCGACTCTGTGACCGAACTCGGTGAGCTTGGCCTGGTCAACAAGGCCACAGCCCAGATCCGCGTGCATCCCGCGCCGCCGATGTTCAAGCTCTACCTGATCAACAACGAAGAGACGTTCTTCGGCTTCTACCCGGTCCGCGAGCACGTGATCAACTTCGGCGAAGAGACTCAGGCGATTTACGACCTCATGGGCAAGGACGCCATCCTCTTCCAACACTCGGTCAACGACGACGACACCTCCGCCGGATCGCAGTACATCGAGCAGGCCAAGACCTGGTTCGACAGCGTATGGAGCAGCGTCGCGAAGGACTACAAGCGGTGAAGGCCGAGGACGTGCTAACTCACGCCCGCGCACTGCTGCTCGACTTCGACGGCCCAGTCTGTTCAGTCTTCGCAGGCATCCCCGCATCCACAGTCGCCGACCAGCTCCGAGGAGTCCTCGCGGATGGCGGGCACACCGATCTACCTGACGCCGTCGCAACGAGCGACGACCCATTCGACATATTCCGCTACGCGGCCTTGCTCGGCGATGACGACGCTCATTACGTCGAAGCTGCCTTCACAGCTCACGAAGTGGAGGCCATCGCGAGTGCGATCCCCACGAATGGTGCACACGAACTCATCCATGCATGGCACCAGTCCGGCCGGCCGCTAGCCATTGTCAGCAACAACAGTGCCCAGGCGATCAACGCGTACCTCGATCTCTACGGCCTCCGCACGTCGATCGACCTCGTGTCGGCGCGTATCGGTTCAAACGTGACATTACTCAAGCCGCGTCCCCATCTTCTGGACCAGGCCGTCACTGTTCTTGACGCCACCCCCGGCGAATGCTTGTTCATCGGTGATTCGCTAACCGATATCGAGGCCGCCCGCGCCGCACGGGTCTCCTTCGTTGCCTATGCCAATAAGCCGCACAAGGCTACCCAGTTTGCTCAAGCCGGAGCCGATGTCATTATCGGGACGCTTACCGACATGTCAGCAATGGCATGAAGTTTCAACCAGGCGCCCAGGTCAACACTTTGCGTCAGCGTTGATGACGCACTAGATGACATGCATTCAGGCCAGCTGACAGCAAGGAACTCTATACTTTTCCGGTCGGCCCAGGGGTGTTAGCCGGCCAACTTACAGCCGACACGTCTAAACTATACGAGTTTTCAACAAAAGCCAGCGATATGGCAGTATCCGGGCGAGCGTCAACGTCCGTCGCCATGCCGAATTCCTCGGACACGTTGAGCGCTATGTCAGAGAGCCAAAGACGGGTTTTCTCAACCATTTCCTGGCTCGCTAATTCGCTTGGCAAAACAGCAATTAATGTGTACTGCGTCTTACCGTCGTCGGCGTGGCGAAATGTAGCAAGAACGTCTCTAACTTCAGCCCCTGCTGGCCGGTTCTTCTTCGCCCGAATCTGCCTGGCGATGGCATCAGCAGTCTCGACATACGCCTGAGGCACAGCAGGGCGATCATACCTCAGGCCGAGCCAGATCTTCAATCGACGTACGGACTTCAAGTGCGGGCAAGTGAGATGCTCCGCCACACTGAACACCTCGGGCGCAACCCGAACACTGGGTGAACTCGACCGCAGATGTGCACCACTTTTGTCGAGAAGAAATTTCGCGTTCCGAATCCCCCAATCGTCTGGCGGTCCTTCAAAATATACGGGCCTTAACTCAACGATATGAGAGGAACCCGGCCGCGCATTCCAGGCCAAGTCGCAATCCTGGTCAGAAATGAGCCACTGGCCATGCGTAGACTTGCGCGGTTTGTGTTTTCCTTCCACAAGGTGGATATAGTCGTGCGGGAGTTCCAATGCCAGCTGACACCCTTGCCTCCAGCCTTGCGCTCGCAAGCTGTCAGGGTGACAATCGGTTGGCGTATTCAAGGCACTCAGGGCATCTCCCGAGTTGCAGGAGAAACGGGCCATTCCTGACTCGGTGTCAGCATGTCTGGACGAGGTCCATTTATCACATTAAGGCTCAGCAAAAATGCCTTTGCCCAATCGCCAGACGTTAGATGGTCGATTGCTTTCTCGCCCGTATCCGTTGCAGTCTCTAGAGCCAACGCTAGTGCCTGCGGAGAATCAGTCAGACGGGCAAGTCGGCTTAGCACGCCAAGAAGTGGCCTTATTCGAGCGGCAGGTTCTCGGGACCGAGCCGTCGTTCGACCATTGGTCTCCAACATTCGCACCGTGGTGTGAGATGTACCGATCACAAGACCAAGTTCACGCATCGACCAGCCTGTGAGATTTCGTACACGGCGAACTAATTCTGGCAACGGTGACGGCGGAGCGACAGTGTGGCGCGGCAGAACCACCCAGGCAGTGTGCTCCTCCAACAATTCGTCTAGATCACGCGACTCACTCTGCGCAACCACAAACGGCGGCTGTTCATAACCGGCCAGACTCAGAGTTAGTATAGGACCACCCATCGCGTCACCCCTCCGTATCGTCAACCAGTTCGTAGCCGAAATGGACCCTGCCTTCGTCAGTTACGGCCCAATGAAACACCTTCTCGATCTCTGCGTGCAACGCCCTGTACTGGGCAATCAGTTTCTGATCATCGAATGGTTGCGCAATCGCGACAAAAGTGTCCATGTCGAACAGGAATGCCTGGTGATCCACAGGTTGAGGTGGCACGCCCTTCAAGATCGTCCCCGGCGGGACGACTCCATGTCTAATGACGCCTTCCGCCTGGTTGTCTAGGTTAGATAGAGGGCCACCGGGATCTTGGTGCAGCCGTGTTTCCGTGAGCGAGGTAGTCAGGGTCGATCTCGACAGGTCTGGATGTGCGAGCCCGACAATCTCTGGCCGGAACCACTGCGCCCAGTCGTCGCCAGCTTCTCCGATCTCTACAAGATCGACATAGCGCACCCCTAGTCGATCACAGCGACGCACCCCCCCAGCCTCACGCAAGGCGGTACACACTCGTTCGAACCGGAGGGCAAAGTCATCAACGCCTGCATACTCTGGCCCAATCCATAGCGAGGCGCTACTTACAGTCACCGACAGGTGCCACCCTGAGTCATCCGTGAAGACGTGCACTGTCGATTGAGCACTCTCAGGTATCGCTGGACCGGCTGGTCCGATCATGAGCGAGACTTCCTGTACGACCTGCTGATTCATGTACGGGAACAGGTCGAGCAACGCGTCCTGCAGCGGTGCAATCCCCTCTACGGACTTGAGGCGAGCCACGATGGGGAAGTTCACTTGAGCCACGGCCTGCACGAGGGGCGCAGACGTCATTCGATACCGAGGTGCGGACGGAACAGTAAGCATCAGGCTCCTAAGTTTCCACCTACTTTCCACAGCGTAGCGTACTCAGAGTGAGTCAAACCTGAGTTGAGTAACCCGTTACAGGCGACACCTGCCGAACTTGGCTCTATGGGATCAAGGCGCCGCCAGCGGCGGCGCGCACGTCGCCACCCGTACGGCGGACCACCCGATCACGGCACGGACGGCCTGCCGCTCCGCTCCGGCCGCCGGCCGCCGGGCGGCCCGCCGAATCGGCCATCAGTGCAGCGCGCCACCGCTGGCGGCGATCAGCTCATCGGCCTAGTTACGCCGAACACCCTCGCTGGCAGGGTCGGACCCATGCCAACCTCTCACCGTGCCTCAGCAGACACCCATGCCGCAGCAGCACGCCAGGCCATCGAGCAGGGCAGGGGCAGCGCCGATCCGATCAGCCTGGCAACCGCCGAGGCTCTCTTGGCAATCTTCCACCAGCTCAGGGACATGGAGGACCCAGAGATCACGCTCAAGGGTGCCGCAGACCTGACTGGCGCCATGTACGCCCTGGGCAACAAGCTCCCGGATCACTAGGTCGCCACCCCGAAGCCGGATCGTGACAACGGCCGGTAGCACCGCGTCAAGGCGGGAAAGCGTGCCTTGACCCGGCACCACCGTCCGCGTGCTGGCTTCGTATCGGGGTGACGGGGGAGGTCTGGGTGGGGGCGCACGCCGGGCCATTAGCGGGCCATTCAGGGTGGTCAACCACGGTCAATCGGGGCACGCGTGAGCGAGCCTCGTCCCCAGGTCAGGGGCACTTTCTAGCTTGATCACCCTGGTTCCCAAGCTGAATACGCGGGTTCGATTCCCGTCATCCGCTCAGAAATCGTAAAGCCCCGGCCAAGTGGTCCGGGGCTTTACGATTGTTCGCACTATTTCGCCGACGGCTTCGTCGCGATCAGATAAGCCTGCGGCACCTTTTCACTCGAGTCCGGCTGGCGCATGGTCTGGGAGTACATGACGAACCCGGCCTCGGTGAGCAGCTTGGCGATCCACGCCGGCGGCAGCCGGTAGGCGTCGAGTGAGATCTCGTGCTGGTAGGCCTGTGTGATGTGTCGGCGCTCGTTGCCGATCTGGAACGCCAGCAGCAGATAGCCACCGGGCGTGATGACCCGGTGGAATTCGGCGAGGACGTCCGGCTGGTGCTCGGGTGGAATGTGGATGAGCGAATACCAGGACATCAGCCCGCCGAGCGACTCGTCGGCCAGGTCGAGTGCGGTCATTGAGCCGACGTCGAATTGCAGGTGCGGGTAGTCGCGCCGGGCCGTTGCGATCATCTGGGGCGATAGGTCGATGCCGAAAGCCTTGGCGCCCAGGGAGTCGAGGTGGATGGTCACGTGCCCCGGTCCGCATCCGACGTCGGCGATCGGGCCGCTCATGCCGACCAGCTCGGCGAAGGTGGCGAGCATCGCGCGATCGAGGGGCTTGTTGGCGAGCTCGGTGCGGGCGACGTCGGTGTAGTCCTCGACGACCTTGTCGTAGGCGACCCTGGTGGAGCGTAGGAATTCCGCTTCGGTCATGCCCTCGGACGTTACTGGGTGCCCAAGTCCGTGAAGGCCACCTTGAGGGAATCTATTGAGGGGTAAGTCAAAGGGGGCGTGCGGGCCTGCACTGGTCGGGAGGGTCGTGAGTGGTAAGTGTCGTTCTAACGGCATTTACCACTCACGACCGCCGACCCTGCGGGCTGACTCGTGCGTGCCGGTGGTCGCTCCATCACGCCTGCGCCAGCAGAGACCCCCCGACGGGACTCAGGACCAGAAGGCGTCGTCCGCCGCTTCGTTGTCGGAGACGTCCGTCAGCTCGACCGCTTGCTCGCCGCGCATCTGGAACACCAGTGCGTGGCGCGTGTCGAGCTTCTTGCCGTCGCGGGTTCCGGTGGAGTGGTACACGGTGACGACCTGGTCGTCGTTCGCGTAAACCTCTTCCAGGTCCACCTTCAGGGTGCCGCCGCTGCGTTCGGCGAGCTGGCCGTACATGGCCAGGATCGCGTTGCGGCCCTTGTGGTCGCCCGAGAAAACGTTGTGCCCGGGCATGTGCTGGACGGCGTCGTCCGCTATCAGCTCCGACAGGGCGGCGATGTCGGCCGCGGAGAACGCTTCATAGCCGCGGCGGATGAGCGTGGCATTGCGGTGTTCGGCCATCGATGGCCTCCTCCGATAGGTGTACCCCCCATCGAACGCTTGTCGAAAACATGGTGTCAACCAGCAGTTATTCAGGGAAACGCTGACGTGGTAAGGGAAAACCCAACGAACGTCTATTGTGGACTCAACCGACGGCGGAGATGCGCAGCGTGCGCCGCGCCGAGGCCGCACGCCACCGCACGCTCGTACGCCGGCAAAGCGGACAGACCCAGGCGCTGCAGCAACTCCGCCCGCACGGCGTGCCACCACGGGTAGTCGTCGAGGCCGGAGATGGCGTCCACGAGCGAAAGTGCGCAAGCGGCGCCGTCCCGTTCCGCGATCGCCGCCGCACGGTTCAAGCGCACGACAGGCGTGTCGGAAACCGTCAGCAGCACGTCGTACCAGGAAATCACCGAGTCCCAGTTCGTCGCTGCATACGTCGGGGCGAGGTCGTGGCACGCGGCGATCGCGGCCTGCACGACGTAGGGGTTCGGCCGCGACGGCGTTCGCCGCAGCGCCACGCCCACCAGTGTCACGCCTTCCTTGATCAGCTCGTCATCCCAGCGCGAACGGTCCTGGTCGGCCAGCAGGATCGGCAGGCCGTCCGAGCCGACGCGGGTCGGGCGCCGCGCGTCCTGCAGGAGGAGCAGCGCCAGCAGGCCCAGCGCGGTCGGCTCGTCCGGCATCAGCTCCACCAGCAGCCGCGCCAGCCGCACGGCCTCGGCGATCAGCGGCGTCCGGACGACGTCGTCGGACGCGTAGCCCTCGTTGAAGATCAGGTAGACCGTCGTCGCGACGCCCGCCAGGCGCGCCGGCAGTTCTTCGGCCGCCGGGACGCGATACGGGATGCGGGCCTGCGCGATCTTCTGCTTCGCGCGAGTAAGGCGCTTCGCCATCGTCGCTTCGGGGAGGAGCAGGCCGCGCGCTACCTCCGCCGTCGACAGCCCGCCCAGAGTGCGCAGAGCCAAAGCGACCTGGGCGTCCAGCGAAAGCGCCGGGTGGCAGCACGTGAACACGAGCCGGAGCAGGTCGTCCGGCACGACTTCGGGGTCGGGGAAGGGATCGACGAATGGCATCGCGCCGGCCTCCTTCCCGTCCCGCTTCGCCTCGCGGCGGACGACGTCGACGGCTCGCCGTTTCGCGGCGACGAGTAGCCAGGCGCGCGGATTGCCGGGGACGCCGTCGCGCGGCCACGTCTCGAGCGCGCGCACGACGGCGTCCTGGACCGCGTCTTCAGCCAGGTCCACGCTTCCGGTGACACGGACGAGCGTCGCCAGCACCCGGGTCCCCTCGTCCCGGACCAGCTGCGCGACCGCGTCACCGGCGAGCGTCATGCCGTGAAGTCGACGACCGGTCGCACCTCGATGGCGCCGTCCCAGGCGGCCGGGATCTGCGCGGCGACCTTGACGGCTTCGTCGAGGTCGGCGCATTCGATCAGGTAGAAGCCGGTCAGGGCTTCCTTCGTCTCCGCGTACGGGCCGTCGCTGGT
>Ga0307507_10008132_pt1 | contig 14726 bp, 4 predicted proteins | sample 7_EM_MG_FD_207223 | JGI IMG/M metagenome (GOLD analysis project Ga0307507, IMG submission 207223) | Populus trichocarpa ectomycorrhiza microbial communities from riparian zone in the Pacific Northwest, United States - 7_EM | ecosystem: Host-associated > Plants > Roots > Unclassified | place... | reverse complement strand
TTATTTAACACGACTCTATAGATAATAAGGCGCGTTTAACGTGGAAATGGGTTATCTCACGGTTTTACACGTAAGGTTGGGTGCAAATTTTGGGGATCTGCATGCTAAGGATTTCAGTGCATTTCGTAAACGATAAATTTTATTATGGCTAAGCGAGAGATTACCAAGGGTTTCCTATTGCTTGGCCAACCGGATTTTAGCTAAAGATCCGAATTCTGCCAAAAGCTTTAAATCTTCCTTTCCTTACCACCAAGGCAGCGAGCTGTCAGCTCGCTGTAGTTTTATCACCGACTGACTGTTAACTGACTGTAACTACCCTATACGCAGACTGACTGTTAGCTGACTGCTTACGTTATTAGCCTCCTGGCAGCTACGCTGCTAGCGTCACTAGCTATTGGACACACTGTAGCAGGCCCAAAGTATAGCCTAGCTTCTGTCGCCAGCTATACTCTATCCTTACCGCTTAAAGACGCTTTACTAAAGCTGGTACAGTCCCTTTATTACTTTAGCAGCTTTACAGCCTTCCTTTATATACTTTAATTCCCCCTAAAAAATTATTCTAATTTTTAGTCCAAAATAGGCGTTTTAGGCGGTATTTATCGGCTTAAATAGCAGTATAGTATAGTTGGTACGGTATGGTATGGTACGGTATAGTATGGTATTAGTTTGTATAAGGCTCTTATTCGTAGCAGTACAGTACTAGCGTTAGGTTTAGGGTCGCAGGCATATTGGCGCGAGGCCTGTTAGTTCGCAGGGCAAGATGGTACAAGGCTTATTAGTCTATAGGCGCATCGGTACGGGGACTTATTAGATTTATAGGGCAGTAAGATATAGCTTTAGTAGGATAGTAGTACAATGCCAGCGTTAGGGTTTGTGTTTATATTATTATATACAATAAAAACTGGTTAGTACGATACGGTTTATATAGCCGAGCGTATTGTTATACCAATGGTATTGTTATATAAAGAGTCACGTGTTGGGTTAATAAGCAATAAAATAGGGGGCTTTATACTTAAAAAGGCTTAAGGCATCCACCTTACCGGCTAAATTAGGCTCCCTCCCATACAAAATCTCTACTGGTTATACCGATTTTGGTGTAGAGAACTTAACAATATTGTAAAAAGTTAGATTATCGTAAAATACGTCCAAAAAAAAATTGATTAAGGCTTGTAGATCGTAATATAGAGTATATTGTTATAACCAGGTATTGTACTAAAGAGTTTTAACTATAGTAGGATATAAGCCATATAAGGTTAAACCGGAGGGTAGTATGTGCCTATTTATAATCGGTGGCAATATAGTACTAGCGCAGGTATTGTCTTGTAGGCGTAATAATACAAGGTCTTATTAGTAGATCTATATCTAAATTAGCATAGAGTTTTATTATACTATATTAGAGCCCTAATGTCCTAGTCTACCTATAGCTAGCAGCACCTATCCCTACCCTTATATTAGGCGTAGAAAGGTATACTCTATAACTAGTAGCCCTAGGCCCACTAAGTATAAAAAGGGATCTAATATAGTGTTATAGAAGTAGGTATAAACTAGGATACAGTATACTAAACGAGGTAGTAATTAAGAAGGCTATGTATATGTAACTATGTGTAGTTAATATAAAGACATTAGATAAAGAAGAAGAGTCTTTATATACTAGGTATAAGGTATAAATAAGGGTAGTAGGGAAATATGCGTAAGTGTTATGGGACGAATATAAGCATAGATTAAGAACGTTAAAACGCGCAGGTATATAAGAATGGGTAAGTTCCGTAACAATTTTAACCGCTAAATCGCCGCAGTTAAGAACTAATTTAAGGTTAATAACGCTAACTATTGTGGAAGGGAAGGTCTCTCTCCAGACAAGAAGTCAGTATGCTATCAGTCTATTAGTCGGTCGTAGTTAGTAAAAATTAGTAGGAAAGCAGTCAGTAAGAAGAGGAGAAAAGAGTATATTAGAAGAAGCTACTGTATGTCCGTTATGCCTATCCAAGTTACTAAAGACTTTAAGGCCGCGGGCCAATCTATATACCTATAAAAGGCCTATACTCTCCCAAAACCATACCCAAACTAAATATTAAATATAGTGGGCCAATTTACCCCACTATATACCTCCCCCACCTAAGTTATTGTCCCCTAACAACTTCTAAAACTCTAAAACTCCCTATCTTTAAAACAACGGCGTAGTAGGTAACCGTATACGCTTCTTACCCTTACTATAAACCTAAAATGGTAAATAAGGAGACTCTATTCCAGTTAAATAAAACTACTCTTATCCGCCTGGTTAGGTAGTATAAGAGGCATTAGATAGACGGCTCTTAGATAATATTACTCTTTTACGTCTTTCCATTTACTTAGTCCTGTCCCATAATTCTTTAGGCAACTCTATATAACTCTGTCCTTCTACAATAATAGGGGGCACTCTACTTAAATCTACCGCAATAGTTAAAGGATTAATTCTATTATCAATACAGTAAAAATACAAGCGGCTATTAAAGCGCTCTATCTCCGTTATATACATAATCTAAAATATATCCTTATAGTTTTTAACGGCTTTAAGACTGTAGGAATGCATCTATTTCATAACTTTATTCCAATTACCAGTTAGAAGAAGATTATAACCTTAGATTACCGTTATTATCTACCTGAAAGGGCGTTAGATAAGGCACTAGCAGCTATAAGTTTAACTGCTATAGGGAAGCGATATGGGATTACGCCGTAAAGGTTAATATATCTAGATAGCGTACAGGGCGGCGCTTTTAAGTCTCAGTAAGTATCTACTAGCTCTACCTAGGTTCCTCCTTCCATAATTTTAAGGTTATTATAATTATCCTAAATACCAACAAACTATAGCAGTATTATTCGCTGGGTCCCAATTAAAGGTCCTTTTACCCTATAAGAAAGGTATAGCATAGTTATATACATATCTCCTTTTTCACACAGCTAAGCCACCTAGTTAGTTATATATTTTTCTACGTCTTTAATAGTCCAGTCCTAATCTAAAATCTTATATATAAATCCATCGCCTTTAATTAATCCTCGCGCTTTAAGATCTACCTACTATAACTCTAAGTAATAATATATGCCAAATAAAATAATCGTGTAATTATCCTTAGTCTTATTATCTAGAGAAACGCTTCCTTAAATTATATTAGCACTGTATCCGCTCTCTATAAGAGAAAAAATATTTACGTTAATATAATAAAAAGCTATAGAGTCTCCCTTAATTGCAAACTTTATATAATAGGGATAGGAAATAAGTTACTACTGGCTATTAGGCCTAAGAGCGCAATAGAGATGGTAGTACTTAGGATCTTATCTTATTAGCTGCTAGCAAAGACCGTAGACTATTATTTTTAACCAGCCGTAATTTAGCCACCTATTAATTAGACGCTAATAATGGCGGTATATATATATTTCCTTATTAATCATTTCTAAGATATTAGAATTCTACTACTATTTAAATATATTTAAAACCACAATTCCTTCTTACTTCTATACATCTTAGTTATCTAGTAATAGTATCTAATTAAGTAAAGCCTCTCTATTATAAGAAAACCTTAGTACTAAGTTATAAATAAACTTATATAGTCCTAAGGAGTCGGACGGAACTAGAGGCCTATAAGCTTTTTAGAACTAAAAGTATGTAGTGGAATCTATCTTTATAGTATTAAGGTAGTTATAAGCGTAATATATTAAACAAAGTCTATAATATAGCGCGGTATAGTTTAGACCTTTTATTGCTAAGCCTATACATCCTCCTATAGCTTGCGTATATATTTAGCAGACCTTATATATCTCTAGGTTAAAACCAGCCGCCCTATACCAAATATATAAAAGCTTTATAACCTTAGTTAGTTTAATTTTGGTAGTTTAGTTTAGGGACGCCTTAAGATAAACTAGTATATTATTTTTACAGTTACATCCTTATTTTATATAGGGTATTACTATAGTATCTACGGCCTCCTTAATATATTCCTTATTATCTCCCGGCTTAATAACGTTTTTATTAAATATTAATTCTACTCCTAGCCCTCCTACTTCCAGGTAAGTAACTATAGGCCCTCTTTTTAAATTCCTTTTTAAAGAGGATATAGGCAGCCATAGGGGCGAGCCAGCAGGCATTCCAGCTATAAGAATGCTTTTGTTTATAGATAATAAAGGCGAGTTAACTAATATTGGTAATCCTTATTAGGACGGGCTTAATATAATACTAATACCTCCTCCTTAAATAAGTATTAACGGCTAAAAAGCTAATAGATTTATTATATTGCAAGCATATTATAAATATATTCGTAGTATAAAAGCTAAGCCCTCTCCTATTTATCTAATTTTAATATTAGTAACTTCTAGTCCCACTATAGTTAATCTCCTACTTCTTAGCGGTAGGTCCTTATTTAGGATAAGAAAGCTTGTTAAGTATCTCCCTAAACCATACTTATTCACCACCTGGTCTAATATTACCCTTCCTAACTTTATAGGCGCAAGCGCAAAATTAGCTGGCTATAGTTAAGTAGTAGTCTTAATGCCGCGTCCTAGATAATTAAGCCTCTTAATTAGCGCTTTATTAACTCTTACTATAACTTTAGAAAGTGGATAAACTATAAGCTTTTAGACGGCGGAGAGAAAGTTATAGAAGACTACGTATTTAAGCGGTCTATTAGGGATATCTTATCTCCAGGCCTTTTGGATAGTCTCTCTAGCTTTATTACACTAGTTTCTCTAATCTTTAGCCATTTTGCTAACGTTAGAGATATTTCTAAAGATTAATATAAACGCGTCCCTTCCTAGAGATACTTACAGCCTACTATTATTATTAATAAAATTAACTACTATACTAGCAGCATCTGCGTAGTTTTCCCAAGAGAGCAAAATTTCGTTATAGATTTAGACAAGCACTATATAACGCCAATTAACTACAAAGCCTCTAACTTCTATAAGGACGTCACTAATCTATTACTTAACTCCTTTATATAGTACTAACCGTCTACTTAATAAAGACATAATAAGTATACTATTATTAATTCTGCTTAGTTTATGCTTTAGCTAATTATAACTATCTTTAAAATTTAAAAACAAGAAGGTAAATTTCTAAATAGGACTTCCTAATTATAATAGTCTACTAAATCTAGGTATTTATACGCAAACATTCTTCTATCCTTACCTTATTGTTAACATATATTAGATTCCTATAACTAAAAAAGCAAATAAGAAATAGACAGAGCTATAGGAAATATAACGAATAAATAAATAGGCTGCGCGATTATTATTAACGTCCCCTTCCCTACCTTAGAACTTAACTATCCCCTAATTAAACGTTTTATACTTAGTTCTATTAAACAATCTTTTTAGAACGCGTACTTCTTAAACTACGCGGCGTTGCAATATAAATAGATTTTATATAATATCTTCCTTAGACTCTAGCTCTACTATTATTTCTTATAGCATAGTTCTGCCTAACTAATTAAGCCGGTCTTCCTAGTGGACTTTAAATACCTATTACTAGTAGAACTTCTTTAATCTATTCCCTAGAGTTTAGTTACGGAACGGCATACTATTAAGATCCTTAATTAAGTACCATCCTTTATATAGGTAACTCTTATATACACGGAATAGGCCCAGCCATTTTAGATCTAACTTATAGCTACTAGAATAATCTTACTTAAGCTACATATTATAGAGCATAACTATATCTCTAACCTTAAATCCGTCCTAGTAAATATAATAGGTATTATTAAAGTACTCCTTATTTACTACCCTTAGTTATTTTATATGCGCAACAGCCTCTTTTATATCTACGTCTCTTTAGTTAAACTACTTTATATAAAGTGCTAGTAGCTCTATAGTGGTCTAAACTATTTACTAAGGCAGTATTTACTAAGTAGGTATACAGAGTTTAATAGAAAGAATATACTTATATCCGCATATAACTCTTACTAGCGTCATTCCCGTAGGCCGCTTAATAGTTATTCTATCTACCTATAAAACGGTATGAAGATTATCTAGCTATAAGCTATCCATCTTTACCAAAGTATCTACTATAGGCTTATGCCCTTACTCTATTAAGCCTTATCCTTATAGGTAATATACAGAAGTTATAACCCTTTTAATATTATAGAGCTCCGTAAGCACAGCGGTTATATTAGCATTTTCTCTACTACTATCTATAGAAAGCTGTTTGAATACTCCCTATCTATAAATAACGTCTTTATAGAGGAACTTTACCACACTTTTTATATCCTTTTTCCGAAGGGCTTAAGCTTTCACCCATCTAGATACGTATTCTTAAGTAGTAGCTAAGTATTGGAATCTAAGATAGGTTATTGGCATAAATGTAATTGTCCGTATCACTTCCGGTGATACGTATCGCTATTGCAATAGTACTAGGGTAACTGGTTGATTGATTAATGCTTCCTAGTTCTCCTATTCTACAGGTGGAATTTGGTGGATTTCCTGAGCCTGCTTAGCTTACGTAACTAACCCAATTAGTTATAGACAACCTCGTTTAGACACTAGGAGTATTTAGTTTTTAATGGTGCTTAAGCACGTCTCCTGCCAAATTCTACCAAGTTCTGCCAGGTCCCGTTAAGTTTTGCTGAATTCTGCCATATTCCACCAAATTCCATTAAATTCTACTAAATTCCATTAAGTTCTGCCAAATTCTGCCAAATTCTGCTAGGTGGTTAAAGTGACCAATTACGATTTTCCATCCCCAGGATGGAAAATCGCCATTGGCTCGCTTGCCACCAGCGCCTTGGCTACTAACTTAACATCTTTATACTCTCTATTCCTACCTTTCTGTCTTCTTCTCTCTCTACCTACTCGGTGACCTGTAGCTTAATTATATTCGTATTAATTAGGTTCTTTAGCGCCTGGCAAGGTTTAGATTTTATTATAGCGTCTATAGGGTTACTACCTCTGTTAATCTATTTAATCTCTGCTATCTCTCTTCTCTTATATAATTATTATAAATATATTAGGTTAACTATAAGTCGTTTCTCTTATATTGTCTTGAGTTTGACTAAGCAGTTATATAGAGATTTTAAATTAGTACAAAGGATAAGCGGTAGTCGTTTAAGTTATAGGATCTTCTTAATAGTTGCTTTAATTACAGCTCCGGTGTCAAATCCGTGGGCTATTTTATATAATTTAGATACTAAGACACTTTATATAACTCGCTTGCATTTAATAGATAACTAGTAGAGGATATTAGCCTTATTATTTTTATTTATAAGTGTAATAATAAAGCTAGTTTAGGATAAGAGGTCGTAGTTATTAGCAAAGGATAAGTCTGTAAAGATTATTAATTTAAAGGAGTCTTTACTAGTGTTAAGTTGTATAAAACGGAGCTCTCTCAAGGGGTTATCAATCTGCTACTATAGCCGCTTATTAAGCTACTTCGCGTGTTCCTCCTTTAGATTAACGACTTATGCTATAAATAGGAGGTTAAAGGCAGCTTCTAGTTGATAGACTGTGGCGATATAGGCTCCTTTTGCTCTCTAAGTAACGTACTAGTCCTTTAATGTGACTGCCTTACGGACTTCCCCTTTAGAGCTAGTTAGGTCTATAGCCTTTATAGTAACCAACTTTAGGTTTTAGCATTAATGTTCTTAAGTAAGGGCTATTAAATCCTTGCCTTGCTTAATATGGCCTCTATTAAACTTAATTGGGGTATTTAGCGTAAGCTTCTCTCTCTTTTACTAGGAACTTTGCCTCCTAAAGTCTAACTTCTTTAGCCTCCGTAAAGGTTTTATTAGCAAGAAATAGTATATTATCAGTCTATAATCCTATAATTCTAAAGCTGTTGCTATTCGTGTATAACAAGCAGGGGTTATATATTAATTGGTTTATCCGTAGCTTATTAAGGTGGTAATAGTAGTATATATTAAACTAATAGTTGCCAGCTTCTGGGACGCTGTAGAGTGGTTTAATAACTCTTAAAATTAATTTATCCTTTAGTCCGAGTTCTAGTAGCGGGCGTATAAAGAAGTCTCTATTTAGGTGGGTACTAGACTATATATAAGCTTATAAGATATCGCGTAGGTATAAAGAAGCCGGTCCTCTTTTATTTCCTTATAGGGTTGCTATAAGTGCTAGGATAATTCTCTAGCTAACATATTAAATGGTTAGTAATTATATTAAAACTAGATCTTTGCTATAGTTATTATAGGCTTATATAACTAGTCTAGACTTCTTAAAGGCCTTATCTGTTCCGGCGTTCTTAATCTTGTTAATAAACCGGGAGTTAAAGATTCTAACTCCTTTTGGGATATCTGCTGTATTAATAAACTTAAAGACGCCTTTTTTAAGTAAGCCGTTTATCTTCTTGCGTTAAGACTCTATAAATGACGATGAGGCACACTTAAAGGTTATAGTATTAGGTTTCGTCAGGCTATTATTAATAAATATCGATATATCTATAATGTTTTACTACGACTTTGTTAGTGGTCGTTATGTCTATTTTAATCTTTAAGGGGGTATAGTAGCTGCTGGTTCCTTGGTTGGTTTTTTAGTCGGTTCCTTGTTTGGTTCCTTGGTTAGTTCCTTAGTTAGTTCCTTAGTTGGTTCTTTTGGTTTGGGTTATAGGTATAGTTTTACTGCTATGGTCCTAAAGTTAATAGGTCTATTAGGAAGCTATATCTTATATATCTCTCCATTAATTCCAAGTAGCTTAAATAGGCTAGTCTATCTGCCGCTTTGTCTAGTATTGCCTTTACGCTATATAAGTATATCTAAGTTAAGGGGGAGGTCGTGGATTATGGTGACAGATAGACCGTTTCGTTAGTTTAGTATATTGTTAACTTGCTTCTTTGCCCTAATCCTTACAATCTCCTTTATTGCCTTCTTTATAGCTGCCGCTTGCTATATAATAGAGGGTGCTAATAGGTCAAGTTTGCCTATTTAAGGGTAGGCACTAAAGATAAGTAGTATTAGGACCAGGCTGTCTAGGCCAGCTGTATTATTAGTGGCTTTTACTACTATTTATAAAGCTAGTTCTTTAGTTATTCCTAAGTCCTATAGTTCCTCTATAATTATCTGGTATACTTAGCGTAGTATTAGATAAGCTCTTTCTACCATTCTAATAGACCAGTAAGCTTCTACTGGGACGCTCTTAGTTAATATGGCCATTGCTATAGCGTGCTATTAAAACTTCTTGCTTATAAAGTTCTTCCTGGCGTTATGGGTAATATAGTTAGGTAGTCTAATATAGGTATTAATCTAGCATAGTTGTAGGATATCCCATATATGTTTTATGGAGATGTTGCGTAGCTATCTTACGGCTTAAAATCTAGTAGCTTTATTAATTATGTGGAGAATAGAACTCCTATTAATATATATAATATTAATAAAAATAGAATAGTTGAAATCGGAATCTTAGTCTTCTTATAGTGTGAACTTAAACCGTCTAAGAGATTTGCTATGTTTCTAGTAGTGGGAATAGTACTTAGTAAGATAGTTAATAACCTACTTATTGATATTATTATAGCCAGAGCATTTTAATACTTTATGCAGCTTATCTGCTAATAGGTGTCTAAAGTAACGGTAGAGTTAGCGGAGTTTGGTAGTAGTTAGGTAGTAAGGGTTTTAATTAAATAAGTGGGTTATAAATAACTATAGTAACTCTTCCTATAATAAGAAGGGGTGACTGGATTAGCAAACCACTAGTATTAATTTTATTGGGGTAACTAAGACGTTCTTAAGGTTATTATAGTAGACCTTTAGTATGTTTATATCTGCAAGATATAGTAGGAAAGGTATGTCGGCCTTTATAATATGGAACTTAATATTGCTAACTAGTGTATTAACTGTAACAAAGCTAATAGAAGAGGTAGAACTAATGCCAAACCAGACGTTAATAGCGCCAGCCTTTAAAGTATTAATAACGGTATTATAGGTCTTCCTGTATATAAGGTATTGTCTATAGCCAGCTGTTAATCTCTTTAAGGCTCCTATATTAATTATTACTCTATAGAACTTATTAAAGGTATATTGGCTAGTAGTAACGTAGGCAAATAGGTCTAAGTTATTGTGGTAAGCAATTAGATTGGTGCCAGTAATTATATAGGTAAAGGATTGGTCCGCTAAGTTAGTTATAGTATTAATGGCTCCTTTGTGCTATATTGTTCCAAAAGAGGTAAAGAATAATTTGGTCTGTTCCTAAGTTAGAGATAGTAGTAGTAACTTAATATTAATTATAAGAGCTTTTATTGCGTTATCAGTAGATTCTAAGTTAAGTTTATTATTATAATCTGTTCCCTCGTACTTAGTAATATATTACTTAGCATGCCTATTAAAGCGGCGGTTAAGTCTATCTTTAAACTTTTTCCTTAATTCATCGTGTTCTTCTTTTAAATGTTTAGATAACTAGCAGCCTTCCTTATAACAAACAAAGCAGCGCTTCTTTAATGATGCATATTAGTTAGATAAAGATAGTTATGTTCTATAAGGTAATTGGGGGTGTTGTCTATAGTAGCGGCGGTTAGTAAAGAAGGCTTAGGGGTTTTTACTATTTAACTTTTTAAATATTATAATAGAGGATTATAAGTCATTAATTAGACCAGTTAGGCTGTTAAAAGGTTTAAAGCAGGCATATTGGCACACTAGTGACTTTTAGTAGGCGTTAATAAGCTTATTATAAAGGAACTTGTCTGTATATAAATCTAGGTCAAGGCTATGCTAGAGGTGTCTTAGTTCTTTAATAAGTAACTATAGGTAGTCTAAGGTTAACTTTCTAGCATTCTCGCTCTTGCCTATTATGGACTTTAAAGTTGTCACATTCTACTACCCTAGTATACTGCGTCTATACTTAGGTCCCTTAAAGTAGTTATATATAGCGTTACAGATTTGGTTAAATAAAAGGGTTAGGGTAATATTCTTAAGGTTAGTATAGTAGTGGTTAAGTGCTAGACCGCGTAGCATTATGGGGTAGGCTTTAACCTTAGCTTCCCAGGGTACGTTAGCTCTACTATAGAGGTTATAGAAGATAGTAAGTTTAGAGTTAAAGTTATCATCTTCTCCGCTGTACTTATTGTCTTCCATATATATCTTCGCAAAATTTGTTAGCTCCTTACTAAAACTCTAGGTTTAACTCTATCCCCTAGGTGGTTCTAGTTATAGGGTTAAGTTAATATAGTTAGGCTCCTGTTATAGGGGTAGTATAGGGGTAGGTTAGGGTATAGTAGGTAGTATTATAAGTAGGGTAGGGTTCGTAGTTGGTAAGATTAAAATTAGGGTTTTAATAGTACTGGTACTGGCGAAGTTGTTCTTAAGAAGGTAGTTAATTTATCCTAAGGTAAACTTTCCTCCAGTTACCATGTGCTCCTTAATCTTAGGCTTGGTCTATTCTATAGGGTCTTCTTCTTATAAGGTGTTAAATAGCGATTTGGGGACTATAGCATTCCTATACTTTCTTATTTATACGCCATTGGTCTATAGGAACGTTTAGAGCTTTTAGATACCAATTTAGTTATAATCCTTAAAGTTTTATATTATAAAGTTTTAGAAATCTTCCTTATAGACCTCCCATAGTTCGTTATCCTTAAGGTTATATACTTTGTATTCTAGGATCTTAAACTTTATAAATTTATTAATATCCTTTGTAATGGTTTCGTCGGACTATAGGTTAATGCCTTTAGGCTATTTCTCCTATCCTGCGTTAACTTGTGCCCTAATATCTGATATGTTAATTATTGTCTTATTGGGTTCTAGCTAAAAACGCGTAATAGACGTAAACTAAGGGCCTGTTAAAAGGGTTGGTTCCTTAAGTGCCTAACGCGTTTAAAATATATAATGGACGCGAACTAAGGGCCTATTAGATAGGGGTCGGTTCTTTAAGTACCTAAAGGCTATATATAAAAAATCAAGGGCCTATTAGATAGGGGGTAACTTTTTAAGTACACGTTAACTGATGCTCCTTAACGTAATCTGGGTAGTATAAAATGCGTAATAGACGCGAACTAAGGGCCTATTAAAAGGGGTTGGTTCCTTAAACACCTAAGGGCTATATATGAAAAATTAAGGGCCTATTAAATAGGGGTTAACTTTTCAAATATATGTTAACTAATGCTCCTTAGCAGGCGAGATCGGTAGAGGCCTTTAGTAGGGACTGATCGAGCTCGTCTCTCTTTATAGATGATACGTCTCCTGATCTATGATCACTGATCAGTGTCCGTATCACTTCCGGTGATACGTATCGCTATTGCAATAGTATTGGGGTAACTGGTTAATTGATTAATGCTTCCTGGTTCTCCTATTCTACAGGTGGAATTTGGTGGATTTCCTAAGCTCGCTTAGCTTACGTAACTAACCCAATTAGTTATAGACAACCTCGTTCAGACAGTAATATCTACTATTACTTATTACTCTAAAGTAGACTCCTATATAGGGTGCATTACTTTATCTTTCTATCCTAACTACCGCCTCTAGTATTGCAGGTATAACTTAATATTCTATAATATCTAATCCTATAGCCCTAGCCACTAATATTAATTTAACACTCTCTAATACGTTTCTTCTTATCTGTAATATTTACTCTAATTATAAAGACTCTTAATAATCTCTCGCTAAGTATTCTTGTTATTAATTACCCTCTATATTAGTACATTTTTTTACTATTAGCGGAAGACTATTAATTATATACTAGGAACTTTAGCGCTTACTATTTAAATCTTTTAAATTCTTTAGTATTTATTTCTTCTAGACGTTATAAGGTTACTAGCTATTTTATAATCTTCTAAAATTCCTCTAAATATAAGTTCTCTAGTAATAGATCTACCTCTATTTTAACTAGGCTAGCTATATATTCTAAAGTACTTAGCTTATGGTTAATTAATTCTTTAATATCCTTAGTTGGTTTATTAGGCCGTTCGCCATCTAGTAGTTATTATAACAGCCCATTAGCTAGGCTATTCTTCTTCTTTAGTATATATCTAATATTAAAGTCCTATAGCTAAATCTATACTAGCCATTATATTATTAAGGCTCCTGGTAAATTAGTAGCAGTATAATTTAGTTACGCAACTAAGATATTTATATCTATATTAACTATAAAGCGGACGCTATATAGGTATACTTAATACTTCTTTAATATATATAGTAATGCCTAACACTTAAGCTTTCCTAAATTATATTTCTACTCTACTTAAGACTAAATGCCGCTCTTATATTAATATAAATAGCAATAATCTTATACGTCTAGTTATATAAGACCGTATCCCTATTTATTCTTACATCCGTTAACAGCAAGAATAATTAGCCTAGCCCCCTTACTATAATCTAGTTAAACCAGTACGGGTATAGTAGTAATTGCATACTTTAGAATCTTTATAGTAGTTATCTACTCTATACCCTATATAAACGGAATATTTACTTATAGCAATTAGAATATTAGCTCTACCTTTATTATAAAGCCTTCTACCTATATTTGGTAATATATAATAACTCTTAGGAATACTTAGGCAGATATAATATCTTCGCAGTCTCTCCAGTAAATAATTTTTATAACTTTTAACTTTTTTGGATATCGTTCCTTTCTATTATAGCGGTAGCCAACCACTATAATCTCGTCTTTATAGAAATAAGACTTTACGCCTAAGATTATATACCTAGCTTATTCCAAATCCGTAAGCACTCTATTTAGCCATATAATGTGTTCTAGAATATATCTATATATACCTAAAAGGCTTTCTTCTTTACTATACATTGTCTATAGTCCTTTTACTATAATATTATCCAGAAACGGTAAGGCATAATATAGGATATATTACTCTAGAATCTTAGTAATTGTTCTTATAAACTGGGCTACCAAATTTATACCTCCTATAGGTACTATTATTTATTATAAAAGTCCGAGAGGTATTATAAATGCTATTAGGTTCCTACTTTCTATATTTAGCTCTAATTAGTTATAGCCAGAGAAGAAGTCTACTAGAGATATAACCTTATACCCCATGAACTCCTCGGAGAACTTATTGGTATATAGTGGCAGATTTATATCCCTAATAGTTACTTAGTTAATATTTATCGCCATATTAATTAGTTGGTACTTCTTATATTTCTTTTTACTTATAAGAAACTATAGATTCCTATATAGGCCTTCGCAATATTCCAGAGTCCCTTAAGCTAGTTATTTTTATAATATATTAATTACCTCTTTTTATAGGGTCCTTAATATAGGAAAGTTTGGTACTTACCATACTTTATACAGCACAGTCTTAATCTTTAATAGTAGAGTTACATCCCCAAGCAATTACCGCACATGCAACCTTGCCAAAAGGTGGCGACGCACTCTAAAACTTAAGCATACCCATCTTACCATCAAAAACTACCGTTTTTCCAACTCTCAAGACCTTATTCTGCCTACTTAGCAAGCTAGAGGTAGATTTATTCTCCCTGTTACCCCCTTTTGTTCTGCGGCAAAAGCCTTGGCAAAAGGGGTCCTAGCTTATAAGCGAGGCAGGGGTAGAAACACCAAAACCACAAAACATAGACTTTTCCTAGGTTTTTCTTCTATAGAAAGTAAAAGCCTATTAGTATAGGGGTTGTAGGTACATTTCTATATATCTTTCAGTCAGATTTTCTTTAGTAAGAGAAGGATTGCCTTTTTAGGCTTTTTTGCTAGCAAAAGCCCAACAAGTCCTTTTTTTTAGTAGTTTTTTCTACTTCTAATAGGAAAAGAAAATAACTACACTAGTCTTTTTAGCTGGTTTTTCTACTACCTTCTAGCCTAATCC
>Ga0307507_10008131_pt1 | contig 14727 bp, 17 predicted proteins | sample 7_EM_MG_FD_207223 | JGI IMG/M metagenome (GOLD analysis project Ga0307507, IMG submission 207223) | Populus trichocarpa ectomycorrhiza microbial communities from riparian zone in the Pacific Northwest, United States - 7_EM | ecosystem: Host-associated > Plants > Roots > Unclassified | place... | reverse complement strand
AGCTGTTTGATTATCATGACATGCTTAGCTATTTGCAGAAAGAAATGACTGCCTTACTGCGATGCTGATTCCATTTTTACAGCGTTTGGATTTGGTTTCTGCAGCGTTTGGATTTGGTTTCTGCAGCATTTGAATTCCTTTTAAGCATCTGAAAATGACATTGATGATCCTAAACTGCCAAGGCCTTCTACTTTTAATTGTGACTTGGAATGCTGCACACTGGCTTCTGGCATTAAATTTTTAATTCCTAATTGAAGAATAAATTTTTTAAAAAAAGTCATTACACAAAAATTCCATCTAAAAAAATAACAATTAAAAATTAGCATATAAATTTTAGATGGAAGAATAAAACAAAAAATAAAAATAATTTTAACAAAAAAATAAAGGAATGAGAATCAAATTAAAAAAAAAATTCATAAATTTAGATTAAAGGATAAAATTAAAAATTAATAAAAATTACACAAAAGGTTAAGAAAAAAAATAAGAATTAAAATGGAAGAAAAAAAGATGGTAATTTGTGATTAAAAAATAAAATAAAATAAAAATTAAAATTTTATAAAATAATTAAAAATAAAATTTAAAAATTAAAAGAATAAAAACTAAATTTAAAAATAAGATTATCTGAAAATTCGAAAGATGCAGAATCTGAGAAGAAAAGAGAAAGTAATGGGAAAAAAAAGAGAGAGAAAGGATTCTCAATGCCAAACCAAATGTCCGTCGATTATATGCATCGTTCAAGGTCGAGGGGCGGCTGAGACGAATCTGACGCCGCCCTGGAAGCTTCCATTTGAGCTATATTTTTTTAGAGAACTGGATCAGTACATTGCAGAGGTTGATCGGAAGGTGAAGGTATTAGAGAATCCATCCTACCTGACGGAAGAAATCAAAGCACTGGATGCAGATCGAGTGAAAGCCGAGTCTTTAAAACTTTTTCTTCAATCTAGTGATAGAAGGAAGGATCTTGAAGTAAGACGAAGGATTGCTTGCGTGAATCAATGGCTGAATCATAAGACGGAGATTGTTAAAAGTGGAGATTCAGAGTCAGAGGGGTATGTGTTGGCTAAGTTATTAGCTTGCGTGTGGTCAAAACCAGTCTGCTATTTTCTGCAGAATAGCAGGGGAGATGAAAACACTGCAGAAACTTACCACTGGTTTTCTTTTCTTTCTCTCGTTCATCTCCAGAACATCCACACACACACACACATATATATAAACCAACACATCGCAGCCTTACATTTGTTCATCTTAATCACCTTTTAATCTAACTAAAGATTAAATAGCTGTCACCCTAACTTAACTAGTTACAGCATATTAACCTTAACAGTATGTTTACTGTGAATTATGTTGAGATATATCTTTATTAATGACGAACAATGTTAATCTTTTACTCTGAATCCATCTTATCAATTGCTATGATTTTTTTTTTTAATGTTTAAAGCAACAAATACTCTGTGCTTGTTGTCGATGATGGCTGTGATGATCGAGAAACCCTTCGCGAACTCTTCATGTGGATCGAGTCAGAAACTAAGCTTCCAATCGTTTTTCAAGTGGCAAAAAATGGAAAAGAAGCTGTTATCTTCATCATGCTGGGGCTTGTTTTGATATGATTGTTATGGACGATTTAATGCCCATCATGAATGGAATTGAGGTATGTCAGTGCGATTGCAGAGAGTTTTTTCTTGTTTTTCTCCTTGTTTTAATATATATAAGAAAGAAACTTATTCAAGATTACAATTTTGCTCGAAGAACTGCATTAGAAACATCTACTTGATAGAGTGAGAAGGCAGTCATATTTAACCTTCTCTCGCCCTCCTTCAAAATCAATATCTCACCAACATGTGACCTTAACCACTTCTCTCCTAGTCCTAGCTAACAGGAAAAAAAAGTTGTTTAAAAGAACCAACTTTGGCGCCTCTCTCTCTCTCTCTCTTCAACAACTCATTCACTTTTCTGGCCATCCTCTCAGTCTCTCTCTCTTAAAATCAAGAAACCATTGATTCATCAACGGAGCCTATGATGACAAGTCGAGTTTCAGACGAGGAAGATAGCACTCAAATCGAACAAACCATTGATTCATCAATGGTTGTCGAACCAATAACACCACCAACGGAGCCTATGATCACAAGTCAAGTTTCAGATGAGGAAGATAGCACTCAAACTGAACAAGAAATTCAGGCTTTGTTTTCTCTACTGGATACTTGCATCACAAATTTGGAAGGAAAGTTGACCGATGCCAAGTCATCCAAGGCAAAAATTGAAGCACTTCTTGAAAAAGTAATTCAATTGCTGATTGATGAACTCAAGATCAAAGCAGAAGATAGTGAGGATAAATGGTTCATAAAGAGGGATGGAATGGTGGCTCCGTCCTATCTTACAAGAAACAATACTGATCTTCAGCAAATTCAGCTTCTAGTTAGAAAACTGGATCGCTACATGGCAAAGGTGGATCAAGAGTTGCATGTATTAGAGAATATACCCTTCCTGAGGGAAGAAATCGATAGAGATCGAGAAGAAGCCACGACTTTGAAACTTACTCTTGAAATTTGTGATACAAGGAACGATCTTGAAGTGGGATCGTTGGTTACTTATGCGAACCAATGGCTGAATGATCAGAAGACACAGAGTGTTGAAAGTGTAGACACAAAGGGGTATGTGTGAAACCTTTTTCCGAGAATTATTGTCTTGAGATATTGCTTAGTGAATTATTTTCTTAAAATGTATATTAAAGATCAATTGCTATCGTTCTTTTTCATGTTGACAGCAACAATTTCTCGGTACTTGTTGTCCATGACAGTCGTGATCTTCGAGAAACCCGCCAGAGGCTCTTGGTGTTGCTTGGGTATCAAAAGAAGCTTCAAATGGATGTTTCAGTGGCCAAAAATGGAAAAGAAGCTGTTTATCTTCATCTTGCTGGGGCTTCCTTTGATATGATTATTATGGATGACCTGATGCCCTTCATGGATGGAATTGAGGTATTTTTTTCCATTGAACTTAATTAAGAGAGAGTCTTTGAATATTTGATCATTATATATAGACCATTACTGTCAGAATCAAATTGTAATAAAGAGAGAATCTCTGTTTTTTTTTGTTTTGTTGATAGGTCAGAAAATAATTAGGTTTACAAATTTGTACAAATTCTGCAAATGACCACTGACTTGATAGAGTGAAAGGCAGCAACCGTCGGTAATCTTTATATTATGATACTGACATTTTTGCTCCACATCTGTTAGGCAATAAATCTGTTACGCAGGATGGGTGTTGAAAGCCGCATTGTCGGTGTTACTGGTGAGTTTAAGCGACTAGCTTTCATGGACTCAGGCGCCGACAGCTGCATTATAAAGCCACTGACTCTTGAAAAGCTCGCTGCTGTCTTCCGGTGATGAACTTTCTGAGTCTAATTGGTTTGATCCGAGTTGCTTTTTTCTTGCATTGTTCTTTGTTGTAGAGATCATGAACTCTATGAATAAAGTCTCGGAGTAGCTAGCAATGCTATGAGGATAAAATGAATATTGTTAGCATTTCAAGCTGACAGGCTAGTGTTAATTGGCTTAATTGTAGCAGGAAAGGACAGAAGTGGAAGAAATTCTAGTATTAGATTTTGATGTTCCTGTTCTGATGATCAGTCAGCTTGTTAGTGATTTCATGCTTAGATTTGGATAGTCCTGCGGAAATGAGTGCAATGTACAATCTGAGGAAAATACATGATCCCCTTTCTACAGCATTTGAATTTGTTTGCACAGCATGTGCAATGTACATCTGAGGAAAATACATGATCCTAAACCACAAAGGCATTCTACTTCATTTTTCACTGTGGCGGCTGAATTCTGGCTTCTGCAATTGAATTTTGCTGAGGTGCTTTGGTTGATTGAAACCCTCACTCTTTGGTATATTTCTATATCATTTGAGTTCTTGAGCTCCCATTTTCACTCCCTGCTCTGACAATTTAAACATGACTTGTGCCATTTATTTGCCAGATTACTCGCTCACAGTTTCGTTGTGATACATATCTTCATGATGCTGGCTTTGAAAGTAAAGTTGAAATCTTAGTGGCCTGTAAGGTTGCCAAATGCTCCGTGCAGGAATCTGAATAAGAATGGATTTTGAATTTCCACCATTATACAGTGTCAGGTTCGCCAGTAATTCCCATGGCAAGTACAGCCTGATGTTAAATCCGAATTGATTCCTCCATTCCCTGCCAAGTTAGCAGTGATTCCCATAATAGTCCACATTGAATATTTTGAGAAAATCAGTGAAACATTAGTTCAAAATGGATCAGACCAGTATCGTGTAATGAACAATGAGAGGTATCAGATTTTATTGATTAAGTTTGACATAAAGACCAAAAAAATATAGTCAACCAAAATATTCACATCATCAGGATCAAATCTTGGACATGAAATCTCCCGCGCAAATTCTGGCCAATATTAACAGAGCATGTATTCTCTTGGAAAATCATCTGTTGCAGCTTTTGGTATGTACCATCTTGGCTCAAGAGGATATATATGTGTGTGTGTCTATATATATATATATATAAGCAAATCTACTTGAACAAGGATGCAGAGCAATAATCCAAGCAGTTCTTTGTGGATATTGACTAGCACTATACAAATTATGATGATATACTTGTTGATTAGGATTCAGGGTATCAACAAGATTGGCCACGATTGTGCAGCAGCAGCACCCAGGGCATACCAGCTTATGTTCTCAACTAAGCTAAATAAATAGCCTACCAAAACATACATGATAATCAAATCTTCTTGAACTAGTTTTAGTAAGAAGTACGACAATCAGCAGCCCAAGCATTTTACAAGAAACGCAAGCTTCCGGCAATACTAACAGAGTCCCATCATTTACAAGGCAGGCTTTAGTATTTACCATCCGGGTTCAAGTGGACATACAAGCAAATATCCACTTGAAGAAAAAGGGTAGAACACTTATTCTATTTCTTTTTGGATATTAGCGAGTTAGCAGTGCATGTAGTGTGGAGAAAATTACAATTTATTGCGTCATACAAAATCTGGAAATTTGAAGTTGAGTCTGATTCGTGATGTTGTATGGCTGGCTCAAGAAAAAAGTGGTAGTCTTTGCTCTCCCGAGGCATACGAAATGATACTCCTCTTGAGTGGCGAAATAAAGTGTGCCCCATGAAATGCTGCAGCACGTAGTATATTTAGAGGGCCAAAATCAACGGAGTATGCCTTCTGAAAGCCATCTAGAATAGCCATCATAGTCATGTTTGCCAGTTTTCTCTCTGCTTCATATTTTTTCAACAACGATACCTGCATAAAGCAAATCAATTTTACTTCAGCAATTATTACCAATTAATATGTATACCATCATGCAAGACAATTAGGCCAAAACTTGACGTACCACCACAACCTTTGATGCCTATATATATTATATAACTGATTTGTTAGGAAAGTGATGCTGTCCATCCAACAGACGCATGTTTAAAAGTAGGATATTAGAGTGCTCAATTCTGTAAAATGCATGCATGCCTGGCATTTTTGACAGATTGCAAAGAGGATTTCTTGGGTCGATTTACTTCTTTCTAATATACTTTTTCTTCAAGAAATGAGCAGCTCAATCATTTTTTTATTATTAATGCCATAGCTTAGATAAGGCACTAAATAGTTTTCGTGGGAAAGTACAAATCTGCCATGACAGATTTTCTTTCCTTGAGTGTCATGGACCAATCCACCATAGTATTTTGACAGAATTGTTTTTAGATAAAGCACAAAGTCTGTTAGAAATAATACCCACAAAGAAATCATTTATGTTTGTATCCAAGTTGATTACTAGCGACAATTTTTCTCATCATGTAGAATGATCAACAAATGCAACATGGGCTCCATCAGGATATGCATCATCACTAGCTAGAAACTCAGATGATAAAACTAATCCAATGTAATCCGTAAAAAAGTCACTAAGAACTAACTGCCAAGGCAAGGGTAAAAATGCAAAATATGGAATGTAATTATGGCCAAATACCCTGAAAATAAAAAACAAGCCACAAGGAAAAGCGATCCAATTTTTATTACATCAGTTGTTTGACATGATATTTAAGGCAATGGATATTTCAACACTGTAGATTGTTGAAGAATATAAGCAAGTGTATGGTGATAAATAATCTACTCCAAGTATAATTAAGAAACTCAGAAGATGACATACCTCCCCAATGTCCATGCCCACAGCAATTCCTTCAGCAATGATTCTTGAAAGAGCAAATGCATCTCCAAAACCCAAATTAACTCCCTGGCCAGCTAAAGGATGAACTGTGTGTGCTGCATCACCAATCAGAACAACACGCTTTGATGCATATTCATTTGCATGCATTAAAGACAATGGAAATGCCATCCTCTCAGATGCCAACTTGACCACTTTTGGTGGAATTTCAAAAGACTCATTAGCAAATATTGTCACATTTCCTCCGAGCCATGAAAACATGCCTGCACTACCCGGTAGACTTGACTTATGATGAGGACCATATCCATAATCCAGAGCATGATTTACAGCTTTCACAAAATCATCCTCTTTCATTGATTTAAAATCAGATGACTCCTCTGGGTTCATGGTCCAAACAATATTGCTGAATTTGTCTCCAATTGGCAGAAGTGCAATTGGACCTGCTGGTAGAAACCGCTGCCATGCACTATAATTTTCTACTGAATGTTCTACAGTGCATATTACCGCATTCTGCGAGTATTTCCACCCAGTTGTTTTAAATCCTGCAAGCTCCCGGACTTGTGACTTCCCACCATCAGATCCAACCTATGATGAATGCAACATAACTCGACACTGATTGATATGATATTCATGATAAACATTTTATAGTGGCTCGTCTAAAATGAAATTGCAAATCTTTCATTCTAATATATTTTAAAGGCATAACATAGCTTCATCAGTGCACGTTAAATTACCACCAACTTTGCATACAGGCTGTTGCCATCACTAAGTTCCAGCTTCGCTAAACGTCCCCTGGCATATGATGCTTCTGTTGAGGCTGTACTGTCCACCACTATGGATGACGAGCTTGGATTTAGAGACATTGAAGTTAATCTAGAATGGTATATTTTCTTTTGGAAATCTGTGTCCTGTACGTTTAACTTTTTAGTATCAGAAATCACAATAGAGAGCATTTTTTTCCTCGTGGAAAAACAATTGATTTTGTTATTGATACACGAACAAGAAAAACTTGTATCCCTTAATGTCCATCGAGAGATTACATACAGCATAACAGAACCAAGAAGACATGCACAAGAACAAGATGCATTACCTAGATTATTATCTCACACGGTTATCAGATAATTCACCCTGGAAATGCCAAGGGAACTGATATGAAGAAAGAAATATCTCTCTTAAGGAATGGATGTGTTCAGTCAGGGGACAAGGACCTCAAAGGCTATTCCACATCACAAATGCAACACATAAAGAAAATGAAGTAATAGATAAAGCATGAGAGTTTCCACAAAAGAGAGATGAAACTGGACATATCCAGTGTTTGAGTAAGACCTGCACCTATAGGAACACAATACATGTTTATATTTTAATTATTGATGGAAAGAGTATAATTACATTCAGATATTCAAAAGAAGTAGCGAAAAATAGGTGATATTCCTCAGAAAATAAAATATACAATAGGCCCATATAGATTCCCACTAGAATCTCCATAATGGTAATAGAATCTATGCATAAGATAACGTATACCATCAACAAATTTAAAGTTCCAATTAGGTATCGCATATAGCATCAACAGATTTAGATTTCCTGTTATGTATGAAGATAAACAGTTTGGTGTAAAGAATACCTCAATTCGTGATAACAGAGAACTGTGGAGCACCTTATTCTCCACCACACACCTGCATCATGATGAGTCCAAAATCAGCATCTTCTGCAATATCTAACAGCAGGATCACAATATGATATTTTCACTTCTACATGTGGCTTACCCTAAAACTTCTTTGTCTACATCTCTTGCATCATATTTTGTATATCCTAAGCCAGTGTAATCCCAAACCTACAGAAAATCAAGAAGTGGCAGGCAACTGATGGCATCATATGTTATGTGACAGTACAGTATATATTTCATTGCAGAGGGCAAAATCAAGCAATTTAAAAGACAGCTCTTTCTATGTAGCTGCAAAAAAGAATAAAAAATATGATAAGAAGAGATAGCAGCACAACAGTAATCATAAATCATTCTAATGTGAACCAAATTCGGTTATTAAAAATTCTCAAGCCTTGTAACGAAGTTTCTATTTAGTTCCAGATGCCAAACAGAAACTTCATATGTGTGCCAGAATGCATCAAATTCACAAGTCGAAAAAACTTAAAATGCATCAGCAATGGTAGTAATTCAAGGTAATTCCAGATTTGAAACAGACTATGTCAACCATGTGAAACTTAGAAGTGCATAAAAGAAAAGTAAATAAAACAGTCATCACCTGCATCTTATCAAAATAAGCATGTCGATGTTGTTGAACATATTGCCAGGCACCAGTATCTGCAAAACCATCAATGACAATACAAAGATTATGTCTAGTGTCTGTAGCCAAAAAGTATGTTAAACATCAGCAGTCTCTCGTTGTGGTACTTTCAAGAAACCAATTACGATGGCAAGTCTTCTAGGAAACAAATTATTGTCTTGGTAAAATCAGGTGTGTTTTTAATTTCATAACACAAGTTTATTCTAAAGCAGTTACACTATATAAGCACAGAGAAATCAGTCTTGAGGTTTCTGTAACTTCACAGTGAGTTATTAACAAAAAACACAGGAGATACACATATACCATACAAGAGGAATTGCGTGCATTTATCATGATACCTTTGAAAAAAGATATAGTTGCAGGTGTGACTGTACTGACCCTTGGATCAGGTGGGTCTTCTCTCTTTATGCATGGTTTATTGGCCAAAGCAGGACTGCTATCAATGATGGCAACACTCAGATGCTTCGTCAATGGCGTGGTTGCTGCAAGTAACAAAGTTAATAACTTGATGCATACAAAACATAATGCATCAATGAGAATTGAGTCATTTATACTACAAGAACATACAGTATCAAAAGCCATTGACAGGCAAGCTCCAATATTTTCCATTTGATCTTGTTTGTTTAAATCCAACCCCCAATTGCCAAGCATAGAAGAATAAATGGAGCAGTGACAACATAATAGTAGACTAGTGCAAATGAGAGGAAAAAAAAACCTACCCAAGGAACAAGCTAGGGCCATGCCAACCATGCCTCCCCCAACAATAGCAATGTCATATGGCTGAACATTGCCAGTAAAACTCAGGTTGCCATCACTCTCCTACCACACCAAAACCAAAACAATCAAATCCAATATTGTACCACAAAGATTAAAACTTTACAAGAACCCATTAACCTTTATAGAGATATAAAACTAATTTTTGGAAAAATAAGACTGGAAGAGCAAGAATTCTAGTAAAAAAAGACCCTTCAATGCATAACACATGAAAAACACACATGATACAATTAATAATAAAGGAAACCATTACCTGATTAGATTGGGAAGAAGCAGCAGAAGTAGATGCTTTTGCAGCTTCATCACTGAAAAATTTCTTCCTTGAAAGTTTGAATATTTGATTATTAGCAGGAACAACTTTCCTTGCAATCACCCTGTCATTTGTTGAATGTTTTAAAAAAAGGGAAAAGAGAATTTACTTAGTGATAATAATAACGAGTTAAAAAAATTAATTAAATCAAATAAATAAGAGTTTCATAAAAGTTACTTGACATGGATACCTGTTCATTCTTGCGACTGCAGAATTTCAGTGATTGTGAATTTAGAGAGAGAGAGAGAGAGCGAGAGGGAGGGAGAGAGTCAGGGGAGGCAAGAAAACAAAGAGTGATATGGGCTGGACGGAGCTGGTCTTTGCTATAAGGGCCAGGTTGGGCTTCGTTTAACTTAACGAAAGATGAGATTAAAGGACTAGATATGGGCTAAGTTACCCAAACACCAAGCATGGGCAGCTGCTGTAAATAATTGTAGAAACAATGGCAGTTGTTTTATGTATTCAAGGAATGCGTTTTTCGAGCTAATACATCAAAGCCGCCTCTTTTTTTTTTTTTTTAAATTAAATTCCACCTAGTTTACTACCTATTTGAGATGCATTAAGTATTTTTTTAAATATGTTTGTTTTTTAAAAAATATTAAATTAATATTTTTTTATATTTTTGATATGCTGAAATAAAATTAAAAATTAAAAAATATATATTTTAATATTTTTTCAAGAAAAAAAAACTCTGCATTATAATATTAAATACATATTTAATAAGTAAATCTAAAACCAAACTAACTTACTTCCTTACTCTTTACTCGTGTTGGGTGTAAAAAAAAACAATTTCAAGTTGATCTAGTCGATGAGTTAGTTAGCATTTTAGTTAATCTAATAAAAAATTGAATTGATTTTTAAAAAAAATACCTAAATATCACGATTTTGTCTTTTTCTTTTTTTAAAACAATAAAGATATTGACTGGGATTAACTTCCTTAACCCTGCGGCAAAGTATCAGTGGGTCAAATTTAATAACTAAACACGGCAACTTAATTTAGTTAGTCAAAGAAATGACATCTATGTTAAAAAAATTGACCTCAAGTCCAATTCTAATCATTAATAATTTAATTTGTTTGTTTGTTTATTTTTATATTTTTCAACTAATGCATTGGGATATTTTGTTGTTATGTGCGACAGAGCATAGGCCCATCGAAACTAAGTTTACTGTTATTGATTTAGTTAAAAAAAAAATCATTTATATCAAGATAAAAAAAATCATAATCCGGTGTAAGGACTCTGTCACGGCTCGGGTCGAATCGGCCGCCAGCCACAACAACTGCAACGAAGGTTTAAATGGTGATACTGCTACTGCATTACAAATCACAGCTTCTTCCTCCTGGTGGATGTGAACGCGCTGGATTTATTGCCTGATACAAACAAAGAAATGTGCCTTACTACTCCGAGACGACAAAACCAATATTGTACCATAATTATCAAGCGCACATCATGGCTATTAGTATTAGCTAATCCAAGATTCCGTGCCCCCTTCCAAATGATAATAGCACTTGCGATGACAAGGAAGTAGTTCGCTCATCCCTGTTCATGCAATCCAGCCATGTAACAGGGTAAAGAAGGGAGGGGGGAGCGTCTGAAATGATGTTTAATCAATCTTTACAGTGCACAGGCTAGCCCTCTCAAGCCTCAAGAAAGCTACAATATTGCAAACAAAAAGAAGATCTTGCAGCTCTCTTTATGATCGTCCTCTCCATGCTTTCCCTCTCCACTCACTTGTCGCATGCCCCATGGCCTTGTGCCAAGAAAAGCAAACAGCACGAGATGCAATAAAGAGATTACATGTCCATTTCCAACTGTAAACCAGCAATGAATAATGTATCCCCACAAACACACACACAGTCAAAAGTAAAAGAAGATAAAAACATGTGCCACATCTTTCTTGGTTTACCCTAAGACACCAATTCACCACAACACTATGATGAGTGCTAGGAAGAAAAGGCGAAGGATAAACAAGTCTAAGTGGTGGGTGAGGCAATCACCATGATTGTACCTGTGCTTCTATATCCAATCATCTTTTCCCAATTACCCTGCATAACCCAACACACATAGCCCCACCTACAAAAATCAAAATATATTGTCATATCCCCACTTTCTTAGATGCAAAGCAATAAACCATAATCATTTTGTGATAACCACACCCTATTAGCACTACTATATACAGGCTGATTTCCTCTCCTTCTGTTTCCTTTTTGTTCTGATACCAGCCCATTACTGGTAACAGGCACAGCTACAAGGTTGGTTGGATATGCATGGTATATCAATATATAGAGAGATATATCAAGTTTGACCTTACTGACTGTACTCCTGGCGGCCTCAGGGAAGAACAGGTGCACTTCTTTAGTGTGCTCTTGCTATGTACCCTCAAGGAACATTAACGACAAAGGTGAAGAAAGCAACAGGAGCAACAATACTAAGAAGGGATCCTTTGCGGAAGAGAGAGAATATGTGGTCATGGAAGAAGCCAGTAATAATGATTCAGTACAAGATCATCAAATGAGCAATGGTGGGAGAAATATAAGAAGCAGGACTGCTAGTGGGTCTAATAATGGACCTCTCTTGGAAACTTCTCCTCTCAAGAGTACTCTCAAGAAAACTACTAATGCTATAGTTGGGGAAAATCAAGCAAGGAAAGATCATCAAAAGAGAAAAGTCAGTTGGCCTGATATTGCTCATGGAACAGATATTGCTCATGTTCTTGAATTTGAATCAAGGTAATTAAAATTAACCATCTCCTGCTTACCATACTTAATTTGCATGATTGGATTTTGATTGTGTTAGATGATGAATGCCCTGGCCACAGCATGTTTTTTTGATAAGCAAATTATTGCCAACAGAATCTTCAACAGTTATAAGGGTGTTTTGTCCCTAACTTAAAAGAGTGTTTAGGCTTAGGCACCATTATGATATGTAGGGGCATGCTTGCATGAACAATTTCTAGAAAATAAAGTGCATGGTGTTTTTTTTTTTTTCATTTTCAATTTATCCATATATGCCATGTATTTTAAGGTTAAAGCAGCTGTATTATTTGTTTTCCCCTTGCACTTTCACTATATTTTCCTTCTCTTTCATAATGTCTCAGCACCTCTGATGATGGAGAACTTGAAGGAGTAAGGAACTCTTGTGTTTGTACAATTCAGTGAACAAGAAATCCATAGGTACCACTCTTTAATTGCTCTTTACTGATTCAAGGAGTATCTTCAGGATCATATATATCTTGTTCCTCCTTCCCTTGGAAAAAAAAATAAAAAATCATTAATTATACTTTTGATCAATGGCTCAAGAACCAATTAGGTGCATGTCCTTGTTGAGTGCAATTTGGTTGAAATGTGGAAGATGGCTCAAAATATAATCACATGCAATGCCTTCCATGAGCCAACAATGCATCTTCCCAAGAGATGCACAATGACCCTCGAAGACTTGGGAGTTTTAATGGCAGAAGGCACAGTATGACATTATATACTGAGAATCTAGTCCATGACCTCAGCTAGAGTTCTTAATGATCGCGTGAAGTTGTTGAACTTGTATACATATATGTGCGTGCGTGTGTGTGTCGAGGCTAGGGGAAAGGTTTCTAGCCTTTTAGGACTTCTAATCTTAGAACTCTTAGGTGTTTGGACAACGTAGGTAGAAAGGGGCTGGGGCGGTTTGGTTTGAAAATAAGTGCACATCCAGCATCTCCTGTTGGCAATAATAAATGGTGTTCAAGGCAGATAATGGGAAGCCGCCTCCAAGTCCAGATCCATTAAATTATTTTAAAAAAATCACAGGAGAAACAGAACATAGTCAACATGTGGATAGATCTAAAGTTCAAACCTATAAACTTCATTAGTTACCCTAAATACTAGATTTGTGGGGAAAGGATCTACATAGAAGGCCCGGACTAACACGAAATTGCAATTCAGTCAACCTCTTGGACTAGCCTGATGATGTTAGCTCAAGTTATGGCGTAGAATATCAGTGCCTGTCAATGTATGTTCAGAGCATGAATTTAACTCCTTTAGCCATCATATGCAAATAATTTTTCATTTGGGACATACAATGTGCAAGCTTCGATTGACATTTTTGTTTCAGAGGAGAGGTCTAAATCCTAGACCTCTTCGAGGATTAGAGAAATGGGTGCCTGCTGAGATTTTCTATATATGTTGACAGAGCAGGTTGCAGGTATAAATGGTTAGTCCATGAGGGTCTTTCTTCAAACAAAACGCTGGGAGTACCTAATGATCTATATAACAACTTCATTTCTATAAGAATTCCAGGGGAGAAATAAAATCTCAAGGCATCTGTACTGTACGTACAGAAGATAAGTGGGATATGTGTCTGAATTCTTTTTAAAAGACTGGGGACAGAATGATTGGGTTGTTGGAAAAGTAAAGGTTGAGAATCAGGATAGTTCGTAGGACCACTTAGAAGACAATTGTATTGTCAGCATGGTCAAAAAACAACGAATGCAAACTCATGAGAATCAATGCATACAAGGAACTAGAAATGTCCTTCTCAGGACAAATTCCTCGAATTTTTTGCTATTAGTTAGCGTCTCACAACATGGATGGAGATATAAAATAAATTTATCTTTCTCTAACTCAACAAAGGCCGTATAAAATAATTTCCCTCTTATTCTTACAGTTGTCTTTATTTTTTCCAAAGTTTCCCACAGTTTTTCTAACATTTATAACTTTCTCTTATTACAGATGGATCTCCTGATGATGCAGTTCTTCAAGAACATTTCACGGTATTCACATTCTTGTACTGTGTCTTAATATAGAATTAACTCAAGTCTTCTATAATAACATGGAAGGCAGAAAACATGTAAACAGAAACTGTAGAAAGAAATAAACCATCCAGGATTCTTTTGCAGTGGTTCTGTCCAATCCTTTGCGTAACGCTTGCCCAAGTTGCACGACTATTGGGGACCTTTGAAATAGATTTCTAACGAAACCAAGACCAATCAGTCCTTTCGTTTTCTTTTTTTCTCTGGAAAAGTTGGCCTGTATTCACAGTCATTAAACTCAATACAGGTGTGCTCCACGAGTTGGGTGGATTGATCTGATTCAATAAAAAATAATAATTCTAAACAACATCATTTTGAATTAGAAAGTTCAAAAGTTAAACCCAGTTTTAATAAAGTTTTGACCAGATCAAT
>Ga0307507_10008130_pt1 | contig 14728 bp, 22 predicted proteins | sample 7_EM_MG_FD_207223 | JGI IMG/M metagenome (GOLD analysis project Ga0307507, IMG submission 207223) | Populus trichocarpa ectomycorrhiza microbial communities from riparian zone in the Pacific Northwest, United States - 7_EM | ecosystem: Host-associated > Plants > Roots > Unclassified | place... | reverse complement strand
TAATTTGGTGCCCTAAAGGAGTGTCGTCTGTAAATGGGGTTGAGGGGAGAATTCGAAATATTAAACGAACATCGACAATGATATGACCTATATCTGGTTCATAATTTCAAAATACAGACCGAAAGAATGCATACCATGAAGACCACTTTGTGGCCATTTTTTACTCGAGTCTATGTTGACAATGGCCGAGTCTTGCAGGCCGTGAGGCCACATAGCCATCGGAGGTGCTGCATTGATGGTATATGGGGCAATCTTGTCATGAGGAAAGTGATAGGATGTTGTCTGAAGCCGTAACTTCTTCCAGATATGAAGACGAGAAACAGGCAGCCTGCCAGGGTAAACACGACGCCTCCCACCGAATGAATCAAGGTGACTTGCTTGCTCGCTACTGTGATGCATGATGTAGCTTCCAATGGCGGCAGAGAGATCCTGAATATCGAAGAGGTTGGTAGCTTCAGAAATTGTTATCTTGTATGACGGGTCACGAGACAGATGATAAACGATGTTTTCAGCGCTTTGATATGTCCGGAAAGGTCGCAACGATGACTGTTTCAATAAGCCTCGCTTAATGAGATCTGCACGATAGAAATAATCCACAATTCGGGGTGTTCCAATATGGTAGCCTGATGTCCAGAGAAAGGGAAGGAGTTGTGCTGTAGTTGAGACAACAACATCTTCACGAAAGTCTGTTTCGTTTTCGTCATCATCATCTTCAATTAGCGTAGTGCCACCAAACTCAACCCCTGCATTACGAATAGAGGTAGCAAGGGTAAAATTCCGGATCTTCTCAAGGCGGTCAAGATATCGACATATTTGTGACTCATAGGCATGATTGTTCCCAGACCGAGCAGGGTCCTTGACTACTTCTATATGAGCGTCCTCTGTAAAATCTGCGGACCACTGACAAGGAGGACCACTGAGCTGGATAGTCGGCACAACACTTTGGAGGAGCTCGAGTTTTGGGATTTCGAAATGATCAAGGGGTTGCTTCTTTCCTTGACGAGCGCCGGCATCTAAAATTGCATTCTTGTGCTGATGAAACAGCCTGAGGGCATTGGTGATGTGATTGCAGACATTGTCGTCAATTCTGGGTGATTGGGCGAGATACCGGAAATCAAGAAGCACTCGGATAGCTATAAGAAACGTAGGGGGGACTGCATTGGCGATGATGACGATGATATAACGCTGAATGTCCCTCTGTTCTCGACCCGTGACTTGCTTGAGCTTTGAAATTCCGTTCCCAAAATGTCTGTAGCCTGTATGATTATGGAGGACCGAAAATCGGAAGTCAATTTCAGCTTCTCCCACCGCATTGATGCACCATTTCGCGTTGTGATCCCAAAACATCTTATGCCAGTGGTGGAGGGGCTCGCTGGTGAGGAACACTGAGGGATCGGCTGACAAAGACCAATCCCTCCAAAACGGGAGTTGAACACCGTTGAGACGATAGGACTTTGCCGATTTTTCATATTTCTCCAAAGTTCCCAAATCGGTCTCCAAGCAATGTATTTTGTTGATAGTACCTAACGTAATGGACCCTGTTCGAGCAGAGTGTCGAAAATCATCGCCAAATTGTTGATAATTTGCAACTGTGAGTGGAGATGTCTTGCCACCAACGCATGCGATAAGCTGGGCCTCCGGTGTGTCCACAATAAATGATGCTAATGGTGTAAAACACCAACGAAGGTTTCCGACTGGATCCGAGAGCATCACCCCGATTGCAGCAGCAGCTTTGAGCGGTGTGAGAATAATGTCAAGACAAGAATGATACAGCCGAGCTTCGAGCATTCCACGAATTCTTCTTTTCTGATGAATGAATTTTGGAATGGGAAGGAGACCAAGCAGAAGATAGGAGTGGTTTGATGCCTTGTTCCGAAACTCCTGGAAGATGTTGGCCAAGCTGATAAGGAGGGGGTGAGCCGAGCGACCGCCGGTCATTGCAGAAATATTTGTTTTATCTGATGATAAAACCACCCCAAGAACTGTCGCTCCAGGACTGAGCTGTGTCTGAAAGAAGTTGACTAAGAAATAATATTGTTGAGCAAAAGATGAACTACCTGTATATTCCATGCCTGGTCACCTGATAACCATTCAGTGTATATCCTCATCAACTTCGCAGCGCTCTCGTAGAGTTTGAATGGTGTAAATGAGATATGGTCTTGGATGAGTGGGTTTTGCATGAGGTACTGAATGCAGAGGAGCGGATCCCGATAGTAGAGGATAATGTCGTTCTTAGTGGGACTCTCAGACGTGATAGGTTTTGAAATCCATCGAAGACCCTGTTGAGGATCAGTGACCCAGTCCAGAGATTGTCCTTTATGGGGTACGCGAGGCCTCGGTTTGAAAGTCGGAAGAATCTCTGCCCGATTACGGAGATCTTTGGCAGTCTGGAACGATAGCTCCAATTTCTTGATCTAGAAAATCCACAAGTAAGTTAAATGCTTCAACGTGACAATCAGGCTGACCAATTGAAGTTTTAGAAACTCATCCGTCGCCGCCATACTCAGACCAGACTTGAGAAGATAGGATGCCATTTCCCACTCCGGTTGGGATGCAAATGGATAGTATGGAATCGTTTTTCGCCTCTCTGCATGTTCATCCTCGTCGAAAAGGCCCATATAGGTATCTCCTTGCCCGAAAACTTCGGATGCTCCAGAAAAATATTCAGTGTAAAATCGAGACGTAACTACCGGTTCGGGAACTTGATTGTCGACATCGTCAACCTCCATCACGTTGAACATAGATGAGGAAGGAGGCATGGAGGGAGACGGAGGAATGGATAGAGATGGAGACATGGGTGGAGACAGAGATGTCTGTCGTGTAAATGGTGTGGGCGATGCTGCACCTTCGGCTTCACTTGATATTTGGTTGTCCACCAGGACACTGTAAGTTTTCCAGCAAGTCGATGACTTCTGATTTTGGTGATTAAGGACTGAACCTTGGCATGTAAATTTCTTCCCGCATCGATTGCAGGTAAATTTCAGAAAGGGCATCTGATTGAGAGCTTGAAGCGAAGGGATGTTGCCTGTCGTTCTCGTGCTTTTCTGAATACTTAAACTCTACACGTGTGCACCACGTTCAACCAACGTGTTCGCAGCACGATCGCAGAATATGCTTTGAGAACAAAGGCGAAGGCCTCGTGCCTTGCCTTGCCAATCGTGCTAAGCCAAGGCCGATCGACGTTTGCTGTGGAGGCAAGACGGTGGAAGACGTGCAGTGACGACCCGAACTTGAGTGTAAGGATGAGTGGTCGAGAGGCTCGATGCCAATAGCATCAAGAGAGGGCAAGGTGGCTGGCTTCTCCTTACAGATTAACATAAATCGGAATTCTTGGTCATGGCCATGTAAGAAAAAAGTTAAATTGCAATACAGTAGTAGTCACACACCAGAATATATCAGAGATGATACGTGCAGTCGCAAGAGCACTTTGGGGGCCCGGGGGGGCCGCAATGTTGGAATTCTTGGCCTCTTCAAGGTCAAGAGGGCCAGGATGCCGCCGTCGTCCGATTGCAGGAGTGGTAGTATCAATGCGGAGACCCTCTCTAACTTGATCTCTGGGAGGCGGGGTATCTTGATCCTCCAAAATCTCAACCTCCTCCATGTCGTTTGACCTGCCGTCTGGTGCTTGTTCTGCAACCTTCTTCTCGGCCTCAAGTTCCGCAAGCCGTTTTTCCTTTGTCTCCCTTGCGACGCGCTCTGTTCTCTCTCTGCCCTCTACCCTTCTGCAATCGTTCCTCTTCCTCCTTCTCAGCTTTCTCCTCAGCAAGGTTTAGCTTCTTCCCTGTGTTGACGTTCTTCCTCTTCGCGTATCCGCCGAGTCTTGCGCTCTTCTGCCTCTCTCCGTAATCGATCTTCCTCACTCCGTAATCGATCTTCCTCTTCTTTATTCAACCACTCCTCCTCGTTTTCCAGGCGTTCTGCCTCTTCCGCTTTTCGAAGCCGTTCCTTCCTCGACTTTTCCACTTCATCTGCTTTCTGTTTGGCCATCTCCTTCGCTTTTTGCTCTTCTTCCTCTGCAAGACACTGTTTTCGTTGATCTTCAGATTCTATGCGAATACCGTCGGTCTCCGGTTGGGTGTCCCTGGACTGCCCTGCCTGAATACAGCCTGACCCGAAGTAGTTGAAGAAGTCGGAGTTGGTGCGGTTCTACGATTTTCCAAATCTAATGCAATACCACTGAGAGAAGCAGACTGGTGAGAGAGAGGTGGAGGCAGAATGAGGGGGTGAACAGGGGCAGGGAGAGTATGTGGCATTGTCAGCTGTATATTTGCGGAAGGATTTCGAGGGACATGGGCGTAGCGGAGTGAAGGGGGATGTGCTGTCCTTGTGGAGGAGGTTGATGTTGCGGATGCGCCAATACATATTGTATTGATCGGGCTATACAAGACATGAGAGGGATACAAAAAAGAAAATGAGATAACCCACATAGTACATGTGCTGCATGGACATCTGAGGGGGTGGAAGACCAGACGCCTGGTTGCTGAGACCATGGGGTCCAAGCTGAGGACTTGTGTGGCAGGAATTCCACCAGTTTGGCCGCCGTAAATGAAGGGGACCGAGGAGTTCCATTCGACCCGGTTGTGTCAGGCTCGTGTTTCGCGCAGCGGGGGATGAAGTATCCGAAGACGATGAATTGGGTGTCCCCGAAGGAGCTTCCTCACATCTAAACCCACCTCTGAAGATGTGGGATCCGGAGGTGCAGGTGGAGTTGCGACTTCCTGTAGGGAGGTCTTTGAACTGGCTGTAAACGACGCGGTCATCGAAATCGTGGACAGAGAGGCGCTCGAAGTCACTACCGACGACCTCGAAGATATTGATGCCTTGCCATTGACACGACCGGAAAAAATGTTTACAGCAACTGTTCCGAAGGACTTCACACCTTCTGGTTTGACAACGGGGGTTATCGTCGACGGGGGAATTGGGGCCAAAATTTTCTATTGACCCAAAGGTCGCTGCCTGACCTGAAATGAGATACATGAGGTTGAAACCGGAAATGCTCAAATCGATGCCGTATGACTCACCTTGTTTGAAGAAACCTACGTTACCTCTGAAGATGCTGACACCTTTAACTGGGCATGGCCAAGAGTGCTCGGACAACGCGAACGAGTTGGTATGATTGGGCTGAGAGTGCAGGTAACTGCGAGCGTGCGCTTGGAAGTGTGATGGACTGTGGAGGGCCCCTTGACCAAGCAAACTTTGCTGGAAGTTGGTGCTGAAATCTTTGATGCTGATGTCGTTCGAGCATTAGTGGCCTAAAGATATGATATTTCTGAAAGAAATCTTACAAAAAATCTGACCAGGTATAGAAGAGGAATGGCTTGCAGTAGCCGGTTAGGCGTAGAAGAGGGAAGTGCGATGAGACTTGATAGAGGAGTAGAAGGTAAGTATTAAGTCACAGATAAGGAACAAATACAAGCACATCGAAATTGCATAAACAAATACGCATTCACTCCTGTCCACTCACCATCGTGTCTCTCCTTTGGCATTTGCTCCGAGTCACCATCGTCCATTCTTTTCACAATCGGGATTGATTTTACATCCCCACTTTCGGACTGATCAAACATCGTCCCCAAATTTCAGATTGTGCCTCGTCCTCCCCTTCTGGATTGGCGCGTCGTCGTCGTCATGTCTGGATCGACTTGGTAGCGTCCATTGAGACTCGTGAGTCCAGACTCCAGTTCAGGTCCTGAACAGCTGACCTCATCATATGATAACAACACTCACCCCAAGTTCATTCCGAACATTCAACTCGGGTGTACTGCATAGTGAGTCCTTCAAGTTCTGCCTTTTTATATATATCCAATGCTTTTTTAGATAATGTCATTACCAGTTCAGGACTCGAAGCCTTCTTCCGCCCCTCTCCTGCCTGTAAGCATACGATGCTGTGTACAATCAAATATACTGCTAATGAATTGTAGGAGCTTCCTTCACGATTTGAATGCTCTCGACAAGCTCAAGAACATCTCGAAAATGTTCAAGGATTATGTATGGAATACGAAGGGATGAGAGTGGAATCCCTCAGCCGTCTCCAGGCAAAGTCAAATGGATCGACGACAAGATTTTGGAGGTGGATATTCATTTGGGCAGAGTCTTCCATGTAATCGAGAAGTCAGTCATCAGTGTACCGCCTCCCGTCGTCGTTAAGAAAGCAAAAAGAGTTATCGTTGAAGGAGGTGCGTAATATTGTTCTGGTTGCTACTGGATCTCAACTCCCTCTCTCAGCAATGCATTTTGTTCAAATTGGTGGAGCTGATTTAGAGGATGACGGCTATCTGCCTAGTGACAACTATCTGTGTGTAATTCTGGACTGAGTACCTATTATTTGTAAAAAATATGTATGCCTGTAGGCTTGATCAAGCCGCTTATCACTTCCCATCATAATCGGTTCCGCTCTTCGAAATTCAAATTTCACATCGTCCGACAGTCTTTCCGTCCTCCCCCCATTTTTTCTTCGCATATGGCTCCGAAAATTAATCTAGCATCGCGAAAGACATCTGCTCCAACTGGAAAAGGCAGCAGCAGGAATAAAGCTCATGCCAAAGCTGCGAAAGGTAAGTTTTCTTAAAATTTCAATGACCTTTGCATGCAATTCTAATATCTTGGTGGCAGAAAACACTACTGGCACCGACAATGATGCCTCTTCTCAGCTAAAAATCACGATTCGACCTTCTTCTGGAACTGGCCAAGCCCAACAACTATCGCTCTCCACCACAGTCAATCAACCACCAAGTCGTGTGCAACCATCGCGCACCAACAAGGCGAACAAAATGGCCAAAATACTCGATGAGATGGACGTAGATGATGATGCTACAACTTGTTTACCTGGGCGACGCAAGCGGCGTATTGAAGACGATCCTGAGCAATTTTCTATCGTTCCAGACAACGTTGGACGAAATCCAATGGCACCAGTGAAAAGACGCAAGCAAGATCCATCGGTTCGACCACTGGATATTCCTTCTCAACTGCCTTTGCAACCCGTTCTTCCAGAACAGATACCCCCTAGCCGAAGCTTCCAACCCCAAACTCAGCCACCACAATCAGTTGCTCCTCAAGTGCAACGTCAGTACCAGGCTCAACCAGTGCACCCGCAAGGTGGCAAATCCCAGTACCAGGCTCGACAATCTGATCAATGCCAAACTCAGACCCTCCCAGACAATGAGGTCCACTATCTGCCTCAACCGGAAGTGGAGCAACCTCCGTCTGTCCAAACCGGCGAACCTCAACCCCACCCCTCTCATAATACTGCGATGAGCATTGACGGGCCTAGACTGAAGGTAGCAACGGATCAGCCTCAAATGGACAGACAGCCTGAGGGTGACGACGGCCATTATGACGGCTTCGTCAATGACGACCAGTATCAGGAAAGGGATTCGGATATCTACTCGACACCAAGGCATTCCAATTATCGTCCACAGCGCCTATCCCAAAGCCCAGGTATAAGGGCAGAAGGTTTGTTTACACATTTTAGCATATTTATCAACTTATCTATAATACTTATTAGATATCGATGAAGAGTCACCCTCTGAAGAAGATGAAGCGGCGCAGCGGGCTTTTCGTGAAAACTCACCTAATCATCAAGCTCCATCACAATGGGAGGATGTGATTGATGTACTTCAAGAACACCGAGCACGAAACAGGGCCAACAAGCCCCCTAATGACCAGCGACTCCTCGATGCCGCAAAAAAACAGCTTACCGGCCCTGATGATGACGATGAAGGCGATGAAGGCGATGATGCCAATGATGACAATGTTGATGATGACAGTGAATCTCCCAAAACAAATTCGAATGGAAACCCGAAGACGCTGAAGTATTATTCAAGTTCTGGTGTCTGGGTTACGGCAATCACGAAAGCAAAGGAAGTGTTTCGCCGATTTACGATGCTTTCTAATCTCTTTCCACTTCGTGATTCACATCTGCAAGATGCAGCAGGGGTTCTCTCAAAGGTAATGGCGGACTTAAAGGACGAGGATCCAACTTTGATATTTGATCGACGTAAGTTCTTCTAGTAAAATTTGTTCATCACTTACCTTTGTCGACAGAGTATGTTCAAAATCGCGATATGAACATTGTTGTAAGACACTACGTAATATTAATCTCTTACTATGTTTACTTACAATTCACATCTATTAGATCTTCAAAGAAGCAGCAACATATCGGGGTAGAATGAAAGATTTCTGCCGCATGATGTTTCTTCGGTACTACAGTGATGCCCTCGGCCTTGATGCCGACATTCCAGGCCAGGCTGCCTATCAAGACTATGTTGCTGATCATGTCAAAGAGCTCATCGGTAGTGCCTCCAAGTTTCATTTTGGACCTAAAGATGCAGCTGTAAGTGTATATTAATTCTCTAAAGTCCTCTGGAATCCAATTTTGCATCTAGGGCAAAAAAACAAATTTTGGACATCCCTGCATTCGCGCTCTGTGTGTCGAATTCTATTATGGATCCGCTGGAGGAAAGGAACCACTTGCAAAACTATTCCCTGAAGACTTTAGCACATCCATTCCTGAACATGCAGTTGCGGTGGCAGTGACATGTGTACGTATTTATATTGGTCCAGTGCTGTGTCTACACATTTACATTGCCATCTAGATCTACAATTGTCTTGACGAGTACCGACTGGACTATCGTGTGAAGTCAGAATTCAGTGCCGAGAACTACGGTGACATCTACGAAACGATTAAGGATTTAATTTCAGCAGTGAATGGCAGTCCCATCCATAAGAGGAAATGGGACCAAGCCCATCAACAATGGGCTGAACAGGGAATGTAAGTCATTGGACTACGAGGAAACAGTGACTTATATTCTTGCTAGGAGGTTGTTGAATCCCAAAAACGGCTCAAAACGTTGCAAGCTCACCATCGATCTTGATTAGATGTCCCTTCACATTGCTTCTCACAATAATCATCTTTTACAAAAAATTTACGACTGCTAATGACTATACGCGATCTGTACGCAATATTATGAAACCGTTCATGACTTGGATGACAACTTGTTTATACTCTGCTAATTTTGTCCTTAATGACTACTTCCGGCCTTCCAAACATGATTTTGACTAGTCGAGTTTTGTTTAGACATCTTTGGTGACCATCATGGTTGTACGCTCATCCAACCTCCTCTGCCGCTTTCGTTGAGTTTGTCACATCTATTTTGTCGAGTCTACCATCAACCTCATCGAGTCTGCCTTCAAATGCGGCCATTTTTTGGGACCACTTGGTTGCCATGATTTGGTCGGTCACGGTTGACACAGAGTTCAAGTTGGATGAATTCTTGAGCAAAGTAAGACCGGCTGCCACTGCTTTCACGGAAGAGACTAATCTGTCTGCCAGAGATGTGTCCATTTTAAACTCAAAGGCAAGGAAGGTTCGGCAAAATGTTGAGAACGATAAGCAACGTATTCCAGTTCTTGTGAAGACTTGGAGACTTCTAGTATGTGACTTCCCTGCTTTGGTTGTTCATCCTCTTACGCTTACATCAGGAGAACCAGGAGCATGCTCGAGAAAGTTGAAACTGAGAGCCCAACATCGTAAAATCTGGTGATACTTGGGAGTCGTCTTCAAGTTGCACAGATTTTAGATGCTATCAGGTTCGTTATTGCCATCCCTTTGTATTAGAGAGGATTACTTATTCAATGAAGAGGGAAGAAGTGGCCGAATCAGCGCCCAAAAACCTTTATCTTACTACTGCTATCTTAATTCGAGAACGGTTTATCATGTTAGAAGACCTCTCTACCCTCATGTGAGTTCACTGCTGCACTTCTCAAGTCGAACTCATATTTTGTCAGTTGAACCCCATTGATGAAGACATGGAGAATTCTTGTGAAGAATACTCATATTTCTGGGACCGCCAACGTCGTAAAATCTGGTGATACTCAGGTCTTAGGTTTTAAATTTAAATACTATCAGGTTCGTTATTGATATGCAATTGAATTGGAGAGGATTACTTATTCAATGCAGACAGAGGAAGTGGCCGAATCTGTGCCCGAAAACCTTAAGTTATCTTACCTGCCGCTATATTAATTCGAGAACGGTTCATCGCGTTAGAAGACCTCTACCCTCATGTGAGTTCACTCCTGCACTTCTCAGGTCGAACTCATGTTTCTTCAGTTGTACCCCGTTGATGAAGACGTGGAGAATTCTCGTAAAGAATACGAGTCCGATGTTCACACTCGTATTGCCAGGGCCAAAAATACGATACTAGTGATAGCTGCTCCTTTGGAATCTTTCCCGTCTTCTTCTCAGAAGTCGAAGACGAATCCTCCTCCCGAAGTCAAAAAGCCTCAAATCAAAGACACAAATCAGAAAGCTGGTCTTTTAGTAGGCCTGCTAGTGGTTGAAGCCCTTGAACCCGCTGTGGCCCTCCTTAGCAAGTTCCTTTGGCTAGTTGATGTTAGAACCGAAATCACCAACCTTCTCATCCATATCCTCAAGGTTCTATCTCGTCTTTGTATGAATCCCTTCTAATCACCAAGGAGCAGAATCCGAGCTTTACCCATCCAAAGGCACGATATGGGTTATCCAGAATCAGCTATCCTCCTCCTCGCAAACCTATCCTAACTCTCTGGGCTCCCACTCCACCAAGTACATATACCACCAACTTTGTTTTCTTCTTTCCAGACTGGGTAGATCGTATTCCAGTCAGCACGTCACTCGACGACCTGGAAAACATAATTGAACCGTTGATGAGATTTGTCGGTCTCCATATATTTCAGGATCCTTTGTTCTTGACCAAATTTTTGCGCCTTGGACGTCTTCATCTCCAACCCACTATTCCCACTGATCCTGATATGAAATTGCCTACAGGAGTCCCAGAATCAGAACATCCTGTCCGTCGGTTCTGGTTTATGATACTTCGACGTTATTTGCTGCCCGCTCCTCCTCTGATTTGGGGGAATGCCGTTTGTACCGTCAAAGTCTGGAACATCATCCGGCAGTATGAAACAGTGGTGCGATGGAGACTTTACGGTGAATGGAAAGATCATACCTATCCTTCACATCCTGAGCTGCGCATTCAAGCTGTTCAGGCCGACCGTGAGTCTAAGGGGATTCTACGTTGGCTCGCCCTGAATACAATTGACTCTCTGTCCGGGCCAGTGGTCAAGCTCGCACACTCGAATCCATGCATTCTTTTCCAAAATGCCGTGAACCAAATTAAGGCTTATGAAAATCTTGCAACAGTTGTTATCCAAGCACTCCGCTATGTGACGAACATGGGATCTGACGTTCTCGTCTTCATCATCCTTGGGGCCTTTGCTAACCCAAACAAGGAATGGGTAAAGGATGATGGCGTCAATACATCTGATTGGTTGCAAAGTGGGTTAGTTAATACTATATCCTGACAAATTGTTCATTGCCTCTTAGGCTTAGCATCGGAAGCTAGAGGGTCAAAACTTGATCCAGCCGACGCAATGCTCAAGGCGCCACTACGACTAGGGAAAGGCCTGCTTGAATCATCCCTGGCTCTTCCACTCCTCATACAAGTAGCCCAGCAATGACAAGCTTGTGTTTTCAAGGCTCCAAATGCTCACCTAAAGTCACTTGCCGGTCTTTATGACGCTGTGAGTGTTAAATTCTTCAACTTCGACTAAAATAATGGTTTGCGCTAGACTCATGGTGTTCTTTTACAATATTTGGAACTGCTGACATCTCCGTCTGTGATTCCATCAGAAGATTATGCGACAAAAGTTTTGCCTTCTCTCGCCAACCTTAATCAGGACTATGGAATCTGCGCTCCGACATGCATGCACATCATTCGTCCCGTACTGCATTCGTCGCTTCTGGTTCGTTCGTATGCGTTCAATATCATAGCAGTTACTAGAATCGATCTTAGGCGTCGGCCCTGTCTTTGCAAGAACAAGAAGAATGCATTGCCATTGAGGCAGAGGAAAAGCGTCTCAAGGCTGCCCTCACCGCGAAGCGAGAACCAAATGCATCAACGTCACGTCTGGCATCACCTGCAATTGGAATTGCAGCAAACTCGGACGCTATTGAAGCGAAGGCCCCCATTGAGGACTCTGACATATCCATGGCCGTTGACTCTGTGGCACAAAGTCAGAAGGAGGAAGTGGGTGTTGTTTTGCCAACACAATGTTTCCGGAAATTTATAGTTATTTTCAGAGTCCATGGATTCTGCAACTAGAAGCTCTGTTCGAGAACGTGAAAAAAATTGCTCCGGGCAATGCTTACGAGGTTATAGGGTGAGTGCCATCACCAATATAATCGTTCTCTCCCTCATCTTCGTCAGCCCTGGATTCTACACGACCTTCTGGCAATTGTCCATGTATGATATTGCTCCACCCTCTTCGAAGTATAACGAAGAAGGTGCAAAGCTCAGAGCCTTATCACGTCAAGAAGACTCCAACTTCAATTTTGCTGACCGTTCGGCTGGTCGTATAAAGCGATCAACTGCCACAACTCACCATGCCAGGCGGGATCGTTACAATTCTTTTGTGAACATTCTCGCACAAGAGTTTAAGGAGCAGACAATTTTGAGACAATTCACAATCAGACGTCTGACCAAGGAAAAGCAATGCTGGTTTACCCACTGTGAATCCTATTTTTTTCACAATCCTGCGATATATTGATGTTTGACAGCGTCGAGTTCATTACTCCTCAACACTGCCATCATTGAGCATTGCATTCAGCCTCGCTGTCTGCTTTCTCCGATGGATGCAAATTTCTGTGCACAATTCATACAAATCATGCACTCACAGGGTACGCCAGGCTTCCACACACTTGGTTGTTACGATAAGGTACGTCTCTTCCATGGTGGTACCAATATGTCGTTCAATTTTTCTAGCTCCTTGGAGATCATGTCAAAGTTGTACTGTTCTCTTGCAGTGAATACGAGGCCCGAAATTATGGTTTGGACTCCCCTCGATGGACATCTAAGTCTCTGTCTGATTCCGTGAAACATACAGGTCGCTTCCTTTCCAGTATTCTGAGGGGCATCTTAAATTGGTACCTGGACGAAGCCGCCTACATTCAAGATAATCGGACAAAAGGGGTTGGCGGCAAGACGATTTGCCTTCCTGGCATGCAAAAAAGCTTCTTGAAGGATTCGAGCAAGCCGGTGGAGTTCTTCAGCCTGCTGACGTGGCCAGAGTACCAGAAGATTGTGCGCAAATGGTATCGCAAGCTAGCCACTGTAAGTAACCTGAATCTCGTCTTCATCGTTGCCTTTCGCCAACCGGCCAATTGCAGGGTTTCATAGAATGCATACAGACTGGTGAATTCATGCATGTCTATAACAGCATTGTCGTCTTGAAAGAGGTTCTGGATGTCTTTCCGCTTATTTCCATGAACGCGGCTGGTGTTAGTATCAATATCGCGATGGATTGTTTAATCGAAAAAGAGGATCGAGGCGACTTGAAGATCCTTGCGCGATCGTAAGCTTGGACAGCTTTAGTTGGGTGTTGATACTAACATTATTGTATCAGGTATTCCGCTAGTTTGAAGAGAAATGAAGCCGATTGGGTGCCGAAGCGAAGCCATGTCAGTAGTTCAATAGCAACTCTTAGTCATATACTGAGCCTTTTGCGAGCAGCAGCTTCAGCCAGGACCACCTGACAAATCCTGGAACCCCATTGCTCCAACTCCTACTGGTCCTGCTCCAACGACCATGGATCATCACTCCACATTGAAGCAATAGCACCCGATTCAGAAGCAAGAGGGTCAAAGCTTGATCCAGCCGACGCAATGCTCAAAGGACCGCTATGACTAGGAAATGGCCTGCTTGGATCGACCCCGGCTCGAAAACGTCAAGCCTACTGTTAAGTGGATTGTGGAGAAGGTTGGTAACTTGGTATTTCATTGTACTAAGTGACACCTCTTTTGCTTCTGTAGTTTCACTGATCTCTTATGTAGGTCACTCTCGTGGACAGTGCAGCGTGCTCCCGGAAATTGATCGAACGTGAGTTTTGGTGTCTTTGAGGACCTCTGGAGCATAGAACTAACATCCAATATTTGTATCAGCTCAATCACAATGCCATTGTTAAAGGTACGAACGATCTTGCCTTTAATGAGCAAATGCATTGATATTGACTACTTCTTTCAGAGAAGCTTTAGTCCGTCGTGGAACGATGAGATTAATCAGCTCGTTACCGTTTATCAAATTATCAACAAAACCCTGGTGTCTCCCTTGGTGAGGTCTATGACTCCTACAAGCGGAACTTCTTTTGGCGCTTTTAGGACTAGTTGCTTCCGTAGACCGTAGTAGGTGCTGAAATCAGTAATTTTTTGACGACTGTCCGAGATATGCTGTGACTAGTATGTGGCACTATAAACTAGACAAGAAAACTCTCTAGCACTATGTGGAGACCCGGTATAAACATGTAGTCATCTATGTCAAGTCTGTACACATTTGTAGAAAATACAAATTTCTCCACATCCACCACACTCAAATCTGTACACATCCATAGGAAATACAAATTTCTCCATATCCAACATAGTCAAATTTATACATATCCATAGGAAATACAAAATTCCCTATACCCACCACAGTCAAATATGTACCTATCAGATCTGGATCCATACAGGTCTGTACCCACAAGCAAAGTTTGTATACCACTCTGTACCGCTACATAACAATATATGATGGGTCTATATTTAGCAGTTGGCAGTACAAATTGAGGGACCCATGTTACAGCGCTATAACGGTACGGAGCAGTACGTGCCAGTCCATACCATATACGGAAATTACTGATGTATAGAGACAGTGAAAGTTCGGGT
>Ga0307507_10008129_pt1 | contig 14731 bp, 4 predicted proteins | sample 7_EM_MG_FD_207223 | JGI IMG/M metagenome (GOLD analysis project Ga0307507, IMG submission 207223) | Populus trichocarpa ectomycorrhiza microbial communities from riparian zone in the Pacific Northwest, United States - 7_EM | ecosystem: Host-associated > Plants > Roots > Unclassified | place... | reverse complement strand
ACAAATATTGTCCATACTTCCTCACCGCCAGAAAAATTCTCAGCTTTTACCTTCCCTTTACCCTATCGTACAAATATGGATTCTGAAGCAGAATCATCTCTTCTTGCGCCTTCAACTACCGTTGATTTGGCCTTAACTCGCCCAACAAGGACCCGAACAGCCGTTGCAACATAGGCCCATGCTCGTACGGCGCTTGGCACGGAGCCAGAATATTCAGGTCGAAATCGTATTCTCTACTACATTTACTGTCCACAAGAATTGCCATATAGTAGTCCAGTTACTAGTAATTTTCGAAAGCATCTTAATTCGAAACATCTACTTTAGGTTAAAAAAGATACTAGCCCAATACAATCAGAGATACTCAAAAAACTTCAGCAACTATATATTAAAGCAGAGTCTTTAGGTCAAACGACAGAAATGGATACCTAGGTCTTTTAAAAACGACTAAATCAGGATATAATTAATAAGGCTTTAATCTTATTAATTATTATACAAAATATTCCATTCCGTATTATTAAATGGCCTGAATTTTATGCTTTTTGCCAAGTTCTTAATCCAGAATCGTCTAACTTTCTTATAACAGCACACTCTTAAATCATAAAAAAGATTAAACTATCCTAGCAAGCTCATAAAGATATTATACGAAAGAAACTTTAGTTGGCAATATTAAGTATTCATCTATCGCTTAATATCTGGACCTCCCTAAATAGGCTCCTTCTTCTAGGGATCTGCGCCCACTTTATTAATTGGGGTCAGGAGAAGCAATCAAAGGCCCTTCTTGCCCTTCGTACGGTAGTAAATTATAGCGAAGACGAGCAATTCGCTACTCTTCTCCCAGTCCTTAAGGACTACGGTATCGTACGAAAGCTTAGGTCTATTATTTGTAATAATGCTAGTTTAAACAATACCCTTTATTGCAAAGTAGAAGCCTATCTCTTAGAAGAGGAGGAGATTAAATAGGATTTTACGTATTAGCGGATCCGCTGTACCGGCCATATTATTAACTTAGCCGTACAAGCCTTCCTATTTTGCAGTCAAATTAAAATGGAACAACTTGAGTTATACAACAAACAGGAAGGAAAAGGGGAAGTAGGAGATAAAGAGGAGAAACAGGCAACCTTTTAGGTTATAGGACCACTTGGCAAGCTTCATAATATCGTCATACACATCCGCAGTTCTGCTGGTCGTACGAAGGAGTTTAAGGATCTCGTAGAGAGAATAATTCCACTTAATAACCGTATAAGATGGAATAGCTGGTTTTAAATGCTAGCTATAGCCGATTAAAAGGCAGGAGCTATTAATACCTATACTAAGAACCACTTTGCTACACTCTAGGCAGACTATCTCTCCCTAGAGGACTGGGAACGGCTTTATATAACTAAGGAATTCCTTTAACCATTCCACTGAGCAACTTTAGAGACTTAAGGAGATTATGCAACAATTAATAGTATACTTTTTACTATAGATGTTCTTGTCTAGTACTTTAAAGCCGCACTTGTAAGTAAACTTCCTACTAAATTGGACGATAGTAACACCGTATAGTAGTCTAAATATGCTTCTAATAAGGAGTTTAGCTCTCGTATTAAAAAGGGGTGGGAAATCTTTAATAAGTACTATAGCAAAACAGACAATTTACCCTTTTACGCTGCAGCCCTTATTCTTCATCCGAACCGTCGTATGAAGTATATTAAGGCTAACTGGAAGCCAAAATGGGTAAAGCCTATATTAAAAAAGGTTAAAGGACTTTGGGAGTCCTACTAGAAAAAGGCTCCTTCTCCCCTAATTTCTTTATCGTATAAAAAGAAACAACCTCAGGAGCAGGAGCTTAATGTATTTAATCAGATTGCTTAAAAGTTAGGGAAGTATGCTTAACCACAAAGTTAGGATAAGTTCCAAGACTATTGTAATAGGGAACTGTACGATATTGGTAAGATGTCGGCTCTTAAATAGTGGTGTCAAGATTAACAGAGAAAACGTTGGCTAAGGTTATTATATATGGCAATTAATATTCTCTTAATTCCAGCTATGAGCGATAAACCAGAGCGAGTCTTTTTAGGGGGACGTCGTACGGTATTATGGGAAAGGGCGCAGATAGGAGCCGAAAACCTTAAGAGAGTAGAGTGTTTAAAGCATTGGAAACAAAGTGGTATTTCAGACAAAAAACTTGAGATAATAACTTAAATAGACTGTCCAATATCCGCAATATCCGCAATATCTGTAATATCCGTAATATCCGCAATATCTACAATATCTGCAATATCTACAATATCTGCCGAATTCTGCTAAGTCCGCCAAATTCTGCTAAATTCTGCCAGAACCGTAATCTGCCCCATGTATAGCGTGACTCCTGTTAACCTAGCAACTAAGTTAATGATATGCCCCTTTTGTTATAGGGTCTGTGCGGAAATTAAACAGATAAACGTACGTATTATAATTCTAAGGAGTATGGACTAGCGTATAGATATGGAGAGGTATGGACGAGTCTATATCGATAATGGATTGCAGCCTAATCCATTTATGGAAAGCCACACTGGATGTTAAATCTAGGGGGCCAAATCACACCACTATAGTAACAGCAGTAACAGCAGTAACAGCAGTAATAGTAGCGGTAGTAGAAACAGTAATAAAAGCAGATAGTTAGCGCGGTAAAATAAAATAGAACAGTTAGTAGTAGAACACTTAGTAGAAGAACTTAGTAACAGTAAGTAAGCAGTAGGACATCCGGCAGTAGAACTTTTGGTAGCAGAAATCTTAGTAGCGGCAGACGGTCAATGGTAGTTGGTTGGTAGTAGTTAGTTAATAGCAGTCGGTTAAAACAGTAGTGGTAGAATAATCGGAACAGTGGAACGGAACGGTTAGAGCAGCAGTTAGAATAGAACAGTTGGTTAAGATAGCAGAAGCAGAATAGTTAAAACAGTAACAGCAGTAGCTGTAGCTGTAGCAGCAACGACAGTAGAACAGTTAGTCTAAATAGCGGTTAGTAGAAACAGTAGAATGGAATAGGTTGGTTGGAACGGCAGTCAGAATTAAATAGTTAAAGCAGTATTAGGTCTAGAATAGATTGGTTAGAATGGCTGAATAGCTAAATAGATCTAGTAGATCTAGCAGTAAAATAGACCCAGCAGCGGTACAGATCTATAACAGTAGAGACAGAGCAGTTGGTTGAGACAGCAGGGACAAAATAGCCGGACGGAATAGTGGCAGTAGCGGCGGTGGCGGCAGGGCAGTCAACCAAGGTAGCAGAGACTCTGGCTTGGTTTAATCGTTCAGTTAGTAACATTAGGACTCTACACCTAGCTCCGCGTCTAGCTGTGCATCTAGCTATGCACCTGGCTGTGTATTGCATGTTCTGTGTCCGTGTCTGCGTGCGTCTCTATATACCAAGACTGTCTAATTGGTTGGCGACGACGTGCTGCAACTAATCGTTCGGTCGTTTGATTAAGGTAGAAAGCCGGTCCGGTTAAAGGCTCTAATTGTTCTAATCTAAATGCAAGGACGGCGTTTAACTGATTAAGACTTAATAAGGCCCTGGCTTAACTTAAGGTGTCTTCTGCTGTATATACAATTAAGACTCTATATTGTCGTATGCTTAATTAAGGCTTTAAATCTGTCGACGTTTGACTAAGGCTCTATATCTATAGGCTCTATATCTATAGACAGTTAATTAAGACTTTGGCTGTGCAGTTATTTAGTTAAAGCTCTGCATCTATAGTTAATTAAGACTCTTAGTGTCTACCAGACGTCCAATTTAGAGACCTGTCTTAAGACTTCCTTCCTTGTAAGCATAAACGGCAGTTTCTAGTAGACTATTTCCGCGGGCCCGGTGCTTTTATAAGACGTCCTTAATAGCTACTTTCTTTCCTTTTAGAGTTGCCTTTGCTTTTAGCTTCCTTGGCGCATCCTTAGGCTTTTATAGCTGCTTCTTTACCCCGGCTATTAGCAGTACGCTTATATATCCTTAATCTTCTTCTAGCTTAAGAGCCTTCTTAGGATTGTCTTCTGCTTTTAGTCTCTTTATTATTATCCTACTGGTTCTATACTTCGCCTAAGTTATCCTTAACATCTTTAAGGCTATCTAGTGGCAGCTTCTTGGCTATTATAACTACCTTTATTGCATATCCCTTGCCCTTGTGTCCATAATAGTCCTTTATTAAAACAACTAGAGGGAAAGCGTTAGTTCCTATACGTCCAATTCCTGTTCCCTTTATAATCCTTAACATAGTCCTTTACTAGCCTGGCTAGATACGGCCTAGTTCTGTCTTTAGTTATATAAGAATGGCTTAGGCTTAATATAGTTAGCTATGCCCTATCCAATCTCTTGCGAAGCATCTTTGTTAGTATCTCTTTATATACTGCTTTACTGTTTCCGTGGTACTTAATTACTAATATTATATTATTGCTTTTGTATAGATCCCTTCCTTGCCGCAGTATCCGTTCTTATCGTGCAGCTAGCGCAGTACTGAATTTAGATAGCAGTAATAGTTATACTGCAATTAGTTGTCGTTTAAATAAGGAATAAGGTTAGCCTAGTTAAAGGCTCTAATTTAACAACATTTAACTAACTTAATTTAGTAATGGTAATGTGCTAATATTAAGGCTCTGGCTTAATTTAACTCTCTAATTAACCATAGCTTCTATATAGTTGTTTAATTAACCAAGGCTTCTGTGCAGTTGTTTAATTAAGGCTCTGCGTCTGGCTCTGTATTATATAATTAGCTTTATATCCGTGCAATTAATTAAGGCTCTTTATACCGTTTTTATTGTATAGCTGGCGCATTTAAATTCTAGGGGCGGTGTAGAGTTCTGCTGGCTCTATTACTAAATGGACTAATTAGGATTTTCCGTTCCCAGAATGGAAAATCGCTATTAGTTTATTAATAGGCGGTAAGCTAAACTAATATCTTTTGTAGTAGGTTAACGCGTTTAATAACGTGTTGTAGTTAAGAAAGTAAATATAAAAGGAGCTTTAGGAAATATAGTAACTAAGCAGACAAATAGAAATCTTTTATACGGCCATTACCTATGTCCTCTCTCCCACCTTAGAACTTAACTGTCCCCTAGTTAAACATCCTATACCTACTATAGAGCCTGCGGTTAACGGCTAACCTTAAGCGTCTGTTTTTAAGACCGTCTCTAAGGATTAGACAATTCCTTCTTCTTCCTAGCTTTAGCTATTTTATCTATAGGCTATAACATAATCTAGATGCAATCTTCTAGTTATACGTCTCCCAGTTACATATTCTTCTCCTATAGCAGAGCCTACGGCTTAACGGCTATCCTAGTTATACAGCTGTCTCTAGGGGTTAGGCAAGTCTGCGGACGTTACTGGCTAGGTGCTACTACTAAGTCTATGGGCCATACTTAATAGTAGTCCTCCCAGTTTGTAGGTATTTTGTTACTGTTCTTTAGTACTACTCCGTTATAAAAAGCAGTTAAATCCGTTTATACTATAGGGGCCTATTACCGCGTCTATTCTTCCTTTAGCCTATCTAGGTCTGTTCCTTAATACATATAAAGCCAGTCCTTAATACCTATTAGCTATCCTTTATTGCCAAGCCACGGTAGTACTGGTCCAGGTCAACCGCGCGTCCTAGCTATTAGTCTTCCTTTATTAGACAGATACACAAATCCTTGCTAAATAAGATCCTTTAGCCCTTAGCATTTAAGCTTAGTAAAACGGTAACTTCCTCTACATCCAAAACAGGTCCACCGGCCTGATCCTCACATGCCTCGCTAACCCCGTACGTCCCGTTACGGCTGTCCAAAGGCAGTAGAATCTCGCGGATATTAGGGACCTTGCGGATATTAAGAGTCTTATGGAGGTTAATAGTCTTATAGAGGTTAACAGCCTTGCGGAATAAAGGGAGCTTAGGTGCTGTTCTGCCAGTCTTTATATCCTAGTACTAAGCTATATCCTTATGCTGGGCTTTAAACTACAGCCTAATTTAATAGCGTTGCGTGCTTCCTTAGGTCCAGAAGTCTTCCTTCCCTTTAGCGGTTAAGCTCATTCCCTTACTGCCGTAGCTCTTGTATAAGCTAGATATTTAGGACATCCTCTTCCGGAAGAACAGCCATTCGCTTAACGTTCTCTACAGCCATTATTCTTAACTCTATAGCCTCCTTTAGTTTTTTAAATATAAGGGTACTAGGCTCGTCTACTATAGCTCCTATCTTTTCTATTACGTGCCCGCGGTATTTAATAGGGAGCCCTTGTATAAACTACCACCCCTTCTCTTACTTAGTAAGGTTTCCTGCGGCTACCGCTTTAGCTAAGATAGTAGTAAAGTCCTATATATAGTGACGTAATTCGCCTAGCTGTTCCACAGATTTTTAAATAAAAGCTTCTACAAAGTCTCTTGTCTCCATGCGTTAATAGTAGTTATTTGCTCAGTATTCTATCCTAAGCTTTCTTATAAGCTCTATCTAATTGCCAGCTATAAATTTAGGCAAGCTTTAGATCCACATCCCTATTTAGTAATTATAGTACTATGAATCGGACGTTAAGCAATGAATTATTATTAATTATAGTACTTTAAAAGGCCCTAGCGCTTCTCTATACTTGTTATATAATATTAGGTATATAGCCGCTTATACCGTTTAATAAACTATAATATATTCTACCCTGTAAAGTAAAGAGTCCTAGCAGTTCCTAGGGCTGGTATAGGCTAGACTATAATATAGACCTTATCTTAAGCCGTTAACTGCTGGTTATTAGGTGCATCTAGAGCTTCCTTAAGAGCTTGCAGGTAATCCTTATAGCTTTTATCCTTTGTCTACTAAGGGTTATTAGTCCTAGGTGTTACAGGTAAATGCTGCAATAGGTCTGTTTGCATGGCCGTAGTCTTAACAGAGGATGTCCCAGATAACTGTCCTGGCGGGACATTAATAGGTACATACTTTGGCTAGTCTACTTATATAGCTATATCCCTAACAGAAGGCGCCTGCTTCTTAATGCCTAAGGGGAGGTCTTCCTGGGAGAGCATGGAATCTTTATCTTCTATTACTGCTGGGTCTTAATACGTCCATCTGTTTTGGCCTACTGTTATTCTATATAGGAGGTCCTTATGGAGTGCCTCTAGGGCCGCTGCTAATATAATCTATATAACTTAAAAGAGGACAAAGCTAAGCTAGAATAGGAAGCTTTTAAGAATAGACCTAATCTTATATACTTGCGGCCTTGCTTGGTATTATCTCCTCTAGGCAGCGCTAACTTTCTTTACCGCTAAATGCCTTAGATCTCGTTTCCATCTAATTAATTAGCCCTTAACTTATTATCTCTATATCTTTAACAATGTTCTGGCCATGCTCGTGCGCACGTGGGTAGCAAGACTTTAACGGCTGGTAGTTATCTAATTGGCTCGCTGGTTCGCTTAACACTAAATTTCTAGGAATAGGCACTAAACCTAACTCCTAAGACCTTTTAATCTACACCATTTTACCTCTTATTGCCACTCTTTTAACCTATGCGTTAAGTCTGGCCTTCCTATTTTTTTCCGTAGTCTTTCTGTTTAGGGTCTACCTAGTTCCCCTCGCTGTCTAATACTGCCTAGTTCTCTAGTTCCCTAGTTCTGCTATCTCGTCTATCTAGCTAGCGGTTCTTTTAGCTGGTTGTTCTTCTACAGCTGGCGGTTCTTTAGTAGTTATAGTATATTCCTACGTGTCTCCTGTATATATAGTTGTATATAGAATACCAGACTTCTAATCTGAAGAGCTTGCCGCCGTCCCCACGTGGAATGCCAAATAATATATAGAAGGGTACGGTGTCTCTTAGATAGGAAAGTCACGGTACTATCTATCTATCAGTTAATCAGTTAGTCTGTCTGTCTATCTGTCTCTCTGTCGGTAATAAAGAAAGAAAAGAATGTATTCCGTGAACTGGTAGGGTCGTGATATATATATAAGGTAAGGAGGAAAGAAGGAGGAAAGCCGAAGCTCTATAAATATAGGAAAATGCCAAGACAGTAGGCGACGTCCAATCTACACCACCACACTATTAGGGCTATAGGGCGATTTGGATATGTCCTCCTAGCTATATATTTTAAACTATTACTAGTTACTAACTAGATGGTTTTAGAGGCGGCTTTATTACTCTTACTTCCCCTTACAGTCTCCTAAGATTATATAACTATAGTATAAGCTGCAACTGAGTTGTAGCTCCTACTAAATTAACGCATATTAACTCTACTTAGTATATATCCTCCCAGAACTTGTCAAGTTCCTCCTTACTTTTAGTATTACTTCTATCTATAAGCTCTACTAAAGCTGCCTTTAGTTAAACACCTATCCCTAGAGCGTTAGGATTAATATTCGCGTCCTACTTTAGCTAGTCCTTAAGGAACTAGATTTAATTGTCTCTTAGTAAGTACAGAATTATATTTTCTAGACGCTTACGTGTTCTAAAGCAGATTTAGTTATTCTTATTTATATACACAAAACCACAATAAACTAATTCCTGGAGCTGTGGATACTAATTAATAAAATAGTAGGAACCCCTATATCTATAACACGTCTAAGCTTATATTAGGTATACGCTAAAGTTTCCTAACCCTTTATACCTTCTTAGACCTAGCTTATATTATTCTTATAGCGCTCCCTTATAGGGCGGCTGCGGTTTGTTATTTAGCGCCAGTCTTATGCCTATTTATTCTTAATGCATTAACGCCCTATTTAGGAGCTGTGTATACTATATTAGATCTTAGCAAATCCTATCTAAGAACGGTATTAAAGATGTAATGCCTGCTAATTTAACTATCCCAAGATTAAGCTTCTAGAGTTAATTAGTAAGTTTCTCTAGTTTAGGATCTGCTTCTTAAGTTGTTTAATGGGTACTTGCTAACTTACTTAGCTAGGAGACTATAGGCGGTTAAAGAGCAGTATCTCTTTAGTTGGTTATAAGTGGTTACTAATTATGGAATTGTCTAACTAGCTAATAAAGGCCTTGCTCTTTAGAATTTATTATTAACAACTAATCTACGCCCTTATGAGAATTAAGCCTATCTTCTATAGCTTTCTTTATTAGATAGAAGTTAAAGGATTCTTCTTATCTATCTGGGTCGGCTCTTGTTTTAGTTATAGTATGCCTTTAATACTTAAATAGGAGTCCTCTTATAAACCAGTACCCTTATTTATGGTTTTCTAAATTACTAGCCTTAGTAACTGTCGGTATCACCTAAGTGCACTTGATTGGCCTATTAACTGATGGATTTGTTCTTGTCTAATAGGTGTCAAAAGCAAAGGATCGTAAGGATCGCAGTGCCTAAGTAGGGGGCTGATGAGTTATCATAAGGATGACTAATTAGAGACACGAATAACCACATAACCTCTGTCTATATATTCCGACACTGGCAGTTCTTTCTTTATACGTAAAACAGCTATCCTAATACTAATCCAAACGATTTGTATCTAAATTCCCATTTACGTCTTTTGGACGACGATATCCCTAAACGTGCTTATAGAGAGTAGTATTTAAGGGGAATATGGATCCGCACTTAGTATATTAAAATAGTTGACAATCTGGCAAATGTTTAAAGAGAGCTTAACCCAAAGGGAACGTAGTAGAGCACTTTTTATAGGTTTAAGGTTGCGGGGGTTTATATGAGCTTGGCTGCCGTAGCTCTTTAGCTTTAGTTAACAAAGAGGGTAAAGCTAGCGGAGCTTGCGCGGGTAGAGCTTATGCGGACGGAGCTTGCTATAATTACTAAACTATACTTTATAACTCCTTAATCTCTTCCTTTTGTTCTTAATATGCCTTCTAGATTCTTTTGTACTGTCGTTAATATAGGTCTAAAATATCTTACTATTAGCATAATTTTGTTCTAAAAGTCTGCTCTTGTTGTTAAACTATATCTTATATATCCTAAATCTATTTTTAATAAGCGGTTATAGTTGGAAATTCCTATTAGGCTTTATTGTTATAGATATTAATATAGCAAGGCTGTTTAGTGGCTGTACAGTTCCCGCTTTTCCATCCTTTAGGAAGTTATTATGCCATATTAGGTGTTTATAGCTGCCGTAGACGCTAGTAGAGGGTAGAGGGCAGAGGGCAGAGGGCAGAGGAGGGGGAGTGCGCTAGCGTTATAGGCGCGTGTTGGCAGGTCTTAATTCCCCTAGCGGTTCTTTCTTTGTGCGTAAAACCACTAATATATAGACCCTATTAACGTGGTATTCGTAGCTTATAAAGGCCGTAAAGGGGGGGAGAGCGCGCTGGCGTTATAGGCGCGCTATTGGACGTGGTATTCGATGTAGTAGAGCCACTAGGATTGTAGTAGAGTGTTAAGCTTATATAAGGTACTTTTCTGGAGCTAGTTGCTTCTGGTAAAGCTAGGTACTTTAGTGCTACTAACGCTACTAGGTTATAGGTTGCTGCTAAAGCTGCTAGGTATTTAGGTATTAGATACTACTAACGCTACTAGATTACTATAACGCTAGAGTACTACATAAGGCTATTAGGTAATTGGGTATTAGGTACTACGCAAAGCTATTAAGTTGCTATAATGCTAGTGTACTGCTTAAGGCTATTAGGTGTTGATTTATATGCTAAGATATATACTAGATAGTGGTTTGCTGCTAAATTATATTGCTACGCTAAAGTACTGCGTAAAGCAGTTAGGTAGTTAGATGTTGGGTGCTATAAAAGCTAGTATACTATATATGGCTAGAGCGCTGCTGTAGTACTACTAAGGTAGCTGCTAAGGTAGCTGCTAATAGGGTACTGCCTAAGGGCTATTAGGCATTTGGTGCTATTAAGCTAGGGGTACGGTATTTAGTAAAGAGGTCGTACTAGGGGTTAATACTGTTAAGCTAGGGGTACGGCGCTTAGTAAAGAGGTTATACTAGGTATTAGTTTACGTGCTATAGAATATCTTATACGTTGCCAATATCCGTAAATATTAGCGCATTTATATATTTAAAGCTAGCTAGATAGTTAAATGCTGCCAGAGCTACTAGTATGGTTTTACTGCTAGGTACTAGAGTGCTACTTTTAATTAAAGCTGCTAGGGCGGCAGTAAACCTTATTGCTCTATAGCCAACCGGTAAGGTTAACTATTAATTAATGTCGGTATTACCTAAGTGTACTTAATTGGCCTATTAACTAATGGATTTATTCTTGTCTAATAGGTATTGAAAGTAAAGGATTATAAGGATCGCAGTGCCTAAGTAGGGGGCTAATAAGTTATCATAAGAATAACTAATCAGAGATACAAATAACCACATAACCTCTGTCCATATATTCCGACAGTAACCTTTTAGGAGATTAACGTGAACTGCCTATAGTATTTACGTATACTACTAGGTGGACTATTCCTGCACTATAGTATATAAGCTTCTAAGAACTCTACCATTTTAACTTATTAAAAGTAGTTACTTCCTCTATAGTCTGTCCTAAGCTTCTTTATAAGTTCTATCTAGTTTCCAATTATAAACTCAGGCAGGCTGCGGATCTATATCCCTATTTAATAGTCGCAATACTTTAGAAGTCCTTAATGCTTCTTATTGTCTATAACATAATATTAGATATATAGTCGCTTATACTGTTTAATAAATTGTAATACATTTTATCCTGTAAAGTAAGGGGTCTTAGGAGTTCCTAGAGCCGGTATAGGCTGGGCCATAATATATACCTTATCTTATTTTATTAGTGGTTTAGTAGGAGGCAGTAGACCTATAGTTTCTCCTAAGACAGGTAGGTAGATATTATAATCCTTATCCTTAGTCTATTAAGGGTTATTGGTCCCTAATATTATGGGAGTTAGGGTTAATATCGCATGCCCTTATTTAGGAGAGCTTTGCGGTTTAATAGGCTGCTTACTTTCCTCTCCCTTTCTAGCGCCTTTGCTATTATTATAGAATAGACCTAATATTTCCAACAATTCTTTTGCTGGTACTGTTGCTATTATCGCTATAAATTTAAAGGTAGCTCCTATAAATGCGAGAATAGTTATATAGGCTGTTATAAATATAGTAAACAAAATATAGAACACTTTTCTCTGCCTTTTCTGGTGTACCATAGTCCTCCCTTTTATCCTCCGTCTTATAGTACTACGTACTTGCCTTCCTATTACTATTTACCGACTACCATTCCCGCATAGAGAACTTGGCATATGTTGTTGATTTATTCCTATAAAGGTGGCCACGCACCAGTTACTAATATATCTATACTTCTTTGCCTCCCTTTCCGTATATCCTTCTATTCTGTAATTCTAGATCGTTCTAGATTGTTCCTATGCGTCTCCTATATATAGAATTGTGTATAGAGTACCAGGCTTCTAATCTAAAGAGCTTGCTATCGTCCCTATATGGAATGCCATAAAATATATGGGAGGGTATAACCTCTCTTAGATATAAAGTCATGGTACGGTTAGTCTATTAGTTAGTTGTAATTAGCTAGTAGGAAATCAGTCAGTAAGAAAGGAAGAAAAGAGTATATTAAAGAAAAAGTGTGTGTCTATTAGTTCTATCCGAGTTATTAAAAACTCTGGGGCTCTAGACTAATCTATATAAAATATATAGAAGGCCTAGGCTCTCCCGAAGCTATGCCTAATCTAGATATTAAATCTAGGGGGCCAAATCACATCACCACAATATTATAGGGCTTTATTATAAAGCTACTAAAATTAAAGGACCCTATTACTAGATAAGATTATAATATAATTTTAGTAATAGTGGATAAGTTAACTAAGTAGGGCTACTTTATAGTATATATAAAAGAAATCTTAGTAGAATATATAGCTAGAATCTATATTAAAAAAGTGTTTATAAGATATAGAGTACTAATAAAGATTATATTAGATAGAGATTTAAGATTTATAGTAGTATCTAAGGCATTATATTAATTATGCATAGAATAATTAGGTATTATTATTACTAGTTATATAATTTATATATAATATAATACTATAAGAAAGAATAGGCATATTACCTTTTAAGGCGAACTATAGATATAAGCTAAGAATATCATTATTGCTATAATAAGTAAAGAAAACGAGTAATATAGTTAAGGAAAAAATGGAGAACTTAATAAATCATTATAATTACCTTAAAGAAATAGCTAAACTAGTATAGATAAGGATAAAAAGGTACTATAATGCTAAGAGATTTAAGGGACTAGATCTTAAGGAGGGGGATAAAGTATAGCTACTATACAAAATTTTAAAAGTCGATAACTAAGTAAAAAGTTAAACTATATTAGACTAGGTGTGACGGGCTTATATAAATACTTCTAAACCAAAGCTTGTAGATTGCTACTATATAAAAATACTAAGCTAAGGAGAAGAAGGAGAAGAAGACTATTAGAGGCTAATAAGATGTAAGGGGTTGCCAAGGCGCTAGTAGTAGACGAGCTAATATTAGGCGAGCTAATAGTAAGAAACAGTAAGAATTAATACTAGATAGTATGCGACAATATAACAGGTGGCAGAATATAGCAGAACTTAGCAGAATTTGGCAGGTAACGCGCCCTAGCACCATTACATTACCCCCCCCTTCTAAAAAAGCCTGCCCTTAGGCTTTGTCCAAGTTCTTTATTGTTGTCTAAATTATTGTAGTTATCTAACCCCTCTTCCTAGCATTTAACCTAGCTATCTAACTTACGTGGTGGTCTAGGGAGGTCTAAGTAAGCTAGGTGGAAATCTTATAGCTTATAGGGAGAGTACTTAAAATTAGATGTGGGGTACTATTCTAGATCTTCGTTATAACCTATCTAGCTTATACAGTACTTTAAGGTACTACGGTCCTTCTTCACTGCTAAGATCTCTTTAACTTCCCATTCTTCGTCCTCTGCAATCTAAATTAGCGGTAGGGGGTTATTATACTATCTAGGTAATAGGTCGTCTATAGCCTTTCGCAATTAGTCTAAAGAGAAGATAGGGTAAATTTTTATTAACTCTAGTAGCTTAACCTTAAAAGAGTGCCCTACCTTTTTAGGGATCTTATAGGGGCTAGCTATTTAGTAGTCTAGCTTATAGCTCAGCCTTTAGGTCTTCTGGTTCTTTGTTAATACCCATACCTTATCTCTTATATAGAAGTCTACCTTATAACAATATTAGTTTACGTTAGCCTCTTTCTTCTCTTATACCTTTTTTATAATTGCTTATGCGATCTCCTAGGCTCCGTACATTCTCTTAGTAAATACCTGGGCCTTTTTATAGCTAAGGCGATTACGGGCTGCTATGGGTCCTATAGGTCTATCCTAATTAAAGGATGTTTATAGTTTGTATCCATAGAGTAACTTAAATGGTAATATTCCTATACTATTATAAGGGGGTATAAGCTATGTGTAGTCCATTATAGGCAGTAGTTCCAACTAGTTGTCTTAGTAGTAGCTAATAAAGGGGCGGAGTTGCTAGTTAAGGTACTAGTTTATAATCTTAGTTTGGCTGTTGGTCTAAGGGTAGAATATAATAAAGAGCTTAATTTAAATTCTAAAAATATAGTAGAATTTATTCTAGAAGTCTAATATAAATTATTATTATTTATTGCTTAACGTCCGATTTGGATCCCTGTTGGGCCCACGCGGACTACTCCTTATATATATGTGGGGAGAAAACTATATTTGAGAAAACCCCGTAATCCGTCTCCCCGCCTTTTGGGGCTCGCTTATAAGTCGCCTATAAGTCACCAGTGGTGCTCTACTACCTTACTTTTTGACCTCCTTGGGAACCACTGCTGCCGTAATAAACCTACGGACGCGCTAGTATTACACACTGTACTCTACTCCTGTAGAGTTATTAGG
>Ga0307507_10008128_pt1 | contig 14734 bp, 4 predicted proteins | sample 7_EM_MG_FD_207223 | JGI IMG/M metagenome (GOLD analysis project Ga0307507, IMG submission 207223) | Populus trichocarpa ectomycorrhiza microbial communities from riparian zone in the Pacific Northwest, United States - 7_EM | ecosystem: Host-associated > Plants > Roots > Unclassified | place... | reverse complement strand
ATTATTTTTAATATTAATATAAAATATAAAAACAAACAAAATACTAGGAAGAAGCTAAGCAATGGTCTGTTGATGTTGGAGGGGGTATGGTAGGGTCCATTGAAATTATTGTCTCTCACTACATTTCGATGTCCTTTTCAGCTTTATGATGATGGCATTTATAAGTGTGAAGTAGACAGCCGGAGGCTGGTTGGGGCTGACCTCTCTCCCTCTAGCCCATGTTCTGGTTCATATTAATGGTCGGCCCTCTACTCCAAACTATTCTTATTTATGCATGTCCTTTTCTCCCCCCTAGGGCATCCGATGTTGTTATCGAATTTTGAGAATTTTATGCTACATAGAAATTCATTAAGGTTTCTTTTTTTTTTACCAAAAATAAAATATTTTTTTGAATTAAAAAATAGTTTTCGTGAAAATAATATTTATTTTCTAACACATAAAAGCTTATTTTTTAAATTGATTTTAAACTATTTTTCATTAATCAACTTTAATGAGGTTCAAGATTTTAAAAGTGATAAAAATTAATTTTCATGAAATAAATAAGATTTAAAGTTGAATAAATATACTATGGTTAAATGAGTGTATTTCCCATAATTATATCCTAAAATTTAGGTTGCGGATTAATTGAGTAAATTCATGTATTAGTAAAAATAATATTGTTTTAGATAAAAAAAAAACTAAAAAAATCATGTTTAAATTGGATTTAAAATTAACAAGTTTTTAGATTGACCCTTCGAGTTTAATTATTTTTTTAATTAAAAACTTAAAACTCAAACAAATTTTGTAAACATTTTAATCTAGGACGTGAATAACTAAAAACAGGATTAAAAAAATAGATTAAACATCAATTTTTATTTTTAAACATCATGAGAATGTTTGAGAGTGTGACTACAGTTATTTTTTAAAGTGTTTTTTATATTAAAATAATATTTTTTTTATTTTTTAAAAAATTATTTTAATATTAGTGGATCCAAAACAATTTAAAATACATAAAAAAAATTAAATTTTTAAAGATCGTGTTTTGCACCGTTCCAGTACTCTATAACGATAATCCATGCACTGATTTTTCTTTAATTAACTCGTACACCTACTTTACCGAACAAGGATCATGGACGACAGCAAACGCAGAAAGTACCAAATCAACGCTTCACACGCGCCATATCTGTAGCAATCAATTCTTGATAGAGAATAAACTACATCTTAACTCCTGCAAGTTGGAAACTATAACAATCTGATCCTCAACAATTAAAAGGTTCCAAAATCAACCTGAAAGTCTTATTTTAGGCCCAAAAAAGATTAAAAGAATTAAATTGATATTTTTTAATTTGTTATATTAGTATAATTAAGGGTTATATATAACCTAAAGCTCGATCCCATGGTCGATTAATAAATTAGTTATAGACCATGTCGACCCAATCTAAACTATTTTAAATTATTATAGATTTTAGTCATTCTAGATTTTAAATTGATATAATTGAATTTATAACCTTATTTTTATTGATAGTTTTGAATTGTGTTTATATCTCTCACTTTTATATTTGGTTGATATCTTTAGAAATATTTTATTTTTGCAACTTTTATTTATTTATTATCGGAAACTCATACTTCTGATAAAAGTCTACCAAAACCACGAGGAGCTCAAAAATACCACTAAAAAAGAGAAATTAAAAAACTTTAACATGGAAAAGGACCGCATTGAAACTTCTTGGAAACTCTAAAGTTGATATTGAAAAATTTAATCTATAGAAGTTGATGCTAAACATTATCAAATCTACAGGGGCTACAAATACAGTTTATGTTAATAAAGGGACCAAAATCACCCTCACACGAGTGCTTGCACACGCGCGATCGCTGTATCTCACTCGCGATTGAGAAACAGAGCAAACAAAGCGAGAGTGAAAAAAATTAGAAACCCTAGAAACAAGAGAATCGAAATTGAGGAAAGATTTCTTTCAACCTCCCACTCGCTCACATCGCTCGCGTGAGCTTTCACTTTGCAACTTCACAGATCGAACCCAACACACAGACAAAGAGAAGAAGCTCTACAGGTACGTATAAAGCTTCTTTTTTTCTCTTTTTTGCGCGCTTTAATTATATTTTAATCTTATTTTTAGTGACGGGTTTCGGCTTTTGATTTGATTTTTTTGAAAAACTCTGTGTTTTGGTTGATGGGTTTTTCTTGATGTCGTAGATTTTGAGTCTTTGATGTGTTTGGTTTTTAAGGTTGTGATTTTGTTGGGGGTGTTTGAAGGACCTACTCTTGTCTGAAGTTGAGGTGAAGGAAAGGAAATAGAAAATGGGTTGTTGTGTTAAGGTTAGAATTTGTTCTGCTTAAGGAGAAATTGAGAAAGTTTGAGGCGGTTCTTGCTGTTTGTTTAGAGTTTGTTGGAGCTTTTTCATGAGACTGGGAGGTGTTTTTGAGCTATAATTTGTTGAATTTAGTGCTTAAATTAACTGAATTATATGCGCTTTAGGTTTATTTTGGTTAGAACATGGTTATTGCTTGGGCACCTGCCAAGATTAGATGAATAAAAGAGCTGTTGCTGAATTATGGTGACGTTAAAGTGGAGATGTTGAGGAAGTGGATTTTGAGAAACTTTATATATCGAGCAAGTGATTTTAAGACTAGAAGTTGCATCTTTTTGATGGCAAACTCAAGAATTTTACCACTGCACAGAAGATGTGGCCATAAAAGATTAAAACTGTGTCAAGAAAGTTTCTTAAACATTATGTGGCAACTAGGAAGACATGAAGCAAACAGTAGTGTGATGGCATAGGTGACAAACTACGCTGTTGCTGTCTATGCATGCATAGGTTAATTTTATAGTGTTTTGAATGTCAATTTTTTATGTTAGGTGGTGTGTGCTACTTAATGCACCACAGAGTAGATAGGCGAAGAGATTAACTACCTTCACCCATGATGGCATGTGTGGTTTTCAGTTTCCTTTCCTTCAGTTGCAAATTTGTGAGTGCGAGTTTGGTACATACAAGTCTAATTACTATCCATTCAAAAAAGTTGCTGGGACCTGTGTCTGTCTATTTCTCTTTGATTTTGTCTATTTTCTAGTTTACTACTCCATGTGAGAGCATTGTTTTCTCAACCCTCCAACACAAGTTGATTGGATTCTTTTTCCTGTTAAAAACCCAGAACATTTGGGAGTAATTTGTTAGCTTTAAACCACAAAGAGTTGATGTCTTGGGTGTCTCTGGAGTCTAGATTGTTTCCTGGCTAAAATGTCTAACTGGAAATCAGAACTTTAGTGATTGGACTTAAAATGCACAGAATTCAGCACATTGAGATTTAATTATCAAGTTAATTCACTAGATTATGGAAGGATCGGTTTAATGTTTGAGGCTTTCAATTGCTTCAAATTTATAGAGTCGCTAATTAAGAGCACTGGAATGTAACTGGGTTCTTGGGCATGCAACGACTCACTTGTGGCCAAAGAAGTGAGAGGGTGACTTTGTCCAGTGAGGAAGCTTTTGGAAACTTCGTTGCTTGAGAAGGTTCAGATTTGGCAGATTATGATTTCAAGCAATAAAGTTATGTGATCTATTTAGAAGTAGTAGCTTAAGGCATGATGCAGATTGCTATTGAAGCCAGGCATGAACTTGTATCAGAATTGATTGCTTTTGATGTTGTGAGATAGTGGTGAGTTATGTACTATGCTCTCTTAGAGTTTTTTTTTTTGTGTGTGGATATGGGAGTGTTTAGATTTTCTTAACCCCCCCTTTATTTTTGTTATGTTTTTTTATTATCAATTGCAAATCTGTAGGTTGTTTTATTAGCTGTTCTAACATGCATATTTCCCTTTCAACTTTTCTGGTGACTTGACAGCAGTGGTTGTAAGACGTGTTGTAAAGTCTCATCATGGACATCGATCTTAGGTTACCTTCTGGTGATCATGATAAGGAAGGTGAAGAACCAAATGATGTCAATAATATGTTGAGTGAAGTCAAGCTGCACAATGGAGATGTAGAGATTGGAAATGTTGTTGATGTTGCAGAGCAAGTACTTTCTATAGAAGGGGGAGATGTTAATTCTCCCACAACGTCAATGGGATTCAAAGAGGACATAAAACTTGAGCCACTTTCTGGTATGGAATTTGAATCACATGGAGCGGCATATTCATTTTATCAAGAATATGCTCGATCTATGGGATTTAATACTGCAATACAGAACAGCCGCCGTTCAAAAACATCGAGGGAGTTCATTGATGCAAAATTTGCTTGTTCTAGGTATGGGACAAAGAGAGAGTATGACAAGTCCTTTAACCGCCCACGTTCCAGACAAACCAAGCAAGACCCAGAAAATGGAACGGGCCGACGATCGTGTTCAAAGACCGACTGCAAGGCAAGCATGCATGTGAAGAGAAGGTCAGATGGAAAATGGGTTATCCATAGTTTCGTGAAGGAGCATAATCATGAGCTTTTACCTGCCCAAGCTGTCAGTGAACAAACTAGAAAGATGTATGCTGCAATGGCTCGACAGTTTGCAGAATATAAAAATGTTGTTGGTCTCAAGAATGACCCTAAAAATCCATTTGACAAGGGCCGGAATTTGGGACTTGAAGCCGGGGAGACCAAAATTTTGCTTGATTTTTTTACTCAGATGCAGAATATGAATTCCAACTTTTTTTATGCTGTAGATTTGGGTGAAGATCAACGTTTGAAGAACTTGTTTTGGGCTGATGCCAAAAGCAGGCATGACTACAGTAATTTCTCTGATGTTGTAAATTTTGATACTACATATGTTAGAAACAAGTATAAGATGCCTCTTGCTCTTTTTGTCGGAGTGAACCAACACTATCAGTTCATGTTGCTTGGATGCACCCTGTTATCAGATGAAAGTGCAGCTACTTATTCTTGGTTAATGCAGACTTGGTTGAGAGCAATGGGTGGACAGGCCCCAAAGGTTATAATCACTGACCAAGATAAAGCTATGAAGCAAGTCATTTCAGATGTCTTTCCAAATGCTCATCATTGCTTTTGCTTGTGGAACATTCTGGGGAAGGTTTCTGAAAACCTGGGGAATGTGATAAAACAAAACGGAAACTTTATGGCCAAATTTGATAAATGCATCTTCAGATCATGGACAGAAAATGAGTTTGGAAAAAGGTGGTGGAAAATTCTTGATAGATTTGAACTCAGAGAGAATGAGTGGATGCAATCACTGTATGAAGACCGTGAGCAATGGGTGCCAATCTACATGAGAGGTGCCTTTTTGGCTGGAATGTCTACAGTTCTGCGTTCTGAGAGCATAAACTCTTACTTTGATAAGTATGTGCATAAGAAGACAACTGTGCAGGAATTCGTTAGACAGTATGGTTCAATTCTCCAAGATAGGTACGAGGAAGAAGCCAAAGCAGATTCTGATACCTGGAACAAGCAACCTACGTTGAAATCTCCCTCACCTTTGGAGAAGAGTGTTTCAGGGATGTACACGCATGCAGTGTTCAAGAAATTCCAAGTTGAGGTCTTAGGAGTAGTTGCTTGTCATCCCAAAATGGAAAGCCAAGATGAGACAAGCATTAGTTTTAGAGTTCAGGATTTGGAAAAGGAGCAAGATTTCACTGTTCTGTGGAATCAAACAGGGTTGGAGGTCTCATGTATATGCCGACTGTATGAATACAAGGGTTATCTTTGTAGGCATGCACTGGTTGTTCTTCAAATGTGTCAACAATCTGCCATCCCATCACAATATATTTTGAAAAGGTGGACAAAAGATGCGAAGAGCAGACATCTTTTAGGGGAAGAATGTGAACAGGTACAATCTAGGGTGCAAAGGTACAATGACTTGTGCCAACGAGCTCTGAAATTGAGTGAAGAGGCTTCATTATCTCAAGAGAGTTACAATATGGCCTTTCGTGCTCTGGAAGAAGCTTTTGGAAACTGCATCAGCATGAATAATTCTAACAAGAATCTTGTGGAAGCTGGTACATCTGCCACTCATGGTCTCCTCTGTATTGAAGATGATAACCAGAATAGGAGTGTGACCAAGACGAATAAGAAAAAGAATCAAACCAAGAAAAGAAAGGTTGGTGGTCAAAAACGAATGTGAATGCCTCTGTTCTTATGTTCTAATACTATTCGTCATAAATGACCTCCTCCATAACTGCAGGTGAATTCTGAGCAGGTGATTACGACTGTTGGGCCACAAGATAGCTTGCAACAAATGGTTTGTCTTCTTATACTTTGTCAAACAACCCAAAAAGAAAGGAAAAACTTTGTATTGACGTGGCACATTAAATTCTACTACAGTTGAAACTTGATATTTGTTGACTAAATTTTTTGAAAATAAGATAAGAAAAAGCCAATGACATTCATATTTGTGGTTGGCCTCCTATGAAAAATAGCATGAATCTGTTATGGTTATGTTGTTACTCATTTAGTATGCAAGTGAATGCACTAGTCAATTTGATTTTAGGGCTGATGAGTATCTGTAACTCGATTTGATTTTTCAGGAAAAATTAAGCTCAAGAGCAGTAGCCCTAGAAGGTTATTATGGAACACAACAGGGTGTGCCAGGAATGGTATGTTTGCTTGTGAATTAGGTCATATGCTCATGACAATACGGTGGAATGATTTTCTTACCCCACTCATTTTGAGCTATATGTTTTTGCAGGTGCAGCTAAACTTGATGGCTCCAACACGTGATAATTACTACAGCAATCAGCAGACCATCCAGGGCCTGGTATGCCATATAAATTGTTGCGTGAATGCTTGATGTATGACTGGTCTTGTCTAGTTATTAATCATCGTATATGATATGACTATGGAAATCTGGATCTCATATCTTCAGGGACAGTTAAACTCAATAGCACCAAGTCATGATGGTTATTACGGCACTCAGCAAAGCATGCATGGGCTGGTATTGTATCTATTCCTGCAGCCAGTAATTTCTTTGCACTACAGTCTGCAAATGGTGATATCTTTGCACTGTTTTTACCACATGCAGGGACAGATGGATTTCTTTCGCACACCAGCTGGATTCTCTTATGGCATCAGGGTCAGTTTGCTAGTCTTGATATTCTGATCATGCCATTTTCATTTTGCCAAAACTTCTCAAAACGGTTTTCCATGTAGCAGGACGACCCCAATGTAAGAACAGCACAGCTACACGATGATGGATCCAGGCATGCATGAGCAGCAACTTTCTCACTGTAAGGTTCACATTTCGAAAAGTTCCTTGAATCACGTGGCAATTAAAGTATTAACAGCAATTTTCATTTCTTGGCAGGCGAGGAAGAACGAATCTCCCTTTTATTATGCAGCATGAAATGGTCACTCCACTGAAGCTGAAATCTCTGTAAAGAATGAAAGCTATCATGCATCAAAGATAGCAGGGTTAAATTTAGGAAACTTACTCTTCTAGTGCTTGTAAAACAAGAGAGAGTAGGATGCTTTCATCTTCACCGCATATTTACCACAGTAGACAGTCGAACAAATTCTTATAGGGGTAAAATCTCCCTTGTAAATCTTTATTGTATTTACCTACTATATCAGTGATTTGTCTGTAGCCTAAAATATCTGATCAGATAATATCAGTACTTATTCCCCCAGTAGATCACTATTTACTCTTGCCCCTGCGTCTGTCTACCATGGACCAACGTCAGTCAACTGTTGGAAAAATGATTAAAAAGCAAAGCTTTTCTTTAAATTCTTTTTCTTACCTAATTAAGTATTCCTTTTCATATTAAAGAGTGATGATTCCTCTTGAGGGGATATTACAAAGTAAATTATCAAAGTCGTTTTCATAATTATTCAAGAGATAAAGCTTGACTTATCTAAGATCTCAAATCTTATTAGAAAGGGAATCTTAAGCCAATAAGATATGGGATCTGACCAGGAAGAAGAATCTTAAATCTTAAAAAAAACAAACAATTTTTTTAATATCTAATTACATAAGAAAGTCGATCAAAATACTTTAGGATGTTTAAACGGCAATTATCAGTATTTATTTAATAAAAAATAGATTTTTGAATAGATAAAAATATTTTTATTATTTTATTTGAAACCAAATAATTTTTTTTTTTAAAAAAACCAATGGGCTGAGAATAAAACTTTAACTTGAACCAACCCGGTTTTTAACCGGGTTAGGACAAGTCGAATTTCCTTTATTTTTATTTTTTTTCCAATTAAGACCGCAACAGGTCTTGGATGGACTGGGTGCTGATTGACCTATCGAGCCCGGTCCGGGTGTTATCTCTGCAATTTCAATTCTTTTATTTTTTTTATACAACACGCGCCAAGCGTGTGGCACACAAAGGAAGCAAACAACAAAGCGGTTAAAATTCTCAAACGACGACATCGAATTTGCATAAACAACAATAAACGCGCGGCGAAGAAACAGAGATGGAAGCAAGCGAGGGAGTGAAATAAAAGCCCTAATTTTTATTTTTATTTTTATTTTATAAGATTTTTCTACAACCGAGCGAGTGAGACTCAGCGAGTGAGTGTGGAGAAGAGAAGAAAGAAAAACCCTAATTTTTATTTTTTTTTCAATTCAGACGCGCCAATTCTCTCACTCGCGACTTTATTTTCCGGATCTTTCTCTCTTTATCCCTCTCAAGGTCTCTCTCTCTTTCTCTCTTCTTTAATTTTGGTGTATTAATTGTTTTTATAGCCGGTTTGGTTGCTGAGAAAACGTGGGAAAGTGGAAGTGGGAATTTGTGTTTTCCTTTAATTTTCTTGGTAACCAAACATGGGATTGGAAGGAGCTGAAATGCTTTAGTGGGGTGTGATTTTTTCTCGAATTTGAATCGTTAGAGAATGAAAAAAAAGGTGGTTTTATTATTTTTGGTGACCCTAATTAATGCCCTGAATGAAAAATCAAGTTTGAAAATTTTCTCAGAATCCAATCAGGAGATAGAAAAGGAATAAGAATGATTTAATGGGTTGTATTGGTATAGAATTTAAAAACGGAAGCTTTTTATTATTATTATTCCTGGTAACCTTAATTAGTGTCCCGAATGAAAAATCAAGTTCGAAAATTTTCTCAGAATCCAAGCAGGAGATAGAGAAGCAATAAGAATGCTATAATGGGTTGTGATTTTTATTGAATTTGAATCAGTAGAGAATGGAAAAATGGTTGCTTTTTTTCCCCCTAACATCCAAGTAGTAGATGGAAAATGATTAGGAGTGCGATGATGGGCTGTGTTTTTTATACTGATTTTATTGAATTTCAGCGGAAAAATGGTAGCTTTATCATTTTTAGTATCATTTGTAATACGTTAATGTGGATTGTCTGTTGTTTGAAACTCATGTAATTTATGTATGAAAACTTTCTTTCATGTGTTCAGGTGCCTCTGTAAAGAACTTGTTGCATTTTTTTCCTTAACGGGAATGTGTTTTTATGATGACGGAGAGGAATCATAAAATGATTGATGATATGATCGATCTTCAAGATAATGTCCCTGCTGATGATGTAGTGGGTGGAAATATCGTTGGTGTGGTGGATGTGGTGCACAGTAGAGATGTTGCGGTCGTTGATTCTCCGAAAAGGGCTGTTGCTATGTTTGAAGGGGATGTAAACTATGAGCTATGTGATGGTATTGAATTTGGATCACATGAGGAAGCATATTCGTTTTATCAGGAATATGCAAAATCTATGGGGTTCACCACTTCGATAAAGAATAGTAGGCGGTCAAAGAAATCAAAGGAGTTTATTGATGCTAAATTTGCCTGTTCTAGATATGGAGTTACACCAGAGTCTGATAGTGGTAATAGTCGGCGATCAACTGTGAAGAAGACTGATTGCAAAGCCAGTATGCATGTGAAGAGAAGGGCTGATGGCAAGTGGATAATACATGAATTTGTTAAGGAGCATAATCATGAGCTCTTACCTGCTCTAGCATATCATTTTCGAATTCACAGGAATGTGAAATTAGCTGAAAAGAACAACATTGACATATTGCATGCTGTCAGTGAACGAACAAGAAAGATGTATGTCGAGATGTCTCGACAGTCAGGTGGGTATCAAAATTTTGGGTTAGTAAAGAGCGAGATGAATATGCAGTTTGAAAAAGGCCAGCATTTGGCTCTTGATGAGGGTGATGCACAAGTAGTGCTGGAATATTTTAAGCGTGTCAAGAAGGAGAATGCAAACTTCTTCTATGCAATAGATTTGAATGAAGAGCAGCGTCTGAGAAATTTGTTCTGGGTTGATGCAAAAAGCAGGGCAGATTATATTAGCTTTAATGATGCTGTTTGTTTCGAAACCTTCTATGTAAAATACCACGAGAAATTGCCATTTGCTCCTTTTGTTGGGGTGAATCATCACTGTCAGCCAATCTTACTCGGATGCGCATTTATTGCAGATGAGTCTAGATCAACATTTGTTTGGTTAATGAAAACATGGCTTAGAGCAATGGGTGGGCAAGCACCTAAAGTTATAGTCACTGACGTGGACAAAACCTTGAAGGTGGCCATTGAAGAAGTCTTCCCAAACACCCGTCACTGCTTTTCTCTTTGGCATATATTAGAAAGATTGCCTGAAACTCTCTCTCATGTGATTAAACGACATGAGAATTTTTTGCCAAAATTCAACAAGTGCATTTTCAAATCATGGACAGATGATCGGTTTGATATGAGGTGGTGGAAAATGGTCACCCGGTTCGAACTTCAAGATGATGAATGGATTCAGTCATTGTATGAAGATCGTAAAAAGTGGGTGCCTACCTACATGGGGGATACTTTTCTAGCCGGAACTTCTGCTACACAGCGTTCTGAAAGTATGAGTGCGTTCTTTGATAAATACATTCATAGGAAAATCACCATGAAAGAGTTCATGAAACAATATGGAACAATTCTACAAAATAGGTATGAGGATGAGTCCGTTGCAGATTTTGATACTTCCCACAAACAGCCTGCCTTAAAATCTCCTTCTCCTTGGGAAAAACAAATGTCAATGGTTTATACTCATGCAATATTCAAGAAATTTCAAGTTGAGGTTTTAGGTGTAGTTGGCTGCCATCCTAAAAAGGAAAGTGAAGATGGAACATTGGTGACGTTTCGGGTTCAAGACTGTGAAAAGGATGAACATTTTTTGGTCACATGGAACCAAACAAATTCAGAGGTGTGCTGTTTCTGCCATTCCTTTGAATATAAAGGTTTTCTTTGTAGGCATGCATTGATTGTTCTCCAAATTTGTGGCCTTTCAAACATACCACCTCATTATATTCTGAAGAGGTGGACAAAAGACGCAAAGAGTAGGCAACCAATGGCCGTAGGAACAGAACGGGCACAAACTAGGGTGCAGCGCTACAATGATTTATGCAAATTGGCCATTGAAATGAGCGAAGAAGGATCATTATCTGAAGAGAGTTACAATATCGTTCTCCATACACTAGTAGAAGCTCTGAAGAATTGTGTGAATGTGAATAACCGCAATAACAGTGTAGCAGAATCTAGTACCTATACTCTGACTCATCGTGAAGCAGAAGAAGAAAACCAGGGAAGCCTTGTTACCAAATCAAGTAAAAAGAAGAACCCAGTCAGGAAAAGAAAGGTTAGTTCTGGAATTAGAATCCAACCAGGTGGAACTGCCTATGTTCTAATATTATTGTCTAATTATGTGCACAAGAAAAGGAAAAGAAATGATCAATGCCTGTTTATGGTTCAGGTACAATCAGATCCAGACGTCATGCTTGTTGAAGCACCAGATAGCTTGCAGCAAATGGTTTGGCCTTTGTTCTATTCACTTCCAGTAATCATGCAATCATAATGTTATAGTGGTAATAGTGTGCATTGGATTGCAACAAGGTTATGGCTGTAAAATTTGTTAAATGGATCCGCTTTGTGTAAAGAGAACTCATTCTTTCTGTTTTATTATTATTGAATTTCAATAGGATGGTGTTGACTAGGTTGTGGGATTGTGCAATCGACTTGGACAATAGAGTTATTGAAATTGGGTTTTGTCTCTGCAGGAAAATCTAAGCTCAGAAGGTATTAACCTTGGCGGATATTATGGTACCCAGCAGAATGTGCAAGGACTGGTGAGCTCAGTTTGTAGTGTTTTGGGCCTTTTTATCCAAGAGACAATATACAGTTGTGTAAAAAGAATTGTAATTTCAACTTTGACAGCCTGAACCTGGTGCTGAGTGCAGGTACAGTTAAACTTAATGGAGCCGCCTCATGATGGTTACTATGTCAATCAACAGAGCATGCAGGGTCTGGTAAGTCATGGTGGATTTTGACCATGTACATATTCAACAAAATCACTTTTATGAACGAGTTACGATACCTTGAATTGTGTTTGTATTTCTAGGGGCAGCTGAATTCCATAGCACCCAGTCATGATGGTTTTTTTGGGACTCAGCAAAGCTTGCATGGCTTGGTATAGTATTTTATAACAAAATACATTTTCAAAGAACTTTTGTTTCAGAAGCAGCAGTTACCTAATTACATCCTTTCATGTAGGGGCAATACGACTTTCGGCCTCCAACTGGTTTCAGTTATAGCATGCAGGTGAGTTTTGGAGGACATGGTATCAATATTTGTTATCCTCTACGCATGGAACCTATTAATGAGTATAAATTTACTAGGCTGTGTCTTTTAGTTGCAGGATGACACTCATTTGAGATCTTCACATATGCATGGCAGTGCTTCAAGACACGCATAAGGAAGTAGGATGTTTCATATTGGCAGCTGGAATGACAGTTTTCCTCCTGAGATGGCTGACATCTTCCTTGGAGGTATATAACACTGATTGAAAAACTAACTCCAGGAATTGCGAACGCCATTTTTACAAGCAGAAGTCATCGATTTGATAGTTCAGAAGCTAATACCCAAAATGAAGGCAGAAGACATCATGGATTTTTTATCCAGAATTTTATCTGGAATCCGGTCTTAATTTATGCCACACCAAGTCACTAACAGCTATGGTAGCACAACTTATTGGTAGAGCAATGACTGTGATTTCGATATGTTCATGATTACTCTTACAGGCACCACATCTGCCTAAACTAATTGGAGACTTGAAGAGACTGTCCTGCTCGGAGAGTAGATCCCCCTTGTGGTGAGATGAAAAAGTGCCTCGTTGCTGGAGCATACAAGGAATGTTCTTCTTCATGTCCATAGTAGATTGTTTAGATCTGCTGTTATTAACCACTCCCTCCTGTCAACCCTTTCCTGGTATTAGTAGATGTGGAAAATACCTAACTTCATGTAGAAGCACAACAATTCTCAGGATGAGTAGTTTATTGAAATCAGATCAAGCTCTTCTCCTGTAAGCCCTCGCATGACCAGTCATGTAACGGGAGGAATTTGGTCCTTGTAAAACATGTATTTGTTGATTATGACACCTTTCTCAACACTTAACAATTTTATTTTTTTTATTGTTGCTTTCAATGTTGCATATTCTTTTCCTGTTTATTAAGTTTGAAAGAGGAAAATATTGAAGATTAAAATATCATATACTAATCCCAGAAAAATATAATTCTTCAAATCTTCAATTTCCTTTTTTAAATAATAAAATATACATAAAATTATTAAATAAATAAAAATAATTTGGTTAATAATAAAATGAAATGAAATGTTTAGTTTTTAAAATATTAAAAAATGTATTAAATTTAAACAAGGAAAAAAATTAAATATTGAAAAACAATTGAAGATTAGAATCTCCTATAGTAGTCTTAGGAAACTATAATTCTTCAATTTGTTATAGATATTTAATATCATTAAATTTAACAATTTAATAAAAATAATTTGGTTAATAATAAAAATAAAAGGAACTTTTTCCCTTTTATAAAAAATAAAAATAAAAATTTAAATTTCAACAAAAATAAGATTAGAATATCAAATACTAATTCAAGAAAAATAATTCTTTATTTTATAAAATAAATATATAGAGTTCTATTCTATATTAATTTAAAATTGTACTACTATGTTAATATATAAATTATTATAAATATATTTGTTAATTTATCTCAATTTTATTTTGATGTGTGCTTTCAATAAAATGGAGGCGCAGCGCGACCTGCTTCCTTCCTTTTATTTTTTATTTTTTTTAATTTTAATTTTAATTTATTTTTTTATTATTACTTAGATTATTTTTTATTGATTTAATTTTATTGATATTTAATATAATTATTCATGTGGCATGATCTAAAACTAATAGACTTGAATAATAAAATTGGATGGAGAGGACAACAAGTATAAATTTATCTTGAGAAAGGATTGTTGTAGATCAAAATCATATGGAAGGATGAATATGACCAAAAATTGAATATAGAGGAGCATTCTGTGATTTCCATCCTAAAATAACTGAGTTGTAATTGTATTTTATAATTTGTTATTGCTGTAATTATAAATTAATTAATAAAACAGAAAAGAAAAGAAAAATGAAAGGCAGAACATAGCGTGAATTTTTTAAGGCTCAAAGACAAGGCTACAGAAGCCTAGTAATTGCCGATTTATTGCTGAAGAGATCGCCGATTAATTATTGACTATTTCAAAATTAATCGCTACTGTTCCCGATCAAATGCAGGTTACGTTTCCGATTATTTAACGAGTAAATACCGATTTCCTGTCCTAAAAAAGATCGCCGAGAGATCGCCGACTATTTTCGAACTAATCGCCCTGCTTAAAAGCCGATTGGTTTCTGATATACGATCAATTTATCCGATTTGGAATTCATCGCCGATTATTTAGAAATTATCCGCCGATCTTTATAAAAGATCGCCGAGTAATTTACGACTATTTTACAACGATTGATCGCTGCGATTAAATACCG
>Ga0307507_10008127_pt1 | contig 14735 bp, 19 predicted proteins | sample 7_EM_MG_FD_207223 | JGI IMG/M metagenome (GOLD analysis project Ga0307507, IMG submission 207223) | Populus trichocarpa ectomycorrhiza microbial communities from riparian zone in the Pacific Northwest, United States - 7_EM | ecosystem: Host-associated > Plants > Roots > Unclassified | place... | reverse complement strand
CAGAGCCACTTCTCGCTGGGAGGTACCCGATGTAGAGTCGACCAATATCCAAATCAGGATCCACAATCTCACCAGGAACGCGATGTAGAACGAAAGCTTGGCTTGCAAGTTTATTGACGATATCTTAGATTATTCGATTTCGGGGGGCCGTGATGTGTCATAGGAAGGAAATCTGAAGGTGCTCAGGTTGTGATGTGAAGTTTTCGACAGCAAGTTCCACGAGGTCATTCTCCGACATGGGATTGGGATGGGTTGGTTCGAGGAATTTGACCAAGGTCGGTGCAACATTGTCAAGACCAACGAAAGACACATTGTCAATCACCAGGATGAACCTCGGCCTACCAACTGATCTAATGGAATGTCCGGGTGGAATGGCCATCCAATTCGACACTTCCGCTTATCGTAGATGCTAGAACCGGAAATACTGGAAGATGACGTAGGCGTTGTACGTTTTCTTGGCTGATCGAGTCATACAGCCCCGACGCCAGGTGCTTGAGTATGCTTTCGTAATTCGGTTGTGATAAGTGGGCAGTATGGGTAGGTGCCAAAGAATCGAGCAAAGCGGGGACATCCGATATCAATTTTGCGAGGCCGTAACGCTGCAATACTCTGTGTGTGGCGTCTGAGACTTCTCTGGGGAAGAACGAGACACCGAGAGCGAGATATCCCATTGTATAGGCGTAGTGGTCACCCTGCAATTTGAAGATAGCTGAGTCAGTCCTCCTCAGACCTTTCGTGGATGGGAGGAGGGGAAGGTTGCGGATTCGAAGGAAAAGTTGATCTTTTAAGCTCATGAGTTGAACCACTCCCAGAAACTCGATAGCCAACGAACGGCACTGGGATCCATCTTGTTTTCCGAAGGTCTGAGATAAGACCGAGAAAGGCAATCCGTGATGCGCTCAACGATCAACCTTTGAACATTGACGAACGATTCGAGCAGAAGATCTGCCACATGCCGTGGAAGTCGGTGGAGGGGAATAGGCAACTCGTCGCAGGGACTAAAGATGCCGAATTCCGAACGCGTAAGCAAGACAGGAGCGCCCGGCGCATTGGATATAGTTACCCTCGGACCAACTGCAACAGGAACCAAAGGAAGACCGCAATCTTTTTGGTGGAGAGCAGGTAGTCGAGTAACAACCCTTTGTCCGTTTCGGAAGCACGAGAAATCTCGCCCACTTTCTCCTTGTTAGCGAAGCAACTGAATATAGCAGAAGGGACTTACCAGGAGCAATTTATGAGCCTCGACCGGATCCAGGATGGATACACTCTCCGACGAATCACGGAGCAGTTCGAACATATACTTGGGCGGCCAAGTAAGGGATAACCCGACTCCAGCAAGCGCTTGGAGTACACCCTCTCGTTCAGTTGGCGGTGCAACAACCAGTGCCTTAAGACCCCTAAATTGGTTAGGCAACTTGTAGACGGGCCAAACAGCCGCGTTCGCCACCACGAGGGTATCCACAACTTGTTTAGATAGAGGTGCGTAATAGCACTCGAGTTCTTCGGAGCTTCTCTCAGGCGGCCAGAAACTGAAAATGTCGGTAACGAGTCTCCTAGAGACAAGTTCTTCGAGAAAATGGCTCCAAGTCCGCGGAATGAATGTCTGGAAGAGCATTCTGTTCCATTGGACTTTGGTACTTTAAGAACATGAGCAAGGGGACCAATAGATATTCAGGTGACCTACTCATCCTGTGAGCCGGATGTGAGGCCAACACTAGTACACGGTAGATGTGCTCGGGACGTATCGATGCCAAACAGCGCGTGGACATGAACAGGGAACCCAGTAAAGACCAGCAATGATTGAGTGTGAACAATCTGCTTTCCAGTTATGTTAACAGCGATCTTGACCTCTGCAGAGAATTTGGCGCCTTGCAAAGTGCGACTTACCGTGGTGAGGTTGTATCCAAATTGTTGCAACAGGATCTTGATCGCGTCGTCACAAGAGAAACCTTTCTGGACGATGAGCCACTCTTTTTGATCGGAAATCTGATTCCTCTCGATTTCAACCGTCGCTTTGAACATGGTAGGAAAAACGGGAGCACGAGAAATCATCATTGAGGCCGAGAGTCGGATGTCTCCATTCGAATCGACCTCGTAAATCTCGATGCATTTGAGTTTTCCTGAACTCCTCGAAAAGTTTGGAGACAACTTCAGGTGTGACGACTTGATCACTAATACGCGATGGTGAGCTCCTAAGGGGACAACGAATGACGGTACCCGCGAAGGGAGAGGTAGGGCTATCTTGCATGAAGAATCCAAACGGCAGGATTTGGTTGGGAAAGGCTGACGCGATGTGTCCGAGTTTTACTTTCATTCCTTCTGATTCATTCGCGAGGTGAAGGCGCAAAGGGTCGAAAATGGTCAGATAGTCCCCCGAAAGAATCTGAGGCAAGTCAGTCATCTAACGACACAAGTAAGTCTCTTGAATGAGAGAACGATAGGTGCGACACTACTCACATTGAAGGTGGATCGAAATCCAACGCCGTATTTTCCAATTTTCCTAGAAGACGTTGATATCTTACACGAGAATGAAACGGAAACGGCTTACGACTGATCCGCAACTTTCGATGAATCATGTATGTGAGAGAGCGCCTGCCAGTCTCGAGGCTTAATAATGGCGTCATTGAAAGCCATGAATGCAGGTCCTTGACTGCGAGCCAATCTTTCACTGTATAAGACCTCAGTCAAATGATTCTGTTTGTCTAGAACAAGAACCTTCACAGGATGAGATAAACAGAACTGAAAAAGAGCGATGAGTCGTACCTGCTTTGACACTCCAGCGTCTCCGAGTTCACTACGAGCTGGAAGATACCAGCAGAGAGAGGGTAGCCCTCGAGGGCGTGTATAGACGATACCGCGCTCGCTGTTTGAGCATACTCTAGAATGGTTGATGTCGATGAAGGATCCCCGTCTTGCAGGGTTGACTATATATTGGAAGTTCGCGCTCGAGATCAAAGAAATACAGAACATAAGTTACATAGCAGAAAGGATGAGAGACTTATGTCCAGGTGAACCTTCATCTTGTGCAAGGGAATGACATATGCGATGATGGGAAAATGAGAAAGCGTAGGAGCATCAATACACTGGGACAACTTTCGGTGCGAAAAGGAATAACTTTTTTGGCTGCTCATATACCTCAACCTCAGTCTCGACCTCTTTCTCTTCACCATCTACAATCTTCGTGAGGATCTGGGTTTGTTTCTTTAGAGGGAGCTTCGGAACCGGGTAAGTCTCCATGCCATCATACGACCATGGTCGAGCTGAATGGTAGATTAGCAAGGATAACGGACACAGTGAGTAACATTGTGTACCCTTGAACGATGGTTGCCCGAGTGTAAGCAAAGTAAGTACACCCTGCTTATTGGAATCTTGAATCTTGGAGGGCGGTTTTCTTGATGGACTCGTTGTAGAAGGCGTGGACCCGATGGATGCGCTTGATAAGCACTGGCGTCGCGCCTTTAATTTCACGTCAGGTACAAGCAGCTTTCCTTCTGCGCCTGCGGGGAGGATTGACTGTTCCGGCTTTGTAGGACTCTGCTGTGTTCCTGGGGTGCGTATGGATGATTGGGTTCTTGAATGTACCAACTGCCCATTGAATATGGCTAGGAGATCGTCGTGATTCAAGGGCGAGGGATATGTCAGTGCGGATGATGATGCATGAGAGGATGACGATCTTCGGAATTGAGCGGGAGGGGGTGGGTGAGAGCATAGGTTATTGGTCGTGATAAGGCCACCTCCGCACTCGTAACAGTACCAAGCATCTGGCTCTTCTTGCTGAGGAAGCGGAGGAGGCAATGCGAAACCGTACAACATGGCAAATTGTTCTCTTGGAGTGAGCGGCGGATCCTGCTGTAGGGGTTCTCTTGGGATGGGCAGCTGATCCTGCTGGAGGACTTCTGGGTGCTGCGGTCTTCGTTGTGAGAATAAGTGCTGCTGGAGCATACATTTTTTATGCTTTACTCTTTTGAGTCTCCTGCCGCCGGAGACCAGTCCGCCTGGTTTGGTCCGATATCTTGCTGGCAAGGGCGGAGGTTCAGGAGGAACACCACCCATGTACATGGCTTATTGTAATGGATAGCTAACTCTTCTATTTTATAGAATCTCCACTCAGATCTCGACAGAGAACCCAGATTCTTCTGGTTTGTTTCTAGTCAGACATGCTCTGATGGAAATTTCCTTCTTCAGTTGTTTGTCCTGAAAATCATGCATCGAAAATGCATGTGCTTCATGTGCCTTCGGCGTCGACATGCCGAGGAGGACAACAACCCTCCTCGTCAGTATGATTTTAATGTGACGAGGAGAAGGAAGAGGCCTCTCTTCCATTGTTTTCGACACATTACTGTAACTAATAATTAATTACATATGGGTCACCTTGCCGTCATTGATGATTGTTCGGACACCAATGACTGATCGGAGATCTTTTGGCATATGTCAAACTCCGAGACGTGTGTGAGGATTCCTATTCTGTGGCGCTTTATTAGACAAGTTATCTCAAGACCCAGTTTATTCATGTGGGGGTTAGTAAGGGTGTTGATTTCATTCTCATTCGGCCCTTTCTTTCGGTTCGAGAATATTGGCACCGAATCAATCTCACCCATGTGTCCGCCAGAGCGCCCGAACGCCAGAGACCAGGCACACACAAGTTTTGGACCTTGCTTTACTTCGTTACTTCCGACATTTGTAGGTCTGTCGAGGTTAAGATGTTGACAACATTCCATCGCGAGAAATGACAGCAATTGGCAGAAAGTGTGGGTTAGTGAGCCATGCACCATCATAAATCCTCATAAATAATCCATCGACGCGGCTATGTGAGATTAAAAACACGCCATTGAGTCCCGACGAGCTAACGTAATGCTGACCTGCTGACTGCAGTAGTGATGCCAAAACAGACACGCGCTGAATGTAAACTTTCCCAGCGGCTCTGTAACTTTGAAGCACAACTCGTTTCACTCTATTTCACATGTAGTGTTTCATGGAAGAATTTCTTTAAGCACATCGAAAGAAAAATGATCAACCTGGAAAATGTTGAGAGCCGGCTCAAAGCGGTTTGCAAAGTTGCCATAAATAGAATGATTACCGTTTTTGAATTGCGGTGAAATAGCCGCATCCAGAATCTGGTTGCCCACATTCTGTATGGATTTTCATGGCCAAGTTAGTGAGGCGTTCGACATGACCTTTCTGAGGGATTGGGAAGACACAAAGCAGGGTTCACCCCCGTTGGAGACTTGAGTCATGAGATGCACATGTCAGTACGTCAGCATGAGAACAGGAACTTGAAGCATTCCTTTCGGAAGTCCAGCAGCCAACCACCGCCGATCCCGATATCATAAGATGACTAACATGAACATATTGCTCTATCGAGGGCTTGGCTCGGCCCCAGAATGCCATGTGATGATAATAGGTATAAAATATGGTGGTCTGTGTCTGATTGTCCTCCATTGGTCGCCTTCTACACTACTGTGATAGAAGCTACGAAGCTAACATGATCCGAGACTCAGACGCACTACTCCTTCCCCGTCTTTCAATTGAGCTGACTGATGCTATCATCGACCACCTTGCGTCGAACCTCCACGATGATTTACTAATCCCCGCTAGGAGGTACTACCGACCACACATCCTCGGCCCTCTCATCGCGTGCTCCCTCGTCTCTAAGGCATTCCACAATCGCACATCATACCATATCTTCTCGAGTATCATCCTTACCGAATCCAACCTGTCTGGAAATAAACATGAAAATAATCCCCGTAAGCAGACCATAGCTGGTCTGCTCAACATCCTGGAGAACAGCGGCCACGACGATGCGTCTGTAAGAGTACGCACCCTCAAGTTGTATACTGCACCGATGCGTCTTCCTGCTAAATTTGCATGGAGCGAAGTGGATGACGACTTCCCTACCATTCTCCACGATCCTTTTCTCCCACGTGTTTTGAAAAAGTTGTCCTGCCTGCATTCGCTTCATCTGGTACACCACTATCCTGAACCATTTCGATACCCTAACGTTTCTGAGGAGACGAAACTTGGCATTCAAATGATCCTTCGTGGCCAATACCTCTCGCGCTTGCAAATCCTTGGATTCTTGGAATTACCATGCTCTCTCCTTGATCATTGCCTTCATTTGGTCGAACTCACGTATAACGAATGCACTTGGCGTGCTGGAAACACTGCATCTGTTCCAAAAGCAGATTTTTACGGTGGGAAGTCATGCAATTTATTCCCGTTTAATCTACAACATGCAAGCCTCACGGGGAACAACAAATTTGTCGAGGAATTAATCGCAGGTAATTCTGCTTTTAATATTTGAATTCTTCGTATACTAAACCTATTTAGGTAGGGCTTTATCCAAGCTCAAGACCTTCAAACACAATTTGAACGGCATCTCCGATATCTTTGTATCGTCCAGAATAATGTTTCAAGCTTCGTCAAGCCTTGAAACTGTCCACATCAATCGTTTCAATGCGAAACTCTGTAAGTTCACATATTGGTTTATCTGATTGGCACAAAAGTTGACTCAGTTCTAAGTCATGAATGAAATAAACGACTGTCCGATCGATCTCTCTCGTCTATCATGTCTTCGAGAGATTGCCATCTCTTCTTTTGGCTATGTTGGAAGCAATGGTACACGACTTTTACGTGCGCTTTGCATGCTCCTGGACCCTGCGTCTCCATTTCATTCTTCCAGCAGGATAAACAGCACCATCGAGATTGTGAGATTGGACATCCGCTGTGGGAGCGCCACCTTCAAGGGAACGACGGAACGAAACCATCAAAACCATGACAGCTGGGATGACCTTGACGTGCTTCTGAACACCAGCCCTCTTTTCCGACAATTGAAGGAGGTTGAGGTCTGCATTGGAGTTATCATTGACGACATGGACAGAACACGTACACGTGGTAGTGGTGAAGAAGGTCAATTGCGCGACGAGATATCCGACAGGACAAAGAATCTATTCGGGTCGCTGAGGACCCATGGAGCAGTCAAATTGGACATCTTCGTAGATTACCCTGTCATGTAACACTAGCTCTTCAATCATATCTATTTCTGTTATTGTTGTACCACATATGGGATCTAGTAGCATTTGAACGAGGCAAAATGAAATGAACCCAGTGATAATAGGATAATATTACATAATCTATATCCGCATCATGGCCAGAAAGCTTATAAAGGACGCTATTCTACTTCGTCATCCCGTCACTGGCTGCAGTCTTTGTTCAATATGTGTAAGCACGTGTTGTAAGCTTATATTCTTTGTTTATACTCAGGTGGCTGATGGTCTGGGTCCGCAGAATCGGTGACTTCTACAGGGGATGCGGAGTGTGTGGGCCATATGATGGACTGTCATTGGTGACCATGGCTGATTAATGTTTATTGTAGCACTTCCATGGTCGTTACTTCACTGGCGAAGCTGTTGACTGCGGTTCACAGACTTGCAAGGGCAGCTCTAAGCACAAGCACAAGAGTGCAATGAACTGCAGCTGTCAAGATGTGAGTTTTCCATTATCGGACATCATGATCATGGAAGAAATAATACATGTACAGTATGTTGAGGAACATCGACAGATTCAGAACATGTTCCAGTTCACTTTCCTCGGATGTCCGAGTCTTGCGAGTCTGCGGTCCCACAGCGGTCTATAAATTGATTCCTCCCTAAAAACCTTGAGGCTTTGATCGGACTCGGACATGAATTGATCGGACATGAATTGATCGGACATTTGTTACAGTAATTATTTCCCCTGATACCATACCATAAGGATTCGAATTTAAACGTATCAACACCAGTCGAAAAGCTGGGCGAAATATGGAACGCACCACCCGTTATGCCAATTGATCTCAAGGTTCCATAAGTAGTTATATACCAGCATCTGCGCTCGGAATCGCCCTCTGATTTACATCCATGCAGTGAGTTGCAAACAGCGAAGATACATACCTCATTTATTGGTGAGACTTTGTGACTGAATTAACACTCAGGCTTGAGACCAACAAGTTCTGGATGGAGTGTGGCAATCACCCAATCATTGCAACAGAGCTTTTATGCTTAGGTCCCCCCAGGTCGTATTTGTAAGCAAATGAGACGAGATGATCCGATTCGTTGAACCTGTTTCTTTCGAACTATTGGTCTTCGAATTTGGCACGATTTGCTGCAAGGAGTCCGAAAGGTTTTTCATCTCTAGAAAAAAGTTTTCTGCAGGTTTTAGCGACAGCATGTCGCCCTTTCATCGGGAAAGCGATATTGATTATATAATATTATGGAACAATAGTAAGGGCCGCCGTCGCGCCGCGTCATGACCATGGCCCTTGCTTCGGATTCCAAGCTGGGATCAGCTAGCCTCTTCATCAGTATGCACGATACTTCTTGTCGCGCTCGTCGCTGACCTATTCATCTAACGTTGTAGCTCATCCACGTCTCCGATAAAAACCCTATTCATTTGTGACCTGGCAACCCTCTCGGCCGAGGAGCTGTTCAGCCGAAACCCTTACCAGGAGAACGAAACAGTATTGGTACGACCAAGGTTGGCACTGGGACGATCGCCAAGTCGGACTCAAAGTGTGTCTACTTCCTTCCCTTTTCATCTGTTGCCGTGACTTGAAGATTTATGGAAGCTCTCTCGTATCTGTGGCTGATATCCTATGAGCCTATGACTGGTCAGTTTGGTGTCAGTTTACCTCGTCGCCGAACGCGTTCAACACTTCGAAATACAACGACTGATGAGCAACCCATTTAACGTCAACCTCCTCTTGGTCAACATTTGTCCTACTTAAGGGCTCGAAACGATCAAAGACATTCCGAAGAAGCACCCGAATTCATTTCGTACCCTATCAACCCACGTCACCAAGGTGAGAATGTAAGTGGTTTTTGTCAAGGTCGTTTCATTTACTAATATCAGTTTTCTAGGAGGTTGGGAGGAAGCCAAGACGACGAAGAGAGGAGGACCAAGGAGTAGGAGGTTCGAACAAGTGACTCACAAGCTTAATGAGCCTGCCCGCACCAAGACAACAAATTGCTAAATTCGATCTCTCTGGAATTCCTCCCACCCTCTTGCACCTTCGACATCGACGCCAACGGTATTATCAACGTTTCCGCCTCTGACAGAGCACCCTGTGCTCTCTGAGGGTAGTGCAGAGGCAATGCTAGCAGATACCAGCAGCAGTCCGACGACAGGAATCGCTGGTAGATTGATACAATATGGCCAGAAGTGTATTGATACGTTTCGGTTCGTCAGTTTTTTGGTTCATTTGTTTTTTAATTAACGCGCTGAAATTTTTAGTGCACAAATCGATGCCGATGTTCTGACAGAAAAACCCGGAGTCGAGTTAGACCTTACCTCCAACCCAATAAATTGGGGCCCTTCTATCATTCAGGAGACGACACAAGGACGGGGCGCAGATGAACCTGGCAACAGCTCTTCCCAATGGAAGGAACCACTGTTGGCTTGATACAGCATCGCGAAAAGGATCCATATACATACCTGTGCGTTAGTCTCTTCTTCATTTGATGTAGCTCAACAGATAATGTTTCTAGTCGGCAACTCGAGACGAATGTTTCGGCAGAAAAAGTATCACTTGATCTCAGGTTCCAAATGGAATCTACAAATCTAGGTGCTTCTATCATCCAGCAAGAACGAAATGAAGAAGACGACATCGAGGATGATCGTAACAAGCCTCCCTCTCCCAACTTTCTCCAAGAAAACACCAATCACAGAACATTGTCAGTCCCCCGACGCCCATCACAACTTCGGGCACCGATGTATTTGCACCTTCCCTATGCGGCCTGCAACAAAGAGGCTCATGCCACCTCCGAAGAACCCTAACTGAAGAAGAGTAAAGGCGATGAACCCAAGACCAAAGAGCGGCCCACGAAGCCTACTATATCCAATGGGAAACTCAACTCTAAACCTCGCGTACAGCCTAGTCGCTCGCAGCCCAATCCCGCAAACCTAGCGCGACCGTACCAGTTTCCAGCTCACGTTCCAGTTTGAAGAAATCTGATTCAAGCGTAATGGCCGTCGCACCCTCGCACCGAAACCTTCTGGAATTCGAAGAACGAAAAGCCGTATTGTTTTATCTGGCAATCAAGCAGTTGTTTTAAATCCTGGTACAGGCTGGATGACAATTGTCCGCTGAGAAGGATATGCGAAATTCGAGTTTGAAATTATCTGGTTCTGGCCTGCAGGATTCTCGCATCCAGAATGACAGCAACCAGGATGAGAAGGGATCTATCCCTTCCTCGTCTTTCAAGAGTAATCGAGTAATGATGGCCCAAACCGACTGAACCAACACCCGAAGAATCCGACTCTCGGTCGACTTCTCGATCTCATTCTAGTTCTCAGTCACACAAACATAAATTTTATCATCCTGCTCCAAACTTTAAAGCCATTGACGCTGCCTTTCTTGCGTCCATCGCTCAATGCAAGGAGAATATATATCCTACCGTTCCCCTTCCGATGCGGTGGGAGACTGAATCGCGGATGCAGGAGAGGAAGTCTTTCAGAGAGAAGGAAAGAGAAGGAAAAGGAGGAGGAGGGGAGGAGGAGGCTTCGCGAAGCAGAGGAGAACGAGAGGCCAAAGACGAAGAAGAGGCAAGAACAAGGGATGCAAGGAGGTACACGGAAACAGCAAGGGTAAGTCTAGTCGTACAAGGTACACTTGCCTTGTCTTCCATTGTTTTTCTAAATTTTAAATTTTACCAACTAACATTGCCAGCAGGTGAAACCCCTCTTCACCATGTCACACTCTTTTGTCATGGCGAGAACCTTGTTGCACCGATACACCTTCGTTATCACAACGCCAGAAGAGTGACCCGGTCCATAACCCAACACCACCAACCACAGGAGCCCGCAACGCGACTACGAAGACATGATGAGGGTGATGGGCCACTGCTATCTTCAATAATTGGCGCGGAGTTTCCTAAAAATATATTTACTAACAACTAACTACACAATTTTTTGCAGACTCATCCAACGACGTAACTGTGGGAAGGCTTCCTTGTCACGTCGAAACAATTTTGCCTGGACATCGGCCCAGCCCAGATGATTGGGTGGCGATACTGTCGGTCTTTTTGATCAATACTCAAATGGATGTACTGAAGATCTTGATCATCAAACAATGGATTATGAGCGTCGCTCCAAGCGGGAGACACTCAATATGTATGGAAGTCGCTGAGATATATATTCTTTTGGCTTCGTAATTTAGGCTATATCTGTCAATTCGAAATCTACGAGCTCACCATCTCAATCACCGTTGCTCATCCAGGTCCATTACTCGCCCTACGATGTTTAACGATGCACAGTCCACCTTTCTCAAGACGTTCCTTCCCGCCTTTCGCGCACATTATGACAACTTGCTGCTGAAGGCCGAAGGCCAACGTAAAGTAAAGAAGATTAAAGGCTTTCAAAAGGCATGGGTTCTTCAAGAAGTCTTCCCACTCTTTGTGAAGCAGTTTGGTGCCGACTCTCCTTCTGGACCCAAGCTGGATGATCTGCGAGATGTCAATATTTCATACTCCCAAGATTTTGAAAATAAACCTGACAAATTTTTTTAGAAAGTGTACCGATGGTATACCAACCACCGCTCCAACACGAGTGCTGCCACTTTGACATCTTCCCCGAAACGGCCCCGTGCCAGGAATGCGGAGCTTGTGTTCGGTGAAGAGCAAAAGGCTGCCATCAGCCAGGAGGTTTCAGATCGCTCTGGTGGTTGAACTGGAGAACAAGGCAAACCTGAATTCAAGCTCTCAGAATATAATAGTGTTCGAAAACAGCTGTTCAACAATTTAGTTGAAGACCAAAAACGCGACTACATGGAAAAAGCCGCAATACGAAATGAAGAACTTAGAAGAGAGCCAGAGAAGTCGTTGATTTTTGCGCAAGTACTTTCCATTGGCAGAAAAAATAATTGTTGACTAGAGGTCTAGAAATCAGGATCACATCACCGAGGATGTTCTGAAGGTCCTTCGGCCATTAATCGGTTGGAACTGGGGACAGCATGGCGACACCATCTTTTTTGTGCAAGGAGCATTTCGAAATGAGCATGGAAGGCTCAAGCTATTCAAGCAAGTCACTTCGTTGAGATCTACTATTTGAAATTCACTGAAGACTAACTCATGTTAGCGTATCCGTTGGGCCCAACTCGACTGTTCAGCTCTTTCGAAATGAGCTTCCTGACTATAATAATGGCTTGCGCAAGACTTTCAAGGAATATGCTGACCGGGAGTTGCCACCAGGTGCTGTCGAATTTCAGTCAATGTCATGTCTGGTACTGACAAGTCTTGATATGAAGTGCCTATTAACTCGAATACTCAGGGTGGATATCCACTCCAGTCATCAGTACCACCTGAGGTTAATCTATCACTCGCAACCAAATCTATTCGAGATGAAGAGACAGTACCTGATTTCTCTCCTGATGGTTTTGCAACAGATTTTACCAGAACCATCTTTTCTGTGCCACCAACTGCTCCCACCAATATCCCAGAGATTCCACCATCCATTTCAGCTACAGTCGGCAATACCACACAGAAAGGAAAAAAGCGGAAGGCAGCCCTTACTAGCCAGAAGGACCATGCAAAACCGGCTAAGAAGCAGCGAATTAATGCAGCGACACTGCAAGGGGTGCGTATGAGCTCCCGGTGAGCCTTGCAGTTATTTCTCGCTTGACTGATAACTAAAACAACTACTGTCAGCATTCACGGTGGAGGCTATGTGAATAAGAACGTTACCATACGAAAGCATGTATGACTGCCCAAAAGTTCCCCTGTACCGGATTAACGCCAATGGACGAATGAGTTCAGCAGCTCCGGAGTAATGATGATACTATTAGAATCCCCGCTTTCAATTTTTAAGTAAGCCACCCTTCTTTACGTTGCAGTGACAATGATCATAAGTTACATTGAATTCTATCTCCGTTGTAAGCATTTTGAGGTAGTTAATCACCCTCAATCGGCACCATGGGGATTTGCCGAGGAACCTTACCAGTTTATCGGTTATATTCAGGTAGATCAGAACTACTTAAGTAGCAGACAATGTCTATCAAACACGCTCGACGCTCCTTCACTCTGTTTGGAAATATGTCAAGGTACACAGCTAGTGAACTGTCAGTGCCCCTTTCATTCATCCAAGCCACTATCTAACCTCCTCACCAGTAAAAGTTTCTCAAAAGCAGCACTCGTTGAATGTATAACAAGACAGCCCGAAATCGAGTTCCCTAGAAAGATTTCTTCTCAACCTCTTGAAGGAATACAACGGAAGCACCTCATACGTGCCTTGACCGGAAACTTTGGTTACATTAAAGCAGTAGTGGATTCGTTGAGCGATGCAGAGCCCAGAGACTCCTCTCAACATGAGGGTTTCCAAAGCGCCTTTCATGCAGTTTGCAGATTTCATCTTTCTTTGAGTGTATGTTTACTTTTATTTTTAGCCACACTGTCATGACGACGAATTGCGCGATGAATTGTCCGCTGCTGTGAGTTATCACCCAGTGCCAATTCGTGATAATTTCCACTTCTCTCAGATTGAAGCAGTTTGCTTGGAGACTACTGAAGTAATAATCGGGTCCACTTTACCTTCTAACTTGTGCTTGGATGAAGTAGAATCCAAGGCCCTGGTTGAATTTGAAGATATGCCTGACAATGCCGATCCTAGACTTAACAAGATAGAACCCGACGTTTTCCCTTTTGAAGGTATGCTTCGAAATCATTATAACACGCACATTTTCCATCAATCGCAACTTAATAGCAATGGCTGCTGCAGCCGTGGTGTCCTCGCCTCCCACGTCATCTTCGGAAACAGATTTCGTCATTGAATGGTACGAAGAGAATAAACCGTCAGAGATTGATCTCCTGGAGGAATATTTTAGTCAAAACCCCCGACTTGCCAAGCAAGTTTTAGACATGAAGGCCCACAAGGGAAAGCAACAAACCGATGCCCAATTGGTTCGTGACTACAAGTTCAACCTTGAAGTTTATGATCACCTTCTAAAGCGAGAGTGGAAGGCATGTTTTAAATATAATTTGTATTCATGAGTTACTCAATTCCTGTTACGCAGACCGACAGTGGCCACATTCTGAGCGAGAAGATTCAGAAATATCTTGGGCGCTCGGCTGCATGGTTTAGCAAGGCGCGCAAGATTGTTGAACTGCTCAAGGATATCGGTGCCACAGATCCCCTTGTTAAACAACGACTTGAGTCAAAAGCAACCAACCAGAAAGGGGAGGATATCCTTACTTTCCTGCTGTCACGAGCACAAGCTAAAGCTGCCCTTTAAAATTACTTATCCGTTCACCAACTCAAATTTCTCTGCCTTCCTTTTTATATATCATGGTTGTTGCGTGCCATCGCGTGGTGTGGCAGGTACAAGTATCCTTTATTTCTGTTGTACATAGGAAGTGAATAACCACAAAGGGTGAGTGGACACATGTATACGACGCAGCTTTTAAAGGTTGTGGCAGGTATGAAACGCCTGACGTCGAGTGGGTTAAAACGGCTCCGTGATTCCCGAATCAGATTCAAGGGTGCCGACGCCTTACGTACATTGAGTAAAAGCTGATGTGTTCTTCTAGGGACAGTGCCCACAAGAACGTGGACAAACACACAGAGCCTTTGAAGCATGTTTGAATGGGCCCAAGAACGAAGAGAGGCGAGAGCATATTTTGGTAATACGCACCCTTCCTCATGATTTGCCATGGTTTACCCAGCCTCCAAATTCGAGAGCGTCTCGACCTATCGCACATAACCATTCGACCGCA
>Ga0307507_10008126_pt1 | contig 14736 bp, 9 predicted proteins | sample 7_EM_MG_FD_207223 | JGI IMG/M metagenome (GOLD analysis project Ga0307507, IMG submission 207223) | Populus trichocarpa ectomycorrhiza microbial communities from riparian zone in the Pacific Northwest, United States - 7_EM | ecosystem: Host-associated > Plants > Roots > Unclassified | place... | reverse complement strand
GGGATGACGCCACGACATGGACCAAACCCCACCTTATAAGAGCTTTAGGCGAGTACATCAAGAACACAAAAACTGACTTCCCCCTGGACATGATGCTCGAATACTACCCCGCCCCAACCCCCCCCCAACCCAAGACTCAACCATCTTCCCCCGTGACAGCCTTGCTTTTGTTTAGGGTCCAATTGGTTTTTGTTTTTGATTTCCCTTTTATGTGTCTTTCCTTGCAATAAACGCTCAAACGAGAAGTAGTTTTTTCCGTTGTGATTTCCTTATATTTTGTGCCCGAGATGGGCAATGGGCGAATGGTTTTAGCCTAACTAACTTCAGTCGTCGCGGAGGAACACGAGAATGGTTTCTTTTGTTATATGTTTTGATTTATAAGTTTTGTTCTTTCTATAGCTAGCGCTGCACGAAGCTTCATGTACCTAAAAACAATAAACACATGATAAAAAAAAAAAAAAAAAAAAACAAAGAGAAAAAAAAGAATAAAAGAAAAAAAAAAAGGCATGGGATTTGGGTTCTTCACGCAACCATCTAAGTTCTTTCATACACTATACTTTCCATACAAAGATCTTCATCTATCACGCTTTCGGGAATCAAGATACGACTATCTTATATGCCCCTTGCGAGCAACGTTGCTAGATAGGAGTCAACGGACTTAGCTATTGCAACAGCTATTGGGCCTAGAGAAGTGATCGTTAGCGAACTATCGGTTACCTGGTGCAAGTATCACTCCGGAAAAAATAAATATAACAATAACAATAAACAAATAACACACTATTGCGTCGTCATGTGAAATCCTATGAGTCCACTGCTCTCATCGGGTGAAAGATCACAAACCAATGACTTATAACTATTAGTCATGCGAGAGTCTGCCTTGCTTAGTCTCCATTTGTGATATTAGCTACCTTCCCCCTCTTGTATCAGTTCCATGATGCTAAGCTCCTTCTCTCCAGAGCCTGCCTCCGATCTGTCGTATTCTCTGTTTGACTCGATTGTAGGCTCGTTGTAGCTTCCTTTTCCCTATCAAGTAGTTCGAGATGGTTGTCTTTTGCCACTATGATTTGCGCGGCGCGATCCAGCCGGCTTCGGAGGTCTGATATCGCTCTTTCCAGAGCTTTCACATCCCGAATGGTTTTCACTCTCCTCTCTCTCCCCCGCTGTGTCCTCACGGCTCTTCTCCACTTGTGTTCCCTCCTATCGTTCTTTGCCAGTGTCCGCTTTTCTCTCACTTGTCAAGGATAATAGCCGGCCTCCATCTTTTCCCATCAGTGGTCGTTGCACCTGGCATTGAAACAGGGCTCCCAGCTCATGATTTCGTGGTGAGCTCTTCTGCCTCTCCGTCGTTGAGGTTGTTGTTGTGGTACCCAGTCCTCTCCTGGGTTTGCTTCCATCTCTTGTAGCCAGTCGTTGTCGTGGGCGACGCTTGGTTGTCTTGATATTTTGGTGAATGATGATTGTGGGTACCAGCCTAACCCTTGTTTCACGTTTAGATGGATTTGACATCCATCATGGACGGAATCCGTCCAGCTCAGAGAGGCGTGTGCCACCTCCCTTTTTGGTGGGCCCGAGTAATCTGGGCTAGTGGGGGTCACGTTGCGAACCACGTGTTGGGGGTTATCTTCCGGAGTTTGTAAGCGTCGTTCTTGTTTGACAACCGTGGGCGGGGTGGAGGATGATCTGTTGATCATGACGTGTATCCACTCCGGACTTTCTTTGATATTGCCAGTGGAATCATTGGATCCAGTGTTCTGCATGGTTGAAGTTTGCTGCCGCTTACCAGGCTTTGTTGTGTTCTGGTGAGTAACCTTTCCACTTAACTCGGTATTAGGGCTTGTTGTAGTGGAGTCGCGAGTCGATAATTTCGTCGAGTTCGTATTTATCTTCTCCTTCTATCTGAATAGGAGGAGGTTGTTTTTTGATCCGTGAGGGGAATTGATTGTCTTGGTAAAGTTCGAGACGGGAGATGTGGACCGTGTTGTGTATGGCCATTGAGGGCGGTAAGGCCAGCTTATATACGCTTGTCACAATCTTTGCCAAATTTTGCATAGTTCGATTTTCTTGCAGTCCAAATTTTTCGATGGTCTTCTGGTGTTAATGTTGGGTGGTAACAACCACAACTTATCTCCTCATTGTAAGTTCGGATCGGGTTTTCTGTGTAGATCGTATTATTTTTTGTTGTCGTAATTGCGTGGCCACCATCTGGTTTCTTGATGACACATGTAACTGCGTCATTTCTTCTGTTTTCATTTGCTTTCCTTGAATCAGATGCGCAATCATCTCGTTTTCGGGGTTAATTCCGTAATTTGCAAAGAAGGGTGTGTTTTTACTGGTTCCTTGATAGCCGTTCTTGTATGTGAATTCTGCCAGTGGCAGCTAACCACACCAATCGTCTTGTTAGTAGTTGATATATGCTGGTAGATATTATTCCAATATAGCATTGGTTGGTTCAGTTTGTCCATCTGTTTGTGGATTCAAGGCTGTGCTGACCCTTCGTTCGATTCCTAATTTCCCCGTAGTTTCTTTCCATAGGTCTGAGGTCAATAGTGTCCCCCTGTCGGTGATGATATCGTGTGGTAGTCCGTGTAGCCTGACTATCTCTTTCATGAAGCGATTGGCAAACTGCTCTGCCTCTAGGTCCTTCGAGCATGGAATGAAATGACTCATTTTCGTGAGCCGATCGATGAACACCAATATGGTGTCATATCCTTCCCATTTTGACAGGTCTGTAATGAAGTCCATAACTATTGATTTTCACTGTCGATCGGGGGCCTCGTTTGACTGTAGCCATCCGTAGGGTGCATGTCGGACCACTTTGGTTCTTTGACATCTGTCGCAGTTTTTTATGAATTCTTTGATGTCTTGTCTTATCTTTGGCCAATAGTATCGTCGGCTGATCAGTTCAGTAGTTTTTGCCGTCCCGTCATGCCCTGCTTGTGGGGGGTCGTAGTGTTTGACAATAAGACTTCTTCGTATCCCCTCGTTGTTTGGTATCCTAATCTTTCCTTGGTACTATAAGAGGTCGTCCTTCCATTGACATACCCCTTGTGCTATTCCTTTGCTTTCTTTCTTTCTTTCCTCCTGGTTTCTTCAGATATGCTGAATTTGGTTTTCCTCCCTGCTGGCCTCCTGTATCTCTTCCTCGTTTTTGTCTTGAAACTCGTTTTTTTCCAATACGTCGAGCTTGATTTCTTCGGTATCTGGGATCTACCAGTATAGTTCTTTTGGCAATAAGATCCCCACATTTCATTTTAGTCTTTTGTCGCCGGCGGTAGGTAGGTCTCCTGCTTTTCTCATGAGGGCGTCTGGCTTCCCCCCCTCATTTCCCGGTCAGTATTTGATTTTGAAATTGTAATTACTTAAGTCCTGCATCCATTGTGTTTGTCGTTCTTTTAGTTCCTTCGGCATCATGAAGGTTACTAACTTCTTGTTGTCTGTGAGAACCCATACAGGTTTCCGCTTTCCTCTCGTATATCGTTTCCATTCGTGGAATGCCTGAACTGTTGCTGGTACTTCCTTATCATGTATATCGTAGTTGCATTGGACGTATGACATTGTCTTGGATCGGTACTCCACTGGGCTCCATTTTCCCTCCTGGCATTGTTGTGACAGGCTCCTGGAGCAGACCTATTTTGAGGAGTCTGTTTCGATCTTGGTTGCGGCGAGGTGGTTGAAGTAGACCAGTACTGGTGCTGTGGTGAGTTTTGACCTTAATTCGTCGAATGCTTGCTGTTCTTGGTCTCCCCATTCCCAGTTGCCGATACATTCCTTGTTTTCTTCTTGTGTACAGCGGTTTGGCTGCCCGGCTAAAATCTTCTATAAATTGTCAGTATAAGTGGCCGGATCCTAGGAAGCATTGGATTTTCTTGATTTTCTTAGGGGTTGTCTAGTCCTAGATGGCTTGTGCCTTGACTGGGTCCGTCTTGACTGCTTCTTGTCCAAGGATAAACCCTACGTATTCTCTTTCACTTTGGTGCAATTCACATTTGGATGGGTAGACCGTCATCCCCGATTTTCGTATTGCCTCAAGGATGTTGCTGATGTCATTTCGGTGTTGTTGTAGGGTGTTTGAATATATGAGTACGTCATCCAGATAGACGATTCAACACATGTCGATGTCTTCCATGAAAACCTCACTAACCCATCTCTGGAACCCCACAGGTGCCTTGCATAGCCCATATGGCATGACTAGGTACTCCTATGTCCCTAATTTTGTGGGGAAGGTTGTTTCCCATTCGTCCCCTTCTCTGATTCGAAGGTTGCGGTAGGCGTCTTTCATATGCAGCTTAGTAAAGTGCTTGGCTCCTCCTAGCCTAGCAAGTGCTTCGCTAATTAGCGGTAGCGGGTGTCGATCCTTTTTGGTAACTTTGTTGAGTGCTCGATAATCAAGTTAGCCATCTTTTCTCTTGACAAAGATGATTGGTGGGACCTTTCCGCCTTCACCCTGCGGATCCATCCGCAATCTTCGTTCTGTTTGATGTATCGGTGGAGTTCCTCCAATTGGTCGTAACTGAGAGCATATATCTTCTTTATGGGTACCGTCTTTCCTTCTTCCAGATCAATTCCTAGATCAATGCCTGATCGGTGGGGTGGTGCCGTCCTCTTCTCTCCCTTTTCGAACACATTCAGGAGGTGTTGATATTCTGGAGGGACCGTGTCTCTCACGTCCTGGTAATTGTTGTTGTTTTTGTTTTTTATCGCCTATTCGGTGCTAATGTTGATAACTTCCAACTAAATTTAGTCGTCGATTTCATCCCATGTTAGGATACCGGTTGTTTCTCTTCTGCGGGAGAACTGTCCGAACGCTCTTGCTCATATCTCATTGATTTCCATCCGTGGTTTGGCACTCTGGCCCTTGACCTCTTGGTCCATTATGGTGTTTGAGCACCCAAACCCTTGATTGCCTCTGTTAGTATCGTCCAACTAGGTTACTTCTTGTAGTTGCCTGTTGTCGATCTTTTCGATGATCAGTTGTGCGATACGGTCTCCCTTTTCACCTGGTATTGTTGGTCTCCTTGGTTGGCTAGGATTCCTTTCACTTCACCTCGGTAGTCGAAGTTTATTATATTTGCATTTGTCATGAGTTGGTGTTTGACTGCTAGACTGCTTTGTTGTGCAATTCTTCCATAAGGGTTGTGAGGTAATCCACAAGCTAACCCCGTCCCAACAATCGCTTGCCCCCAGGGAGGAACGTTAGTTCCTTCAATTGCGCACAGGTCGTGTCCTGCCGTCTTGGCTGATCCCTTCGTTGGCACCTTAGCCTCGAACGATGGCTTCTTAACTCAGACACTCTGGTCATTGGCCGTGGGGCCTTTTTTTGTCTAGACCTTGACAATCTGGTCATGAGGTTTTCTTCCCAGGGTTCTTCTTCAGGTCTCACATATAAAATGGGCAAACTGTTGAGACACCAAGTCGTGCATCGTTCGCTGTTGAATGTGATCCTTTTGTCGTTCCAATCGATTGTTGAATTGTGTTCTCTTGACCATGGCATCCCTAGGATAGCCTCATGGTTTTGGAGATTTGCCACTGGGAAGGTTGCCAATTCCCAATGGCTACTAATATGCATAGGAACTTTCGTCATATGGGTAACAGGTCCCATAGCGCTTGGTTTTCCGTTCGCGAGATAAATCTCGCTTGGGTTTTTTGCTTTGATCATCTTGATCCCATGTTTGTTGCAGACTTCTTCGTCGATGAACTCTTCTGTTGCTCCGGAGTCAATCATGGCGTTGATTGTAATTGCATCTTTTGCGCCGGGTTTTCGTATCTTGACCATGATATGCTCATTGTAGTTTTCTAGGGTTTTCTTCTAGTTGAGTGCAATGTAGTAGTTTTGCCAGATGATGGGTTTCGGTTCGGCTCTGTCCCTTAGACCATCTTTTACTGGGGACATTAATCGTTTCATGACTGCTCGGGTTCTTGCTCGACCTCCATTTCCCTGATCCTGGGTCTGGTCTCCCAAGGGGCACGTTTCTGAGTGGGTTACCAACTCCTGGTTTGTGCGTTGAATGGTTTGGGTCCGTCCTTCCTTCTGCAGTTCCTGGTTAAGTGTCCTTGTTGTGCGCATTTAAGGCATAGTTGTTGTCGAATCCTCATTTGGAATTCCTCTCTTGAGATGTTGAGCCTTGGTCGTTTTCTGGTAGCATCCAATTCCATGGGATCGCCGTAGTACTGATTGTTATTATTCGTGGTTCGATATGTCCCGTCTGGGTTTCGTGGTGTAATGACTTCTTTTTGGATGTTTTTTGTTGATGGTGATCCTTGAATGTGTCTGCCCGTCGCTAGTTTGGTCTTCTTCCAGATTGCCCATTGTGCTAGGGCTTCGAGGTCTTCATATTCTTCGCTGCTGGCTCCCCAGGCGTTTTGCAGTTCTGTGTTCATTCCTCCCTAGAGTAGTTCTCCTCTGGTTGAGTGGTCCAACTCGGCTTCGCTATCCACGAGGGGTAATTGGTTCCAGTATTACGTGACTGATCGTTTGCCTTGTTTCATGTTCTTCAGTCTGATCCTTGCTTCTCTTTTGGCGTCAATTCCGCCAAATTGTATTTGTAATTCCACTTTGAATTCTGATCAATTGTCTCATGTTGGGGTAAGTTGTCCTTCTGCGTAAGGTGTGATCCAGGTCCCTGCGTCGTCCCTTAGAAGGCTTGTTGCATCGAGGATTCTTTCCTCATCATGGCCGTTCTGCCATCCTACTGTCCTGTAGTACACCATGAGTTGGGCTAGCTAGCCTTGTAGTTTCTGTCGTTCTCCTCAGTAAACCTCTGGTTGCTTGGCCCTGGGCTTCCTGGTTCCCCTTCAGGAGACGATGATTTGTCTTCTCTGTTCCGGGGTCATGATCAGAGTTGTTTCACAGGATGTCGCCCCTCTTTGTTCTGCTGTAGCCGCCATCGTGTTTCGTCGTCTCCTTCCATGTTCTGCTGTTCCTCCTGATCCACTTGGTGATGGTGGTTCTGATGTTGTACAGCCTGGTGCCTTATCTTCCGTTAAGGCCCTTTCAACCCCTTCTCCTAATAATAAAAGGTCGAGATTTTCCACTACAGGGTCAATGTAGTTTTGATGTTTGTCTCTGTTTTGACTGTTTGTTAGGTGCAGCTGGTTGACGCAACCAAATGTTACAAGCCTCTCTTCCCGGGTAATACTTGCAGCAGGTAACCAATAGATCGCTACCGATCACCTCTCTTAGCCCAAGAGCTATTGCGATAGCTAAGTCCGTTGACTCCTATCTAGCAACGTTGATTGTTAGGCTCATATAAGATAGTTGTGTCTTGATTCCCGAAAGTGTGATAGATAAAGATATTTCTATTGAAAGTACAGTGTATGAAAGAACTTAGATGGTTGCGTCAAGAACCTAAATCTCATTCACCGAAGGTGCCCTAACCCTGCGTGACTCATACATCCGCGTCACGCGACTCATGGCTCATAGCGAGTCATAATGTGAAATCCATCGGCTGACTCGACCGAGTCAGTTGCGCTATATCTCGCAACCAATATAAACTCATCAAACAAGTCATGTGCCCTAACGGGGTCACATGTGTGAAACCCATGACTAATAACTATGAGTCATGTGCGAAATACATAAACCACATGACCACAATCGTGCATCATGTCAAATATCAACCAATAACAATACAGTAATAACACCCTATTGCATCGTCATGTAAAATTCTCTGAGTCAGCTGATCCCATAGCGTGAAAGATAACAACCAATGACTAATAACTATTAGTCATGCGAAAGTCTGCCTTTCTTAGTCACTGTTTGTGACAGCTGTATTTGTTTCCACCACCATCATGGCCCAAAGGCGCCGGTATTCTTGTTGATCAAATATTCCTCTAGGTTGCCGAGTTCCTGCCAGCTGACTGGCAATGGTAAATGGGTTAGAGCCAGTTCCTGTGCACCTGCGCTTCCCAGTAGTTATAGTCTCAGCCATTCGCTTGATCACACTATTGTACTCTTCTTCCCGGGATGGTAGCTGTGAATGCAGTTTACGGAAATGCTTTCCAAAAGCTGCTGTTGTCGTGTAACTTGCTAGATATGGACCCCATTTATGTTTACAATGACAACAGTAGATCATATGCCTCGCCTCTACATCCCTGACAGCACTGACACTCTGTTGTCTTATTATCAATTGTTTTGCATAGAGATTTCCCGTAAATCGTGAATCAGGCTGGCCACTAAGAGTAGCTTCATCATATAGAATACCTACCTAGTCTTAGTCCTTAGTAATTATATCCGAGGATCGACTTGGACAGCAGCAATCACAAACATCTCACTTACCCCCCCGTCCACTAAGCTGCTCACGAAAATCAGGCCTTGCGCCCTCACTCCCGCTTGCGACACTGGTGCTAGCTGACCCACTGGGCACTGATTTCGTAGTGCTAGCGGCAGGAGACCTGGTGCACTGCCGTAGGAATTGGGTGCGAACAGAGGACCAGGGAGTGATCTTACTACAACTTTGCCTGAGGCATGGGTGGCCGGAAGAGGTATCCTGGAGATAGGGGACTAGGAGGCGGGGAGATAGGAGGTAAGGAGGTGGGGGGACGAGGCCGAGTAGTGGGGATCAAGTACGACAGTCATCAATGGCGTGGCAGGATACAAGACCGTTGTAGTAAAAGGTAGGCCGAGGTACTGCACGACGCATCGCGTTGTGGCAGTTGGAGGTTACCATGGTTTGATGGATAAGTGACATGAGCGCCAAGAGACTTGAGTCGGCTCGTGGACCCCTGTTCGAGCCTGCTGCCAAGGAAATCGAGCTCGCTCGTGGACCCCTGCTCGAGCCGACTCGAGCTGCGAAGAGAATCAAGTCCGTTCGTGGACCCACGTTCGGGCCTGATGCCAAGAGAATCGAGCCGGCTCGAGCCTAGTGACCCCCCAGGCTCGAGTTCACTGGACTCGAGGCCACCCTGTACTCGAGCCCACCCTGGACTCATGGTCACCCTGGACTCGAGGCCACCCTGTACTCAAGGGCACCCTGAACTAGACCCCGCTCGGCTGGTGCACAACACTAGAACTGTTTCCATTTCTCGCGATGTGGTGATTCATTCCGCTCCATGGTGTCTGAGAATCCTCCATTTCATTAGCCTCCAGACATGTGCAATTGAATTCAAGTCCGGTGAGGTTGGAGACCACTTACCCTTTGCTATGGCTTCACTCTCCCGCACCTGTTTTGTAAATCCAGAATTATGAGAAGGTGCAGTGTCCTCAATAAGTAGAAGTTGAGGATTTAGAAGGACGTGTTCCCCAAAAATTAATCAGGGTAGTGGCCGACAAAGGGCAGTCACATATCTCCCAGAGTCAATTCCTTTCACATTCTTTCATTTGGAGCATACAACCTTAAACCTCTTTGCCAACCATGATCAGGGAACAATAAGCTTTCCTCCCGCTCTCTAGCCACTGCCCGACAGCCCCTGGAAACTCTTCGGCTTCCAAGTCCATCTCTTTTAATACCCGCCAATCTTCCGTCCCCCTCCATTCAGCATTCAGCTGATCCTCTTTCCTTTCCGCCCACTGATTCTATTCCTCCACCCCCTTCTTTGCCTCTGCTTTCTCCTATTTCATCTCCTTTGCCCCAATTTGAAATTGGCCCTTCCAATTCCAACTTATCATTCCCCAGTACCTAACTGTTTTTCCACTTTCTTTTTTTTTGTGCCTACACAGTCTTCGTGCCACTGCCAGTGCTCCCCCTTCTCTCTCCAGACCAGGTTAACACTAAAGCTAGCACCAACCTCCATAGACATCTTGGCTGTAAATGCATAGTCTGCCCACTGGCCTGCAGGCAGCCAATATTCCCTTTCTTCACAGTATTTCTAATTATCAGTAGATTAGTCACCAATAACAGCTTTATAAGGAGGAAGTATTCTTACTAGACAAATTCGTTTGTTTTCTTATATGATAATAGTTTTAAACTTTTCCCAATAAGCACCAATTTTTCTCTCCTTCAAGGCACGCAATAGCGTACTTATGTTAACATGTGGGAACCCCACTTCCCGCTAACTGTCAACCATATGCATTCCTTGTATTAAAATCTCTTCCAATAATGGCCACAAGTCGGTCCTTATCATCTTGCTCAGGCAGGGCCGGTCTTCCTGAGCGTGTGTTGGAATCCAAATAGAAACTTGTAACTAATTCCTTTAGTGATAGTGGCGTATTGAGAGGATTTGGTATGCCAGTAATAATTCGAGCTTCATGGGGATTTTTTGTTTCATGCAGCCAAATATCATTAGCTGTCAAAGTAGCAACACTGGTAGCCTCTTTGATTTTTTTCGAACGAAATAAAAATTAGAAGACTCTGGAACGCGATTTTACCGACTCAATGGCGTGGTGATATTGCTTTCCCAGCAATCAATTCTTATTTGCACCTTGACTGTATCTTCATTCTCTGTTTTGTTACCTTAGGTATTGCATGCAGGTGTCATAGTCCGCAATTGCCGTTTTTCTTTGTATCACCAATGTGGAAAATGCGTGTGCAACTTGAGAGATAATTACCGATAGCAAGCTTGCCTGCTCCTTGCACTTGGGGACTAAGCTGTTACAATCCTCCCTTCTCCGGGTGATACTTGCAGCAGGTAACAAATAGGTCGCTAATGATTACCTCTCTCAGCCTGATAGCTACTGTGATAGCTAAGTCCTATAACTTATATCTAGCAGTGTCGATAATGAGACTCATATAATAGAGTAGTGTCCTAATTCCAAAACGTGTGATCGAAAAAATATCTTGCATTGAAAGAATAGTGTATGAAAGAACTTAGATGGTTGTGTGAAGAACCCAAATCCCACAACTTTTTTTTTTTTTTTTTGTTTTTTTATTAGTGGTATTTATTGAAGGTACAAAACATGCATGGAGCGCTAGCTATTGCAACAAAAAACCTATAAATCAACGCAAAAATCTCCCGCGCCAGGGAAAAAGCGATCAACCCAAGTCCCTCTGGTCGAATACCAACTGCACACCAGCCACATCAAATACGAAATCCAACCATGACTAACTAACGCAGGCAAGAAAGGAAAACAAATAAACACATGGGGAGTGTTAGGCATACCAAGAGTGCCAACCCATAAGGCTCACACACAGACCCCTGCGGACCAATCAGTCAAAAAACAAAGTTAAAAACAAGATACATCTCGGTCTAGCTTAAGATGATAGTCACCTGCCTCCGACTATAAGGTCATGTGTTCGATTCACGGCCGTGTCATAGTTATTATTAGTTAAGATATAATTATGCGACAAGTCATAAATGACGGCGATAATAGCGCAAAGACGTCTGAGAGATTTAAGTCGGTGTTCCCGGTTTTAGGATGTCCATAGGGTAGGAACGAGAGTTCTCTAAGATGACGGACGGAATCAGAATAAACACCTAAGTAAAATATTGTATGACCATACTAGAAGACACATAGCGGAGACCTCCGGGCCACCTCAGAACCAGTCAGTACGAACCTAAGATAGTGAGCGCAAATTGCTATTCGAGCAATTGCTGCCACAAGTCAGTTCGGGAACCTGATGCGCAGAAAGTGACAGACTCTCGTGCATTGAATGGTCTGACGCCTTTGAAGTTGGCCGCTACAGATACTGTTCGGTGAAGAGATATTATTACGTTGGCATTAGTCGGCTACGTGTACTCTAGACTGGCCTATTATCCACAGGACTGACACACCCTCACGATCATAGGGTAGTCTACGTCTTCATAATGTGAGCATAGATTCGAAGAAATTTTCAGGATCAGAGGTGTTCGCACTTACGAGTTCAGAGAAATTTGTTCGGTCGATACTTAGTTAGTATGGTTAGAACATGTAGCCCCCAAACACTCAGACGCGGAATATAAATATTGAAGTGCCTCCCTCGCTTAAACTGAAGAATCTAGTACCGCAGAAGAGCTCTTATCAATATAATATGTTTCAATCTAGTATTATCTCATTATCTTTTCATTACGCCACGAACTTAGATAAACTTTACCACGAGCCTTCCTAGACAAGATTCTCCATCTATAGAACCCCACAACCATAAGGCTTAGTCTGGTATTATAAGTTACCATACCGGCTACCCCAAACAGGGAGCAATCAACAGGAACACTCTTGCCGAAGACACCAACATATCAGATAATAGTTATAACCACTAATGAAACCTAAAGTAACAACAATGAAGGAGGAACAATGGCGATGCGGGGGGGCACAAAAACAACCCGACCGTACAAGAATTACTCAAGAACCACGTGAGGCTGACATCCGCCACCGAGAGAGTGAAAGATGACCACTGAGCGTAACCGAGGGCTGCGACCATAGAGAAGCCACAGGGAAGGCAAGATAGCGGTAGGGTGCCAGCCAAGTGAGTAGATGGTAGCTGTAACCGAGCAACGGGACGAGACCGGAGGGGAAGGCGGAGGGGTAGACCCAAATAACTAGAGATACTATCAGTAACCGAGTCCGTGTCTAACTAGGTAGTCTTTAAAGGTAGTGAAGAGAATAGAGAAATGGCCCGTGGCCAGTTGAAAAGTTTCCTCGTACTGCAAACTATAAACCCAGCTATCTGTAACATGGGCGAGAGGCTGTTGCTGACCCTGCAAGGGCTAAACGAGGCAGCGAAAACCTGAGGGAAAAGAAGGGAAGAGAGCCAAATGACCCCTAGAGACAAGGATGCCAAAGGCCAAGGACATGATGAGGGAAGTAAGGTGTGAGGGGGGGGGTGCTGCTCACGGAGAGTGCGGGTGCAGCTCACTGAGAGTCCGGGGGTGGTGGATGTTGACGATGAATTCTCATGGTGTTGAGATTTCAATCCCCGGAGGTGGAGTGGAGATGGTTCGTGACCCAAATCCCACACACTGAGGCTGCTCTTATATAGGGGTTCTTCCCTCAACCCTAACCCTGCCTGACTCATAGGCTCGTGTCACCCCACTCATGACTCATAGTGAGTCGTAGTGTAAAATCCATCAGCTGACTCGTACAAGCCAGCTGCCCCGTATCTTTGCAACCATTCAAAACTAATATAACAAGTAATGTGTTTCAAAGGTGTCACATGCGTGGAACCCATGACTCATAACTATGAGTCATGTGCAAAGTACATAAACTATATGACCACAAACGTGAGTCATGCCACTATACAACCAATAACAAACAATCAAGAACGCGCTATTGCGTTGTTATATGAAAACCTATGAGTGAACGGATCTCATAGCATGAAAGATAACAAATAGAGGACTAATAGCTATTAGACATGAGGAAATCTGCCTTACTTTAGTCACCGTTTGTGATATAAGCACGCTGACCCCATCCGAATACTTTGGAATTTGTCAAGTACAGTACGTGTAACCGGTACAGGTTACTGTTTGGTTTCGAGTATCGTTTGATACTCAGTATGTCATATGACTGAGTTTGATACTCATGATGTTTTATGTTTGGTTTCGAGTATCATTTGATACTCAGTATGTTTTATGATTGAGTTTGATACTCAGGATGTTTTATGTTTGGTTTCGAGTATCGCTTGATTCTCAGTATGTTTTATTTATTGTATGAAGATATCGTTTGATACTTGATATATTTTATATAACGTTTCAAGACTACCATTTGGGAGTCTTTATGGTTATGGTTTACAAGGCTCCCGTTAGCCTGACAAGTGTATTTAAAGACGTGCTATTCTCCGAACTTAGAGAGAGCAGACTTCGACAGACAGAGTTTTCAATATACTTGGTTGAACACTTACCTCTTCAGTTCGCTTCGAGAATCCAATAAGACCAAACATCCTTGGCTATTAGGAACTACTTGGTAGTTGCGATATAGTAAGAAGTTTGTTACAACAGCTTAGTCCAAGCCTCTGGTACTTAGTCTCGTTATATACCCCACTTTTGGTATAGGTATAGTATCGTTACCCTATCGATTCCCGCCACCACCCTGGAGGCGATTTCACTTTTTTTAACTTCAACAAGTTATCAAGATTGAAGAACACCAGGAACCAAGCGGGAGCAGACCTCCCATGAAGAAGGTTCAACAACGAGCTAGAGACGAACAGGGACGATTTGTCAAAGCACCTACAAAGGAACAGTTCTCAATAGCCGAAGCAGCTAGGCAACTAGCCAGGGATAGCGCTCGACGAGATCTAGCGGAGTCAGCAACAGAACTAGCAAAGGCAGCAACAGTCACCCCCGCCAGGTTCCCTGAGTCTCCACAAAACGGATTAACCAGCAAAGCCCCAGTAGCGGCACCGGCAGGTGATCCAGACAGCTCAAGCAGTGACTCATACGACATCTCTGACCATGGTGAAGGAGCTGGCTGACCAGGTCCCGAACCAGTACCAGAGCCTTTACCAAGGCTTAGCATCAAAGTTCCATCACCTAAGAAATTCACAGGTGATAGGGAAGACCTCAAACCGGAGGCATTTGATAGATCGTACAACTCAGTCCAACTCTATCTACGATTGCACAATGTATCCCAGAATGCTGCAGGATCAGGAAACTACTGGATTCTCTATACAGAAGGACGAGCCCAAGAAGCGGCATTCCAGGCGGCAGAGCTATTTGGAGAAAACCTCACAAGGGACCTTCTAGTAACCCATCTCAGGGAACGATTCCAATCATCCAAGCATAAGGACGATACCTATCAGAGGTTCCACAGCATCAGGCAATCGTGGAATGGACAAGTCCAGAAGCTATCTATCATAGCTACAGATCTACTCATGCATAGATCACGGCTACCAGAAGACACTATAAGTGACTACGCGTTCATACAACAATTCTTTACCAGTATGCATCCAAGACTCC
>Ga0307507_10008124_pt1 | contig 14742 bp, 11 predicted proteins | sample 7_EM_MG_FD_207223 | JGI IMG/M metagenome (GOLD analysis project Ga0307507, IMG submission 207223) | Populus trichocarpa ectomycorrhiza microbial communities from riparian zone in the Pacific Northwest, United States - 7_EM | ecosystem: Host-associated > Plants > Roots > Unclassified | place... | reverse complement strand
ATAAAGATCTTTGTATTGAAAGTAAATAGTTATGAAAGAACTTAGATGGTTGCGTGAAGAACCCAAATCCTCTGCCCCGAGGGTGCCCTTATATAGGGGTTCTTCCCTCGACCCTAACCCTGCGTGACTCATTCCCTCGCGCCACGCGACTCATGACTCATAGTGAGTCATAGTGTGAAATCCATCAGCTGACTCGTCCGAGTCTGCTGCGCTCTATCTCGCAACCAATCAAAACTCATAAAACAAGTCATGTGCCCTAACGGGGTCACATGCGTGAAACCCATGACTCGTAACTATGAGTCATGTGCGAAATACATAAACCACATGACCACAATCGTGCGTCATGTCAACACCACATGACCACAATCGTGCGTCATGTCAACACCACATGACCACAATCGTGCGTCATGTCAAATATCAACCAATAACAATAAACCAATGACACGCTATTGCGTCGTCATGTGAAACGCCTATGAGTCAACTGATCTCATAGTGTGAAAGATAACACACCGATGACTAATAACTATTAGTCATGTGAAAGTCTGCCTTGCTTAGTCACTGTTTGTGACACCAGAAGGCCTTGGGATAATGGCTTTTTCCAACAGAGCAGTAAGGGATCAGCGTATTTGTTTATAGATTTTTTGTTGTCATAGCTTCGGCTGCATACATATTTGTACCTTAAAACAAATACCACAGATAAAGCTATAATCAATAAGTCTGTACACCAACGCTGCCCACCCTCTTACAAGGTAATTCAGCCGCGATTTCAACAATCAATTGCACCACCAAAAATAGAGCTAAAAATACAATAAAAACATAGACTGAGAGCTAATGCCATAGTGATCAATACTTCGTATACCAGCCTCGATTTCTTCGTACTGCGTGGTAGCGTCTGGGCATTGAATGGATCAGGCCGTCAATTAGCCCCAGTGGGACTGCCCACCACACTGCCTTCAGCGCCCTAATGAAAATCACTCTACTCTTAGTATTATCCTTAAGACCTTTCAAGTATCTATGGTCACTTCGGAGGATACTCTTCATGGCCTTCCAAATGTGCTCGATTGGGTTTAAATCAGGGCTGTTTGGAGGGTGTTCAGCAACCGAGATTCCATGCGATTCCAACCACGGTTCGGTGATCTTTGCAATATGAATTCTCGCATTGTCTTGCCAAAAAAACCTTCCAGGAGTATAATGAGGCAATAAACCTTCCTCCAGGATTTTAATATAGGAGCGAGCACTATAGCCGTTCTTTGGAGAGTCCTCGTCTCGTTCCATAACCTGGAGTTCTGACCGTCCAACGATCCAGATACCCCCCCAGACCATATATAAGAGGCAAGACTTGACATGTTCGCTCTCATTGACAACCCACTCTTTCTATTTATCCTTTGGAAGTCGAAAAATCCAACCATTGAGACAATTGGGTGAGTTTTGTACGGAAGACTCATCGCTATAGATACCCTAAAGGAAGTTTTAGTGAGGATTATTATAAGGAAAACTAATAATCTCCCATACCTCCACCAATTCTTGGTCCATCTGACGATAATTACGTGCAATTCGTAGCCTTTCTCTCACATCCCTCTCCTGTAGGCGAATCCTCTTACAACACCTCCCTTTGCGACGTAGATTGGGCCCAAGAGCGTGCCGGACAGTATTGATGCACACATTGGCACCACTGACCTCAATGAGATCACGCAAGTATATATTAGGAAAACTTCTCACAAGACGAAGTAAACAGTGTATAATTTGACGATTTAGCTTCTTCGGACGACCAGTTCTAGGTCCAGAACCAAAGTGGTTGAGCTGGTGCGCCCGTTTAACAGTGCGGTAGACAGTCTGCCGTGTACACCCAAATTCCAATGCGACTGCCGATGGACTCGAACCCAAACTTATCGCCTCAAAAGTCCGTGCTCGGTCATGGGAATTTAGGTCTTTTCGTCGCTGCTGGGGAGTTTGCCGATCTCCGCTTATAATGGTACCAAAAGCTCACTGAGAAGTCACTTTTTTGGTGGTGATGTGAAACAAAAGACCAGATACGGGGGTTGAGAGGAGGTTGTGTAAAACCGTGTTGTCACTTAAACTAGGTGGGCGGGGGTGGGGTTGGTGTACAGACTTATTGATCATAACTGTATAATAAAAAAGAAAAAAAGAAAAAGAAAAAAAAGATGAGCAACTAAAGGAATTGAGACTAGTATTGGAGGAAAGAGGGCTCTGGCGAACCAATAGTAAGCTATTAACTCTGGACACTATTCCAGATAATAGGTCTAGTTAGAGAAAGCCAAATTCAGTATGCAGGTATGCAAGTAATGCTGATTGTGGTATATGAGCACTCCTCTCCTTTCAGTCTGATTTCCAAGTGAAAAAAGGAGAATTGCAGGCCACACTTAAGAGCACTGGTTATTTGGTGATATTCTATGTATTATTTCATTGTGAATTGAACTTTATAGAGTAATTTTGGGGGAAGGTAGAGATTTATGCAAGAGCAAATTCTAAATACATATTTGCTGGACTTGTTTGAATTGTTCTTGAGGCATTAGCCTAAAGCTCACAGATCTTGATATAGAAATATTACCAGCATATATTGCATATGATGAATGCCTATAGGCAAGATCTTGTCTATAAGTCAGATGATTTTAAAAAGCATGTATTTACTAGGTATTACTCTCACGGATGGAGAGTTGAGTCTGAGCTTCATATTTCTTAATCTCTTGACAAATAAAATAAACTCTGTTGCTAACTAAAAATAACATTATTGTGAAAATTATAGGGTGAAGGGGACAGATTCAAGAGGCAACATAAAAGATAACATCGACTTTAGTTTTATTTCAAGTTTGATCCGAGGGAGGGTAACACTATTAGCGGGCATTACACTTGGCTTTACCAGAAAACATATCATTTCTGTTATAAGAATTCTAATACAGACTTGCATCAGGGAAATGTCGGAGCATGGTCCAAGGTGGTCCTGAACGCTCCTGGTCCACCAAGGGGGGTCATGGTCCCCGTGGTCCACCTGGTCCACTCCGATCCGCTCTGATCCACACTTTAGGAAATTTTACTTTCAGATACGCATCTTCTTCATATTGGAGTACAATAGTCACCCAGTCTCTCTTAGAACCTGCTTCCTATACTCAGAGTTTAACTCATGATATTAGATGTTTTTCCTCTTGTTATAGCCCAATTGATCCACCTAATACTCAATTTTATCCTACTACTCATTTAGTTTCTCTTGTCTTCCTTATTGTTTCCTGTAAATTCTTCTTCACCGCTAATATATATTGCTATATTATTCTAGAAATAGTGAACCTTCTCCGGGATTGAGATAGGATGAAGAGGAAAAATAATTTTCTCTCATACACAGCCTTCTGGTATATTGCTTGTCCTTTAGCTCATCTTGCAATACATTTGATCAATCATTTGATTATTGGCTCTTCTTGATCAGAATATAGTGGAGTAGGCCCTCTATTATATGCTTGATTATGATCAGGTCTATTACTAGTTGACACAAAATAGTTTGATCTAAAACAACTACAAATGATAAGGGAATTATAGCTCTATTCTTAGTACTTGGCCAAACTCTACTCAAACCAATCATCCTTTTGGTTTATTTCACTTAATGCTACCTTATCTCTGCACTAAGGTAACAGAGCTTTTAGTGTATATTAAAAATATATTTCTATCTCTTCCCAGTTCCTTGTCAAATTCTTACTGTAACTGTAGGAACATACTATACCCATGTGAGCAGAACCTCCCTAATTCATCCTCTGCTCTCCACACTACAACTAAGATGGTTGCTGATATTCCACACTTTATAACCAGTTGAAACTAAACAGTAACAAGATTCTGACCACTGCATTGTCAAGTACTCAAAACATTCAGCTTGAAGGTAGCCTAAATCACCAATCTTGTAAACAAACCTTTTCTTTAACTCCCTTATAGTGAGGTCTCTATCCCTGAAATATCCAAAAATTTTCATTGCAGCCCATCCTTCGTAATATTTTGAGAATAAAAGTGAAGGTCCGTAAACATATTAACCAGGCTGGATCGTAGAGTACAAACCTCTTCAAGTTGTTTATCAGTAATAAGATAATTTTTCTTGTATTTAACACAGTTTTAAAATATTGCTGTATACTCTTGTTAGCAATTAATATTGACTGCCTCACAGAGGATATGTTAACTTCGAGTCCGAGTCAAAGTACCAAGAAATCCCAAGAAAGCACTTAGTAGAGGCTCTACTGTCGCCCTAGTACCCTTTGTGTCGCTACTTATAACACTTCTTTTAGCTGCATGAGCTTATTCTATCCAAATGCCCTAATGGTAAACACTACCCTGAGCCTTAGGGGGTCAACATAGATTCCAATTTGAGAGTAGCCACTATTAAATTTGTATTAATTGTATGGTAAATATCAAGATATCGCTGGAAGCTTAATCTGCCCATACTCTTCAATATTTTAGCAGATAGCAGAGTAATATATTCTCCAATCTTGTTATTGTAGATCAACTTTAATCCACATCTGAAAAAGAATAAAAACTTTCTTCAATTTTAGGTCTAATGTGACCTAAAACTCCCTCTGTCCCACATCTATTTTCTCAAAGTCCTCGCCTAACTTTGTATGTCCTCTATGGTTGCTTTGGGTATTGCCAGATGTGATTAAGGTTCTTTGGAGTCAATAGTTAGAAATACCTCAATCATGTTTCCTATTATTATTTAGATCCAAATAATTAGTTATTCTCATTAAAAACTCCTAACTATTGTATTCCACACCATAGCAAGCGTACCGCATAGGGAGCCATCCACCCAAATACTGGCCATCATTTAAATCTGGACTGAGGTTTGACTAATCACATAGCCTAAACTTCCAGATCGCTCGCTATGGCGTGGGAGACGTTAGTTGCGAAGAGAATAAGTCCTAAGACAACGGGCTCAACCACAATTATCAGTGAACCTAGGCATCTAGTCGGTCCGTCCTGATGGAGGACAGACTCTGCGCAAGGGAAGCTCCGGATACAAGCACAACTGGGATGCTGCCGTGAGGCTAACATCGAGTGAAGAAATTGAGACTGGAGTGAAAGAAAAAATATGTGTTCGTATTTGAACTAGCTAATGGATGTGGTAGTCTAGTGTAGAGAGAACGGAACGAACTAGATACAGATCTGGTGTGGTCACCCCATAGTGGACCACACAGTGCACAAACCCTGGATATGCTAGTCCCCACAACCATTCTCTCTACTATGCCCTAAACCCACGATGGGGTTACTCCATCACACCCCCTAATCCCATCGTTCACCTTTGGAGGAATAGAAAAGAAAATTTTTAATCAATACAAGATAATAATAGTATTATCATCCACTACGGCGGATGATATCTTGTATTGATTAACAAATATGCTGGGCTCAAGTATCTTTGCTCATCAGCCGAGCCAGCTCGAGCCCATGGTCTGGCTCAACTCGAGTCGGCCCGTGATACACTAGTCGATAGCCTGCCCGGGATGGTGCGTGACCTTGCTAGAGGTCCCGTCGCTAGTCTGCGCTTAGAATCAAGAATGACTTAATGGAGTAGGAAGAATGAAAGTTATCATAACTGCTGTGTTGATACCGTACCGGCAGCCGGTATCCGCATGTAAGAGTCCGTACCGCCAAAGAGATCGCGTTTTACTACCGGGGGTGAGAACACGGATTGACGGGGCTGGCCTGGCTTGCTCCTCGAGCCCAAACCCCACCATTAGTGGCGTTTTATGAGTGCCTCGATGGTTCAACACCTCCACCCAATAAACCTGCCTCTGCGAAAATCTACTCGGGACAGGATGGAAGTCGATTTCAAGTTAAGCGCAGGCTGAGACCTTCCACGGGCTCAGCGTAATGGAAGGTTGCTTACCTAATTGAGTCTTTGAGATGGTATTAAGCTGCCCGCTGCAGGTATTTTACGGCCGTCCGGTTCCTAGACTACATCTATGGATCACTACCGGGTGGGTACTGGTGGTATCTGTATGCTGAGGATAGGGTCGTCTGTGGGGTTATTTCGTATATCACTTGTGGAGAACTTGAGTGCACTATCGCACCTCCAGTAAACCCTTCTAGATAATCAAGGCTTCCAGGATCCGGTAAGCACAAGTCGGAGGTATAAAATACCACACCAGAGTTTGTCTTCATACAAGTAACCCTAGATTTTGGCTTCGCCGGCGAGTCTCCTACCCCCATCGCGGAACGGGAATGCGGGAAGCCCATTAGGAGAAAGCAATAATCTGGTGCAAGATCAATTACTATCCGTGCGCTATGAAGCATAACGGCAGCTCAAAAAAAATAACACAATTATCGAGTGACAATTGGTGGATAGGCCAATGAAGTTGATAACTTTCTAAACCCTTCTTGCATCGTCTACCTTTCTTTCGTTAACGCGGCGCTTGTGCCATGAAGGGTTAAGGAAAAAAGGTTCGGAAGCAAGGACCCAGGATTGATTCGCCAAACGGTATCATACAAGGCGCGACGAGCGGGCAGTTGCCGCGCCTATCTTTCTTTCGATAACCGACTTGGCAACCAACGCAAGGTTACTTAATGGATGACTTGGCACGGTGGATGTCTCTTGTGTTGGCCGGACCTGGGTGTGAGCGGGAAGTTTGTTGTGCGGGTAAGAATAGAAATATGACGACATTGCACGGTACTTGCTCAGTTGGGACTGGTATCAATCAATGTCTGGTATCATACGCTGGCGGGGTGCTGGGATCGTTTGAGCTTCCCCCGGTATTCATCAACCAAATAGGTCAATTGGGTTTTGTGATGGTTTGTTTATATATGGTGGCGCTGGTATGAGATGGTGCTGGAACAGTGTTTGCGTGATATTTTCTATCCTGCTTTGTTATCAATAAAGTATTGGATGAGGAGAATCTAATGATCCGTTTGGGGTTGACTTCTGAGACTTCGCCTCAGAAACAATTCGTCAGGTCTAGCATGCGCATGTGGTGACGGACGGACGGTGTGCCTCGATAAAGTTTCGCAAGCCGGTACCACTCTCTTGGGCTCCAGATCCTCTCTGGTGCCTCATCCTCACCTTTCCCTCCGTTCCCTTTATTTTCCTCCTTCGATCCTTCCTTCTTCCCCCCGTTCGTGACATTGCTGTTTTTCTTTAAATTTGTTCTTGCTCTCGGGCAAGAATTGTTTTTAATACCTTCGCCCTGTTCCGAGAACCCTACGATAACTCTTCACTCATTCTGGAGCTATCCAACCCTCGTTCACTATCCCTACACACTCGTTGTACTCGGTGGCGTCTCATTTCCCCCTTTGGTTCATATTCGAATTTACCATGAAAGGATTTACGGCTACTCTCGCGGCTACGGCTAGTTTGTTATTTTTTGGAATTGCGTCTTCCAAGATCACTGACCCGGTTACCATTAAAGGAAATGCCTTTTTCGTTGGAAGTAATCGTGTAAGTTAGCTTCCGGGGGTCAGTACCTGCAGAGGATTTCTCAATCAGTTCTAATCTCTACTCAATTGGATTAGTTTTACATCCGCGGTGTAGACTACCAGCCTGGCGGTTCCTCCAACCTGGCCGATCCGCTTTCCAACATCACCCTTTGCCAGCGGGACATTTCCCACATGAAGGACTTGGGATTGAACACAATCCGTGTTTGTAAGTGCTTTACAAGTGCTCGATTAATTTTCCGTAATAAGGGTTTCTTTGCTAAGTTCAGTTTTAGACACTAGCGACAATTCTGCCAATCATGATGACTGCATGGACCTTTTGTCCGAGGCTGGGATTTACCTGATTTTGGTGGGCTGAGCCCCGACTTTCCCATATACTCTGAATTATAATTAATAAACCTTAGGATGTCAATACACCCAAATTCTCCATCAGTCGTGATTTCCCAGTAGCTTCGTACAACGAGGTATATCTTCAACATGTCTTCGCTACCATTGATGTGTTCTCCAAATATACCAATACCCTTGGGTTCTTTGCAGCCAATGAGGTGATCAATGCAGCGAATAGTACTCGTGCTGCTACAGTTGTCAAAGCACTCATCCGAGATATGAGGAAATACATTGGAAAGCATGTGAATAGGCCGATTCCAGTTGGGTATAGTGCTGCAGATGTTGCAGAAAACCGGAGGGAAATGGCGTATTTTCTGAACTGTGGGTCAGACGATGTCAGATCTGATTTCTTCGCTGTAAGTGTTTCCGCCCTCAAGAAGATTGAGAAGACGCCTAAAACAATGTGTAGTTCAACGACTATTCCTGGTGTGGACCCTCTAACTTTGTCCAATCTGGATGGGATAAGAAGGTGATTAATTACTTGACCAAGAGAAGAATTTGGCTTATGGGTAACCTAGGTTGAAAATTATACCGGCTACTCTATTCCGCTCTTTCTCTCGGAGTTTGGATGTAACCTTGTTAGGCCCCGTATATTTAACGAGATTAAAGCTCTGTACAGCACTCAGATGACTGGCGTGTTCTCCGGTGGTCTTGTCTACGAATTCACCCAAGAGCCCAACAATTACGGCCTTGTTCAGATTGATGGGGACAATGCCACTACATTGCCTGATTTCGATAACCTTAAGAAGCAATATTCGTCTACCAACAATCCACGCGGAGATGGTGGCTACCAGAAAGACCTGCCGGCAAGCGATTGCCCAGAGAAGACCTCCTTATGGGAAGCCTCTAATACCCTGCCCGATCTCCCTAGTGCTGCGTCTGTCTATATGGTCGGTGGTTCATATTCCTCTTCCCTCAGCGACTTCTGCTAACTCGTGTTAGAACGATGGAGCTGGTACGCCCAAAGGTACTAATGGTGCTAGTAGCCAGTTTGTACCTCAAAACCACAAGGACTATAGCCTCCCCGGCGAATCGGGCGCGCCAGCTCCCTCATCAAGCGCGAGCGCAGAAAAAAACAAAAAAGGCGCCGCGGCAGGCGGGATGGCTGGGTTGGCTACCGGAGGTCTGTGGATGGGGGTTACTGTAGGGTTGGGAACGATAGCCGGTGCTATGTTACTCTTTTAAGCGCATAGAGAATTGAGGGGTGGGCTTCTCATATATATATTACTAGCACAGGTGTATTCAACCTGTTTTGTTTTTTTGCACGTTCGGGATCCGCTATGGTGAGATGGTACATGGGGAAACATGATGACAGGCTGCGAACTGTCATGTGCGATGTTAATGCTTCCTTTTGCTTCCGATCCTCTGGGAGTGTGTATGGTTCGCTCTAGTGATCCTCACGAATGAACGACCCGCTTTGAAAGCGAATATACCTTATTCCAGTGATTGTATTAATAGAATCCTCCAACTTTCATGCGATAATGTGAGCGTGACTTATTGAGCCACATGAAATTGCTCATGAATTAGATGTTTGTTACCTTTATCCCCTTGCTTCATTGTGCCGGTTCAGGGTTCGATCTCTACAACGACTCAGGTATTTCATCGTTCAGAAGATATATCAGAGGCCGGTATACTAGCTATTTACTCAACGTTTGAAAGCGTGATTTCGTATGTAGCCCTTTGACCACGCCTAGACCGAACTCGGGAAACCTTTTTCAGAATTAAGTGATCCACAAGCGTGCAGTAAAGTACTAGGACCGCTTAATATAAAACCCTTTGTCGATTATTGATCAATCGAATACGTGTTATTAACCACAGAATGACGTTTCATTATTATTAGAAGCTTTCTAAAAGGAATCTTTTCAGAAGCATTGAGGCTCTAGGGCATTTGCATCGAGTGATTAATATGGTGACTGAATAATGCAGGAGATCTCGTATTCGAGCCGGGGGGAGGAGGTCCAAGACATGTATTGCTATTGTTAAGGGAGGGTGTTTTTAAAAAATACATGTTGTTATGTACTTGTATTCTCATCGGGTATTCGGAATGTGGTTCCTACAAAAGTGCCGGAAGGTGCGTTAGAATTATGTGAAATTGAAGATTTAGTGGATTTAATACAAGGAGAAGAAAGTAGCTGATGGTAATTTACCCAACGATCGACAGCAACACAACCCTCCTCACCACCTGGTATTTTCAACACCACCTAAAGAACTTTCTCTATGTGTTCTACTCTGAAGTTGTGATTTTGATTTCTTTCCGTGGTTTTAACAATGGAGGGGTTGGTGTTGGAGTGCTGTAGTCTGGCCAAAGTTCTTCCTTTTCGTTGATGCACAGTTGATTTTGTCCATGGACAATAGTGAAAATAATGATAATTATGAAAACTGTGATGGCAATCGTGACGATAAGATGAGTGAAGGGAGGTTCTCATTCACTCTTAATGCTAGAACCCCCTCTCTTTATATCAAACTGCCCCTTCATATCATTCCTACTCGCAAAGCAAAACTTTTGTTTTTATGAGAATTACACCCTTTTTGACCTTCGTCATTGGGAATACAGTATGAGGACTCTTTCTTCCACCTACATTGTACTACATTATCACTAACCTGTCTGGTCTTTACATTGCCCCGAATGTGAGATACTTACTGTTAGCCCTAGATCAAATTTGCCTGGTAGATATAGTAATAGCAACTACTGCTAGGCACTTGTGGTCATAGTACTAGGACCTAAATGTTTAATACTACCTGATTCCAAATAGAGGATAAAATTACAAGTAGGCCAACATTTTTCGCACATGTGCATTTAGGCTGACTGAATTACTAAAATACTAAGGTTTCTCTCCGAGATTCCTCTTCTGTGAGGTGATATTAGTTCACGAGTATGAGACTGGTATGCACCATACCTTAACTTATGACACTAGGAGAGCCAACCACAAGTACTGTATGTAACTACAGTACCATGGCCTATAATATCGAAGTATTGTCGACGAAAAATATTTCATCTCATGTATATTATACCTACCTCCCTGTAGCAAGTGACATGGCCAGGTTCTTCTATCCCTAGTACACCTCCTAAAGCATAAGGGTATACCAAAGAGCCGTGAAATCACCCTGGGGTAAGGAATATTACTACAAGATTCAGGAAGATACTGGTGACACTAAAACATACAGGGGGTGCTGATAGACCAGGGTATATGCTCAAGAGTGCAAGAGTTCCAGGTAGGTCATAGTGTACTGGCTAGCATCCCATGTGGAATGCAGTATGCCTACCATTTCTCAGAGTTCTTCCGGTAGTATTGGTGTATTCCTGAGTTTCTCTGTTGTGGAGAGTTGCCCCCTAGAGTCCATCAGCAAAATGTAAAAACCAGTCCTGGTGCACCAAGGGGGGTTATGGTCCCCCTGGTCCACCCTGATCCAACCTGATCCACCCTGGTCCACATTTTCGGTAGAATTTCAAAAAGTGTGGATCAGAATGGATCGGAGTGGACCAGGTGGACCACAGGGACCACAACCCCCCTTGGTGGACCAGGAGCGTTCAGGACCACCTTGGACCACCCTCCGACATTTTCCTGATGCTCCCATAGAGGATGCTGTTGGCTCTATGGTACCAGTAGGGGAGTACGGCAGAGTCAAGATTTTTAGCTTTCACTTAAATCACATTTTACTTTTTGCTTAGGCCTTTTTACAAATAGCTACCATACTAGTTAGAATAGCCCTTGAAAGTCTGTAATAGGACTTTGTGAGAAGTGAATAGAACTCTGGGAGGCTCGCTTAATTCGGATGTAGTGCTGAGATTTTCAAACACACCACCCATTCCCCAGTTCACATCAGCAAATTGTATTGCAAATCTGATCCCTAATGGCTAGATACTGATTGCCATCTGTGCCCTGTGGGATTACTGGCCCATCATTCTTTGCTTCCACTTTCCCTTGTTCGTCTCTGGTGGACCTCTACTTTGTGCCCATCTGCCCCTGTTGCTCTCCCGTGTAGACCGGTACACTTTCCTGGCACTCAGATTCACCCTTGCCCAGAACGTGATCCTCCCGGCCAGCGCGTGTGCAGAGCTTTAGACTCCGGGTCCGCTCTTGCGCAGGCTCTCACTCTTCTGGTCCATCCTTGCATGGATCTTCAACCTCCAGGTCCGCGCTTGCGCAGGCATTTACCCTTCCGGTCCGTGCTTGTGCAGACCTTTATCCCTAAGCTCTCTGCTTGCGTGGACCTTGTCCTCCTTGTCCACCACATTGTCACACCGGAATCCCCCTGATCTGCCTTTTTGTGTCTCATGAATCCCCCTAGTCCATCTCCATTCGACCTCGGTTCCCCCTTGGTCCGCCCAGGGGCAGCCACTCAACCCCATGGGTCCTCGTTGCTGTAGACCTTGGTAACCACGTTCATTCCTTGTTTGGATCATGAGCCTCCTCTCTCATCCTACCTTGGATCTCAACCCTGGAATCCAGCCACAACGCGCCTCAGCAAGCCTCCACTTGCTCCTGCCACCATGCCCTTGTTCCTGGAGTCACTCTTTTGCTTCTCGCGTCATTCCGGTCTGCCCTGGATGCTCCTAGGGGTGATGTAGTCTTTCAAAGTTGAGATAACTGTTACAATCCTCTTCTCTCCGGGTGATACTTGCAGCAGGTAACCGATTGTTTCCTAACGATCACTTCTTCTTAGCCCAATAGCTGTTGCGATAGTTAAGTCCGTTGACTCCTATCTAGCAACGTCGATCGCTAGGCTCATATAAGACAGTCGTGTCTTGGTTCCCAGAAGTATGATGGATAACGATTTTGGTATTTGAAAGTATAGTATATGAAAGAACTTAGATGGTTGCGTGAAGAACCCAAATCCTGTGCCTTTTTTTTTTTTTTTTTTTTTTATCATGCGTTAATTGTTTTTTAGGTACAAGAAGCTTCGTGCAGCGCTAGCTATGGAAAGAACAAAACCTATAAATCAAAACAAAAAACAAAAGAAACCATAACTTCCCGTCCACCGCGTTTGCTGAAAGTACTTGGGCTAAAACCCTTTGCCCGTCGTTCCCTAAGGAATCAAGATATAAGGAAATTACAACGCTGAAACTACTTCTCATATCTGCGTCTTTTTGGCGGGGTGGGCTATATAAAAGGAAAAAAATAAAATAACTAACCAACCACAAAGCAAAAGATCCGAAAACAAAACCTTCGCGGGAAAACCAGTTATCTAGGTGTGGGAGAGGGAGTGGAGGGGGGGCTAAATTGGTCGGGGAGCATGTCCGGGGGGAAACCGGTCCTTGTGTCTGTGATGTACTCGCCTTGAGCTCGTATGAGGGTGGGGTCGGACCATATCGGTGCGTCGTGCGCTAGAGAGGAGACCTCCTTCAGCCGGAGGTTTCGGGCTCGCGTGCGGGCGGGGCAGGTGAGGACGGCGTGCTGGAAGGATTGTGGTCCTGTTTCGCAGCGACCCAAATCCTGTGCCCAGAGGGTGCTCTGATATAGGGGTTCTTCCCTCAACCCTAACCCTGCGTGACTCATACCCTCGCGTCACGCGACGCATGACTCATAGTGAGTCATAGTGTGAAATCCATCAGCTGACGCGTTCGAGTCAGCTGCGCTCGGTCTCGTAACCAATCAAAACTCATAAAACAAGTCATGTGCCCTAAAGGGGTCACATGCGTGAAACCCATGACTCGTAACTATGAGTCATGTGCGAAATACATAAACCACATGACCACAATCGTGCACCATGTCAAATATCAACCAATAACAATAACCCAATGACACGCTATTGGGTAGTCATGTGAAAACCTACGAGTCAACTGACCTCATAGTGTGAAAGATAACAAACCTATGACTACTAACTATTAGTCATGTGATAGTCTGCCTTGCTTAGTCACCGTTTGTGACATTAGCTCCCTTCTCTCTCTTGCATCGGTCCCACGATGCTAAACTCCTTCCTTCTACAGCATTCCCCCGATTTGGCGCATTCTCTCTTTGCATCGATTGTAGGCTTGTTGGAGTTTCTCCTTTTCCTCATCGAGCCGTTCGAGGTCGTTATCCTTTGCCAAAATGATTTGGGCAGCGCGATCGAGCTGGCTTCGGAGGTCCGAGATTTTTCCTTCCAGGGCTTCCACGTCTGGAATGGTTTTTTCGCTCCCCTCTCCCCCCAGCCGTGTCCTCACGGCTCTTCTCTTTTTGTGTTCCCTCCTGTCATTCTTTGACAGTTCTTCTTTTTCTCCTATTTGGCGGGGGTAGTAGCCAGCGTCGACCTTTTCCCATCGGTGTTCGTTGCAATTGTCATTGAAACAATGCTCCCAGCTCGTGATTTCGTGATGATCCCTTCTGGCTCTTTTCCGGCGAGGTTGTTGTGGGACCCAGTCCTCCCCTGGGTTCGCTTCCATCTCCTGTCGCCGATCGTGGTTGTGGGTGACAGTTGGTTTTCTCGATCTCCTGGTGAATTGTGGGAACCAGCCTGACCCTTGTTTTTCGCCTAGATGGATTTGGCATCCGTCGTCAGTGCAGTCCGTCCAGTTCATGGAGGCGTGAGCTACCTCCCTCTTTGGTGAGCCCGAATATGCTGGGCTAGTGGGGGTAGCATTGCGAGCAATGTGCTGGGCGTCGCTCTCTGGCGTGTGTGAGCCTCGTTCTTGTTTGACGACGGGGGGAGGTGCGGAGGACGATCTGTTGATCGTGACGTGTATCCACTCCGGGCTTCCCTGGCTAGCGCCGGTGGAATCGTTGGATTGTGTGTTCTGCATTGTAGAAGTTTTCTGTGGGGTACCAGACTTTATCGTGTTCTGGTGAGTATCCTTTCAACTTAGCTCGATATTGGAGCTTGTTGTAGTGGAGTCGAGAGTCGATGATCTCGTCGAGTTCGTATTCCTCTTCTCCTTCTATCTGAATAGGAGGAGGGGGTTCTTTGATCTGCGAGGGGAATCGGTTGTCTTGGTAAGGTTCGAGGAGGGAGATATGGAATGTGTTG
>Ga0307507_10008121_pt1 | contig 14744 bp, 2 predicted proteins | sample 7_EM_MG_FD_207223 | JGI IMG/M metagenome (GOLD analysis project Ga0307507, IMG submission 207223) | Populus trichocarpa ectomycorrhiza microbial communities from riparian zone in the Pacific Northwest, United States - 7_EM | ecosystem: Host-associated > Plants > Roots > Unclassified | place... | reverse complement strand
AGCAGAAGAAGAATAGTGCGGCGCTAGGGCCTAGGCCTATATAGAGGAGGAAGGGAGACGCGCAAGAGGCCAGCAAAGACAATAGTAAGGGAGAGAAAGGAGCCAAAGTAGAGCATAAAAGAGTACTGGAAAACCATCTACCGCAATATAATACTGGTTGGACCGACGCTGGAGAGATAAATAGAAGTTAAAGGTACAAAGGCAGATTTAGGCAAGGGGAACCTAAGCTATAGCATAGGTAATGCTATAGGGGGTAAATACCTAAGGGCTCCAAGAGGGCCTAATAAAGGCAGAAAATATAATAGCAATACTCTTAAGAACAGGAATAATAGGACTAAAAGATTAGCTTTACTAGGTAAGTGTCCTAGTAGGTAGCCTAAGGTGTAAATATAGCTGGCTAAGACAGATACCAAAACACGTAATACTGTTATGCCCCTTACATACCAGCTAAGAAGCAATACTCTTAGTAGCTGGTATAGAAAACTATAATATACTACTCTTAACACAGAAAGGCCTTAAGGCGGCTACCTAGTGGCTCATTGGCTAAAATGTGCTAGACCAGTTCTAGGTTGCAAAGGAAATAGCAATAGAAGGTAAAGGGGCGAGTAATAGGCGCCCCCTAATAACTCTATAGGAGTAGAGTATAGTGTGTAATACTAGCGCGTCCGTAGGTTTGTTACGGCAGTAGTAGTTCCTAAGGAGGTCAAAAAGTAAAGTAGTAGAGCACCACTAGTGACTTGTAGGTGACTTGTAAGCGAGCCCTAAAAGGCGGGGAGACGGATTATAGGGTTTTCTTAAATAGAGTTTTTTCCCTATATGTATATAAGGAGTAGTCCGCGTAGGCCTAACAGGGATCCAAATCGGATGTTAAGCAATAAATAATAGTATATATTTAACAAATCTTCTTTTTCCTTTTAAAGATTTGTCTATATATAGAATTAAGTCCTTTTACTATATATCTAAGCTTCCTACTATTTGCTCTTATATTAAGCTTTTAAAGTTTTAACTTTTTTAATTAATTTAATATAATTAATTAAATTACGAAAGGCAGACAGGGCAAGATGTTACAGACAGCTTAAGTATAATGTTATAACTACTTAGAGAGGAGTCGGCGGAAGCTAGTTGGTTAATATAAGCACGGTCTAGGATAGAGCCGGTGGAACTATATAACGAGGAATGGTAACCGAGTTACGTGATAAGCTCTGTGAGCTCTGTGAGCTTTGTAAGGTCTGTTACGTACCTTATATACCTTACATACCTCACGTAGCGAAGGGATTTCTTAGGCGTACAGTTGTGTATTTAAAGGACTATAGTCCCTACCCAGATAGTTCTCTTTTTATAGTAAATCTTAGAATATAATTAGAGTTAATCTGTTGGGTAACTACTCTACTAGTTATTATTACGTTGTTGACTTTGTTTATACCTATATACCCAGCCTATTAACAAGTCCACCGTAGTACCTACTATAAGGCTCTGTTATATATTTACTACCAAGGTTACGGTATTAAAATAAGAGAGAGTTAAATAATATGCCACTAAAAGCACTAGTTATAACCACAGTAGCTACGACCTTAGGGTTAAAAGACACTAGTATAGCAGATACTAATTTATAGTTAATTATAAGAGGTTAGTTATAGGAAATGGTTAATTAATTAATAGATAATAATAGGATACTTAAGGATTATATTAATAGGATCGGAGTAGTAAAGGTTAAGCTACTATCAATTAAATGATTTGTAGGAGAAAGGTTAAAACTTAAAGGATTTCTTATATAAATATACTTTAAGGTTATGTAAGAGGGAGTAAAGTTAGCAACACCTATAGACCAAGTGGCGTACGTAGGATTGTTCTTAATAGGAAGAGCACTTAAGTAGTTTAAATCTTACCTTACTGAGATAGAGACAAACAGAATATTAACTGCTAATTAGGAAGTATGGTATATATTTACTAAGGCCATCAAAAACAGACTCTGTACCTATATGTGGTGACGGCTATAAACCTAGGTCTTTAAAGTTTAGACTTAGAGCTAACGCAGAGACGTTATACAGCGTGTAATATGACTTCGTGGTGGTAATTGCGAGCGTTATGGGCGGTAGTGAAAAGTTTTCACATAGGATGGTAAGATCTTAAAAACCACCACTAATGGTACCCCTTTACGATAACAGCTACTTCTATACTGCTCTATTAGGGCACCTATACGATCTAATATGGATGCGCAGTATTCGATAACATCCCCCGACCCCTAATTGAAAGCATTGACGACCTTATATTAACGAACGGCAACTGCGAACGAATGAGTAAATATACGGCCCCTTCTAACCCCTAGGGCGATCGCCCGCGGAGTATATGGTTACTCGCCGTTAACTACTAAATACCTAGCAGCCTGGATTGCGACCTACGGTTCTCCTTGTCTCCTTTTAAGGAGTGGTGACCCTTAGAAAGGGCCTAGCTGGGGCCTAGGTATAAAAGATACCTAAAACATAACATAATATATCCCACTGTTAGTATTATAGTAGTTAAGACAGATGAATCCCCCTTACGCCTTTAATGGCTCTAGGGGGGGGGAGGTATGGCGTATATAGTAATAGTCTACAGGAGATAGCATATAGGGGATGGTTAAGATATGGAATATAAAGTATATAGCATATATAGCGAGGCCTAGCTAGGACGTAGTGAACCCTAGCTTTAAATAAGCTAGAGAAGGAAGCAGTAGTTCCTATAGAGTTTAAACATTTAAGGAGGACAGGACGTAGCTATAGGCCTATAGGGCCGCTGCTATGGACGAATATGGTAAATTAGGGGTTTTTTATCCTACTAAGTGTGATGGTGCTAGAGCGCGTCACCTGCTAAATTCTGCTATGCTGCTGCCATATTCTGCCAACCTACGATTGGCTCGCTTACCGCTAGCGCCTTAGCGGCTGCCCCTTTATATATGTTTACTATGGTCCTTATGACCCCCTTCTTTTCTTCTCCTTAGCTTAGTATCTTTATTAGATAGCAATCCACAAGCTTCAGTTTAGAGGCATTTGTGCGAGCCGTTATATTATACTAAGCTCTCCATATACTGCCTAGGAAGGCCTTAATAATATCCCCATATTTTAAAAGAAACTTTATCTGTAATAACGCGTTAACGCGCTATACTTAGACACTAGAACAACTTTATACTGCCTGGGAAGGCCTTAATAATATCCCACTTTATAAGCTAGGTAGGACTGGACCTGTACCCCTGAAATTAAAACTAAAGCGTATGAGACCGATAAATCCTAGGAAGCTAATAATGGCACCTAAAGCGAGCTTATTTAAAAGACCTACCTCTACCTAAGAGGAATATGAGATCCAATTAGAATCAGAAATTGAAGATAATAATAATGTTACAGATATACGCAAATAGATTCGCGCCCTTGCGGCCAATTAGAAGGTTAATCGTCTTTAAGCCTAAAGTATATAAGAGACTCTAAAGGAGATCCTAGAAAGCCTTACTGCCTTATAAAGTAGCCTAGCCTCCCCTTTACAAAGCCTTAGTTAACCCATTTACTCGACTGAATGTGATATACTAGGGAGTACGGATATAATAATAAAGCAATTAAAATCCGTTAAGCTTTCTAACCCTTAACTACTGTCTAATGGGATAGACCCTACCTTTGAGAACTAGAGGATCTAAGTATAAGGAAAACTCTAAATTAACTATAACTATTTCCCCTCTGAAGAGGCCAAAATGCTCTACCTCTTTGGCTGAATTATAGGGGACGCCTAACGTCACCTTTAAGCTAAGTTCGAAGATGACTTTCCTGTCCAATTTATATCTATTAACGAGATACTGTAGCACCTAGCGGCTATCTATGTTAACCTAAACAAAGTATGGGACGCTTGGTACAACTATAACTACCTAATAATAAAGCTGAATTAACCCTTTACCAAATTCTAGACTTAATTCTTATACCTTATAGAAGAAGGCTAGGTCCCCCTTAAAAACTATTAATTGGACCTTTATAACAAACTAACGATTAGGCTACAAGAGAAGATTACTATAACTTTAGACGACCTACTAACCTATAAAAGACTCGCAGCTTGTTGCCTATTATTAGACTTAGAGCTAAAGCGGATTAATGCCCGCCTAGATCGGTAGAAGCGACCCTATAGTGATTAAAGCTTACCTACTACCCCTATGGGAGCTAGAGTAGGAAGACAAGCCACGACCACTACTATACTAAAAGCGGTCATAACTATGTACTGGCGAGCCTCGCCTGATTAGCTATGTACTATAACCTTAACTAGTACTTGTTGTAATACCCTGATTGACCCTACTACAGCCACTTGCTATAACTGCGATAAGGAGGGTTACTTTACCTTGTCTTACCCAGAACTAAAGGATATCAAGGAGATAGAGAAAAAAGAAACGTCTGATGAGTTAAAAAAAGAAGAACCCTAGGGAAAGACTCCCCCCTAGGGTATCCTATTGATCTTAAAGAGATTGATCTAAGTTAGTTAATAGGTGGAAAATACTTTATGGTTCTATATACAGTATCTTAAAATGGATATAGAGTTAACTTAACTGCCCTTATTAATACTGGAGTAAATAGCTTTGCCTTTATAAATACTGCCTATGTGATTGACGTTGCTAAGTTTCTAAATATAAAAGCCACCCTACTAGAGAAGCCTGTTTAGGTGAAAGGCTATAATGGCTAAGCCAGTAAGCTGGTTACCTATGTCCTGAAGTTATATATCTCCCTTAATAGATAATGTTAATATGGTATCCCCTTCTGCATCTTAGACCTAGGGTCCTATAATATAATCCTTGGCCGAAAATGGATGTCCTACTTTAATATTTGGCTGAATGTACGATAAAGACAGTTTGTCTAGCCGGAGGATAGGCCGAAATTACCCTTCTTTGTTAGAGAAATCTGAACTAACTGTAAGACACTAGCCGCGAAGTCTAACCCTATATACTAGTAGGATGTCTAGGCTTGTGACCTAGCCTTTGCCTAAGAAGACGCCTGCTGTAAATCTGGAAAGAACTCTGTACCGATAAGGATACTCTCCCAAAGCGCTACGCTTGAGGAGGACTCTATATACGGAAGCGGGATAGATAGTAATATAGACAATAGCTAAATTGCGTAGATCTAACCGGTGTGGAAAAGAACATACTGATAAGATATAAGGGATGGCCTCTAAAAGATGTAATAGGAGTTAAAAGGAGTAATAATAATACTAATACCCTAGAGGGCCCTAAGGTCACGCATGCCCCTAGTGTTATATAACCCCCCTATAGTAGATATCGCCGTAATTAGCGCTATAGTGTTCCACTTTAATATATACTAGAAGGATAATGAGGTCTTTATAATAAGCCTATATAAGATTGACCGGATTATTAATAAGAGGGAAGAAAAGCTAATTAAGGAAACTAATAAGGAACTAGTTAAATATTTTCTTTTTACTGTCTATGTTAAGTACAAGGACGTATTTTTAAGGGCGGCTTTGGATAAGTTACCCCCTTACCGGATATACAATTATAAGATTTAATTAGAAGCTAATAACTTACTAGGCTATAGCCCCCTTTACTAACAATTAATGGACAAGCTAAAAGTAATAAAGTAGTACTTAATTGATAACCTTAATAAAGGGTTTATTAAGCCAAGTTAAGCCCCTTTTGCTTCCCCTATTCTATTTATAAAAAAGCCTAGTGGAGGCCTTTGTTTTTATATTGACTATTAGAAGCTAAATGCTATTACTTAAAAGGATTAATATTCTATTTCTTTAATTAACGAAACCCTCGTATGTCTAAGCTGGGTAAAGATCTTTACTAAACTCAATATCCGCTAAGCTTTTTACTAAATTAGGATAGACCTTGTATCTAAAGATTTAACAACGTTCTGTACCCGTTACAGGTCCTATAAATGCAAAGTTCTTCCTTTTGGACTAATAAACGGACCGGCTACGTACTAAAGGTATATAAATAACGTTCTTTTTAATTACCTTGATGAATTCTGCACGGTATACCTAGATAATATCCTTATATACTTAGACGATGAACTTAAGCACTAAGTTTATATTAAGAAGGTCCTAGAGAGATTATAGAATATAGGCTTGTAAGTTAATATTAAGAAATGTAAATTTAGGGTAAAATGTATAAAGTACCTTGGGTTTATAGTAAGTATAGATAGAATTAAAGTTGACCTTAAGAAGGTTGACGTAATCCGCAACTGGCAGCCCCCTTGTATTGTAAAGGGTATTTAGTTCTTCCTAGGTTTTTGTAATTTCTACTACTAATTTATCCGTGACTACGGAGTTGTGGCAACGCCTCTTATACAACTTACCTGGAAAGACACGCCTTTTGTCTTTAATAATAACTATATAGAAGCCTTCGGAGAGTTAAAAGATCAGCTTATCTTTTCTCTAATCCTTTATTACTATAACCTGGACCTTAAATTAATGCTAGAGATGGATGCTTCTGACGGAGTTATAGTAGGAATCCTATTACAGTTATATCTAGACAGTGAATGGTACCCTATTGCCTTCTTCTTAAAAACAATGGACCCAGCCGAGTATAACTACAAGGTATACGACAAAGAAATGCTAGCTATTATCTGATCATTGTCCTAATGGCGCGCAGAGCTTAAAGGCACGAACTCCCGGATTAAGATATATACGGATTATAAAGCCCTAGAGTACTTTATAACTACAAAGTAGCTTACTAGACGATAAGCCCGCTAGGCTGAAATACTCTTTGAATTCTTCTTTATAATTATATATTGTTCTGGCAAGTAAAACACTAAAGCTGATGTACTAACCCGAAGGGAATAAGATATAGGACCCTAGGATAAGCTAAAGACCTAATACTGGACGCGCGCCCTCCTCTATCCTAAATAGCTTAACCCGCAAATTCTTAAAGAACTAGACTCTAAACGGAATAAGCTAGTACCCTTAGAGGGAGCAGTCTTGGATGAACTAATAGGGCTAGTTAATTGCATCCTAACTATGAACCGCACGGCTAATTCCCTAAAAGCCCTCCGTGATTAAGCCGCGAAGGAGGACCCTAATTTGGAAATGGAAGAAGGACTGCTTCTATACTAAGAATGGCTTATAGTTCTAGATATTAATAACCTATAGATAGAGTTAATCTGTGAAGCCCACTATTAAGTCTCTATGGTATACCCTAGTTGTGATAAGACCTACTGACTACTAGCGCCCCGTTACTACTGGCGAGGACTTCTATCTAATATGGATTGATTTGTTAGAAACTGCCACGCCTATAGACGCGCAAATGCCCCTAGGGATTGAACTCCTAGGTAGCTATAACCGCTGCCAGTTCTAGAACGCCCTTAGCAATATATTACTATAGACTTTAAGTTATTTCTGAAGGACGCCTACGGCCACGATGCAGCCTTTGTAGTGGTTAACCGACTATGTAAGCAATTCGTCTCCCTCCCTTGTTTTAAGACTATGACTGCGAAGGATATAGCCCGCCTTTACATTAACAACATCTATTAATTCTACGGCGCCCCTGAATTAATTGTTTCTAACTATGGCCCCTAGTTTATATCGGATTTCTAGAATAAACTCTGCTGTATTTTTGGGATTAAGATTAAGCTCTCTATTGTATTCTACCCTTAGACTGACGGCTAAACCAAGATTATAAACTAGTACCTTGACCAGCGACTACGGCCATTTATAGACTACTATTAGGACAACTGGTCGGAATTACTGCCTATAATGGACTACACGCAGCTTACACTCCCCTATAATAGCATAGGGATGTCCCCATTCGAACTGCTCTACGGGTATGCACCACGAACGTCCTTTGATTGGGATAGGCCTACTAAACCCGCTACGGCCTACGAACGCCTCAGCCACGAAGAGGCCTAGGCATTTGTTGAGAGAATGCATGGAGCCTGGGAGACTGCTTAAACAATTATAAGAAAGGCGCAAGAAAAAAAGGAGTCTAATATAAACCAATATTATCGTGAGGAAGACTTCTAAGTAGGAGATAAGGTATAGGTATTAATAAAGAACTAGAAAACCTAGAGGCTGAGCTGTAAGTTAGATCACCAAATGGCTGGCCCATATAAGACTCTTTAAAAGGTAGGACACTCTTTTAAGGTTAAGCTACTAGAGTTAATAAGGATCCACCCCGTCTTCTCTCTGGACTGGCTACGAAAGGCTGCGGATGATCCACTACCTGGATAGTATAATAACCCCCCACCGCTAATCCAGATTGCTAAGGACGAAGAATGGGAAGTTAAAGAAATCCTAGCAGTAAAAAAGGTCTGTAATGTCTTAAAATACTGTGTAAGCTGGGTAGGCCATGACGATGACCTAGAGTGGTACCCCGTATCTAATTTTAAGTACTCCCCCTATAAGCTACGGGACTTCTACCTAGCCTACCCTAACCTCCCTGGACCACTACGTAAATTAGACAACTGGATTAAATGCTGGGAAGAAGGGTTAGATAATTACGACAATTTGGACAACAATAGGGAGCTCGGACAACGCCTAAGGGCAGGCTTTTTTAGGAGGGGGGGGTAATGTGATGGTGCTAGAGCGTGTCACCTGCTAAATTCTGCCATGCTGCTGCCATATTCTGCCAACCTACGATTGGCTCGCTTACCGCTAGCGCCTTGGCGGCTGCCCCTTTATATATGTTTACTATGGTCCTTGCGACCCCCTTCTTTTCTTCTCCTTAGCTTAGTATCTTCATTAGATAGCAATCCACAAGCTTTGGTTCAGAGGCATTTGTGCGAGCTGTCACACTAAGGTGGCTTATAGGGTTTTTCTATCCCCTACACAGCAGGGTTTTCTTCCTATTAATTTATAAGTTTTCCCCCCTGCGACAGCAAGTGTCTATGTGGGCCTAGATAGGATCTGTATTAGACGTTAATTAAAGATTATACTACTATATGTTTACTAACTAGAATAGGTTTGTGGAAAGGTTAATATAGATATTTAGTAACCTAGAGGCATTAACTATAGTATAACGCACTTTAGTAATTAAGTATATAATACAGTTTTAGATACTTGTAATATAGGTTAAGTGGAATAATAAGGCGCTTATGGCATAGTATAAATAAGGACTTAAGGCTAAAGTCTAGGACGTAATTATTCTAATGGAAGATATGGATACTCTAAGGGAGTTAATAGATTAAGCGATAAAGATTAATAATAGGATCTACTTAAGGGAATAAGCTAAAAAAGGGTAAGATAGAGTTCTATAGTTGTGACGGTGCTAGGGCACCGTCCCCTGTAGCTGGCTTGGCGCAATATCTAGAGTTCGCCTATACTGTGTATATTACCCCCTAGAGCCTCCTTTCCTCTTCTTTTTCTCCTTAGCTTAGTATAGTAAAACCTCGTTATACCGTTCAGCTCGGTAGTAGGGGGTTTGAACGTTATGCCGTATGGAAACGTTATATTGCGAGCTCACTTATTAATCGCTGCAAGAGGCTAAATTAACTCTTCTCTCTATCCATAACTACTTAAAGAAGCTTGTGATAGTCGTCTGCTTTACTCGCACAACTTAATAGCCTTAAATTACTCTCTCTGCCTTTATAAGAGCTGTAATTAGAGTCTTATTACCCTCCTCTTGCTACCCCTTATAGAGCTTAAAGCGCTCTAGTGTATCTAAAGCCTTATTAAGCTTAATAACTTATGGCTTAACCTTATTATCGCTTTCCTTGTTATCTGGCATATTATATAAGGGCGTTAAAATTAATTAGTAAAAAAGTAAGTAGTATCTCTTTAAGGTTTTCTAGGGTTCTTATGGTAGTATACCTGGATCTGCTGCCTCTTATATTTTAAAACACTATAGTGGCGAAGGCACTTAAGGTCCTTAGACTTCGCCATTATATAGGGCAAGAGGGGTGTTAAATTAATAAATATTAATAGCAGTGGTACTGGTTTATAGGCTTAAGAGTAAGGGGTTAATACAAAGCGCTAAATTGCGCCTAGTAGAGATGGAATTTAAACCACCCCTATAATAATCTATGGATATACATTCTGTTAGTAGGGGAGGGGGGGGGGGGGGGGTTAGGGTATCTATAGGAGCTTCCTTACGTAAAAGCTTTGCTTATTGTATATATTCTTATCCTTTATAACTACTCTAAGGTATAGAGTCCTTATACACTATATACCTGCATCCCTATATAACACATTTACTAGTTAGTTAAACTATAGATTAATAAAGCAGATGTATACAGTTAACCTCTATTAAGAATTAAGTAATTCTATTAAAGAATAGTTGTTCCTAATCCTCTGGGGCAATTAACCTTCTATTAGGCGCCCAAATCAGCTCCAAAAATAAGGTTTTCAATACCATAATTGCTCGCGCTATACCGTTCTTGTATAAGAGAGCTTTAAACATAACGGCGTATTAAATTTAAACGTAAAGCCTTATACGCCTTATAGTAAAATTAACTGTCCCTAGCTATTGACCGGTATACTGTAGATAAACAGTGTACCAAGATAACATTAAAACGCGGCTTTACTATATTCTTATATGGTAGCAATCTACAAGCTTTAATTTAGAAGCATTTGTACAAGCCTGTTATATTATACTAAGATTACCTAACCCCATCTGGGGGGGACTTTGCCTGCAATAACATGTTAACGCTTTATACTCAGGCACTAAAGCTCTCTCTTTACTTTGCCTGGGAAGGCCTGGATAATATCCCACCCCGTTCCGTAGGTCTTTAAGAACTCGCGTTAAACACCCCTAGCTGCGCGCCGTCGTCGCTAGAAGGTCTCCTACGGTTATAATTAAATGCCAACTTTAATGGCCAAGGATACGCGCCTAGGAAGGCTTTAGAATATCTTACCCCTCTAACCTTTTTAACTAATATGGAGTTATATAAGCTGCAGAGACGACCCTAGTTAAGACTTAGCCTAGGGCTATAAGGAATAAAGTTAATTAAGACTTAACCATAATGCTGCGATAAATAACATTAATGGATACCTAGACTACGCTATAATAACTACCCCGATTAATACTAAGCCGTATAAAGAGAGATAAAATTAATTAGGAAGGACTTGCTAGCACTATACTACTACCCTAAACCCTTAAACCTAATTACTGACTGTGCTAATATGCCTATAGTCTAACTAACTAATAATCGCGCTAATACGCCTGCAATTTGCCTGCGATTTAAATGCGGCCTAATATAATTTAAAAGCAAACCTAATAACCTGTTGCGCCAATATGCCTGCGATATAACTCTCTAACTTATCTATAAATACCTTATAGATACCGTTAAGTTCTTATTAATAATCACCGTATCTAATTAACCCAAATATTACTATTAACCTAGATAGTCCCTTAATTTTACAGCCGAATATATCTATAAGCATTATAGTCCTATATATAGGGGTACTAGGAACATAGGGGAGAATTTAAGTAATTTATGGCACTCTTAATTAGGAGAACAGATTAGGAGAATTATTCTAGTTTATAGTACTCTCTAAGCAGATAAGCCTATTTATCTCTATAACCTCTTACAAACTATTAACGCGTTCTTCTTAATAGCCTTTTATACAACCTTCTATAAACAAGATAGCCTACTATTATAAAAGCATGTCTTGCCAGTTATAATAAGAATTGAAATATTAACACGTACGCCTTAGTACGTACGCTCTTAATACTATTTGTTAACACCCTTAAAACTACCTACTAACTTAATGGCAGCCCTCTTTAAACAATAATCTACAAATTTGCTATCTAATAGTATCTCTTCTTTCCTCTTTAAATACTATTATAGCTTCCCTTTATATAACTATGCTTAAATATTAAAGCGCACTCTTTCTTTAATACCTTCGACTTATTAATAAGAATTAAAATATTAATACGCACCTTTTTAATACCTCTTTTAATACCTCTCTAATAACGATTTAATATGCTAAGTTATAACGGCATTCCTATAAGTCCTTAATTAACCCTAAATATCTATTACCTAAAGCGATATTCTTAATTAAATATAAGGGCCGTTGAAAACGGACTCTGTACCTATATATGGTGATGGCTACGAACCTAGGTCTTTAAAGTTCAGACTCAGAGCCAACGCAGAGACGTCGCACAGCGTGCGATATAACTTCGTGGTGGTAGTTGCGAGCGTTATGGGCAGTGGTGAAAAGTTTTTATATAGGATAGTGAGATCTTGAAAACCACCACTAATGGTACCCCTTTATAATAACAGCTACTTCTACACTGCTCTATTAGGGCACCTATACGATCCAACATGGATGCGCAATATTCGATAATATCCCCTGACCCCTAATTGAAAGCATCGACGACCTTATATTAACGAACGGCGACTGCGAACAAATAAGCAAATATACGGCCCCTCCTAACCCCTAGGGCGATCGCCCACAAAGCATGCGGTTACTCGCCATTAACTACTAAATACCTAGCAGCCTGGATTACGACCCACGGTTCTCCTTGTCTCCTTTTAAGGAGTGGTGACCCTTGGAAAGGGCCTAGCTAGGGCCTAGACATAAAAGATACCTAAAACACAACACAATATATCCCGCTGTTAGTATTATAGTAGTTAAGACGGATGAATCCCCCTTACGCCTTTAATGGCTCTAGGGGGGGGGAGGCATAGCATATATAGTAATAGTCTACAGGAGATAGCATATAGGGGATAGTTAAGATATGGAACATAAAGCATATAGTATACATAGTGAGGCCTAGCTAGGATATAGTGAACCCTAGCTTTGGATAAGCTAGAGAAGGAAGTAGTGGTTCCTATAGAGTTTAAATATTTAAGGAGGATAGGACGTAGCTGTAGGCCTATAGGGCCGCTAATATGGACAAATATAGCAAATTAGGGGTTTTTTATCCTACTAAGGTGGCTTATAGGGTTTTTCTGTCCCCTACACAGCAGGGTTTTCTTCCTATCAATTTACAAGTTTTCCCTCCTGCGACGGCAAGTGTCTGCGTGGGCCTAGATAGGATCCATATTAGATATTAATCAAAGATTATACTACTAATTAAATATAAGTATTCGAATACGGCTGCCAACCCTATAGCGTACCTTCGAATCTCCTAATAATACTTAAACACGTCTACTATTTTATAATGACCTGTTCCAAGAATTACGAGAATATTAATAGACTATATACTAATACCCTAATCAATTCCTATCAAATTATTAAATATACTATAATTAATAGTATACTTTAACTAATTAATACCTTAATAAGAATTAACCTATTAGCGTGTCTCCCTTAATACCCTACTTATATAATAACTGGTTAAATATGCTATAATTAATAGTATACCTTAAACCAATTAATTAACTGTGGCTAGTAATATAATAGCATCTCTGCTAGTTAACAGCATATTAATTAATTAAATAATTAACAATATCTTGAACTACCTACTAATTAACAGTAGACCTTAAGAAACTAATAAACGGATTATGCCGTTATGCCTATAATTTAAATATGTTGGTCACATAGGGTGACTCACCAATAACGACTACTTAAGTAGGTTACAGTGATGTTGGTTAATAGCTTTATTTTATTAGAATGAGGAAGGGCAAGGAGCTTAAGACTCCTCGCCACGCTAGTGCCGCGGCGTCACGTAACGACCGCTTGCCTAATTCCCAACACTGGCAACTCTTCTTTTGTGGTTGCCATCTATATACAAATACTGCTTAACTAGCGTAACAAATATCAATCCTCCTCACTTACTATTGCCACCGCAATATAAGTCTCACTGTCCTAAAATTTGCCTTTTAGCACGTGGTGCTTTCTTACTTAGAGTTATAGGTGGATATTGTGTTAGGGCCGCTAAGGCGCTAATTATAAGCAAGCCAATAGCGATTTTCCGTGCCAGGTATAGAAAATTCTAATTAGCTGCTCTTAAATTGCTATATCTCTTACTCCCTTTTAACCTAACCTTTAACTTATATATATAGAGTATTTGTGTTAACAAACGTCTCTAGTGCCTTGTTTGGGTTTGCCTTTGTTATTACATCTACTAGGTTGTCTTAGCCATTAATCCACTAGATCTTAAAGAGTTCTTAACGCTCGTAGGATTGCCAAAGTGCTATAATATTGATTATAAGACGCTTCTCCTTTGTGGTACCAAGCTTAACTAAACACTCGTAGAGGGAATATGAGTTAGTGCATACAATTGTAGGGATAATAGGGAGTTTGAGTCAATCTATAATTATCTTTAGGGTAGTTCCAATTGCAATTACCATGTTAACTCCGCTAACTATTCTATATATCTCTAATGCTAGAACACTTTGGGTAATATATTTACTCTTAGTTAAGCTCTAATAGATAAGATTGCTGTAGATCGTAAAGTTATTCTCTCTAGTAGATTTATTCGCGATGATAATCTTATATCCTAGCTGGGAGCTAAAATCTTTATTGTTTATAAACGATCTATTAACAAATATAAAGAGCTTAGTGGTAGAAAGATTAATAGGCACATAGAGTAGTCCCTAATTAAGATGGTTTATTTACTAGGAAAGACGCTTATTTAGGGCAAGGATATTATTCTTAGTTAATTCCTGGTATTAAGCGGCAATAGAGAGATTAAATAAAGTCTTGGGTTAATAGATAAAAGCAATATAAGCTCTATAAGCGCGTTACTCCACGTATCCTTGCTTTAGAGAATTAATGTTAATAATGTTAATCTTCTTACCTTAATCTTTCTGGCGTAAAGCAATAGAATCCTTATTTAGGGAGAGGATGCATCCATTAAAAAGTAATAGTGTTATTAAATTAAGCTTTTCCTTTGGCTTTGC
>Ga0307507_10008120_pt1 | contig 14747 bp, 20 predicted proteins | sample 7_EM_MG_FD_207223 | JGI IMG/M metagenome (GOLD analysis project Ga0307507, IMG submission 207223) | Populus trichocarpa ectomycorrhiza microbial communities from riparian zone in the Pacific Northwest, United States - 7_EM | ecosystem: Host-associated > Plants > Roots > Unclassified | place... | reverse complement strand
AAACATTTTGTCCACGCGCCCGTTTTAATAGCCCTACCAAAAACTTCCACCTACGCGTCCACCTTTTAGACCCTCTATCATGCCCCCTTCACACCACACCCACTCGGCACACGGTTCTCGTACCCACCCACCCGCTAGGTACATGGATGTTCAAATGATGCATGCTTCTCACCTATTCAACAGCAACAACAACAGTATGCCGCCTAGCAAACAGGCCGTATCCGCAACCACTGAGGGTGCTACTAGCACTAACCCAGACAATGAATATACCAGCGGTGAGAGTGAGCAGGGCGATGAGGATGATACTGTGGAATTGAGAGAGCCTTCAGAGGCCGGGAGAAGGGGCTACAACGAAGACGACGGTGAGGAAGCGGAGGACGAGGAGGTGGACGAAACAGAAATGGCCGAGGGGGATGGAGCTGAACTGGACTTTACTGGGGATGAGATTGACGAAGATATGGCTGGCGAGGAATCGGATGGTGAAGATGAGGAGTACAATAGGAGGGAGAAGCCCGCTAAGGACAAACGCAGGGAGGTAAATTATCGCAGGAAGCGCGAACAGGAAATGGTAGAAGAAGAGGCCAGCGATCAGGAAGATATCGAAGGTGAAGAAGACGCTCAGTCGATTTCTTCAAATGCCTCTTCAGAGGAAGAGAATAGCGATGATCCGGACAGAATTGACCCTGCAATTTCTGAAGAAATGGAAAGATTCGCTCATACTTTCAAGGGATTCGAGAAGCGTTACCGTTTGGTCAACAAGATTGGTGAAGGTAGGATTTAAAGGGCTGTCGTATAAGAGAGCTGCCACTAACTTTGGTTGTAGGTACTTTCAGTTCGGTATATAAAGCCGAGGATCTACTATATGATCACTACGATAACAGTTGGGACATTGATTATAAAGATGAGGCAAGATGGGCGGCCCCACCGTCGAAGAAGCGACGAACAGGGCATGGAAACCATGATATTGGGCCTGTTCGTCCGAAATATGTTGCAATCAAGAAGATCTATGTTACCAGCTCTCCCACTCGAATCCAGAACGAGTTGGAGCTACTGCATGATCTCTCTGGGTGCGATAGTGTCGTGCCGCTAATTACAGCATTTCGCTACCAAGACCAGGTTGTAGCAGTGCTTCCATATTTTAAACATGTTGACTTCCGAGTGAGTTTCTGTTTCTGTTTGGGCTATAACGCTATGCGCTAGGGCTGACACAGCTTGGCTATACAGGAATACTTTAGGGAGTTGACGATCCCCCACATCCGATCTTACTTCAAGTCCTTATTCAGGGCACTCGCTCACGTGCATGCCAATGGCATAATCCACCGTGATATAAAGCCAACGTATGTCATCAAGGATGTTTGAGCTGTGGTCAATTCGCTGATATAGCAAGCTAGGAACTTTTTGTACGATTACCGTTATGGTAGAGGCGTTCTCGTGGATTTTGGCCTTGCAGAGGCATGCTATTTTCTAACACCCTTCTTAATGATTTACGTACCAGCTAATTGTTTATATCTGGCACCATAGCGAGAAGGAACAGACTCACAATATTGCATGTGCCAACATTCCACGACCGATCGAAAGGACCACCGGCCACCCACACTAGCCCCCTCTGCCGGCTACCCAAAGCATGAGACAAGGTTTGTTCAAGAAGATTCCAGCTCTCAAAACGACGCCCGCTCTAACAATGGCGACAAAAGGCCATCTAGAAGAGCGAACCGTGCCGGTACGAGAGGCTTCAGGGCACCAGAAGTACTCTTCAAATGTACCAATCAAACCACAAGTCAGTTTTGCTCGATTTTTTTCAAAAATATAACAAAACTAACATCCTGACAGAAATTGATATATGGTCCGCCGGCGTAATCCTCCTCACAATTCTCTCCCGCCGCTTCCCCTTCTTCAACTCCTCAGACGATGTCGATGCCATGATTGAGATAGCGACCATCTTCGGTAAGCAGAGAATGAAGCAATGCGCAGCCCTCCATGGTAAGCACCCCCTCCGCTCAAGCCCCTATAATTGCCAACAAACCTAGGCTGCGTCTTTGAATCCACCATCCCAACAATCGGCGAGCGCGGCTTCACCCTAGAAAAGATTGTCCTGTGGGCAACAAACCGCACAGCAACCGGTTCCTCAAAGGATAACAAGGACGACGCAAAGCTCGGCCAGGACGAGGCCCTTGCGATCAAGTTTTTGCAACGCTGCTTCGAGCTGGACCCCGTTAAACGGACCTCCGCAGTTGAGGCACTACAACATGAGTTCCTAGCCAGTTCTGATTGGGAGTCGCCAGAGCCTGAACATTAGAAAAAGATGGGGTCCGTTGCCGATACTAGGCGGTGCTAGAGGTTGTGATTAGGGAGGTTGTATGATAGTCTGGGTTGGGAGGGTATATACGACGTTATGATTATGTTATAGATACCTTGTGTTGATATAGTGGATCGGTGCTTCAATGGTCTCTCTATTCTATCTCTTTTCTAAGGCTTGGTTGGTACAATACGGCAGTTGGGATTTCGGGGGGGGGGGGTGGTAAACTCAGTCTTTTTTTACCTCCTTCGCTCTTACTGCCTCTCGCAATAATAGTAATAATATCAAGACGTAATGCGATACGGCGTATGATATTAAAATTAGGTTTGCCGGCTACGGTAGTGGTGTATTTGTGATGTGCGGCACATTTCCCGGTTACCAATTTTGACATGGAGAAGCAACGTTTTTTTCGCGATAGCTAGGGTTACTCCTATCGTAGATGCGGGACACGATAGTTATAAACCAATCCTGCCGAGGGAGGACATTCCCGAAGTGGCTCATGAACGCCGGGATCTGTCGAGGCGCTATACTATACTATACCCCGCCGGTCGTGTACTCGAGTACACCACCATCACATAGATTCAGAAAATTATTCTCACCTACAAACCAGGAGTTAATTTTGTACATAACCTAAATTGGGGCTTCTGACCTCCCTACTCACCACGACAACCGAGAAGCGCAAACAGTATAATATGATACCATATTACATATACGCCAAGCAAGAATCAGATATATAATAATATTATAATAACACCCTACGAGTAGTAATAAGCCCAGTTTTTCTTTTCTTTTCTTTTCTTAGCAAAGGAAACCCGCACGAGTGATATTTCATGACTACACTACACGCCTCTACCGCCACTGCTAGTATTGGATAAGCAACATGCATATTATGATATGATACCAACATTTAGTAAACTACTATTCACACACACACACACACACACACACATACACAAGTCATTAGAAACTTACTAGAAAAGAAAAGAAAAAGAAAATTTTCAAGTTTTGTAATATTATGATAGAAAGATAATTTACTTCAGCGTAGTTGCGAGGGCTAGATCCTTTTGCTGAGGATTTGGGGTTGTGATAGATATATAGAGCTTGACGGGTGAGAGGCTGAGGCGTGTTGTGTTCGGGTTGGCTGGTTGGGTGGTTGGTTGGGCTTATTATAGTTACCGGTGTGTGCTGACTTAGGGTTGATAGGGTAGCTATATGTATGGTGTAGTACTAGCCGCTGAATGTACGGGGGGAGGGAGTTTTGGTTAGAGGTTTACATGGGCGTAGGCCTATATGTATTATTGCAACTCTTGCTGTAATATGGTGCGGAAGTGTTGTGGCGATACCGCTTATTGTGCGTGACTAGTGCCTAGTCTAGCATTGTTCGGACATCGAGTGATAATTCGTGATTGCTTCTTCACCCTTATTCAGTAATATTATGATAGGATAAATTTGTAGTTGCTCATCTGCTCGACACTTAATCCCGCTTAGTGAACCAAATTACAGTACATGCCATTAGCTATACCAAGTATCACATCTCGTCGTCGTCCCTTTTCTCGTACAGGTAATCTCCTCCAGGATCGGTAAATAGCAAAAGAGAAAGAAAGAAATGGAGGCTAGCCATCGCGCCACATCAAGTCATATCGCTAGTGCACTAGATAACACCACATATCCCATCCCGCCACGTATCAGATACAGCAGGAAGGAGGAAAAAAAGAAGTAAGAGGAAAAGAAAAGCCCATCAATCAATGAGTCACTTCATGAACTGGCACCAGAAAAAGCAGCGAAAAGGAAAGGTGGAAAATTGAGTCCAGCAACTGTCAAGGCTAGTAAGGGCTATTGACAATGCTATGGCGGCTTCTCAGCTGTCTAACCGGAGTAGAAATACTCTCTCTAGTTGGCTTCTTAAATGTTTGACGCCCAACCATGTTGACCTCGTTGGGGAGCGCGACAATCACATTCTTGTCGCTGCCAAAACGGAAATTATCGGCCTTAACGTCTTCAGAGTACCTCTTAAGGGTGTATGGATCTTTCCTCCCGGCGAGGACCTTCTTCATATTCCACGTGACCATGAAGGGGCCAGTACTAGTGATGATGGCAGTCTCGGCAGCATCGAGGCCAGTGTTAAACTTGGCAACGGTGAAAGAGAGGGGCTTCTTAGTCTCCGCTTGCATCTGCGCGACGTGAGAAGGGGAGAGACCAAGACGTCGAGGACGAGGCTTTGCATCCTTCGGGAAAGCCTTCTCGAAGCCGAGTTTTCCTTCATTCTTGCCTTCGTGCTGGAGGGCGTCGACGAGTAGAATATAGGTTCTACAGGTTGCGAGAATCCATCTGCCATCGGCGGAAACGTCAAGACCAATTATTGCTTCGCCCAGAGCGGGGATATGTGTTTTGGCGTTGATTCCCAAACGATCGAACATACGAATATCACCCTTGCTCGAGGCAACTGCGATATACCCATTCTCGGTGGTTGCCGCAGCGGAAAAGTCATTCTTCGAGACATATTGTTTGAGTTCCGAGTCAACAAGCTTATTACCGTTCAGGCGAGGGTCTACACGATAAAGGGCATTGTGGGACAATCCGAGGAATGTCTGTTCATTGGTCATTTGAGCAAATTTCTGGTGGTTTTGATCAGCAACGGTCCTTAAGTGTGTCAAAAAGATATGATATTAGGAGGACATACACTCTCAGGAGCAAAGATGTCAATAGGAATGTCCTCATGGACCTTCCATTCGTCAACCACCTTTCCGTATTCCAAGTCCATCCTGAATAGACTATGCGGGTTGTTCTCATCTTGCATGATCAAACCGGTATCCTCGCCGTGCAACATGACCTAGAAATTGCATTAGCTTGGTGTCTTTTTTTTCTCTTTTTTTCCCAAGCAAACTACAAACCTTCTTGGGCTCAAATATTTTTCCCTTCGGAGCTTGGACTTTGCTAATGCTGGTCTGAAACTCCAATTCGTTGTTGGCGGTATGCTTGAAGACTCCGATCTTGCTGCCTCTAACGACGAAGCTTCTGTCGTGTTTGTACCCAACAGCCAATTGGCTATTTTCCTTGCCATCGCCCTGTTCCCCCTTAACATGAGTGTCGTCCTCTTCCTCGTCGGTGTCATACTCTTCGCTCTGGTTGCCGGGCTGTTCTTCAACGTCCTCGAATTCGTCCTCCTCCCCCTCTTCTGGGGCGTCTTCCATGGTGATATCCTGGAACGCCTCAAGGACATATTCGCGCTCTTGGTCTTTGGCTTTGATCCATTTTTGCTCGTTCAGCTGTTCCCAAAGGGCACGCATCAGACCTTCCTGAAAGTTTTCTTCAGTCTCCATATCCTTGAAACGTAGAAGCCAGGAATAAGCGCTATCGTCGGTGTAGTGGTTGAAGATGAAAGAAAGGTACTCGAAATTAAATACAGGATTAATATCAGCGATCACAGGCTGACCGAGCCAGACTTTGTTTTCTCCTTCAATATCGAGCCAGTCTATAGGTTGGTGTCAGAATTCGTCGTTCAAAGTCATGAAAGGGGAATTTACATTGCCATTGCCCGACCTCACTCACGGTCGCCGTAACCTTTTGCTCCTGTAACACAAAGGTTCCAGTCGATATATCGAACAAATGTAACTCTGCAACCTCGCGGGTAAGTATCTCCTGAATTTCAGGAGCAGGGATCGCCTTTGGAGCAACAGTAGGCACTAAGGCGGCTAGTTCCTTCTTGCCCTTTTTCGCCGGAGTTTCGGGAGCCTTCTTAACTTGGGTAGTAGGAGAAACGGCAGTGGGGGATGCTGAAGGAATCGGTCCATCACTACAGTGTATAAGTGAATGGTTATACGGTGGATTAGGTGTGACGGGGGGCTGGTGACTCACGAGAAAGAAAACTGATGCAATTCCTGTTCGGTAGCTGTTTCATGGCTTCTTCTATACCTTCTCTCGAACTGGCACTGGATAGCTACAAGCTCGAACGTATGCACGGATCTAGGCTGCACACTAGGGTCACAGACGAACTCGTAAAGATCGCCAGGGTCCTTACGGCGAGTTAGTCAATCGCAGAGCTGCGGGGTGTTGATAATATGTTAGGGAACTCACCCCACTGAGATCCCTCCATGCAATCACAGCTTGGCCGTCCCTGACCATGGATCGCAGATGTAGGCTCTCGTCCAGTAAGAAAGTTTTCTCATCTTTTGCATCGTCGACATCTTCGGCGTCATCAACAAGCTCTTCCTCGCCTTCTTCATAAGCTCTCTGGATAACAAGCTGGTAATGGTAAAGGGTTGAGGTCCTTCGGATTGTGGCGGCTGCATCCTTAAAGCTAGATTAACAGTCAGTACCGTATTGGGCTCGTGGCTGCACAATGCGGATTTTGTTAGCACGCTACTTACATGCATTCGCTATAGCCCTTAACAGAGTTCGGACGGACTATGTAGAGTTGACCTTGATCGAGCTGAATTATATCCTGTTTTGTGGAGTCACCGAAGATGTACTTGCCCATACCCCTGAGCATAAACATCTTGAGGGCGTGTAGGTAGGTGCTGTTGGTCTTGTGCCTTGTTTTTTCTTCTTCTTTCCTTCTTTTAGAGGGGGTTCTTTGTATGGTCTAGAGAGGAGGGAGGAATAAGTACAGCTTTGAGTAAAATGTAAGGTTGGGGGAGGAGGGGTTGCGAGGTGTGAATGAAGGTTCGGGGAGGGAGAGGAGGTGAGGGAAGTTTGTGTACAGTACGGTACTTGTATCTGGCGGGGGAGTCCTCAACAAGAGGAAACGCGAGAAATGACGGAGGAGGGGTACTTTTTTTCTTTTCTTTTTCCCCAGCCCAACAAGCTAAACCACAACAAAGATACGGCAAGCTTGGCTGGATACGGTAGGGTATTGGTATGACACCCATGGGCCAATCCTCGCAAGCGTAATGGGATGTTGTTTGTGGCGAGTGAGGTGGCAACGCGTTGAGGCCATACGATTAGGCGGCGTGCAAGGCAAGCAACCAAAGAGTCAAGCGGAAGGTTCTACTCGAGTACCGGTACTGTACGAGTATGCAGGCTAGAAGCTCACCCTTGAAGCTTCAAAGGAGGATTTCACAAGTCGCAGTAGCGAAATGCTGGTAGTCTATGATACCGTAAGTTAAGGCACCGTACGAGTACACGGTATCATATACAAGTACCGGTATACCCTAGGCTCGACAAGTCACTCCGATTTGGCGCCACGCCCCCCCCCGCAGGTTAATTCACTGACAAGGATCATGCATTGTAAAAACCAAGAAGGGGTGGTCTACAATTGGTGCAACTGTACCGGTACCGTGCTGGTAAGTGCTTATGCAAGTGTACCGTACCGCTCAGGCGGCGGTCAACGCGACTGGGTGTTTCTGCGGTATGCGCTTGCGGTATGGAGTGGTGGTCACTCGGGCAGACGTTGATACTCGGGCAGAGGTTGATTGGTTAATCTCCCGGCGATCAATAGCTGATAGCTAGAGTTTCCACAGTTCGTTAAGTTTAACACAGCGAAGCCTCCTCTTCTAGTTTCGTCATTCCGGTGAGGGGGGTGTCCGCGTAGCTTGTGATTTCGTCTGCTCACCGTGCCTGTAGGTATCGGACCGCGCCGGTGCTATGGTGTAAAGTTTGAAGGAAGCACTGCGGTGGTGGAAATGGAAAATGTTGCAGTTCTTGTGTAGCGCCTCATTCGAGAATTGCGGGTCCATAGCGTGATAGCATGCCGGTGCCGTACCGGTATTCTACAGAGGAGATTGGTTCAATATGGTACGATATCGTGCCGTGGATGGAATAACATGCACGTCAATCGAGTGGATGGAATGCTCTGCTAGATCTAGTGGGCGTCGTGTCTGTGATATGGTATGATAGCATGATTAGTCATCTAGCAGAGGGCATACAGCATTCGTTGATCAAGGGAGCCGCATCTACTCGAGTACCGGTACTGTTCCCTATGAAACCATAGCTATCGTAGCCTGGTGCAAGTGCCGCATAGTAAGTACGGTAAAGGGAGGAGGGGCATTGAGAGCTCGCGTTGCTGTGCCTGACAGCTGGGAAAAAGTAGTTGCTCTACCGTACCGCATCACCGTATCATACCACCCAAGTTACCCTCAAATATTTCCCCCCGCCGTTCCCCCTCCTTCGTCCCTTCTTGACTCACAGACTCCACTAAACACCTCCGCCTTTCTCTACCACCCCCCCCCCCCCACCACCCGCTTCTTAAATTCCCTGTACCTGCTTCCTCGCCCATTCACGTCTTCCCGCTCCTCCTGACTTTGACTGACCGAGCGTACTAATCCGACCGGCTGCGCGTTGTCACCTGTTCTTCCTCGTCAACCTACCCCCCTCTTTTCTCCCTTCCTTACTCGGCCTTCCCTCCTTTCGTCTACCTTTCTCTCCGCCGTAGTGTTCCACCCTCTCCTTCTCCTCAAAAAAATATATCTTCTCTCTCTCCTCACTTTAATTACTCTGTTACTTTACCGAAAAAAACTCAAGTTCTGTCAAAGGATAAAAAGAGAAAAAAAGGGTTTTTTTTTTTGCAAATACCAAAAAGAAAAAAACACAAAAAAAGTGAACTAGCTCTTGCCTCTTGCGGATTTGTCTTTTAAACAGTCAGCCAAAAGAAAAAAAAATATCCCCCCACCGCCACCAATACCGATATCCCTTCGTATCCCTCGATAGATTTCCGCAGACTTACCAAGAGGTATCATGAATGGAGGAGGAATACCTGGTGATGCCGTAGGCTCGCCTGCGACAAATGGTGGTGGGAATGCAAACGGTCAAACACTGCAACAGCCACAGCCGCTGGACCAGATCAAACAAGCCCTCCAAATAGTTTATGATCCCCACTCCTCTAACGATTCCCGAAAACAAGCTGGCGCATTCCTCGAATCTGCAAAGAGCGACAAGGAAGCACCATACCATGGCTTTACTCTCGCTTATGACAGGGGTCATGATGCCGTTGTGAGGCATTTCGGATTGTTACTACTGGAGCAAGCTGTTCGTTATTCCTGGGCCGACTACACTGCGGAGGAGAGCGGTATGGTTCGAGGTTGGATTTTAGGCCTGGCAGAGAATGTCAAGGTTGACGGAAGGGATCCGGTATATCTACGGAATAAAATTGCACAGCTCTGGGTCGAGATTGCGAAGAGGTCATGGGCTAGCGAGTGGCTGGATATGGATGAACTTTTAGTAAGGCTCTGGGACAACTCTACACAGCAAGGCAATCCAGCCCAGAGAGACCTAGTGCTCTCAATATTGGAGAATCTGGTGGAGGATGTTTTCAACAGAGAGGACTCGGTAGCCGGAATCAGAAATACGCCGTTAAGCAAAGCTTGCATCGACATATTTACTCCTTTGGATGTGTTGAAGGAGAATTTCCCGGGGCGAGAACCAAGTGCTGTGCTGAGATGCGGTGAAGGCGGCTGGCTGACAAGGCTGACCGAAATGCTGGAGAAATGTTTAGAGGCCGGTGTGAACAACAATACCGAGGTGGAAGCCTGCGCGGTCAAGGTTTTGGGAACATTGAAAGCATGCATGAGCTGGGCCATTCCAAAGTAAGCCTTGTTTGACTATGATGCTTCGCCATTATCTCAATACTAGACTGGATGTGTTGTGCTAATCGATCAATTCAGGGCCATCGCTGCAGCAAAAGTAGTAGAGACAGCTGGACGTGCTTTGATGCTTGAAAAAATATCAGTTCAAATGGTATCTCTTGATTTTCTTTAGGAAAAACCTTCGATATGCTATGTTTTGATCCTAGAGCTAAAGCTGATGATCTAGGTCGCTGTAGAGTGTTTGCACACGCTCTTCACCAGAATGTTCTTTGAGGATGATGATTTTCAGAAAATTGTTTGTCCAATGTACTACCCCCAAACGGTGGAGCTGTTGGCAAATATTTTCAATTGGATACGAGTTGATGCAACCGACATTGATGAAGAGCGCTACCTTTTCTTGAAGCGATACGCGGAGGTAAGATTTTCGCCTACTGTTGCTGGAGATAGGGTGCTGATCTATTAATCCGAAATTCAGATGATTGCCAATCTCGGCGGATTTGTAGAAGAAAAGTCAGGCCTAATGCCGGCAGAGGCTGACCTCGTTGGCTTCATGAAGCTGCTCTTCCAAATCTGCAGTCACGACAGCTTGTCTATTTCAATCCCAGTCATGAATTCTTGGACTCGAATTATTCGTAAGGATATATTGAGCGGTCATGAAGCAATTGGTCCTTTAATTCCAGGCTTGATAGCACTCGCTACCGCAAGGCTAATTAGGGTAATATTCATCTTTTTGTAGCTGGAATTTTCCTTTTTCATACACTCTTTGGTGGATTACTAATACGGCCTCTATTCAGTACGAGTCTGTAACTGATGAATCGAATCGGAGCATCATTTTCTTGAACGAAGATCTCGATACCATGCCTGATCGACACGCTTTTCTCGGTAACTATCGGCGGTTCTGTCAGAGCATTGTAGAGTGCCTGGTTAGAAAGAGTCCATTTGACATCTTTCCATACATCCTCGCGCAAGCAGATGCCTCTCTTTCCGAACTCTATTCTAAAGAGCCACCGTTTACGGGTAGGTTCTATTGAAAAGAGATACGCCTGTTCCAATCACTGATATTGAGGGGGATCTAGTGGAGACTTACCGGAAGAATTCTGGCCCGTTCTTACAACTGGATGCACATTTTACAGTTGTAGAGGCTTCATTGAGAGGGTACATGAAATGGATTGAAACCATCGGCAAGAACCCAGCAGTTAACCAAACAAATGTAATTTCCCCGGGAAACGTATTTCATTCCTAATCTGACATTTGCAATCTCACTGCAGAATAACAATAGCCGCAATGAGCTTGAGCAGCGTTTGACCGAGTGGTGTGAACGAGTCCTCAGCATGAACTTTGGTGACCCTATGATTCGGAGGAGAGTTATTCAGTTGATGGTCACTGTTTCCACGTCGGCACTAGATAAGAAGGCCGACTTAATGTTAAAGATTTTGGAACATGTATGTCCTCACCATCTAAATGGCTTTAACTACCTCTAAGCTTGACGATATACTGATTTTAGTGCAGGTTCTGCTAACCAGGCCCCCGGAATATCCGGCAAACCATGCCTATACTGATGCGGTCAAGGAACTGATGGGCGTTTGCACGACTGAGATACAGCGACTAGCAATGAAGATGCCTGATCATTTGATGCTAGTATACGAGGGTTTACAGACAAAGATCAATGAGATTATCTCTACAGAAAATGTAGATGACCGGACTCGGATCGCGTTCCACACCTTTTTATTCACTATCAAGTAGGCAACTCTGGGTTAAATCCCCTCTCTGATGGCTTGATCAAAGGCGGCTGATTTTGTGTATTAGTCACCGGACAAAGAATATCGACCCTGCAGTACGGCAGTCTAGGCTTGAGAGCTATATCCATCCCGTGCGTGACACATGGAGAGACCCTGGTCTCACAGAGTCACTGCAAACATTCCAAGGCTTCTGTGCTATCTTGGGCCTTGACAAGGTCCAAGAGTACCTTATCTCGAGAAGGGTTAATGAAATTCCGGATTTTACGAAACATATACTGGACACCGAAGGCCAGGCTTTACAAAGCGAATTGACGGAGAAATTCAAAGTAGGTTTCTCAAGGGTGTGTAGGATTACCAACAGATGGCTAATTTGCTTTCTGTAGACTTTGCCGATAAGGGCTACAAAGGCGTTCCTCGCAGTTTCTACTGAACAGCTACGGAAGCCCTCGAATGCCTATAACATTGCGTGCGCGCTTTGGCATGAATCTATCCCCATGATTTTGCCCAATCTCCTGCAATTTTTAACGTAATTCCACATTCCAAGGTATTAGCGTGAAATGAGGCATCCTAACTGAGTCTTAATAGTCATGCGCACGCATTTCATAACGTGGGGAATTGGGCAGGGCCCCAACCGGAACTCCAGGCGGTTATACGCAAGATTTTGACTGATAGGTTCTGGCAAGCTGGGATATCTACTGGGAGTAGAGACGAATTCTACGAAAATGTGACCAAAACAAAGACCACGATGGAAGGGCTTGCTTCGTCAATAAGGGGTGCAATTAGGATGGTGCGCGAGGCTTGCTATTCCATACTCTGGTGCATGTCAAGGCTGGACGTTCATTTTTACGGTCTCAACGAGCTTCCGGGGCCGCTTGCGTTGGCACTTTTCGCAGATGCTCATGCACTCAGTTCGCATCAAATGTCTATCCTATTAAACATGACCAGATATATCATTGACGATTGCCCAACCACCCTCAGAGCTCATTTTCTGACTCCTCTTCTCGCTAGTTTGTTTACGCAAGTAGATCGCAAGATTAGTGGTGAATGGGATGAGCTTATCAGAAAGGGACAAATTGCTCTGGGCGAAGACAAGCTTGCAGAAGAAATGAAGGAAGAGAGCATATTGAGGCAACTTACATATACCGCTGTCTTGATTGTTGCTGGGTTGTTAGATCCGCAGCGCCCTGGCGAAACTGTTAACACAAACTCTGGATTCCTTGATCAGCTGGCGCTACCTGAAATGCAGGCCGCTGGACCCGGTGAACAAACTATGAGAGAGTTCATCCTTTCGAGCGATTGTGTCTTGGAGCCGTTAATTCTGTTTTGTACACATGCTCTTAGGATGCGAGATTCAAGATGCTGTGGCATTATTATTAGAGTCTTCAGGTCTATCGTACCCGAGTTCCAAGCCGATAGAGCTGACATCCGAGAGTTTATATGCCGCGAGGTGTTTATTGCTGCTATTGAGGTAGGGATTCCGCATTTTCTCGTTGTTTCCGGGAGAAGCTCTGATGAGTGTTTCTAGGCATTGCACACCGATTACTTTGTTGATGTCCAGAAGGATCTTGCTCAACTTATCGCTGCCATCTTTACTTTGTACTCGCCGACTTCGGGTACCCCAAGGAGTCTGTTATTGAACCTACCAGGACTTACAGAAGCAAAGGTGGATGCTTGCTACAAAAAGCTTACCGCTGCTGGAAGTACTAGGCAGCAGCGAGCTCTGATCCTGGAACTCTTAGACGGATTAAGAGGAGTCGCGATTAGCGAAAAGGGCAAGCTCCAACGCCCACAAGTTGGCAAACAGCGCAGCCAAGCAGAGAAGAAGCAACAACAACAATATGCCGAAAAGCGGGAGTCTCCGGATCTCGGTGGCGTTGCTGACATGTTTGCTTAGTTTCCTACTTTTCTTACAAGTTCGAATGTCATTTATATAAGGCTGGATCGGTGGGTGGGCGTTCGTTGACTAATATAATTTCTCATTTTGCTTCCGTGCGAATACTCCATATTCGCCTACTCCTTCCATTTCATTTAGATATGAGGAGGGTTACCTCGCTAATCACTTTTCTTCCTTTCTCTTCTCTTCTTACTCCTTGTTTTTAGCTTCCAGCATATCCTTTGTCGTCACTCACTCTTTTTTTCCCTTTAGCGTGACCTTTTTTTTTTTTAGTCTAAGTGGATCCCCCTTGTTGCTTCAAAGGTCTTTGCTCTTTTTTTGTCCCCTTTTCCACCAATGGTCTCTTACTCTAGTTTTTTTTATATTTTATTCGATGGGTGGCCGGACGATGCGTTGTTTGTACTGTAATTTTATTAAACTTCAGCAAACGAATACATAAGGTTTGTGGATTTTTGTGCGGGGGTTTGGGGCGAGTGATATTTTGTGATTTTCTGTCTTGGGGATACCGTTCTTGTGTACAAATAAACCCGCCGATACATCCAATGCTCTGAGTTTAGTGGTATGCACCAGATTCACCACCTCACGGGGTCCGCTCTTGGAATGTCAGCTATTGCCTCGCTTGATATGGTAAGCTAGGTTTGTCAGAATTGTCACAGGATATGCAGCAAAGACCCGGTAGGATAGAAATTGGAGCCAAGGCCAGAGGAATTCTGTATAGAGAGAAGGTTGTGCTGATTGTTACTACTCCCGCGCAAAATAAGTTATGGTGCAATGAGCCTCAGATTTTGGTGTGCTTCTTCGTTGATCTGCATCATGACTTATTTTACGCGGGAGTAGACAAAAGCACAAAGTAGAAGGAGTGAGATGAAAGAACAAGGGAACAAGAAATGGGGGAAATAAAGGTTATATAGATAGAATAAGAACAAGAACGACAACGTAAGCTGTCGCGAGGAAATAAGTGGCTAGGGGGCAATCAAGTCCCATACTTGCCAAAAAAAAAAGTCTGTGTTGTTCGTAGGTAACGGACTGGTATGTTGACTAGGGTTGGTGACTTGAGGTACAACACAGACTTTTTTTTTTGGCTAGTATGATACTGTATTATAGGTGCGTTGGCAGGAGCATCACTCGCGGTGTTAAGAAGTCATCTACCTGCATGCCCGACAGGCAAACGCTGAAGAGGGAGCCCTGGGGGCCTCTTGCCGTATGTACATGGTGGAAAGTCCCCTATTATACTAGGACAACCGCTACGATTACATGAGGGGTAGAATCCCCGGCGATAAAAAGAAAAAAAGGGGGGG
>Ga0307507_10008119_pt1 | contig 14750 bp, 13 predicted proteins | sample 7_EM_MG_FD_207223 | JGI IMG/M metagenome (GOLD analysis project Ga0307507, IMG submission 207223) | Populus trichocarpa ectomycorrhiza microbial communities from riparian zone in the Pacific Northwest, United States - 7_EM | ecosystem: Host-associated > Plants > Roots > Unclassified | place... | reverse complement strand
TTTCATTTTGTTAGTAGTTTACGGCAAGGGTTTTCCTGTTGATTCCTCCCCATGTATTTATTTGTATTTTTCTTTTCGACCGTCTAGTCGGAGGGGGATTTCTTATTTTGCGTGGCTGGTGTGTGGTTGGTCTCGGACCAGAGAGACTTGGGTTGATGGCTTTTTCCCTGGCGCCGGTTGGTACACGGAGGTTTTTCTTTACCATAGCTAGCGCTGCAGGTAGTCTTTGTACCTAGACGATGAATAAAACAAAGCACATGAAAAAAAGTGAAATTGAAAAAAATGAAAAAAAAAAAAAGGCATGGGATTTGGGTCACGAACCATCTCCCTTACACACCCGGCGATTGAAATCTCAACACCATCAGAATTCATCGTCAACATCCACCACCACCGCACTCTCAGTGTGCTGCACCCGCACTCTCCGTGAGCTGCACCCCCCCTCCCGCCTTACTTCCCTCATCATGTTCTTGGGCCCTGGCGTCCTTGTTTCTAGGGGTCGTTTGGCTCTATCACCCCCTCTTTTTGCTCGCGCTTCGCTGTCTCGCTTAGCGTTCGCACGGTCGGCAACACCCTCTCGCCCATGTTACAGACGGCTGGGACTACAGTTCGCAGTAGGAGAAAACTCTTCAACAGGCTCCGGTCGATTTCTCCATTCTCTTCACCTCCGTTAGAGACTGCCTAGTCAGACACGCACACGGTTACCGATAGTTTCCACGGTCATTGGGTCTACCGCTTCTCTCTCCCTTCAGGTTTCGTCCCGTTGCTCAGTTACAGCTACAATTCACTCACTCGGCTGGCACCCTACTGCCCCTTTACCTTACGCTGCCCTCGCGATTTCTCCACAGTCGCATCCCTCGGTTACGCTCAGTCGTTGTATTGCACTGCCTCGGTGGCGGATGTCCACGCCTTGGGTTCTTGAGTAATGCACGCAACGCCACAACGGTTTATAGTGGCCCCCACTCCCCCATTGTTCTTCTTTCATTGTCGGTTACTTTGGGTTTCATCAGTGGCTCTAACAATTATTTATTTTGTTGGCGTCTACGGCAAGGGTTTTCCTGTTGATTCCTCCCCATGTATTTATTTGTATTTTTCTTTTCGACCGCCTAGTCGGAGGGGGATTTCTTATTTTGCATGGCTGCTGTGCGGTTGGTCTCATACCAGAGAGACTTGGGTTGATGACTTTTTCCCTGGTGCCGGGTTGGAGAAAAAATAGGGGATGGGGTTCTTTCTTTACCATAGCTAGCGCTGCACGTTGTCTTTGTTCCCAGTAGTTGATTAATACAAAGCACATGAAATAAAATAAAAAAAAATAAAAAAATAAAAAAAAAGGCATGGGATTTGGGTTCTTCACGCAACCATCTAAGTTCTTTCATACACTATACTTTCAATCTAAAATACTTTTATCATACTTCCACGAACCAAGACCCGACGGTCTTGTATGAGCCTAGCGATCAACGTTGCTAGATAGGAGTCAAAGGACTTAGCTATCGCAACGGCTAGCGAGGCCTGAAAGAAGTGATCGTTAGGAAACTATCGGTTACCTGCTGCAAGTATCACCCAGGAAGTAGAGGATTGTAACATCTCCTGTTCCTTCACCCAAGTTCTTCTTAATTGTTTGAATTTCTTCGTCTTTCTTGCTGGCTTTCTGTATTTTCCCTTTGTCTTTATCCTGGAACTCTGCTAGTTCCAGTACCTGGATTTTGATTTTTCAGTATCTGGGATGTCCCAGTACCTTCCTTTTGGTAATAAGATCCCCATTTTTGGTGGGTCTCTTGTCTCCTACCAGAGGTAGGTCTCCAGCCCCCCTGGTGAGAGCGCCTGGCTTTCCTCCTTCTTTTTCTGGTCACTATTCAATCCTGAAGTTGCATTGACTGAGTACTTGCATTCATCTTACTTGTCGTTTACTGAGCTCCTTTGCTGTCACAATGGTGACCATGTCTTTATGGTTTGTGAAAACTCGAACCGGTTTCAGCCTCTCTCTCATATTATCTTTCCATTGTTGGAATGCTTGAACTCTTGTCCATAGTTCCTTGTCGTGTATGTCGTAGTTGTATCTGACTTCTTCCCTTGTCTCAAACCGGAATGCCACTGGTCTCCACTTCCTGTCTTCCAAATATTGGGAAACAATTCCTCTGCCGATATATTTTGAGACATTTATCTCAATTTTGGTTGGTACAAGTGGGTTGAAGTAGACCAGTCCCCGTGTCATAATGAGTTTCCTTCTGAATAGGTCCTATACTTGTTTTTCTTTTTCTCTCCATTCCCATTTACCAATGCATTTCTTGGTTGTTCTTGCATATAAGGGTTTTGCTTTTCTGCTGAATCCTTCGATGAATCATATAGAGAGGTTGCAGAATCCTAGGAAGCACTGGATTTCCTTTATCGATTTGAGGTTTGTCCACTCCCAGATGGCTGCTGTCTTGATTGCATCCATTCTGATTCCTTTTCGACCACTAATAAATTCTACCTATTCTGTGTCACTTTAGTGGAATTCACATTTGGATCGTTTGACCTTCATCCCCGAGTCTCGTATTGCTTCTACCATATTACTAATGTCTATTCAATGTTGTTATAGGGTATTCAAGTATATGAGTACATAATCCAGTTAAACAATGCAGGGCATGCCAATTGCTTTACCCAAAACAAGTAATGTAATAGTGGGATGGTGTGTGCTGTGTAGACAACATAGTAGTAGAGTAATTGAAAGCAAGGAATGGTTCTTTCGTTATGATTACACTATAAGGCCGGTAGTTTTTCCCTGTACTTGAGGGGATGCTCCCATGCATGCTAAACCATCCTTATGGTGAGAAGAACGGCAGGATCATTATCACTAAAATCTTGACCCCTAATAACAATATCACCCATGTTTCTATCAAGGTTTTTGGACAGTACATGGTATAGTCTACCAATACCGTGATTGACGTTAGGGTGAGTGAGACCACATTGCCTAACTTCACTTTGCAAAATGCTCTGAAACTTGAGTGTTCTGGACAAATGAATTATTCCGGCCTGTATCTTATGCTTCCCATTTATTGTTAATATTCCTAGATCCTTGCATGATCTATCATCTGCTGTGTGAGGTAATATTATTAGTGTTTATAATTATTAATAGAGAAGTATTGTGTATTTAGTGACGGCTCCAGACATTCTGGATCACCTTCCATTCAAATATCTTAATTCTTTCAAAAATAATTCACACTACATATATTGGAATAATAAAGAAAATTGGCAGTGAGTACTCAACATTAAGGTCTGCTATGATCTTAGCCCATTGGTGGATCAGTTGATCTTTCTCTTGATAACATATGTACCCAGTATTCTGAAGTCTTTGAACTTCTGCCTAATGTCATTTGTACAATTTAACAATCGCTTTTTTTTTCTATATTACATAGGCTGCCAAATCCTTATAGTGTGATAGGTTTCAGTATTCTATTCTTGTAAAGAAATAATTTCTTAACACAGTATGGAAACTGCACCTATCAGCAAGTCCAAAAAGGTATGAATCTTCAAGAAGATTGAGTTTAGTAGACGAGTCTCATCATCCAAAGGGTAACTCTAATAGTGAGCAACTGGATCCCGCTTATCTATCAATTCCTGAGTGAATACTCTAAATGGAGAGAAAAATTGAAGCTTTCATAATGTTTGTTAATTTGTGTTATAAGGTAAAAAATACCCCAACCGCTGGTGAAACCTGTGGTTTGGCAAACTTCATAGGTTTGATATCTTTTAAGACAAGGTTGTTGGCTTTTACTTCCGCTTTCAGATTGTTATTAATTACTACAAATCGGCCAATATATCTAATAGAGACTAAAACCTGAAAAAGATATTGTTTATGAAATCTAATTAGTCCTTTAGGATGTTTCACAATCTGGTATATAGTTAAAAATTTGTAATTTCAGAATAAAATTTGGTACTATTTTTTACCAAAAACTTCCTTGATATTAAAGTTACTAGGCAATTTCAGCTATAGTCTATTTTCATTAAAACTCTGGGGCTATAGTCTAGCAGCCCCATGCACTTAAAGGTATTATTGGGTTAAATCAGAAGTTGAATAATGTATCTAAGAAGATACAACATATATAAAAGATCAAGTATCAAGTATAAAGATAGTATTCACAGAAACTTGTAGTTTTCTAGTTCTTGGATTTAGTAAATATAACATGGGAAAGATATAAGCCAAAAACAAGTATGAAGTTTTAATAGCTAATAAATTAGTTGAAGAGTCAATGTGTTAGTAAAGAGATCAGTACTAATGTTTTCTAAGAAGCATCTTTCTGAATTAATACTGTAATTGTAATTCAAACACTGATAAAAAAGTGCTTGAATTCAAGAAAAAGGGAAAGATTCACTTTTGTTACTATTAGTCTACTTATTAGTAGTCTAATTGGCATTGATTCTCCTCTTGCAGTATAAGTATTAATTTAGAAGATAGGATACTTAGCTGAAATGACTATTTTACCAGTGTAATATAAAATACTAGAAAGGAATCTAAGAGGAGAAAATAGATATAAATTAATGAAGTATGTCAGGTGGGCAAGAGGTACGAAATGTAAGACAGTTATGTGAAAATAAAGGAGAAGAATATGAAATGATAAAAAATGCTATAGGTTGTAAGACGGAAGAAAGAAAGAAGTAGTTGTATGGATAAAAGAAGTGAGAAAGAGAAATAGAGGATTAAGAGAAGAGGTAAGAGGTATCAAACCTATAATTGCAAGATAATGTGTGTGTTATTGTAGAATGTGACGGCTCTATATTACTACTATATAGAGGTTTGTTATTAGGGTAGCTTCTGATAAACAGATCAGATTAGATAGCGATATGATAATCATATCAGTAATTGGCATTTATCTGTCTATAAGATACCTGTTAGAGGTAGTCGGTATGGTAACTATTATACTAGACTCAACTTGTGACTATTTTATTCCTAGGCGGAGATTGTTGTCTAGGAAGGCTCGTAGTGATAGATAACTAAGTTACTCGTATGCTGATGAATAAAAAATAATAATGAGGTAAAGATAATTTTCTGACTTGATAACTTTTTATATTAATAAGATCTCTTCTCCGGTGCCTGATTATTCTTTTAAGTAAGAAAGACACTCCAATATTTATATTCTATGTCTGAGTGTTCCCAGGCTACATATGCTAATCATACTAACTAAGTACCGTCCGAACAAAGTTCTGTAAACTTAAAAGTGCGAACATCTTTTAAGCCTAACAACTGTTCGATCTCATGCAATTATTATAAAGACGTAAACCACCTGATTAGTTTGAGGGTGTGCCCGTCCTTGTAGTAATCAGTTACTTCAAAGTACACATAATCCAATTACCATAAAAATATTCTTCACCGAACCATGTACGAAGTGGCCAACTGCTGTCGGTGTCAGACAGTTCGATAGACAAGAGTCAGAGACTACATTTGCATCAGGCTTCAGGATAACTTCTGCCCGCAATCAGCCAAATGGCTAATTGCGTGCAAGGCCTCTCCCTTACTAAGTAGTTCTGAGTAGGCCCGAAGGTCTCCACTATGTCTGCTGATATCTTATTTCTCATACTAGAGATTTCATCTAAGCGGCCACTCTCCCATTTTCCCCTGCTCACCCGAGTGTGAGGGCCGGTAGCTTTATCTGAAACCAACCAATTTTGTCCGAACAAGGTGCATAATCTTCGCTAGGTCCCCTTCTCAACTTCCCTGCATACAGGATCTGGTCGGACATAGAGCCGGAACGTATATGGCGTTATTATAAGGCAGTCCTAGAGGCAAATTTCTGAGTATAAGTATTACTGCAACTTGTATGGCAGGGAACATAGCTTGCCAATGTTGGGGCCAGAGTCGTATGAGTAGAAAAATATGGGCTCGTATTTTTGGAGGTCTGTGCGCAGGGTCTGTGTGCTTCAGAGGTCTGTCTGCTGGAATCCAGTACTGTATACATGAGAATTCAGTATGCCTACCAGTACTCCTATAAGACCAGGGGGTTTGTTTAGACCAAGTGATGAATCAAGACAATATCAGGTGCCATCTAGAGGTTGATGTGGGGCAAAGTCAACTCAGGTCCAACTGAGGGTTGCTAGGCAACTCAGGGCACAGCAGATACAAGAGGAGTTTGCAAGGCAACTTAGAACTCAAAAGATGTACAGGACACAGAAACGACATTGCCAACATCAGGACGCAATGCAGATACATCAGACGTAAGTAATATTTTTGCTGATGCAATTCCTTTATCATATGTATACTTCACCATCTGAGACTAAGCAAGACCTGAAGGCAGTAGGAGTTGTACTACTAATAAAGTATGAAGTGAAGGTGGCAGAAAACTTGCAGGCAGCTGTCATTGCAGTTGAAATCCTATTTCCTAACCAACAGCTAACAGTTAGAAAGATTAACTATAATTGAAGAATAGATTGGTATATCTACCGACAAAGAAGTCTATCCCCTTTCTCTACCCTTTCTTGAATTAGGCCATATAGGACTTTTCCAATAAAGATATTTTTATAATGAACAATAACATACCTGCGCATATCCACAATTCCCATAATATTCCTTGCAAAAAGATAGAATTCAAGAAGTTTGTCTGGCCAGCTAACTCCTGAGACTTAACTCTGATTAAACCAATATGGATAGAGCTTAAAGATAAGCTCTGTGATCATATTGGCTCTGAATCAGAGTTTGTGATATCTGCCGAGTCCTTGAGCTGGTATATGTTCTTGCGGTGTAATTTCCTTAGTTTTATATCTAATTTATTGACCTAAACTAAAAGTGAAAGAGCCATCCAGAGGAACAGGCCAACCACTATACTCACTCAATATCCTCTCCAATCAAAGCTTGTATTGCAGATAATCGCAATGATATTTTTCATTTTTCATTATCCTTTATTCTTTCCTCCTTTTTTCTATTGAATGCTATATTTACTTTATACCTCATGTAATCTTATTCCATGATCTATCTTCAAGTTTAACTAGTCTGCCTAATGAAAATACCTCTTATATACTCTTATACACACCCATGCACCTTCATGCAGCCTTATTCAGGCTGGTCGTATTCACAAAAGTTAGAACATTAAGACTACTCTGAAATTCTGGAGTTTTTGACAACTAAGTAATCCCAAGCTGTATTTTCTATTCCCTCTTGATAGTTATGATTCCTAGACCTTTTGCCTAGCTAGTTGTTGTCTCTATGAGGTAATATTATTAGTATTAATAATTATTAATAGAGAGATAGTTTGTATTTACCGATAGCTTCACACAGGTTCAACCTTCCTGACCATTGTTTATTTTCATCCTTTGCATGAAGGATTCATACTGCATAGGTTACAAATAATAAGAAAATTGAAAGCAAGTACTCAATATTGAAGTCTGCTATTATTTGTTCTCTTTGGTGGATCACTTCATTCTTCTGGAATCAATGCGCATACCTGTTATCATTCAGCCTTTGTTATTCTACTTAGTATCTTTGATAATATCTATCATCTAATTCTCTAGATACTCCTGTCAGGTCAAGATCTTGTCCAGGATGGGACTGGTGAACTTAGGCCGGATCTTGATTATGACTTGCTCATTTGCCGAAGCTGTTTTGGATAAACCAAAGCTCTAAGAAGTGGAAAGCTAACCGGGCGTTCAGGATAGATTGCCAATTAACCACTGGAGTCAAAGACTCCAGTTGAAATATTGTATAATAAATATGCAGAAAGAATTATGTCATGTGAATTGTGTAACACAGTAGGCAATGAATTGATAGGTTGTGGTGATAAAAACAAGAAGGACAAGTTGTTGTATATATGATAAGTGAATGTGTAAGTAATGCTGAAAAGACTCCTGAGTTATGATAGCTATACTACCTTGTATTCCAAATATTGCAGGTAGCAGAGCTGGTAATCTGAAGTGTTAATAGTGTAGGTAATGGTACTCTAAACAATAGTTAAATAGTACAATAAAGGAAATTTTATAAATTAGTTGAAGGTTGATGGATCAAGTTAGAATTAACCCTCAATGGTTCTGAATCATATAAGAATGGATAAAGAAATGTGAATTGGTATAATAATACTAATTATATTATTGTGTTGATACTAAAAAGACTTGAGATTTTACCAAGTAAATCTTATTAAGTGTAGAGCTCAAGTGGTTACACATCTAGTCCAATTTGCTATAGTAGTAATCTCATAATTTAAAGCAAATTAAGCTAAAAGGGGAAGCCTTCTTATCTCCCTTAATAGGTTTCAGGCAATAGGCCAGCCCTCAATATTCTAAGAAAATCAAGAGAGTAGGTAAATTTATGAAAGTTCTGTTCTTGATCTTCTTCTACATTAAAAGTATCTTTCATGTAATTCCTACTAAAAACAGCACTTGTCTCACTTATGCAAGTTGCAATAATAGAAACATGGCAAGTTTATATCAAAAACTTACTGTGTATGACAAATTCACTAGTTATATTTCCAGATACTATATTAACTAGTTCTATTAAATATATTACTGTTTTCAATGTTGATAAAAAGCTAGTTGAAATCTCATTGATTTCCCTAGATGTAATTTAACAAAATCAGTAGCTTCAAGTGTACTTACCAAAAACAAACATCTGTGTCGCTCGCAGGTTACAGACTGGTATGTGGGCTAGGGTTGGTGACTTGAAGTACAATACAGACTTTCTCTTTTTTGGCTAGTACTGTCTCTCCACTCGTTCTTCTTCTCTCATATATTTTAGCATCCCTTGCTAAATACTTTAAAGAATCCTAATTGTAATAAGAAGAGTGCATTCATTTTATATATTATTCTCTTTCTCGAAAATAAGAATAATCTTACAACTACTAGTAACACATTTGAAGCTTGATGGTAGACGACTAACAGTTACAAGATAATATTTGTTTATATTATATGATATGCTTTCACCTATGCTACAAGAATATTTTGTAACTCTTTTGTCAAATAGTTTCATCCTACCTAAACTCTCTCTTACATATTAGCAAAATCATATAATATATTACCTCATTAAGCATCCTTTCTCTCATTGCACTTATGCTTCCGGAAGGCTAGACTCTACCCCAATTTCCAGACAAAAAGTGTGACAAAATTGTTGTAACGCCAAGTGTAATACTGCCAAGACCTCATTACCCTTACATCTAATATACAAAACCCCCAACTTGTAAATATACAAAATACAATAATTAGTAGTATAGAAGATGAGTAACAATAATAATAAATGATTGTGAAAGGTAGATTGAATGTTGAATAAAATGTATCTCGGTATGAAAGTTAAATTCTCAGTGGTATTTTAATAACTAGCCTACTGTGAAAGAAGAAAAAAGGTAATATACAATTGTTGAATTACTCTACATTAACTTCTGCCTCCGCAATGCGTTCGATGAGATGAATATCTAGTATATACATGCTTTTTAAGGTTCTCAGAGCCATACACTATGTTATCTTGATAAGCATCCATCATGCGCAAGGTTTGCAGATAATATTTCCAAATTAATTAATTGGAAAATTGTGCAAGTGCTACCGGCACTGTGCGAACCAAGGAAGGAAAAGAATATTCACAATGACCTCTGGTATAGAGCCTGGCCTGACCCCAGAAATAGTCAATAAAGTTTAATTCACAATGAAACACAGGATAGAAAATCACTTGAGGTCTACCAGCCTCCAGTGTTTCCTGCAATTGACACTTCTGAGCCTGAAAGTCAGGCTGTGAAGAGAAAAGTGCCCTTGCACAGCAGTTGGCATTAGTAGCATGTCTGCAGGCTGGATTTGGTGTTCTTTCACCAGGATTGGCGTCTGGAATCGAACACTGAGTAAGAAATCTTTGACCAGCAGGCCACAAACCGCCTTCCTGTAGGACTATTTTTAGTCCCTGCAGAGGGCCATCTGGCAGCATCATGAATTGCTGACGGAGAGTGTGGGAATTGTCTGGATGGATATAGTATCCGTCTCGCATTGGCAGAGTGTTTTTGCCATCTGGTGTAAGGTTCATGTTTCCAACTTGAAGGGCATCCGGAACATGTATCTGATGGATTTTGATATTATCAAAGCCCACAACCCTTGACACCCTGGATAGGCTGTTTCGAAGGCTGGAATGGCTTTCACCTTCAGCTGTTCCAATAACAAGTCTCCAGTCCACCAGACATCTCCTCAACACTTTAAAACCTTACAGACATTTCCACCCCCAAGCTGGCCAACAGGAGTAAGGAAATCTGACACATGAAGGCCCTGCCCACGTCTCTTCTTCTGAATTGGTGCTCTATCCTCATGAATCCAGATCTTTTTGCATCCATCATTTGAGTTGAATGTGCATTCGTAATGGGTAATGAAAACAATAGGGCGAGAGTTGGAAGAATAAGGCTTATCAATAATATTCAGATTGGCATCCCATTCCATGATCTGCAACTGTAGGGATTGCATTCTGGGAAGAAAGATAATACTGCGATATTCCTTCACATCTACACACTCGTGGCCATCTTCGTATATTTCTCTTTTTACTTCCTTCCAATTTCATCCTAACTTCAAAAGCCAAGCTCTTGCCAAGCAACTTGATAGTGCTTGCTTAATTCTTCTATGCTCTCCGGCGATAGAGATAATGGGCAAGTGATTCTCCCTGGATTGATTCTGATGCTGGTTCATGTAGGTTTTGCTCCGGTAATTTGTAACTGCTTGGGCAAGCCTGGCTGAATCCATTGCTTTTGAGTAAGATAAATTAGTTATTTGTCTTCAGATTTCCCAATAATTATTCAACTGAATTAGACAAACTTACCTTCGCTAACTACCGACATGTATTCTCGGATTGTGAGCATGGTTCCTTCATCGGATAGCCAGCTTGTAACCATTCCATGCCTACCCTGCTTTGGAGCAGGCAGCTTTCCAAATCGAACATAATCTACCTCGTGTTTGAGAATCCTTTTCATCACCAAAACACCCCATCTGCCAGACCTTGCAACCAGCATGGCTAATTGCTTTCTTGACTTTTGTGGCATAAGAGGCTCAGTTGGCTCGCGCTTAATTTCTGCCAACTTCCACTCCCTTTCTGCCTTAATCTGTAGCTTTAGAAATCCATACAGCTGGATATTCCAATCAAGTTGCAAATTCATGCTGAGAGAACCTTTTTGGCCACACTGCAGTGTTTTCATCTTCCTCTTCAATCTTTTTAATGCCACTTCCAGGATTCCCTCCTTTATTATTCGCAAAGGTCCTGCCAACCCTGGCCAGCTGGCAGTTGCCTGCTTTCGTATCCCATCATCCTATTCCCTGAGAGTCAGTGACTTATTCCATTCATCATCCACCATACCCTCTTACCTATACACTACTTGCTTCCGCTATTTGACTTTGGAGTTTGATTTGTTGAGCCTTGGCATAGCATCTGCGATTACACTAACTCTTGGTGAGTGGCGTTTCTTTGTCATATTGGGTTCGATCTCAGAGACGCTGGCAATATCGTCGGGTCCTCTCTGCTGAAGTTGAATTTCTAGCCAATATAGTGTCTGAGGCCACTGTGTCTTCTATATTCATTGCGGACAATACCGGAGGTTGTTGCAGTTTCTTTAAATGGCACTTGTAAACCCTCTCTTGGCTAGACATTGGTGGAGGTCAGGGAACACTTAGGGGCGATTTGTTGACAGCTCAATGCTTGCGGACTCGTTCTCGTATTGCTGCCCACTTTAGTTTCTTTTGCTGCTCTGCTTCTGCAGCTTCAAGTTCATTCTCCATTCTGTCAGGCTGAGTTGGCTCTTTCCTTTCCTTTAATACCATTTTAGTCAGCAATTTGCCCAGTTTATTAAATAAATATTCAGCAGCCAGAAGAACACAAACTTGGGATAATTATGCAATTGAACAGAGTTGGTGGGTATCAAGTGAGAGGGTTGGATTGATAAATAATTAATTATAAGAATAGTCAATTAATAATATTAAACTGACTTGTTTTACAGGTTTACTAGTTAGGGTTCTGAATATTGGGTGTAAGGGTAATGAGGTCTTGGCAGTGTTACACTTGGTGTTACAGCAATTTTGTCACACTTTTGTCTGAAAATTGGGGTAGAGTCTAGCCTTCTGGAACCATAGCTCTTTTAGATTGACCTAGTCTTTTGTTTTATTTTATTTCATGGAGGCAATTTTTTTTCTATTTTCACCCCTTTTCCTGGGAAGCCAATCTTGTACTCCCTGGCTGTATTGAGCTCTGGTCTCATGCAGGTAAACTGCTAAAATGCTAGTACCACTAGTAACATGCCTTATGTTTGGCAATATGAAAACACTGTGAAAAAAGCGTAGTCAGAAAAACTACGTGTATTCAATATTTGATCTAAATGAGCACTCTAGAGAACTGAAAGGCAGGTATGATTAAATATATTTTGTGACAGTCACTCGTACAGTGATCCTACTATTATACATACACTAAAAACAACCAGTCACTCTCAGGCTCATAGTAACAGTCATATCCCTTCTTTGTTTACCCTAACCTAATATACCATGATGGGGCTTCTCTATAACCTAGCACAAAAACCATTTATTCAAGTTCCTACTGATATGCTTTCAACCTTCACGACCTAATATCATTTCAAGAGAGCAACGGTTCAAGTTTTCCTCCCAATTCCTTTTCTCCAATGACAGTTTTCTATTGCAGCTTGAAGTCCTAATATTAAAACTAGAATAATTGAGTAATATGCTATATAGTCGAGAATTCCCTCCTTTAGAAACCCGGTGAAAATCACAGCAAAGTAAAACCAGTGGCTTAGCCCCTTTGCATGACTTGAAAGAAAAAAAAACAATTTACTTTTTTTCATACACCTTACTATAGGGGTCAACTTCGACCACATAACACAACACCAGTGCTCAATTATGACAGTTTCTACGGTACTGTGTTTGATAGTACCTACCATCACCATTTTGCAAGTACGTGTAGAGTACAATACCATAAGAACTCAAATAAACTATCCTTCTACTAGGTAGTCAGAAATTTCCTCCTCTGGAAAAGGGAAGAAAAAGGCACCCAACATCTACCCCCGAGACAGAAAAAAACATCATCCCATACCAAAGGAATCAACTCCAGCGTCCTGGCACAAGGACTGTTTATTCGAATTCTTTCGGTACTCCCATGTCTGTAAGGTAGTTATTCTGGCGCCCTTCCTTCGGAACCCACCAATACCAAAAGTTCTCATCTAACGATAGTCTGTTTACTTAGAGAAATCTCTTCGAAAAATGCTAACCGCGAAGGTAATTAAGTAGAGGCATTGCGATAACTTTCATAAGAGGGCTAGAAGGAATCCCTTAATCGTGCGGTTCGGACATCCCATTAGTGGAACGTCCATCATATCTCTCGGGCTACAGCATCTGGTTAAACTGGAAATGGGGCTACAAGTAGAACCGCGAGATAGAGTGTGGCTTAATACGGTAGGCGAGTGAGAGTAACCTTACAGAAAACCCTTTCCCTCGAAAAAGTAAATAATGGTCAGAATCCAAGTTGAGCGGGCCACTTCCCTGCAAATCTCGCTCGAGTGTTGTGGTATAATAAACTTCGTTTAACTTCTCTCGCGCCATTCCCAGCTTAACAAGTTAATGCGGTATTATTTTGGCTAAGTTACAAGGTATCCAGAATCCAGATACCCTGTCACCAATATAGCTGTTACTGCAATCAATGCCAAAGTATCGGATCCTCTCTGAGTTGGCAAGCACTGTTGGCTCCCGATACCCCGGTCGCCGTATTCCAAGTCCAACTTCCAATCTTGCTGCCTTGGCAGGGGGCCATCACTCTTTTAACATGGTTTAGGCTTATGATGGAAACCCCCAAGACTTCCGGGTTCATGTAGAGTGGGCAATCCACGCGATTCTGCACTCAGGTACCGCACCGGGTAATTAGCATCCAGGATTGTCTGGAAGCTCATACCCATCTTTCGCAGGATCAAAAGTTAAAGGAGCCCTAGCCCCTTTCTCCGTTCCATTGCTTCATTGAGGGGAAGTGCCGCACAGTGCTGGAGTACCGTACTCGAGTACAGTATCCGAAAACAGGGGTCGTGAAATTGTATAGCCGCCCAAACGCGCACCAATTGTCTCCCATTGCTGTAATTCTTGCAAACCCCTATGTTCGGTAACTTCCTACTAACCAGACGACAAAAGCCTTCTCAACTCAAGCTTTTATTCACTCCCGACCCGTCTCAATTGTGGTCCTGGAGCTCGCCGGAAACGCACGGGCAGGTGGGAGGGAAGTCTTGGCCAATCAAGCTCTGATCCCCCATATTGCATCAAGAGATCCAACTGTCAGACAAGTAACGGGCCTAAATTGCAATAGGGTTAGCTGAGCAGGTTAACGTGAGCACGAGCACCTACCGCATTGGCGAGATCTTGCAAGTCCAGCTCGCTTAAGCCATGCCTTGTCAGGTAAGCACTACTCCTTCTCGCGGTGTTTTTCCTTGAGGTTAGAAGCCTAACAGAGATGGTGGATTATCCGAGTAAATACAATATTCTGATGGCCCGGATTGCTCGAAGGGTTATGTGCCTATGTTTTGTGGCATATCAGCGCCCGATGAATGAGGCTCTGTTCATCTCACATCAATCTTGCCAGCCATAGGAGTTAGGCTTCACATTAGTAACCGTCGCGATCTACCAATACTGGCATGCGCAGTCGTCAGCAGGCAGCCGCGAACGTTTCCCCATCTAATTGCGGCTCCCAAAACCGTCACCAATCCCCCCTACAGTCTCTCATGGGGTCGTGACGAATATCAGGAGTTGACGAACAGGGATCAAGCGCAGGTATTTTTTTGTTACCCTACTTTGACGAATTC
>Ga0307507_10008118_pt1 | contig 14751 bp, 8 predicted proteins | sample 7_EM_MG_FD_207223 | JGI IMG/M metagenome (GOLD analysis project Ga0307507, IMG submission 207223) | Populus trichocarpa ectomycorrhiza microbial communities from riparian zone in the Pacific Northwest, United States - 7_EM | ecosystem: Host-associated > Plants > Roots > Unclassified | place... | reverse complement strand
GACCCATTCTTTTCTGCAAGTAGCTAAGCTTTCATGTTTCAATTTCCGAGGGATACCAATTTGTTTACGTTTTTTTTTTCTTTTCGTTTCGCTTCTTCCCTTCTTTCTCTTCCTTCCTTCCTTCCCCTCTCTTTGCATCCATGGAGGAGGATCTAGGTTCGGGCTTTGGAATTGGATGGGATGGGATGGGATTGAAATGAGAGCCATTAGCAAATGACACGAGACATGAGATTACGAGATACGATAACTTTTCCCCCTTTTTTTTCTTTTCTCTTAGCTAGTAAGTTGCGAACAATTGATTTTATTTTTTTCACGAAAAAAAAAGCTTGATCCTATATTAGATGCTTGTAGGCACTATATCGTAAAGTAAATAATTAGGATATGACGCTCGGCTAGTACTAGGAAGTACATCTTACAGAAAGCCCTTTCTGTCAAAGCCACATATTCCCATCAGCACTCTCGCACGATTCGGGTGACTATTCTGTGTTCGTTCGCACCTCGCTTCCCATCCCATTCATGACCCAAAGCCTCTATCATAGGCGCGTCACTGCAAACATGCTGATCTGCTGATACCTTATCATATCATACCCCTGTCTGCAGTACTGGAACAATACTGCAAGATATAGCTTAGGCCCTATATAAGACGCTCAATGCAACGCTCAGCCCCAGGAACCTAAAGGTCACATAATAAAGCATTCACAGTATGAAAGTATTAGATTGTCCGTCTAATCTTTATAGAAACAACACCCCCTGTTCCCCCAATTCCTCTACTACAAGGAAATAAAAAGACCAAAGAAACTCCCCAGGCTGTCAGAGTGCGAAAAGGTCTTTTGGAAAACAAGTTTTATTTTCAAAAGGAAAAAAAAAAGATCAAGTGCAAGGAAAGGGAAAAAAAAGTTCCAGAAGGGCCTCCAGGTTTGCCGGTAGATCCAAAAGGAAATTATCAACATGAGTGGAGACTAGCATGATACAAGTACCAGCAACCGCTACCTATGCACACTTTTTTTTTCCTTTTTTTTTCCTTTTTTTTTCCTTTTTTTTTCCTTTTTTTCTTTTATTTTAACAAATCCATGAAATGTGATACCTACCACTAGAAGCCAAACTCGATGTCTAACCATGGACTTTGTTGAAATACTCCTTTGACTCCTTGGGATTGGCCTTGATAGTTTCACCTCCTTGGTTCCAGTTGGCAGGGCAAACCTCACCGTACTAGATGTGTTATGTCAGTCCCCATATACCAGGTTGAGGGTAGAAGTGCCTCATCATACCTTCTCAGTGAACTTAAAAGCGTCAACAAGGCGAAGAGTTTCATCGACGGACCTTCCGACAGGGAGATCATTGATAGTGATCTAACAATTACCCACATTAGTCACTAAAAAAGATATCTAATCAAGTCATGTGCATACTTGTCTAATCGTTCCCTCGGGATCGATAATGAACAAACCCCTAAGGGCTACTCCCTCTTCTTCGATCAAAACTCCATAATCCTTAGCAAGCTTATGGTTCTTATCGCTGAACAAGGGAATGTTGACATTCCCAAGACCTCCGTCTTTACGTTCTGTGCTGGACCAAGATAGCAAGCTGTGACGTCGTCAGCCGCTATTCTAATCATCTAACACTAACACCAAATTTGACTTGGATAAAGTGCGACTGCACTGACCTATACTCAGAATCAACAGAAGCAAATACAATTGAGGCACCACGCTCCTCAAAAGATTTGGCAGCATCAGAGAAAGCAATGATCTGTAAATAATATTTAGTTTAAACCCTCAATTGACAGGTAGATGTAGAAGAGCCGACTAACTTCAGTTGGGCTGAAGATGGCAAAGCGAGAGTTAGTAATTGATTCCACGGAATGATGCTCAAACTCCATGAAGGAGGCCACATACCAAACAAAAGTCCAAGCCATGGGGATAAATCCAAGGATGAGCCACTTTCCCTTGTAATCTTCAAGAGAAATTTCTATTGAAGGTAAGTTAGCATCCCTAAGCCTTGTTATCACCTGGAAGAAGGTGACATCTCCTAGACGGATAGATATTTGACAAACTCACCTTCGAAGGTACCATCAACGACGGCAGTTCCCTTGAAGGCGGGAGCAGGATGTTGAACACGAGCAACCATAGTGACTGATTTTGCTGTTAAAGTTTGTATTTGTACGGATGCTTGAAGGGTGCAGAGTTGTTGTAGGTTGGTAAGGGGGAAGAGATGAGGAGGTTGGAGGTGGATGTAGGAGAGAGAAGATAGAAGGAGAGAGAGGAGAGAAGGAGTCAGGATGTATGGGCTGACCTTAGCTTATAAGCTGCACGAGCTGGGAACGGTAGTACGTACTCACCTCCCCTAGCTAAGTTCTTTTCCCTCCTGCATTTTTTATTCTTCTCTTTTCTTTTTGGGTAAGCGCGTCGCAGCAGCACCCTCTTCACAATTATGCAGGTCACAGAATCCCAGACAACCAGGCACAAGTACGGATACCAAGAACAGGAAAAAGAGTATAAAAGAGGCAAGGGAAAAAAGAAAAGAAAAAAAACAAGAAAGAAATTGTTACATCCAAACCCTAGCTAATAATATTAATATTGAAAACCGGGGAAAAAATGAAGACTGTAAATAATAGGTACAGTGCTAGCATTAGTATTACTTAGCAAATGTGAAGGATGAAATTCTAGGCCCTCAATTCCTCTGAGGCCCAGCCAACATGAATTTCAGAGCTTGGAATCAACAGCGTGTAGGGAATTAGCAAGAAAATTAGTCCACGGTGTGGTATTGGTGGACGATGGATGGGGTTGAAAAGTCTGGATTCTTCATACTAGCTCGCCTAGGCAGGGAAAGAAGAAGAAACTCATGCTGGGAAAGATATAGTACCGTAATGAAGCGTTGTAGCACTGCACGTGTCCTCGGATCAATTACCGGGCGACCAACCTCCCGCCGTCCTGCGGACCCCGTCTTCTTTTCTCCGTCATGGTTCACCCCTCTTCGAAGAAGAAAAAAACCCCCATCCTGATGCCTGTACCTAGGCAAAGACAGTTTGTCCGCGCGGGGTCCAATTTGGACAGTTAAGGTGACAATCCCCATACAGAGTGTTCAGCTTCAACTCGGCTGTTCTAATACCGGTACAGCATGGCCCCCGTCATTCAGTTCAACACATACGGTAGCTTACCGTAGTCAACTTTAGGATATCACATCTCTCCAGTCATTCATACTTAAGTGTTAATCAAGACTACTGGCACTAATATTCAAAGCTGTGAAGAGGCAAAAGCGTCGCATTGGACATCTCTATCCTGGCTTACTGCTTTCTCAGCATAAGCCCCCTGCACGCCCCTGCTTTCAGCACAGATACAAAGCTATTCTTACATACCTACCGTACCAGCACTGGCTTAAATGCCCACACTTCGACACTCGTGATTACTTGCGGGAATCTTTTACCTGTACGATACCGGCACGGGCGAGAGTAGTTCCCCGGCAATATATTACTGCACGAGTACGTGAGCCCGCTGTATGCATGAGTTCTACTCGAGTACCTGCAATGCAGCGCAAAAGTCTTCCCATGATTTAGATCTGTTTGGGTTCAATCGTTGGGCTCCCCAATCATTTTTCCACACATCACATTCGTCTAGAAATGCCTTTATCTCTTTCGTCTAGTGAAACCAATCTGATACTCTACTACAGTACGGTACCGTAAGAACTGGAATAATTGAACCTCGCGCTAAGGCGTCCGAAATTCCCTCTCTTGGATACGGGCTCGAGAGCACTGCGAAAGCTGCCCGTCTCAGCCCCGGGCTTGAGACAAAAAAAAAAAAAAAAAGTGCTTGACTTTACTACAGTAGCAAAGGCAACTCCAGCGTCCTAAAGTTAGCCCCAGGTTCAATTATTCCAGTCCTCACGGTATTGTTATCGTATCATACTCATTTATAGTAATACAGAAACCTTCTTTACGGTTTGAAGAGACACATCACACAAAAAACTGTCGCTGGTAATGGCCGGACTCTGTACTGAATTACTAGTGTCCGAACGAGCACTCGTTCTAATAAGTTAATTCAGGTTGACGCAAAAGTTAAGAGTAGTGTTACCTAGAAGCCCAAGTGGAAATCTAAGTTACGACATTAGTTGCTAGTACCGGTAAATGGCCTATGTCCTTCTGAGCTGTCGTTATTTGAGATGGCCAGATGCCTTTTAGATGATCAGTGTGACCAATTAACTTTAGGAGGGCCGAATTTGGATGTTTTGAACGTTTCGGAACGGTGCGCCGCATGGTTTCGCGGAGGAGGTGGCGGCGCTGGGAACCCGAACGGCGACCTTCCAAGGAAAAAAGGCATAGGTTTCGCTGAGCGCAATCACTACTCCATCCCTACTAGTACTAGTACTCTTTGTTCATTTATGATACGGTAGAGTATCATACGCAGTTGGAGCCTTAGATATAGATCACCGAACTAGAAGTTACAATTTCACACTATGCATACACCGTATGGCACAACGCAGAAAGACACGACCACCAGCCCTATGTAGCATAATTATGCCTGCCGGTATTAGAGGAGATAAGGAAGTATATGTAAGTTAACCAGAAAGTTCAAATCGTAGAGGTGGCATCCCGAATGATGAGTAATAATGGCTTCAGGTTGATAATCCCTTTTCGTTCTAGGCGGCGTCGTTGCTAAAACACACAATAAATTTGATGGCCAGACATGAGCGATGTGTAATAATATCATACCTTTCTCCACAGTACCATGTAGATGGAAACTTGAATAATTGTAGTGGCCATATTGTTGGGGAGAGGGAACGGGGCTGAGTTTTTGCAGTGTCCTTAGCCCGCTTTTCCAGAGAAGGGAATTTTTGACTGTAATACATGGCATACGGTTGAATATGGATTGGAAGCTCCGAATTGCACAATTGGGTGCTGGGCCATGATTGATGCACCGTAATCCAGCACTGTGCCAGTATGATAGCGGTGATAAACAATAACGCCCGGAAGAGCTGTCGCGGCAACTGATGCGGCGTGATACCGGTACTGTGCCGGCACGGCTGCAACCCCTTCAGAGAGGAATCTTATCACCCATTGTACTAAACTGTAAATCTAGGAGAAGGTGAGCCAGTGAATAGTAGACCAATACCGGTACTATACTATAAGTTAGCTTTCAGTACCGCTCCCCGGACAGCATGATTGACTACGCGAAAATGTGCGAACAATTCAGCCCAGAACACGCTCGAGTCAATATTCTCTCAGATACTAGCACATATATACTTGTATTATGAAAGAGAGAGAGGGTCGGGCACTCCGAATCTTTTATATTGGGTTTCTTCTCTGTGTGATATCATACCTCGAACCCAACTCGACCGATACCGTAAGAACTGGAATAATTGGCCCTGAGACTAAGACGTCCAAAATTCCCTCTCTTGGATAGGGGGGGCGAGCGCACAGCAAAAACTGATCCCCTCAGCCCGAGCCTAAGACAAAAGAAAAAGAAAAAAAGAGCCAGACCTTACTAGCAAAGGCAACTCCAACGTCCTAGCGCGAGGTCCAATTATTCCAGTTCTTACAGTATTTCGAACTCCACAAGGCTCTAACTTTGGTATTTCGTTTGGCCTTTGAGCTCTGTGTGTAACATTGGCCGCCCTACGGTGAAGCGATTTTCGATCGCCTGAGTGCTCAAATGACTCAACACTCTTAGTGAGCAAGGAAATTGTCAGCAAATCACAATTTCTATTTCAAGTTGAAAAATGTTGAAAAACTAATCTCGTTTGACAATTTACATCTTGTGAGCTTGAAGTAGAAAATCTCAAATCATTGACAATCCATATTCATCATTCTCAGGCCTTGCAAACTCGAAATCCTCCCTCGTCCAGTCTGGCGTTCCAGCCTTGATACCTAATTTTTCTCCATTACGTCGACAAGAATCGAAGTCCACGATTACCGGAGTGTCCCCATCCATCACGATGTTGGCGGGGTTGATATCGCAATGAATGAGACCCAAACTGTGAAGATGCCGAATACCCTCCTGAATACCCTGAAAAAAGACGTCTGTATCGAAAGGGCGAGTGTCCTCAGTTACCCTTTCATACAAATTCATGCCGTACTTGACAAAACAAAGGCCCATTATTTTATCATTCTCGACCAGGCATCCAAGATATTGAGCGATATTAGGGTGGGGAGATGCTCTCAGGATCTCGCAGACCTCAGCCTCATTCAACAGGAGACTACTCACGTCATTGGAGTCCTCCTCAGTGTAGCCGTAACCTAGTAGACTAGGTCGCTTCACAAAGCAGTCCTGAGGTAATGGCTCAGGCGCTCGTCCGAATTGTGTTGGGAATGACGGCCAGATTTGCGAAGCTGGAATCGGGACGAGATCGAGTTCATGTATATCGACTTTGGAAGTGGCGGTGTAACGACGACTAGTAATCGCATAGTAATATTGGTTTCCCTCTCTAAGTATAATCTTGGTATGGGAAAATGCAACATCTCCATGCTCTTCAAGGAATGTCTCGCTTTGTTCGCAAATTTCCATATTCTACTCTGGTCAGGAAATAAGGAAATAACAGGCAAAATGATCAAGCGCACCTACCGATGATTTCCAGTGATTATATAAAGACAGATGAAGTTGGGTACGGGAAGGGTTTGAAAAACTGTTGCTCGTATTGTGGTTGCCCCAAAGGTAGCGAATGGTGGAAGAATGACTTGATGTGTTTCCTAGCTACGAGTGAGGCTGCATAAGGAAATACGTGACTGCCAAGCCCTGCTCCTGGATCACTCAACCCTACTACACAGCCCAAACGCCTCTGAGGATAGCCACCTGTACGTACTAACCTAATACCTAATAGCAGTATTGGGCTATATTAGATGATAGGCTCAGTCCTACATCCAAGCACTCCGATCTTAAGCTGGCGGCCGTCGGGAGATAGCGGGAGATAATAATCAAACCCAGGGGTTCAAGTAGGGTTGGGTTGGGAGCTCTGAATTGCACAATCGAGTGCTGGGCCATGATTGATACACTGTAATCCAGCACTGGGCTAGTATGACAATGATAGGCAATAACACCGGGAAAAGCTGTCTCGGCAACGGATGTGGCGTGATACCGGTACTGTACCGGCACTGCTACAACCCCTTCGAAGAGGTAGCTTATCACTCTTTGTACTAAACTGTAAATCTAGGAGAATGTGAGCCAGTGCATACTACTGTATACTGCCAATACGGGGACTATACTACGATACTATACCTTTCAGTATCGCTCCCCGGGTAGCATGATGAACTATGCGAAAATGTGCGAACAATTCATCCCAGAACACGCTCGAGTCAATATTCTCTCAGATACTAACACTTATATACTTGTGTCTTGAAAGAGAGAAAGCCATGCACTCCAAATCTTTTATATTAGGTTTCTTCTCTCTATGGTACCTCAATCCAGCCCGACCGATATTTCAAACTCCACAAGGCTTTAACTTTCCTATTTCATTTGGCCTTTGAGCTCTGTGTGTAATATTGGCCGCCCTAGGATGAAACGCGGGCACTGTAAGAACTGTAATAAATGAGCCCATGCCAGCTCATCGTATTACCCTAGCACCAAAATTAGTAGAGTGATCCGTCATGATCCTGTAATAATCGAGCAGTACCCATGGTCGAGCAAATCAAATAGATCATGGATCCTATGCTCGATCGAGGAGACTATTCGAGTGAGACTCAATCATGATCTGATAGTGTCCATCACTAGCCACTCAATATCTGCAGCCACCCGGAACAGTATGCTCGAGTATACTCGACCATGGTGGAGAATAATCGAGCAGTATCCACGATCGAGCAGTACCCATGATCGAGCAAATGAATTAGATCATGGATCCTATGCTAGATCGAGCAGACTGTTTGAGCAAAACTCAATTATGAGCTGATCGTGTCCATCACTAGCCGCTCAATATCTGGGGCCCCCCCGAAACTGTCCGGCGGACCGAAGCTCCTGAATTAGTACAGTAATTGGGAACCCTTCATAGGTATAAAGCTAGAGTAGTCTGCTGATATTGAAGAACTCCATTGTGACTTCAAAACACAAACATATGAATTTTTCGGCACACTTCAAAATAGAAAAATACAAATCCTTCAGAAAGTACGCACACTTATCATATTCGTACTATTACACACTGCTAACCCTATCATTTTGATGACTTCCATTGAATTTGAGGAACCAAAAAATGCCCGCAGTTTCGCGTCAGCCAAGCGCCCCGATGGGTCCGTCTACAGATATAGGATACCCGACTGTGGATCAACGACTTGTAGATATTCGGACAGCTACGTGCCTCCCCGAGCTCAACAGCAGTAGAATGGGTGAGTATAGTGATTTACCTCACAGAAAAATGCTGATAAGTGTCAGGTTCATCCCGAACTACAGACTTGGGTGGCAACATGAAGGCAAAAGGTATGAGGTCGGACACAGTCAAGATGTTTGTTCACTGAAGTTGCTTCAGTTATGCTACTTAGATGGCTCAGATAGGAAATCTCAATTTCTATTTCAAGTGAAAAATGTCGCAAAACTAATCTCGTTTGACAATTTACATCTTGTGAGCTTGAAGTAGAAAATCTCAAATCATTGACAATCCATATTCATCATTCTCAGGCCTTGCAAACTCGAAATCCTCCCTCGTCCAGGCGAGTGTCCCAACCTTAATACCTAATTTTTCTCCATTACATCGACAAGAATCGAAGTCCACGATTACCGGAGTGTCCCCATCCATCACGATATTAGCCGGGTTGAGATCGCAATGAATGAGACCCAAACTGTGAAGATGCTGAATACCCTCCTGAATACCCCGCAAAATGAGATCTGCATCGAAAGGGCGAGAGTCCTTAGTTACCCTTTCTGTCAAATTCATGCCGTACTTGACAAAACAAAGGCCCACTATTCTATCATCTTCGACTAGGCATCCAAGATATTGAGCGATATTAGGGTTGGGAGATGCCCCCAGGATCTCGCAGACCTCAGCCTCATTCAACAGGAGACTACCCACGTCATTGGAGTCCTTCTCAGTGTCGCCATAATATAGTAGACTTGGTCGCTTCACAAAACAGTCTCGAGGCAATGGCTCAGGCGCTCGTCTGAATTGTTTTGGGAATGACGGCCAGATTTGCGAAGCTGGAATCGGGGCAATGTCGGGTTCATGTAGACCAACATTGAAAGTAGCAGGGCAACGACCACTAGTAATCGCATAGTAATATTGGTTTCCCTCTCTAAGTATATACTTGGTGTGGGAAAATACAATATCTCCATGCTTTTCGACGAATGCCGGGCTTTGTTGGCAAACTTCCATATTCTACTCCTGTTAGGAAATAAGGAAATAATAGTCAAAATGACCAAGCGCACTTACCGATGATTTCTAGTGATTATTAAAGCCAGATGGAGTTGGGCACGGGAAGGTTTTGAAATGCTCTGACGTATCAGATAGGTGATGGAATAACTCTGAAAATAAAATTCTCTGCTGAGCCCTTATTAGGGGAGGCAATTCCAACGTCCTAGTTTGAGGCTCTACTGTTTCGGTTCTCGCCGTCGTTGGAACTCGTGATGGTGGAATTTAATGGTGGAAAAATGAATTGATGTGTTTCCTAGCTACGAGCGAGGCTACATAAGGAAGTACGTGACTGCCAAGCCCTGCTCCTGGATCACACCACCCTACTATACAGCCCTAACACCTATGAGGATAGCTACCCATACCTAATACTACCGTAAAAACTCGAATAAACGGACTATGTGCTAGGACGTTGGACTTGCCTCTCCTAGTAAGGTCTGTGTTTTTTTGCTTTTTTTTTGTCTCGGGGGACGTGTTTTTTGGTGTGTTTTTCCCCCCTTTTCCAGAGGAGGAAATTTCGGACGACATAGCACATGGTTCCTTTATTCGAGTTTTTACGGTAACCTAATACCTAACAGCAGTATTGGGCTATGTTAGATGATAGGCGCAGTCCTACATCCAAGCACTCCAATCTTAAGCTAGCAGCCATCGGGAGATAGCCGGAGATACGATAATGAATCAAACCCCCTCTATTACTATATCATACCATACAGTACTACCATAAAATCTCGCCCTTAACGAACTAGTATATGATCAGTATGATTGTTTTTACATTTTATGCCGAGAACAGGGAGGTTCTTTTCATTCAATATACAAGTACTGTACACCCGTGTCTAATAAGTTTCCGTACCCCTTAGCAACCTACCACTACACTTCAAGTTCACTACACTGTAAACAAAAAAATTGAAATACAAGTCCAATAAAAAAGTATGTTAATCTAGATAAATAAAAGATGCTATCTTTAGAAAACTGTAATTCCCCAATGACAATGGAAGCCTGGAGAAAATCAAATATACTAAACATGAAATATGTTGATTCTTTCAGGTGCTGATTTTCAAGAATTTTTTTCTTTTTTCTAATTATATAAATAAAGTCTACAAGGATGTAAAGGATTCTGAAAAAGCTAGTTTATCATATGTTTATGCATATATACTGATATTGTTACTGTGTTATTTATCAAATTAGAATATATTAAGTATATAAAATACACTATTTTGCCTCAACCTTTATTATTTAATACTTCCATAGAGCAATGCCATATTCAATTAATCATAGACACAGTATATTCTAGCTATACTAGTACTACTTTATAAGCAAAAAAGATAAATTTTAACAAATATTTCATAGTATTAGTTTAAAAAAAGTATAGTGGAAAGTTCTATTCAATTAAACTCCAGCTAGTAGGTTATGAATTTTATATATTAATTCTACTACTACTGCATAATATAATGTAGCATCCATTCATAATGGCCAATTAGTGAAATAATTCCAAAAATAATTTTCTAAACACCAGAACTTATATTATTTAATGCTATTTTGAAAGGAAAATCTATTTTAAATAACCATTAGTTTTTAACACAAATATAATATCAGATAATAATAAATTAAAGTATTTTGAAGCCTATGGATATAGTTCCATATGCTATACCTGTTTCGTAAGTCTTCTTTATGTTTATGCTAATAGTAATTGTACTTATATGTTACAATCATTTCTTCGCCAGGTGATACTTGCAGCAGGTAACCGATAGTCAGCTAATGATCACTTCTCTTTGCTTCGTTCCTTCTGCGACAGCGGAGTCCTTTGACTCCTGTGTAGCAGTGTCAATCACTAGGCTCGTGTGAGACAGTTGTGTCTTAGTTCCTGAAAGTATGATAGATATAAGATGTTCTATTGAAAGTATAGTGGATGGAAGAACTTAGATGGTTGTGTGAAGAACCCAAATCCCGCGGCTTTTTTTTAATCTTTGAATTTTTTAATTTTTATGATGTGCTTTGTTTTTTCGTCTACTCGGTATAAAGACTACGTGCAGTGCTAGCTATGATAAAGGAAAACCTCGGTGACAAACCAAACGGAGCAAGGGAAAAAGCCATCAACCCAAGTCCCTCTGGTCCGGAACCAACCGCATACCAGCCACATCAAATAAGGAATCCCTCTCTGAGAAGGGGGTCGAAAAGAAAAATACAAATAAACACATGGGAAGGAATCAACAGGAAAACCCTGGCCGTAGACACCAATATATGAAATAAATGTTATAACCACTAATGGCACTCAAAGTAACAACAATGAAGGAAGAACAATGGGGCGCTGGAGGCTACTATAAAACAACGCGACAGTGCAAACATTACTCTAGAACCACAAGGTGTTGAAATCAGCCACCGAGACAGTGCAATACGACGAGTGAGCGTAACCGAGGGCTGTGACTGTGGAGTAGCCGCGGAGAAGGCGAAGGAGCAGTAGGGTGCCAGCAAAGTGAGTGGATGGTAGCTGTAACCGAGCAACAGGACGAGACTGGAGGGGGAGGAGGAGGGGTAGACTGAATAACCTTAGAAACTATCGGTACCCTTGTACGTGTCTGACTAGGCAGCCTCTAGAGGTAAAGAAGAGAATGAAGAAATCGACTGTGGCCTGTCGAAAAGTTTCCTTCTACTGCGAACTGTAGTCCCAGCCGTCTGTAATATGGGTGAAAAGATGTCGCTGACTGTGCAAGCAGTAAGCGAGGTAGCGCAAAACGCGATCGGAGAGGAGAGTGTTAAGGATAACCGATGTAATAACTTATAATACCAAGCTAGACCTTATGTATTCATAAACAGAGATTATTGTCCAGGAAGGCTTTGTAGTATGGTGAAACTAAGTTATTCAAAAGTACGGGTCGATAAAAAGTAATAGAGAGGTAAAGCTAATTTTCTTGTGTGATCACTTTTTATATTGATAAGATCTCTTCTCTGGTGCTTGATGATTCTGTTTTAAGCGAGGGAGGCACTTCGATATTTATATTCCATGTCAGAGTATTCGTAGGCTACATGTCCAAACCATACTAATTAAGTATCGACCGAACAAAGTTCTCTAAACTCGTAAGTGCGAACACCTCTTCACCCAGACAACTGTTCGACTCCATGCTCACATTATGAAGACGTAGACTACCATATCACTGTAAGGGTGTGTCAGTCCTGTGGATCATAGGCTAGTCTAGAGTACACGTAGCCGACTAATGCCAACATAATAATATCTTTTCACCAAACCGTATATGAAGCGGCCTACTTCAAAGGTGTCGGACCATTCAATGTACAAGAGTTTGTCACTGTCTGCGCATCAGGTTTCCGAACTTGCTTGTGGCATTGATCACTCGAATAGCGATTTGCACGCACTTATATTATGTTCGTATTGACTGGTTCTGTACTGGCCCGGAGGTTTCTGCTATGTGTCTTCTGGTGTTTTCATACGATATCTTTACTTAAGTGTTTATTCTGATTTCGTCCGTCATCTTACGGAACTCTCATTCCTACTCTATGGGCATCCTAAAATGGGAACGCACACTTAAATCTCTCAGACGCCTTTGTGCTATTATCGCCGTCATTTATGACTTGTCGAATAATTATATTTTAACTAATAATAACTATGACATGGCTGTGAATCGAACATGTGACCTTATAGTCGGAGGCACATGACTATCATTTTAAGCTAGACCAAGATCATGATGTATCTTTTGTAGTTGTACTTTGACTAATTGGTACGCAGGGGTCTGTGGATTAACCTTACGGATTGGCATTCTTGGTTTGCCTAACAGGGAGGGGCGAGAGCCGAACAACTCCTAGAAACAAGAACGCTAATAAGGAAAGTAAGGCCAGAGGGGGGGGGTGCACCTCACAGACAGTGCGGGTGCAGCTCACTGAGAGTGCGGGTGCAGCTTACTGAGAGTGCGGGGGTGGTGAATGTTGACTATGAATTCTCATGGTGTTGAGATTTCAATCGCCGGAGGTGTAGAGGAGATGGTTTGTGACCAAATCCCACGCCTTTTTGTTATTTTATTTTTATCAGTGGTATTTGATTTAAGGGACAAAACATGCTTGGAGCGCGAACTAAAAAAACAAAAAAACTATAAATCAACGCAGAAACCTCCCGGCGCCAGGGAAAAAGCCATCAACCAAAGTCCCTTTAGTTTGAGACCAACCACACACCAGCCACATCAAATAAGAAATCCAACCCAGACTAGCTAACGCGGGCAAGAAATGAAATCAAATAAACATATCGGGAGGAATCAACAGGAAAACCGTTGCCGAAGACACCAACATATGAAATGATAGTTATAACCACTAATGAAACCCAAAGTAACAACAATGAAGGGAGAACAATGGGGACACGGGGGGCTACAAAAACAAAGCGACTGTGCAAGAATTACTCAAAAACCATAAGGCGTTGATATCTGCCACGGAAATAGTGCAATACGATGACTGAGTGTAACCAAGGGCTGCGACCGTGAAGAAGCCACTGGGAAGGTGAAGTGGCAGTAGGATGCCAGCCAAGTGACTGGATGATAGCTGTGACGGGATGGTAGCTGTGACTGAGCAACGGGACGAGACTGGAGGGGGAGGAGGAGGGATAGACCCAATAACTGTAGATACTATTGGTAACCATGTGCATGTCTGACTAGGCCGCTTCTAAGGGTAGTAAAAAGAACGGAGAAATCGACCGTGGCCTGTTGAAAGGTTTTCTCCTACTGCAAACTGTAGTCCCAGCCGTCTATAACCTGGGCAAGAGGGTGTTGCCGACTGTGAGAGCACTAAGTGAGGCAGTGAAAATGTGAGCGAAAAGGCAGGGAGAGAGAGCCAAACTGTTAGGCACACCAAGAATGCCAATCCATAAGGCTAACGCATAGACCCATGCGTACCAATTAGTCAAAGTACAACTACGAAAGATACATCTTGGTCTAGCTTAAGATGATAGTGTCACAAACAGTGACTAAGCAAGGCAGACTCTCGCATGACTAATAGTTATTAGTCATTGGTTCGTTATCTTTCGCGCTATGAGATCAGTTGACTCATAGGTATGAGTCATGGGTTTCACGCAAGTGACCCCGTTAGGGCACATGAGTTGTTTTATGGGTTTTGATTGGCCGCGAGATATGGAGCAGCTGACTCGAACGGGGCAGCTGATAGATTTCACACTATGACTCACTACGAGTCATGAGTCGCGTGACACGAGAGTATGAGTCACCCAGGGTTAGGGTTGAGGAAAGAACCCCTATATAAGGGCACCCTCGGGGCATCAGATTTGGGTCACGAACCATCTCCTCTCCACACCCGGCGATTGAAATCTCAACACCATGAGAATTCATCGTCAACATCCACCCCCTCTCCCCTCTTCTGATGGCTCTTTTGCCTAGGAGGGTGACGCTACCACCACCCCTCTCCCCTCTGATTCCCTTCTGATCTTCCTGTTGC
>Ga0307507_10008117_pt1 | contig 14751 bp, 8 predicted proteins | sample 7_EM_MG_FD_207223 | JGI IMG/M metagenome (GOLD analysis project Ga0307507, IMG submission 207223) | Populus trichocarpa ectomycorrhiza microbial communities from riparian zone in the Pacific Northwest, United States - 7_EM | ecosystem: Host-associated > Plants > Roots > Unclassified | place... | reverse complement strand
AGTTCAATGTCAAGACAGTAACAGTCCAATGTTTGTTGATGAGCAATTTTGACTATCTTAAAGGCAGAACTGGGTTCTCCTTCCTTCATAGAACTTGTAGCCTCATGTCTTAGTTTTCCAACGAGACCAATCTCGCTTGAAACGAAGTTCTATAACTCTAGATATAGTTAAAAATCTAAGAAGAGGTCGGACAATAACAGTTCAATGTCAAGACAGTAACGGTTGGACAGTGACAATCCAATGTGTAGACAGTAACAGTTCGAGGTTTAAACAGTAACAGTTCAAATATAAAAAAAGGAATGATAACTATGGTTGGACAAAGAACTACAATATTAATATGAGAAAAAAAACATAAAATATTAAGAAATGACTGAAATAAAGATTTATTGGTTGTTGATATGGTTATTATAAAATATATCCTTGAGAGAGGAAAATTTATGAGATAAACCTGTGATTTGCAGGAGGGACCACATGCGTGGTGCATCAACAGTAGTAGAGGAGCACGAGTAGAACTTCTATTGCGGGTAGGTAAATCGCACCTATACTTTCTAGTTAAATTCCATGATTTAATATGTTACCAATGTGAAATGTGAATTACAGAATGTTGGATATTAGGTGAAAGGTTGTTGTGTGAATTGTCAAGTGATAAAATTATCGCTGACAATGGAAATATGAGAAGTGTGATTTGGGGCGTGAACTAGTATACATTTAGTGTATGTTAGGATCCCAGGTAAGGGGATCACCATGTTTGGACTAGCATATATTTAGTATATGTTAGGATCCCGGGTAAAGGGATCACCATGTATTGGCTAGCATACTTTTAGTGTATGTTAGGATCCTGGGTAAGGGATCACCTTCCATCGACTCCTACGGGGTGATGATGATGATACCAGTGAAAGTGGTATCAGTAATGCGTTAAGTAGAAATAATCATGATTGATCTTATAAAATCTGTAAATGGAGGTTGATAATGGGAGGGGAAATGGTTATTAGTAGTTGAACAAGAAAGAGATTCTCATGAAAGCTAGAAGGGAGAAGTGAACAAAATATGAATGCATGTTGCCCTTTTTAAATTGTTAGATATTTGTGTTGTTATATTTATTGTGATATTCATGTTTCAATAATATGTATCTTGTTTCAGGACCATCGCATGCACGACAGGAGTAGATCCTAGTTTATGTTCACTTCTTGTAATCTAGGTTCTAGGGAGTATACCTTTACATTTTGTAAACATAGAAATGTCTGTATAACTTAATTTGTATGATTAATGTTTAAACTTAATTAAATGAACTTAACTATGTAGTTCATATAACCACGTTCCATGTATGCGTATTTATATTTTTATCCATCCACAATGATATTTGTTATATAATGTATATCATAAGTATTGTGGTTGATATGTATGATGATGTTTGTGGGATTGAGACCCAAGATGATTGGGTCGGGATTGAGTTAGGAGATGCGGGTTATTAGAAGTGTAAACAGGTTAAATGTCGATAACTTGGGACCTCCTGGTATAGGGGATACTCCGTCAAAATTTTGGTAGACTTAAATACGAACACCATGAATAGATATAGCGAAAAAACATTTTTACTAATCTGTTTTTTGGTTGACATGAGATTGTTGTTTTTATCCCGGAACGGGGGATGTTACAAGTGAAATACCTAATTCACCCTCTTAGGTGTTATTGTTGCCTTAATCCTTGAACAACAATTGGTATTAGAGCTTAGTTCTCATATATATAAGCTTGCTTAGACTTTTAGTAGAATAGTAACCACTATTTATAAACTTCAAAATAAAGGATAGTCCAATACTAGACCATCTTTCTTTTATGGAAATGATTATTCATATTGCAATACTAGGATGATTATCTATATTCAATCAATGAATATGATTTATGGTTATCTATAGAAAATGGACCACATAGACTTGTCAAAACCAAAAATGGTATTTCAATTCCTAAAGCTAGGAATGAGTATATGGATGGTGATGAAAATTTGTTTTCTATGGATGCTAAAGCTATGAATATTTTGTATTGTGCATTAAGTATAAGCAAATTTAATAGAATTAAATCTTGCAAAAATGCTAGAGATATATGGCATGCTTTAGAAATATGATGGGGGTACAACAATCAACTTAATCCCAATATCAAGTTAGCCATACTTAAATGAGTAAAAAAAACATTGAATCTAATTATTTATCTGCTTTAAGTAATTACTCATTTATGTATATTGATGTTTGTGTTATCTAGAACTTTAATCTTGGCCTTTAATTTAATTTGGGACTTTTTATTCTTGGAGGGTTGTTCCAAAGATTTAATCTATTTTCATTTTTGTATTAGGGGTAGCTTTTGACTGATTAATCATTAATATAATTTTAATTAAGAAATCAGTTCAGATTTCTTTTTTCTAAACTAATTTTCTTTCGTCTAGTTGAACAATATCAACAAGCTTCATCTTCATGAACAAAATCACGAACCCATTAATGTTTATGCTGCATCAGGTGGTATCAGAGCCTAATTTTGAGATGGCTAGGCAAGGTAATGATGATGGAGATCGTCTTACTAGGTTGGAGTAGGGAGTAGAAGGAACAACTAGGAGCATTAAGATGTTAACTGAACTTGTTAGAGGTGTGCAAGACAACGCTTCAGCCTCACAAGTCTAAAGGGAAGCCTCCATGGTTGCAAGGAGAAGGTCAAACCTGTGTGAGGAAAATGTTGTTCCTTTATATATTGACCTGAAAGATGAAAATAAAGAGGAATTGGGAGCTAAATTCAGACCATGTGCAAGGAATAGAGTCCAATAAGGTGACTTTTACAAAATAAAGGTTGATTTACCCTCTTTCAATGGGGGTGGTAGACTTTGAATAATTTCTTGACTTGATATATGAAGTAGAGTGTTTCTTTGATATTATGAGATTTGAGCCTAAATGCAAGGTGGATTTTATAGCTTACAAATTACGTGGAGGTGTTGGTGCATAGTGGCAATGTCACCAAGAATTGCTAAGATTAAGAGGAGAGCCCCCAATTCAATATTAGGATCAGATGAAGGCGCTTTTAAAGGGTCATTTTCTGCCATTTGACTATGAATAAGTCCTTTTCCAACAACTTTAGAACGGTTACCGAGGTACACATTCAGTTTTTGCCTATGTCGAAGAGTTCTTGTAATTGCAAGCTGGATGTAATTTGAATAAAACTAACGACCAACAAGTTGCGCATTATGTAAATAGGCTGAACTATGGTGTTCAAGACTGTTTGACCATACAAAGTATATGGTCAATTGATCAAGATCAAAATTTAGTGTTAAAGGCATAACGCATCATGCAATCAAAGAAAACACTAAGAAGTCCTATGAACCAGCGATTTAACCCCAATAATAAAGTTTCATAAAGTAGAACCAGATGCAAACCCATAGATTTATAGGGTAAAAGAGCTGAATCTAAAAAGTTAGAACCGAAAAAGAAGTAAGGCGTAACACAAGAATTCAGTGTTTCAAGTGCAATGGGATAGGACACATATCTAGTGATTGCTCTAGATGCAAATTTGCTAATGTCACTCAATGTGAGTTTGAGGAGGACTATGATGAGCAAAAAATAGTTGATGATGATGTAACTATGTAGTGGATGAGGAGGATAGTGAGGAAGTGATATGTGTTGTGAGGAGGTTGTTATACACTCCAACACAATCAAATGAGACACAACATAAACAAATGTTTAAAGGTAAATGTTTTGTAGCTAATAAAGTTTGTAAGCTTAGTGATTAATAACTATAGTTGTGAGAATTTGGTTTCACAAAGCCTTGTTGAGCATGTTAAGCTTAAAACACAGCCGAATCAAACCCCATATAAAATTGGTTGGATAAAGAAGGGGCCTAGCATAAAAATTACATAACAATGCTATTTGCCATTGTCTTTGGGAAAAACTTATAAATTTGAAGTTCTTTGTGATGCTGTGAAGGCTCCCATACTGCCGGCACCTAAGGAGGTTTAAGGCTTATTGGCAGAATTTGATTATGTAATGGCAGAACCAACATAATTACCTCCAATGCAAGATATCCAACATCACATTGATTTTGTTCCTGGAGCTAGCTTGCTGAATCTACCCTATTGTTGTATAAGTCAAAGAAAAATGACATCTTGAAAGAGAAGGTAGAGGATCTGTTACAAAAAAGGCATGTACAAGAGAGAATTAATCCTTGTGTTGTTCTTGCCTTGCTTACTCCAAAGAAGGATGAGAGTTAGAGGAAGTGTGTGGACAAAAGTGTTATTAACAAAAAAACCATGAGGTACCAGTTTCCCATCTTTAAGCTTGATGACTTGCTTGATCAGTTGAGTAGTGCTAAAATATTCACTAAGATAGATCTGCGAAATGGATATCACCAAGTCAGAATTCATGTGGGAGATTAGTGAAAGACAACTTTCAAGACAAAGGATGGACTATATGAGTGGCTAGTCATGCCATTTGGGTTGTCTAATGCACCAATTATATTTATGCGCCTTATGACCCATGTACTGAAACCCTTTATGTCCCACTTTGTTGTTGTCTATTTTGATGACATTTTAATCTATAGTAAGAATGTAGAGGAGCACTTTGATCATAATAGGAAAGTTCTAATTGTGTTGAGGAGGAATAAGTTGTTTGTAAACCTAAAGAAATGTGTGTTTTTAACAAGCAAACTAGTGTTTTTAAGATTTCTTATAAGTAGTGATGGAATTCATATGGATAAAGAGAAGGTGAATGCTATTAGAGAATGGCTAAAATTAGAAAGCATAACTAATGTAAGGGGTTTCCATGGCCTAACAACTTTTTATCGCGGGTTTATAAAAAAATTCAGCACCATTGTGGTGCCTATTATCGATTGCTTGAAGAAGGGTAGATTTCAGTGGGGAGAAGTTATTGATCATAGCTTTCAATTGATCAAAGAAAAATTGACTACAACACTTGCTCTATCTTTGCCTGACTTTGCCAGAACTTTTGAGATTGAATGTGATGCAAATGGAATTGGTATAGAGGCTGTTCTTTCTCAAGAGAGGAAGACCATCGCATTCTTTAGAGAAAAGTTGAGTGAAGCACGATAAAAGTGGTTGACGTATCAACAAGAACTCTATGATTGATGTATCTTTTACCAAAAGAGTGCATTGTCTACTTCGACCACCAATCTCTTAAGCATTTTCATAGGAAGAAGCATATGTTGTCTAGGTGGGAAGCTTATCTTGAAAGATTCAATTATGTTATTGTTCATAAGTCTGGAATTACTAACCAAGTAGTTGACACTTTAAGTCATCGTGCCACTATACTTGTTAGTGAAAAGCCCATCGCATTCTTTAGTGAAAAGTTGAGTGAAACACGACAAAAGTGGTTGATGTATAAACAAGAACTCTATGGTTGATGTACCTTTTACCTAAAGAGTGCATTGTTTACTCCGACCACCAATCTTCTAAGCATTTTCATAGGAAGAAGCATATTGATCGTATGTTGTCTAGGTAGGAAGCTTATGTTGAAAGATTCAATTATGTTATTGTTTATAAGTCCGGAATTACTAACCAAGTAGTTGACGCTTTAAGTCATTGTGCCACTCTACTTGTTACTATTTCTATTGAGGTTCCAAGTTTTGATTAACTCAAGGAGTTATATAAGGATGACGAAGATTTTGGTGATTTTTGGACTAAATACCTCATGAAGCAGCCCTTGGGTGAATATTTGGTCCAAGATGGGTATTTGTTTAAAGGAAGCAGATTATGCATTACAATAAGCTTATTACGTGACAAGTTGTTAAGGGAGATGCATTCCAATGACTTGAGTGGCCATGTGGGTAGAGACAAGACCATAGCTAGTTTGGAAGAACATTACTATTGACCATAGATGCTGGAAAGTTTATGCAAAGGTGTCCGACTTGTCAAAAATGCAAGGGGAAGTCACAAAACACAAGTTCACACATACCTTTGTACATTCTTAATGCACCTTGGGACAACATCTCAATGGATTTTATACTTGGTTTTCCAAGAACCTAGAAGGGAAGTGATGCAGTCAGTACTAGTAGTGGTTGGCTAATTTTCCAAAATGTTACACTTCATTCCATGTCACAAGACAACATATGCACATCATGTTGCCAAGCTATTCTTTAAAGAAGTTGTTCGTTTGCATGGTGTATCCCTTTTCATTACTTCAGATAGAGACAACAATTTTTTGGTAGCCTTTTGGCTAACTTTATAGAAGAGGTTTAGGACTGCCTTGAAGTTTTCTAGCACAACACATCTCTAAACTGATGGCTAAACAAAATTGGTGAATTGTTATTTGGGAAATTTGATTAGATGCATATGTGGAAGCAAAAGGGGACAATGGGACTTTGCTTTGGCATAAATTGAGTTTGCTTACAACAATTCAGTCAACTATTGTACTAGGAATTCTTTCTCTATTGTTTATACTAAAAGTACAAGGCATGTTGTGGACCTGGTTAAACTTCCTTCAACTGCAGGTTCTAATACAACTGCATTTGCTTTAGCTCATACCTATTCAAAGGTGTTCTATAAGGTGCATCAATCCTTGGAGGAGAATAACCTTAAATACAAGGCAGTTGTAGACAAGCATTAGAAGCATCACGTGTTTAAGGTGAGTGATCAAGTGATGGTTTATTTATGCAACGAGAGGCTGCTAGCAGGATTTCATGGTAAGCTAAGGCAAAAACATTATGGACCTTTCAAAGTTTTGAAAAGGATAAATAACAATATATGATAGACCTACCCAGTGATATGGGCATATAACCTTCAATGTGGTAGATATTTTCACCTATCATCCCAAAGGCAACTTATATGATCACTCGAGGACAAGTTTTTTCCAAGTGAAGGAGAATGATAAGGTATAGCAGCCAACTCAAGCCCAATCTGAAGTCAGCCATACTTACTGGAGTCAAAGAAGTATTGAATTTGATTATTTATCTAATTTAAGTAATTACTCATTTATGTGTATTGATGTTTGTGTTATTTGAAACTTTAATCTCAGCCTTTAATTTAATTTGGCCTTTCCTATTCTTGGAGGATTGTTCCAAGTATTTATTCTATTTTTATTTTTGTATTAGGGGCAGCTTTTGACTGATTAATCATTAATATAATTCTTAATTAAGAAATGAGTTCAGATTTCCTTTTTCAGAACTAATTTTCTTTTGTCTAGTTAAATGATATCAATAACCCTCAGCTTAGTGAACGAAATCATGAACCCATCAACATTTGTGATGTGTCAAAATAACACATGAAAGAACTAACCAAGTTAAAGAATCCAAAATAGACATGTTAGTTCATCAATATTGAGTTATTCAAAATGCTTCCAAATGAACCCATAACTAGTATGTTTACAACAATGGCAACTATAACTAATATTTTGGATGCACTTGGTAGGACTTATGATAATACAGATATTGTGAGCAAAATTATTAGGTCACTACCAAAATCATGGGAAGTAAAGGTGATGGCAATTTGTAAAGCGAAATATCTCACAAAACTCCCATTAGAAGAGTTTATTGGTTCTCTAATGACACATGAAATTGTCATGGAAGAGCTAGAACATAAAGTAAATCCAAAGAAAAATTTAGCATTCAAAACCGTTCATCACAATTAAGATGATGATGATGATACAGATCAGAAAGATTTGAAGAAGACATTACACTAATTAAAACCCAATTTCAAAGTTTCCCAAGGAACTTCATGAAAGATTCTCAAACTTCATGAAAGATGGTAATAGGGAAGATTTTAGCAAGGAACTTCCAAAGTGCTTCAAATGTAACAAAACGAGACACATCAAAGGAGATTATCCACTCTTTCAAAACAAGATGAAAACTTACCATCACAAAAAAGCAATGAAAGTTATATGGAGTGATGACTTGAACTCTAGCTCAAGTGATGAAGAGCATATAACAAACATATGCTTCATGGCAAGTGAAAGGGAGAATGAGGTGCATTTTTTGGATGATGAATCTGACCATTCTTATAATGAGTTGCATGATGCTTTTAAGTCCTTGTATGATGAATTTAGAAAGCTAGGTTCTAAATATAGTTCATTGAAAAAGAGTCATACATGTTTACTTGTTGAAAAATATACATTGAAAAAGAAAGCATGCATTATAATTAATGATAGCAAAAGGATTAACCAACTTAAAGAGGAAAATGAGGTTCTAAAAGAAAATGTTAATAAGTTAAACACCACTTTGGCTAAATTTACACAAGGTTCTAAGATTTTAGAAACCATGCTTTCAAATCAAAGTTGTGTTTTTAACAAAAGAGGTTTAGGTTATCAATCTAAAAGGAATAAAAGTATTTTAAAAACTATTTTGTTAAAGCCAAACAATCATATGACCCCAACCATAAATGCAATTATTGTAGAGCTATTGGTCATTTTATTTATGCATGTCCTAGTAAGAAAGAAAAAGTTTATGATATGACTTGGGTTCCAAAAGGAACCACTACTAACCATAAAGGACCCAAAAAGCTATGGACACCAAAAACCTCAACATGATTTTTGCATGTATGAATCAAGAAAGTATAAAGAGTAGATTTTGGATAGTGCTTGATCAAAAAGAGATAGATGGCATCTTCATCAACCAAAGTAAGTATATCTAAGATCTTCTAATACAATCCAAGCAAGGTCAAATTTAGATTTTGGCGTAAATTTCCTATCGTCTAGTTTTATGCTATTGAGCATAAATCCAAAACAAATCGTTAGATCGAGCTGAAACTATACAAGAAGATTCCGGAGGTATTTTTCTATGTTAGGGTAAAATTTCAGGTGAATTAGAGATTAAGCAGGACTTTCGATATAGGTCAAAACAAGTTATACGAATTTTATTATCTACTTTCTTTTGACTTGTGGACTTCCTATTTGGCAAGGATTATTTTTGTACAAGGATGTGACAACTTGTTTTGGAAATTTTCTAATTCTACTAGGATCTTTAATGGGCTGTAACATAAGTTCCAAGTGTGGCAAGGGTTCATTAATGTTCCAAAATACTTTTCTTATAATGATTTCTTATTCATCCTAGTTATACAAGGAAAGAAGGGCTGGTGGTATTTAATGACAGATAGGATCATTGGGTAACATTGTAGGTTATAAATAAACCTTATATCATACTTGTATTGTTTTCATTTCTTCTTCTCTTCTCACAACACCATAAGAAATTAACTTATGGGTTTTATTTTTATTTTTTCAGTCATAGCCCAAGGCTTGTTTGGGCTTAATTAATACTTTGTTTTCAGTTAGGATCCAAGGCTTGTTTGGATTGGGGTTTGGGCTTGCTAGTAAAGATTTTGGATCAATTTAGCCTATAAGGGTAGATCTATTAGGGCTAATTTCTCAAAACTATTTAAACACGTGTAAGCCTAAATTTCAGGACCTTTGATGAATAATTCTTCTGAACTTTTCAGTTTAATGTGTGAGCGAGAATTTTGCATTTTTTGGTTCTTGAATGAATCAGAGTTCTTGAATTAGTGTCGTTGGAAAGCTAAGACATGAGGCTACAAGTTCTCTGAAGGAAAGAGAACCAAGTTCTGCCTCTAAGATAGTCAAAATTGCTCATCAACAAACATTTGAACTGTTACTGTCCAACTGTTACTGTCTCATTTTTTAACTGTTACTATCTGACCTCCCCTTAGATTTTTTACTATATCTGGAGTTATAGAACTCCGATTCAAGAAAAAATAGTCTCTTGAAAAGCTAAGACATGAGGCTACAAATTCTCTGAAGGAAGGAGAATCCAGTGCTGCCTCTAAAACAGTCTAAATTGCTCATCAACAAACTTTGGACTGTTACTGTCCAATTATTACTGTCTCGTTTTTGAACTGTTATTGTCTAACCTCTCCTCAGATTTTTAACTATATATGGAGTTATAGAACTCCGACTCAAGCGAGATTAGTCTCGTTGGAAAGCTAAGACATGATGTTACAAGTTCTCTGAAGGAAGGAGAACCTAGTTCTGCCTCTAAGATAGTCAAAACTGCTCATCAACAAACATTTGAAATGTTATTGTCCAACTGTTACTGTCTCGTTTTTGAACTGTTACTGTCTGAACTCTCCTCAGATTTTTAACTATATCTAGAGTTATAGAACTCCGATTCAAGAAAAATTAGTCTCGTTAGAAAGTTAAGACATGAGGCTTCAAGTTCTCTGAAAGAAGGAGAACCCAGTTCTGCCTCTAAGACGGTCAAAATTGCTCATCAACAAACATTTGGACTGTTACTGTCCAACTGTTACTGTCTCGTTTTTGAACTGTTTCTGTCTGAACTCTCCTCAGATTTTTAACTATATTTAGAGTTATAGAACTCTGATTCAAGCAATATTAGTCTCGTTGGAAAGCTAAAACATTTTAATTTTTAGTTTAATCTGATGTATCAAAGATTAATTGGCTTCGAGGTGTCTTTCGACTTCATTCTAATTTTGTTGGTGCCTTGGGGCAGGATGTCATTATGTCACACTCCTATCACATCTCTTTTGGCTTTTTGAGATCAGATCTTAATCTTGATTGTGGGTTGTGTGACCACGTGATCATGAGGTTCGCATCAGTTGATATCAAAGCAAGGCTCCGATAATAGGTCATATCCTTCTGAAATTTTTGTTTTCCTAGTGTTCATTAATTTTTTTTCAGTGTTCGTGTCAATCTTCTTCTTCTTCTTTGTGTCTGCGACATACTATTGTCTCTAAACATATCAGTAGCATAAAAGTAAAAAACAAAGAGAAAAAAAGACGTTATTCAAAGCTTGTTGCAATTCTGTCACAGAAACACAATTCTTAGAGAACCTTAAGCAAACCACCTCAAGATTAATTGAAATTTCATAAACTACTTATTGGGGATGAAATCGCACTACATATAAATTTGGTTTTATTTAGATTTTTTTTCTTGAGTTTTCAATTCGGGGTTTAATTATGCCGCAAACTGATCATACACGAGTTTCGATACCTAGGCATAAGAGAACGACCTATAAACTGAGAACTGTAGTTTGTTGGGTGTTAAGATATTACATATTGAATTTCAACTAATATCATTAGGTCTGGGTTTGAAATCAGGTGCTTTAAAATTACGTAACAATCAGATTTGCGTCAAGTTCCAAAACGCGTTTGTCTACTATTTGTTTCAACCAAATAAGTTTCTTTTTGTTATATTTGGGTTATTTAAGAGTCAAATAAGTTTTTCATTAATTTTTGCTTCTATTTTATTTTGAGTCTTTGGTTGGTCCATAATTCATACGAATTTGCTTTGCTACTCGTAAAATCATAATTGTAGTTTTGTTTTACTTGTTTTCATTATATTTATTGATTATGGAGTCTAAATTTATAATTGGATTGCGTTTCAAATTCACTAACTTTGATTTGTTGATTTTTAGTTCCGAAAGAAAGCAAGTTGATGGGTAAAAGGCGTAGTGAGCATATTACAATGAAAAACCTTGATTTATGTGAAACACAAGGATTGTGAAGATATTTTTTTTACTACTAATCAATTTTTACAACTTCAAAATGTCTAAAAATAATGACTCTGTGACTGTTGCAATGTCACGGTCACACAAATTAATTACCTTAGCTTAAACAAACAATATAGTATAGAGCAAGCAAGGGGTCAATCCTATGAGGAAGATATAGTTCAGGTCTTTATACTAGATGATTTAAAGTTGGGGGATTTTGAGGTTATATAGGTTATGCTATGGTAAACAGAATAAAACAATCAAGCTAAATTAAATAAATCCAAAACTTATCTAGAGAAAAATCTTGGTCTCAAGTAAACATCCACCTACGAAAATCAAAACTGATCATTGAAAAGATACATCAATTTATATTCTGAATATTTATCTTTCTTTAACATTAGTCAGTTAATCGATCCGCAGTGTAACTAACCCTAACCATTAAACAACCATAGTGTTTGCAATAGTAATTTAATTTAATGGCAACCTAAAGAACTAGATAGGTTGATAAATCTAGACAACATAACTGTCTGCAGTCTTTGTTCAACTTAATTGAACGTTTTCCCTAAAGATTAACAACATAGATCTGATATAATGATTAAACCTAGTCACTTCACAAGTTCAAATATCACAACTCTGGTTTTGATAGCAAACTTAGCAGTAGATTGATTTAGAGTCTACTTTAACAATCAAACTAAACAATCATAGGAAAACATTTATGCTCATCATATAAACTAAAAAGAAAAGATAGAATAGATCTCATAGTTTTTGAACTTCGAAGATTTATGTATCCTTTCAACCAAGAAAAATAACTTAGCCTTACATGTCTATTGAAAAACTAATGAATAGAACAAATGAGAGCATAATTTCAAGTATAGGAGAAAAGGGTGAAGTTTTTCTTCTTCTTTTTGGTCAGCCCCTTCTCTTCCTTTCTCTCTTTCTTTTTATTTGATAGGAAACTCTAATCCCCACACCCCTCCAATCCACTTGTATTCTCCTAAGAAATATAAAAATAGTCCTTTCCAAGAAAAAAAAATTATCAAGGCATTTTATATATATATATATAACAAAATACTAGGTAAATGTGGGTAAAACTATAGAATAGTATAGTTGCATGAATGACATTGAAAGCGAATAACAACTTTCAAAAACAAGCTTTCACCAAACAACTTGAGTTGCTTACTAGGGAGATGAATTATCTAAAAGATTATATGGCTTCGATGAAGTAATATATTAGTGGGGCTGATCAGAGGTGATTCAGTATGACTAAGGAAGAGAAATGAAGGTTAGGGTACTATTGGATTATATGGCTTCGATGAAGTAATATATTAGTGGGGCTGATCAAACTATTGGATAGAGCTGAAACTTTTCCAGAAGATTCAAGATGTAGTTTTCTATGTTAGGGTACAATTTCAGGTGAATCGGAGTTTGGAAAAGACTTGTGATATAGGTCAGAATAGGCATTCCGGGATCGGATCTCAATCTTGATTGTGGGTTGCATGACCACATGATCACGAGGTTCGCATCATCTTCCATATACTTGAGATGTAACACATCAACTAAGCTTGATATGAATAAAAATAATAAGAATATAGACATCATCAAATATCAAGGTATTATTATTTCTCTTCTAGTTAATTGCAAATAGACTCGATATTATGCTTTATGTGTTTATGTGCACCTTTTCAAACTTGCTTGGCTTAGAAAATTGCATGTTAGTGCCATAAAATATTTTTTAAAATTGCACGGTACAAATGAAGTACGGTTATGGAATCTAAAATGAAGAGAGTTAAAATTAATTAGCCATTTGGATGCATTTTTTTTATTAACATGTTGATTTTGATAAGCTTTTAAGTAAGGATCGCTTTTGTGAAATTCAAAGGAATTTAGGTTTTATTCATGCTAAAGATGCTTGAGGCATTATTTCTATATCTATACATTATTGGAAATAAGTTGGACATGTTTAAGTGATAAAATGTATACCCTCTTGGCATGAATTATTTGTTTTGCTGCAAAATTCATTGATAGTACAGGTTTGAGATGAACTAATCGATTGATTTGTAATAGCTAGTTCAACCAACCAACTAGTTGAGCTAGAAAAACAAAGCACCGCTATTGGACGAATAGTATTTTTTTAGATTTCAGTCGAAGTTAGTTTTTCAGTCTATAAGTTGAAAAAGATGTATTTAGACTCATAAAACACTTTTGAAAGATAACATTCAGAAATTTTTAAGGTTTAAGTGAACTGGTCGAGTAGTTCATACAGCTAGATCAACTAGCTGGCCGATTGAGCTAGAGCATTGGAAGTAAGGCTGCTACGTTATTTTTAAGATTTTTACCCCTTGATTTCTTTGCTTTTTGGACATAATTTTTACATGAAAAGTTTCCATTTTAAGTGCAAAGAAAGGATCAAAAGAGAATTTTAAAATATTCTCATTTTGGGTTTCAACCAGTCGACCGATTGAACTTAACCCAAAGCAACCGGTTGCTCAACAGTGTGTGTATGTTAGTTTCTAGGAGAAGAACAAAAATTCCCATATAAAAGAACCCTAACCATTCTCAAATTCACTCAAAATCCACCAAATTCAACCAAATTGAAGTCAATTTCTTGGAGAATAAGGAGTAATGGCACAAAAGAAAAGCTCTAAAGATGTGGAATCAAAGAGCAAACACGTCAATGATCCCACCTTTTATAAAAGTGACAACATTCAAAGGTCTTAAAGCTCCTTCTCAAATCAATCTAGTGTTGTAGAAAGAGGCTTAAGACTTGGTTTATGTGCATTTAGAATAGATACAATCTTCTTCTTTTTATCAAATGTAAGAAATTTTATAGATGAAAACGAAACTAAGCTGGAAGACCAGCGAGTCAAGATTACAAACATGTACAACCTAATGAGCATGAAAGACATAAATGAACATCTAGGGAACAGACTCCTTAGATGAACACAGATACACTATGTAAAACAATTTACACCAGAATGGCAGGCTGAACAACCCTAACAAAATCAACATTTATGAGCAACACAACAATGCACTGCACATTCAAAAGAAGGAAACCATCTCAGAAGACATCCTATGCCGCAAGATCGCAGCCAGCCAGCATCTTTCACCAAGGCAACATAGCCCGACAGCAATGGCCAGGAAGGCCTTAGCATGCACAACCATCCAACACAACCAATAGAAGGCATGGACAACCAATAATGGAAAGCACAGCAGCATGAAGCACCGCTGAGAGCCCTAAAGACAGCATCACCGCAGGGAGATAGCATCACCGCAGGGAGATAGCATCAGTCCAACAGACTCACCACTTTCGGACAAGCC